>Ga0209014_10002756_pt1 | contig 10165 bp, 6 predicted proteins | sample BarGraNGADG00212_FD_184491 | JGI IMG/M metagenome (GOLD analysis project Ga0209014, IMG submission 184491) | Arctic peat soil microbial communities from Barrow, Alaska - Barrow Graham LP Ref core NGADG0002-212 (SPAdes) (version 2) | ecosystem: Environmental > Terrestrial > Soil > Wetlands > Peat... | reverse complement strand
CATGGAGAGCGCCAACACCTCGCTGCGTGTCCGGCGGGCTCAAGAAACCCGACGGGCCAAGGGCCTCTCTGTCAACGGTGGCAGTCGGCCATTCGGCTTCAAAGCGGACAGGGTGACCGTCTTTGCAAACGAGGCAGCCGTTATCCGGGAATTGTACCGGAAAGTCCTCGACGGCGATTCCATTCTCTCCTGTGTCGAGTGGCTCAATTCAAACCAAATCGCGACAGTGCAGGGTGGGCAATGGAAAGTCAGCCGGGTCAGCACTTTGCTCGCTAATCCGCGGTATTGTGGGCTATTAACTCGAAAGGGCGTCATCATCGGCGTCGGTAGTTTTGAGGCTATCATCACCGAGGAATTGTGGCACCAAGCCCAGCACGCTTTGGAAAGGAACGATCAAGGAAAACGCCGCACCACATTGTTGGGCGGATTGTTGCGTTGCGGCAAATGCTCATCGCGAATGGACTCAAACGGAGTCGGCGCATATCGGTGTTCAAACAATAAGCCGGGATGCGTCACCCGCAACCAATTCCTCCTGGATTCCTATGTCACTGAATTCGTGCTGGACCGTTTCACTGCCGACCTCGTGCGCGACGATAAAGCACTGGCACAAGTCGAGGTAAAGAATCTGAAAACACAATTGGGGCATTTGTCTAATCGAGTCGATGAGTTGTCCACATTCTTGTTCGAGGGTCAGATCCGAGAGACACGAGCATTGCGGAATCAATTGGCCACATTGCAGCGACAGCAAGACAGGCTAAAGGTCACACTGGCCCGAGCCCAGACAGCGGTCACAGTGGCGTCCACTGATTCCCAGGCAGGGCGCAATTGGAATGCCTGGACTATCGAGGAAAGACGGCGCTGGATTAGTCAGCGGATTGAAAGCATCATCGTCAAGCCTGGGGGCCGAGGGTGCCGCATTCTTGACCCTGCCACCGTGACCATTCACTTGGTCGAGAGGGGCTGAGGGGTCGATTATGCGCCTAAAGTCTGCTGAAGTGCGGTGCCTTGGGGGGCCTCGTTTGACCTTCGTTTGACCTCGTTTGACCTCGGTTTTGGCCCTGTTGCTTTCGTTCTCGGTTATTTGGCAGCAAAACGTAGCGAATTGCACTCCCTCCTACCCACGGACGGACGTTCTTTGGGTGGTGGGCGGTGAAGAATTGGAACGCGCGTTCTAACCGCCAACGAATTCCGTTGGTAACTTGGATCTGCCACTCAAACCACAACGCCATGACCCACCGGGGCCAATCCTGGGCGGAGAGTCTGGGTGCGGCGCTGGGGCTTCGTGCGACTTGGGACCACGCTGTGTGTCGTTGCCCTTCTCTCGGTGCGTTTCCCTCCAAGCCCATTGTTTCTTGCTGGGCTCTCTATGTGTCTGGTTATGCCTGGGCACGTTTCTTATTGCCTGCCTTCTTGGTTTGCCTTATGTCTTATGTCTTAGTTTGTTGCATGACTTTAAGGGCAACACATTTGCATATGTGCCAAAGCATTGGATATGAGTGTGCATTGATTGCAGCACACAGCAATGCACTAACTCTGCCCTCTAATCAGCAGCACTAATAAAGGGCAGTCATTAGCATTACTCACTCAGCCTTTGAGGGTAATCCTGCTGTTGATTCGCCCAATCGTGGCTAAAGGGGGGCGGCATTGTGGCTGGATCTGTAAAGGTGAGCGCCTTGCCATCACCTGAGACAGCAGCCACCCAGTATTTCCCGACAGTACCCGCCAATACAGCAGCAACGATTACCGCGCGCAGGTAATGCGCATCGTCACCGTCTGCCAGAGCAATGCTGACCACACCCGGACTAACGGCAGTCAATTCGCTGCCATTCTGTGTGGCTGGAGAATCGCCAATGATGATGGAATTGACTCCCTCCAAGATTCCACAGTGATTGTTGAATGAGAATTCGAGCGCACTGATGAGCCCATCACACCGAGGCACTAAATCATCCGGCCCTTTGTATTGGACCCTTATGCCGTATTTCCCAGCCTGGAGACCGTGAATCGTAATACCCATTAAGCCACCATCTTTTCTAGTAGTTCGTTTTGAACGCGGCGGGCCGCATTCTTGTTTCGCGCTCGCTCATTTATCTCATCCCGGTGACGTTCGACGGACGCCCGATGATTGGCATTCCGTGCCGCGTGTTGCTTCGGAGTCAGGTTGCTAACTCGGCGGGCCACATTATTGGCCGCACGGATTTCTGGATCAACGGAATGATTCCAAGTGAACATGCAGGCTCGGCAGAATCTGGCCCAAAGGCCCGGGGCATGTTCATACAGGCGCGTATTTTCGGGGGTGTATTCGTGCCCCTTGGGACAGAATTGCCTATTGGCTTCCGCGCCGCGCTCCATGTTGACCTTACGAGTTACGGGCTCTAGATGTGCAGGATTCACGCAAGGATGACGGCGGCATAGGTGATCCAGTTCCAAACCTTCGGGGACAGGGCCGACCAGATTCTCATAGGAACAGCGATAGGCGCTCCCGGTGCCGAGCAGGTTACCGGTGCCAAATGCACCATAATCATTGCCCTCATCATCCAGACTGACATTGCCCTTGTTTGCAGCCGTCCACATCCAGCAGCCGGTGTATTCTTTGCCCGCCACGACGACGACAGTGGAGTCAATCTGGACTTTATCCCAGAATCGTTGGGGCAGCCGGGGGTCATCTATCTCGACGGTCATCCTGAGAATATTCTGGCTCGCTACGATCTGTTTGGTGCTTGTCATTCCACTCTTGTCTCCGATTCTTGGACACGAACAAACACCCACCGGCCAGATAGCCAGCGGGCTCAAATCTTTGGGGGCCTCGACCACGAGGTTGCCGTCGCTCGGACACCGTTATGGCCTAGAAGCCCCGTAAGGGCCGATCTGCGAGCACCCTGTACGGAAGCCCTTAGGGGGACGCACAGCCGGGGGGGCCGCGCCAGCCCCAGGGGGCCGCATGAGGCTTGTCGGGCACCATGTCGCTGAGCGTGCGGGGCTGCACAGAATCTCGGGGTGAGTGCCTCTATGCCTGGGTCGGCTCAAAGTGGCTCAGAAGTGCTCTCCGGGGGCTTCCTGGCCATGCTGAGGGGTTCCCCCGACAGGATCGGCGACCCGGCAAGCCCTGATACCCTGGATCCGGAGGTGGAAGGGTGTTCACGAGGTGGCGACGTCGGCGCGGTCGGCGCGCCTGGATCCAGTTCATGCGCACAGCACGCGAGGACAATTTGCGTCGGCTCGGGCTGCCACTCGACACGCTGGGGTCGGTCCGGCCTTGTGAGCACGCTGGGCCTTGTGAGCGCACCTGCTGGGGCCTCTAGATCAGACAGTTGCACGGATCTCTTGTGTCTCCGTGCAACCGAACAGCAGTGCAGCAGTGCAACAGTCTTTTAGTATCAGTTGTTTATATATAAGTCTCCTAGAGACTGTTGCACTGCTGCACTGTTGCACGTTCACACGGGGACGGGGACCGATTGTGCAACAGGCGAGTCCCAGTACGTCTTACGAGGAAACTCACTGCCGCTGGACACCTCCAATTTCAGCAGTGCCCGAGCACGGTCGAGAGCACCGCGGGCATGACCGGCCTGTGCTCCATCCTCCTTGACGTCGGCGCTGGACACATGTCCCTCGTGCAGGGCCAAGTAATCGCCCAGCCAGTCGGTAGCCCTGTCGGTCGCGTTCCTAACGCCGTTGCGCTCTGCCGACCGGCGCATTGTGTCGCCGATGCTGAATGCTGTCTCTTCACCCCACACCAAGCGCCCAGTATTTGCCTGACCCTCATCGGTATCGAAGTCATAACCGACAATCGTGAATGCCAGGGATGGCAGGTCCGACCGGCCCAGATTGTTCTTTGTGGTGCCGTAGATCATCCGTCGTTTTCCCGTGTCGTCGTCGGTATCAGGAATGACCGTGTGAACAGACCGGGCTACGGCAGCGAATGCCGCCGACCCCATGACAAGTTGCAATGGATCAGTGCTGCCAGACTTATTGTGGTGAATGATGCCGAGAACAGCCATTCCCGTCCTATCCGCCATTGCCGCGAGCGGTTCCAAAGCCTGCCTGACCTCGGCGTCCTTGTGCGTGTCGAGTTTACCCAGACGCGAAATCAACGGATCCAACAGAAGCAATACAGCGCCCACCTCAGTTGCAACTCTTTCGACCTCTTTCAAATCACCGGGCAGTGAAAGGACCACGGACTCATTCTCAGTGGTCATAACCTCGACTTTGTAAACGCGGGACATATCAGCGTTTGCAGCCTTTAGCCGGGGCGCGATAGTTTGGCTGTAACTATCCTCAGTGGCACAGACGATCACGGCTTTGGGAATGCCAAAGTATTTACCCGGAAGTTTACCGCGGGTTATGTCGGCGATCAGCGTATATGCAAGAGTGGACTTCCCAGTCCCCTCCCGGCCTGCGAGCAATCCGAGATTACCAAGCGGAAGACGGTCCTTCCACAGCCAAAACACTGGCCGTGGTTTGATTGAGTCCATACTCGTCAGGACAACGCGCCTGCCATTGTTAAGGGCGTCCCATTCGACTTTCGCTGCCGCCATGTCACCATCGTGGTTCAGGTAAGCCCAGACCTTGAACTTGGTCAGACGCTTGCCGGGGCCAACAGGCAGGATTGTGGAACTGCTGAAGTTCACCATCACGGGGGCATGGTAGGGATCCGTTACCGCTGATATTCCCTCAGACTTTTTCTTTCCCGGTCGCCGCCACATTGTCGCGCCGTCATCCGGTCGAATGCCTGCCTTCGTCCACTGATGTGGTTCGAGGATGGCTTCCCAGGTGTTGAGTCCCGCGGGGACTTTGCCCGGCTTCTCGTCGGGCTCGCCTATACTGGCCAGTACCTCAGCAGGATGTCTCGTGTCGTTCAAGTTTTCCAGGACAACGGGCCGCGCATTGTCAGTCTTGTGATTCTGTGTGCCCGGTATCCGGAGAATGCGGGGAAGGTCGCCCACTTTATCAACGTGATACCCCAGGCTCTCGCCCGATTTCACCAAACGATTCTGCCATTCATTAGAAGCCCTTTGGGCATCGACAGGATCATCGAATACCCAGGGCTTATCGAACAGCCACCAAACCTGTAGCCCGCCACCGCTGTGAATCACGGCAGTGGCATCGGGCATGTCCTTGATTATGCTGAGGGCTTCCAGTTCCGTTTCCGGATTAGGGTGCTGGGCAGGCTTGTGCCCCTCAGACCCGATATCCAGGTCAGCCCAGAAGCCGGAAATGCTCCCAACGTCTTTCAGGCTGCCCCGGCCCTTTTCGGGCTTTGCTTTGTACGTGGCCACGCTGCAATACACGTCATATTTCTCGGCGGCTTCCTCGATCTGAGGGGCCACTCGATCAATAGCCGATGTGCGATACCATTTGGTGTGTGGCTGTCCCTTGACGAAAACAATGACCGTAAAGAACCCGGGGGACTTCCCGAACAACGTGCGTAGCCAGAGATGGGTGGCTGTCTCTTTCTGTGCTGTCATCAGATTTTTCTCCAATCTGTCAATCAATAACCAACATACCGTGATTGCTGGGCTGCGATAATGATGTCATCCGCGTATTCAGGGAGGTCGGACTGATGCCGCCGTGCGTAGTGGTAAATCTCTAGCGCGGCAGCGGTTGCTGCCTGATGGGGCACGCCTAATTGCAAGTTGAGCATGCTCATGGCCCCTTGAATTTGTGAACCTTCGAGGGCGGCCTCCCAGATCATATCTTCCTCTTTGGCCTCTTGTAGGGCGTCCGTGAATTGAGTCATATCAATATCCTTTCGAGAAACGGGCAATGAAAAAACCCTCTTGGCCTAGGCACTCCGCAACGGGCCTAGACCAGAGGGTCTTTTGTTGGTCGCCCCGAAGGACGACGTTTTTACCGCTCTACACCGCTTGCGGGCATGTGGAGCGAAAATAGGTGGATGGGGAGGGGAGACACGCTCCCCTCTCCATACTTAGGGCTAGAGCGAATTTATAAATTCGTCCGCGGCCCATCGTTACCAAATCGTTATGAAGTCACCCCGGACAGTACGGAGAAGGCTCCGATTCTTGCCACCTGGAAATCTAGGCGCATATCGAAAACGAGGCCCCGTTGGCCCGTTGCCAAATACAGTTCATTCAGCGGCCTTAGGCGCAATTCGTGGCGAACGCCGCAGAAAAGCTGTCGGAAATCTCCGCTGATGACTTCGGTCGTGACGTTGCCACTCGTGCCCACCGCGAGATTCACGGGGGAATTGGAGGTGACGTAACTTGGGACCTGAGCCAGATATGCAGGCGCGGAAAGATATTGTCCATCCGTTCCCCGCAGGTTTGCGAGAGACGCTTCGAGCCGGGGCGCGATAATCGACCCGGTAGGAACGTAGTTTGCTGCCTTAATTCTGGCCACATTTTGAATGATCGGACCGAAGTCCGTGACCGGGCCACCGTTGGCCGCGATAGGCGTTACCGACAGGCCAACCACATTGCGCAAGCCCCGCGGGTTTGGCGCGATGCCACTGCCCCAGACCCCAATAGTGTCCATTGCCTGGGCAGCAGCCTGTGACAGGGTAGTGGCGAGGAATTCGTCGATATTAGTTTCACTGTCTTCCGCCCAATCCTCGGAGAATTTCAAAATTCCTCCGACACTTCGAGGGGTCCACTCTACGAGGCCGAAGCCGCAGTCCGCGTCCGCATAGGCTCCGTTCTCGGAGCGAGCGGCGAAGACCGGCGAAGATTCCGACTTGGCCATCCGGACTGTGGACGACTTGAGCGGGACAAACTGAGTCCCGACCTTATCGAGAACAGTGGCAGCCTGTGCGAGCGCCAGGACCGTCGAGACATAGGCGATTGGCACAAGATAACCACCCTGGGATCCCGTTCCCTCGTTCATGGCAATGCGGGCCTCTGCCTCAGAGCCACGAAGCACGCTGTGCACAAAGGCACCGGCTTCCTCGACACTGGCAGGCTTGTCGTGTGAAAAGTCGTTGAAAGACTGGCCCTGCGCGAACGCCGTGCCATACCTCACTTCGGATTGAATGTTGGCCATGTGTTTGTTGGTCCTTCCGTAACCGGTTCCGGCGAGCGCATCAGCAAATTCGCGGGATTCCTCTTCGTTTTGAACATCGAGCCGTGCGTCAGCAATTCGCTGGCCCAAATTGTCGATGTCGCGTTGAGTCCGTTGCCAGTCATCTTCACGCGAGTCATCGGCCAAATCGGCCAAGCCCCTTGCTTCGGAAATAGCAGATTCACGCTGATCCAGAAGTTGGTTCAGCAGTTCTGTTTTGGAATACATAGGTCTCCCTCCCCGCATAAGGTGAAAAATACGCGGGTATTGCGTTTAGGTAAATAGGGGTCTGTCCCGACAGGCACAATCAGGGCTGGCTAGCCCTTCCCCGACACTCTTGATCGGATCTAAACGATCAAGGGCAATTGTCGAGAGCGTGCGGTGGAGCAACTAATCAACAATCGCCCTTTGAATCATCGGTGCGCCTGTCGGGACGACCTGTGGCCGGACAACAAATCGACCGCTGTCAGAAGTACGTGTCGCGTGGCTTCTAGTCGGATCGGTGTCTGTCTGACCAATCCCATTCAGAGAATGGGAGGATTATGGGGTGCCTCGCGGTGGGAAAGGACGAACAGGGAAACCACCGCGAGAGCACCGGCCATGAGGATGCCCGCCAGGAAAGGGCATTAACCTGACGGGCACCCAGTACTTGTGCCCCTCTCCATACTTAGGGCTACAGCGCATCTATATATTCGCTCTAGGCCACTTTCGGCCGACTGTTCATCTTCTGTTCATCTGCGACGACGCGAATCGTTACATTATTTCTGGCACGGGGGGGTACGATGGAACACGCACAGCCAGTTAGCGGACAGGCCAGCGGGGCGCGTCTCGCCGTACTTTGGGGGCAGATCCGCCCAGACTGTTTTGCCGAGAGGCCCGTACGTGCCTGTATCTGGGGTGTGTGCCCCCGCAGGCACTGCCGAAACCCAGTTCGTGGCCGGTTGCTTCGCCCAGTCGTGCCGCTTGACAGGGGGCTCGGGGCGCATCTCAACCGGTCGGACGTCTGGCTCTGTGCCCCAGAATGTCGACCATGCGTCGGGTGTGGACGTTCGGGGTCGTTTGGGTGGACACCGCACCCCACCCAGTTGGTGGACAGGCCGGGGGAGGCAGGTGATCCAGCCCCGCGCCCGGATTATGTCAAAGATGTCCCTCAATCTCTCGTGGTCGGTTCCTAGCCAGCCACTCATGTCCCAGCCTGATTCCCAGCCTGTATCTTCCGCGGTGTTGCTCCCAGCACTATCCTCGTCCACCATCTTTTTCCAGGTGTCAGTGCCTTTGTCTTCACCAAAATGGGTTCGCCGACCTCGAAGCACGGGATCCAACTCGCCCGCGGCCCCCGGAATGTCCGGCCCCGGATACAGCCGAACGATCCCGTGACGCGCTACATCGGAGACCATCCGACTTTTTCCGGGCTGGCCGACCTCGCTGGCAATTTCCCCAGCGGCCACCTTGGAAACCACACCCATACCCTCGTCGCGGCCCTTTGCCTTTCGCGTATCCTGCAATGTCCACCCAACTGTCTCGCCAGCGTCTTCAGCAACCACGCTTGCCACCCAGAGGCACCACGCTATGCGGTTGCTGATAATCGCGTTGTCCGCCAGCAGATCCAGCGAGTTTTCCGCCAGTGCTGAATGTCCGAGCGGGATATGTCGACACCCCGAGAGGTCAGTCTGGTCATTGAAATATGCCTGACACTTTTTGCAGTAGTCCCACTGTAGGCCCTTGAAACTGACCTGGTTATTGTCGCGCCCGAACTTGTAAAATACTTTGTGGCCACAGGTCCGCGGCGCGATCTCGATAGTCTTTCGGTTGACTTGGAAAGACGTCTTGCACTCTCGACAATAGCCCCAGCGAATTCCGTCGGCGTCGTCGGCGTTGTAACCGTAACCGTCGCCCTTTTCGGTAAAGGGTGGTACTTGCCGCCCGATCCACCCAGTTGAATCGTCTCGTCCGGGGCGCGCTATCTCTACGAGTCGACTTTCGTCGTTGTTAACAGTCAGCCGGTTTTTGTAGAAGACTTTGTGGCCGCAGAGTGGGATATAGGTCCATGTCGGACTTAGATCAAGAAAGTCAAATGGCACATCGCCCCAGATCGTGGGGGGTGTGTTCTCTGTATTCTCGATTCCGGCGTCGGTCGAAGGGATATCGGCCAGAGCGTCGATATCGACGTCGGTCAATTGTTCTTCGGTCGTGTTTTCGAGTCCGAACCCGCAGCCATAAGGGGCGTCCGGTTCATCCTCGGGGCCATCCGGCCCAAACCCTAGTTCGTAAACCTTTTCTTCGGTCATTATGTTCACTTGCCCTTTTTGCTCCGAGGCGGTTGCCTCACGAGCGGTTGCCCTTATATTCAACACGTTCTGGACCGACCTACAAGACGGCCCGATGGAGACAACACGACACGCCGATGGGTTTATTCCCCAGTGTGACGTAGATCACACTCAGGGCTGTGGCCCGTGCTCAGTGTGGTAGACAGATGCAGCCCCCGATTCGGTGTCGGAACCGACCGGGAGCCTGGACCACACACCTAACCGGAGGTGCATGATCGTGGGAACCATCTTGTCAGCGCCCGCCCCGTCGAACACGCTGGACGCGCCGATGCTGTGGCTGTGTGTGATCTACGCACTGGGCGTAGGTCTCACGTTCGCCTACTCCAAATTTGCAGCGTGGCGAGCGCGGAAGCGCTGCCGTTTACGGTGACGCTGGCCGGGACTTGAGCCTGACTCGCCCCCGCTGCCTCACCCCTGACACCCGGTCTCCCCCCGCTTGTGTCAGGGGTGAGGTGCTGTCTGGACGAATTCCCTTGGGGCAGTAGGGCATTCGCTCGGGGATTAGGTTCCCATTATTTACTACTCCGGGTAAGCAGTCGGCAGAAGCCGCGAGGTAGGCGTAAGGTTGTGCTTGGCCCCGCAGCCAGCGGGCCAGAGAGGCAGCCATGACCACCAAGATTTCATATGCGTATATTCGCATAAGTCGCGACCCGGCAGATGAGCGTGCTGGGGTGACCAGACAGCGGGTCGACGTCAAGCGTCTGGCCGCCAGCCTGGGGTCTGACCTCAGGACGATATTCGAGGACAACGACGTCAGTGCCTTCACCAAGCGGAAGGCAGCCACGGAGTGGGGCGCGGCGTTGCGCGCAATTGAACGCGACAAGCCG
>Ga0209014_10002753_pt1 | contig 10166 bp, 8 predicted proteins | sample BarGraNGADG00212_FD_184491 | JGI IMG/M metagenome (GOLD analysis project Ga0209014, IMG submission 184491) | Arctic peat soil microbial communities from Barrow, Alaska - Barrow Graham LP Ref core NGADG0002-212 (SPAdes) (version 2) | ecosystem: Environmental > Terrestrial > Soil > Wetlands > Peat... | reverse complement strand
CAATATTCCCTACTGCTGCCACCCGTAGGTGTATGGACCGTGTTTCAGTTCCATTGTGGGGGGCCACCCTCTCAGGTCCCCTACCCGTCATAGCCTTGGTAAGCCGTTACCCTACCAACTAGCTGATGGGACGCAGGTCCCTCTCAAAGCGCTTTTCAGCTTTAATCACCGGGCATCCAATCCCGGAGATCACATGCGGTATTAGCAATCCTTTCGAACTGTTATCCCACACTTTGAGGCAGGTCACCAACGCGTTACTCACCCGTTCGCCGCTAAGAACGTATTGCTACATTCTCCGCGCGACTTGCATGTATTAGGCACGCCGCCAGCGTTCATCCTGAGCCAGGATCAAACTCTCCGCAAAAAATTATCACCTTTTCAGGTGGTTCATTTAAGGTTGCGGTAGTAATTCAAACATTTGGCTTGTCTTCCTATCACTCTTCAGTTGTTAAGGTGCTTGCTCAAGGGCGGAGATTGTACATCCGCCGTAGCCGCCTGTCAAGGCTTTCCGCCGTTTTCCGTCGTCCGGTTTCAGCGAAAAAGTACCGACGCCTCCCTTTGATTTTACTCGCTGGTCCGCATCGGCCTCTCATTGCGACTTCCTTGTTGGCTGGGCCTCAAGGGCATTCCGTTTTTACTGATCCGCTTTATCAATGGATCATTTTCTGCATTGGGAGTTTTATTTTACCACTTCCCATCAGCTTGTCAAGGGTTTTTCAGACTTCTTTTCCGGAGATTTTCTTGCTCTTTTTCTTCCGGCATCCACCTTGCAACGGATTTCTTTATGCCCTGCTTTTAAGCTATTGAGTTGTAATTGATTTGCTTTTTCAGCGAAATCGTTCTGCGTTTTACAGCGGGCTGGATTATACCGCGAGTGTCATCCTTGTCAAGGGGTCTTATCAACCACTTTTCTGCCTTTTTTTCTTTTATTTTCGGCAGTCACTCTGCTCTCTGATCCTCCAGGGGCCCACGCTCCTATCGGCTATTCTTTTTTCATGGACCTGCTTGTTCAGCAAGACCTTGTTCTAAACAGCGGGCTGGATTATATCTCGTGCGACCGCAGTGTCAAGGGTATTGCAAAAACCAATAAGGTATAATATGAATTATGCGTACAACATCTTACTCTCAAGTTAAAAAACAACCCCTGGCCGACCAGTTGATGCTGGCCGGGCTGCTGGGGATTCTCGGTTTCTTCATATTAGCGATTGCAGTCTGGATTGGCATCCAGGCCACTTACTCCGGGCATATCTATCCGAGCGTACATATCGGCGGCGTAGACGTCAGCGGCCTGAACCCCAGCCAGGCCGGGGCTAAACTTACCCAGGCTTTTGACTATCCCCAGCATGGGCGCATCTTTATCCAGGATGGACCGCAGTCCTGGAAAGTCACCCCCGCCGAGCTGGGCCTCTTCCTGGATCCGGAAGCCTCTGCCCAACGGGCCTACCAGCTTGGGCGCGGCGGTAATATACTGGAGAAACTAACCACCCAGCTTTCCAACAACCGCAGCCCGGTCAACCTGGCCCCCGTCCTGGTCTTCGACCAGCGCATGGCCCAGAATTACCTGCTGAAACTGGCCGCCCAGATCAACAAGCCCTTAATCGAGACCAACCTGGGTTTAAACGGTTTAGATGTGGTTATCCGTTCCGGACAAACCGGCCGCGAGGTTGACATCCAGGCATCCCTGGAAAAATTGTCGGCTCAAGTCCAAAGTCTTTCAGATGGCGTGGTGCCGCTGGTGGTTAAAGAAACCCCACCCCTGGTGGGCGACGTCTCTGCCCAGGCGGATCTGGCGCGCACCATCCTCAGCCAGCCGCTCACCCTTGCCCTGCCAGACGACCAACCCGATAAGAACAAAATGGGACCCTGGACAATTGACCAGAAGACCCTGGCAGCCATGCTTAACGTGGAACAGGTCAAAAGCACCGACAGTAAACTGTCCTATCAGATCACGCTCAACAGCGCCCTGCTGCGCACGTATTTGAAGAACCTGGCTCCTAACCTGGACGTGGCGCCACAAAATGCCCATTTTATCTTTAATGATTCCACCCACAAGCTTGAGGTCATCCAATCTGCCGTGATTGGGCGCGACCTGGACGTTGAAGGCACGATCAGCGCCATCAAGGATCAGGTTGTAAAAGGGCAGCACAACATCCCCCTCATTTTGACCATTAACAAACCTCCGGCCACTGACCAGACCACCGGCGAAGAACTGGGAATTACCCAGTTGATTCACGCCGAGACTTCTTACTTCTATGGCTCGAATGCAGCCCGCGTCCAGAATATTAAGGCTGCCGCACTCAGATTCCTCGGTGTGCTGGTGCCACCAAATTCGGTCTTTTCAATGTCTGACACCCTGGGCTCAATCAGCCTCGATAATGGTTACGCCGAGGCGCTGATTATCGCTAACGGGCGCACTATTGCAGGTGTTGGCGGCGGAGTTTGCCAGGTGAGCACTACCTTTTTTCGAGAGGTCTTTTTCTCCGGTTTTCCAATCGTCCAGCGGTATGCCCACGCTTACCGGGTGGGCTACTATGAAAAAGTCGCCGGCAACCATATCGACTCCCGGCTGGCAGGCCTGGATGCCACCGTTTACGTGCCGCTGGTTGATTTCAAGTTTAAGAATGACACACCCTATTGGCTCTTGATGGAGACCTACGTTAATCCTGCCAGCAGCAGCATTACCTGGAAGTTCTATTCTACTTCCGATGGGCGCCAGGTATCCTGGGATACCACCGGGCCGGTTAATATTGTGCCGGCTCCAGACCCAATTTATAAAGAGAACCCCGACCTGCCCAAGGGCAAGATCAACCAGGTTGATTGGGCCGCCGAAGGCGCCGATGTGACCGTCACCCGCTCTGTTACCCGTGACGGCAGCATAATCATCAAGGATACGATTCAAACCCACTACCAACCGTGGGCTGATATATACGAATATGGGCCCGGCACGGAGAATATTCCAACCCCAGCCCCGAAGAACCCATGATCATCCCAGAAACAAAAATGGGTTGCAGCATCTCATCCATCCCTGCTTCAACTGCTGTATGTGGTAAAATATTTAAATTCATCTCAAGTAATGGGAATTGTTCCGGGTTCAAAATGCAGCTTATACCTGTTTTGAAACCACTCCCCTGTTCTTTGAGAAAATGCAGAAAAATTTAATCACTCTTTTGGAGTTCCTATGGTTAGCAAAGACCTGCTCGAAATCCTGCGCTGCCCAAACTGCGTGCGCGAAAAAGAAGGCCTATTGGACCTGGTGCACGATACCTGGCTGGTATGCCGTGATTGCGGTCGAAAGTACCCCATTGTTGAAGATATCCCGGTCATGCTGATTGATGAAGGGAATAAGTGGATCGAAACAACGGTTGAAAAACTGCCGGTTCCACCACCCAATATAAGCTAACGGAAAAGGTAGTTAATCGTTATGGATCGATCTCAACCTCACATGGCAAAGCCGCGCCGCACAATTGACACATTAACGATTGTGCTGGCCGTGTTGTTCATCGTTGTTGCCATTGTTGCCGCGATTGTTGCCGAAAATTTGGTCAGCAACATAGTTAAATCCTGGAACACGACCACCATTCCTGGCGCACAAATCGTACAGCCCACCGTCGTTAACGCCGAAGGCACACCCATTGCACCAGATGTGCCCCTCCAGGCCGTGAGTGGGCCGGCAGCCCAACCCTGGGATGGCACCAGCCGTGTGACCATCCTCATTATGGGCCTGGATTACAGCGACTGGAGAGCGCAAACGCAGGGCTGGACAGAAGCTTCTCGCACCGACTCGATGATCTTGTTGACCGTTGATCCGCTCAGTAAAACCGCCGGGATGCTTTCAATCCCGCGGGATATGTGGGTAAATATTCCAAATTACGGTAATTACAAGATCAACCAGGCTTTTTATTTTGGTGAACTCAACAAGCTTCCGGGTGGTGGTCCTGGGCTGGCTATTGATACGGTCGAAAAATTCATTGGGGTGCCGATTAATTATTATGCCCAGATCGACTTTTCAGCATTTTCCGATTTCATCGATGCTCTCGGCGGAATTGAGATCGATGTGCCCAATGAAATCACGGTTGGCGTAATGTTTAAGCCCGAAGTGACCCTCCAACCCGGCAAGCAAATCTTAAACGGTGAGGTTGCCCTTGCCTATGCCCGGGCCCGTTACACTGAACTTGGTGATTTCGACCGCGCCGCCCGCCAGCAGCAGGTGATCTTGGGTATTCGCAATCGCATCCTGCAGCTAGATATGCTGCCAAATTTGATTGCCAAGGCGCCCCTTTTGTTTCAGAAACTCTCCAGCGGGATCAAAACCAACCTGACCCTCGACCAGGTGATCCATTTGGCCGTCCTGGCAGCCCAGATTAATCCCGATAATATCAAGAAAGGCATTATCGGCCCCAACGAGGTTACGTTCGCAAAGTCACCGGACGGGCTGGATATTCTGGTGCCGTTTCCCGATCGCATTCGCCTGATCCGAGACCAGGTTTTCACCAGCGGTGGACCGGTCGGTCCCGCCGCCGTTGGAAAGGACCCCAAGGCGTTGGCCGACGCCGAAAATGCCCGGGTGGCCGTGCTTAACGGTTCAGGTGTGGGCGGCATTGCTTCTAAAACCAGCAGTTATCTCAAGGACCAGGGCTTGAACATCACCCAGGAAGGTAATGCCGACCGCTTCTACCAGGACACCACCATCATCTTGTATTCCGGCAAACCTTACACTGCTGCCCTGCTGGCGACCATGATGAACGTGCCCAACGGGCGCATCCTCAACCAGTATTCACCCGATGCCACAACAGACATCGCCATCATGCTTGGCCAGGACTGGGCGCGTACAAACCCAATGCCATAACTTACAATAAAAGAAACAAAAAAGGCAGGCGCGAGCGCCCGCCTTTTTTGTTTCTCATCACCAATCAATCACTGTCCGAAAGTAATTTTCCAGCCGCCGGGATAAGTACTGCTGCCGCTGACGCAGGTGGAAATGCTCAGCCCCTGCACTTCCTGGCCGCTTTCACCGGCACGGACACTGTAAGTCACCTGGGGACTCATCACAAAATCAGCATAGCCAGGACCAAAATCGGGCATAAGACCGGTGTAAAAAGCATCCTGGTTGTTATCTGGCCACGTAACCAGAATGCGCACTCCTGGTACCCCCTGCCCGGTTCCGTTATCTACTTCCACTTGCAGCAGTCCATGCGGTAAGGTTGGATCGCAAACTTGAATCTTGCCTTTGCTACTGAAAGGAGCCCCTAATGTGGCGGTCGGCTGCTCGGTATAACGCGGGGTAAAGGTCACAATAGGTCTAAGTGTGATGGTAGGTGTGAGAGTTATCGTGGCAGTTAGCGAAGGGAGCGGGGTTGGGGTGCGGACAGCCTCGCCTGGTGCGAGCGTGGCGCTGGGAGAAACTGCCAGCGCGGTCAAATTTTGGGTTGGTACATCCGTCGGCGGGATAGGTGATGGAAGCGGCGTCGGCAAAGATTGGGGCGATAGAGCGGCCGCCAGCACTGCCAGGGCATGCGATTCGGGTTCTTCGGTCCCGGCTGCCGCCAGGCGTTGGGCCTGAGCCGCCAGATTCAGCGGGCCGCTGCCATCTTTGAGAAGCAGCAGGCGTTGGCGGGCCCGTTCCAGGTTGCCATCAGCCTCGTAAGCCAGGGCAATCATGGCCCGGTAGCGGTCTTTATCCAGGCTGTTTAACGTGCCCGGCCCAATATCTACCAGCTCAACCGGGCTGATCAGCCAGGCATAAACGAACCCCAACACCAGACCCAAAATAAAGCCGGTCAGCAAAAACCAGGGGGCTCGCCCCCGCCGTCGACGGCGGTCTCTCATGGTTTGGCAGTCCCCTGAGCCGTGGGTTGGGTTAACAACGCCTGCGAAAGTTTAGCCAGTGTTTCCACGTCCTGATTGCTGTAGTTCAGCTCGGTCCCCCTTAGGATAGCCAGTTGGGCCAGGCGGGCAGGAGTCTCCGAACCCAGGGTGGACAGGCGGCTGGATGCCAGCGCCAGGTCATTATCAGATTGGTAGGTCTCAGCCACCATCAATACATAATCGGTGCGGTAGTCCTGGCGCAAATCCGGCAGGGAACCTTCAGCCGGCCTGGCAGGGTTCAATCTCCAGCCGTAATATAGCCCTGCTGCTATGCCTGCCAGGATTGCAATCAAGAAAAGGACAATACGAATTGTGCGCATTTTTTTAGAGCATTTTCCGCTCTGCAGCCAGAGTCTGAAAAAAATTATTTTAGCATGGGTATTTTAATGCCATTCTTGCGCGCCGCCTCGATAGCCAAGGGATAACCGGCATCTGCATGGCGGGCAACGCCCATGCCTGGGTCAACGGTCAGCACCCGCTCCAGGCGGCGGGCTGCTGCCGGCGTACCATCCGCCACGATTACCTGCCCGGCGTGCTGGCTGAAGCCGATTCCTACCCCACCCCCGTGGTGGAAGGAGACCCAGGTGGCCCCGCTGATGGCATTGACCAGGGCATTCAAGATCGGCCAATCGCTGATGGCGTCGCTGCCATCCAGCATGCTTTCTGTTTCGCGATTGGGCGAGGCGACCGAGCCAGAATCCAGGTGGTCGCGCCCAATCACGATCGGCGCTTTGAGGACACCTGCCGCAACCATCTCGTTAAATTTCAATCCCGCCCTGGCCCGTTCGCCGTAACCCAGCCAGCAAATGCGGGACGGCAGCCCCTGGAATTGCACCTTCTGCCGGGCCATCTTGAGCCAGCGCTGCAGGTGTTCGTCTTGCGGAAAAAGCTCCATCACTGCCTCATCCGTGCGATAAATATCTTCCGGGTCGCCGGATAACGCCACCCAGCGGAACGGGCCCTTGCCCTCGCAAAATAACGGGCGGATGTAAGCTGGAACAAAACCAGGGAAATCGAAGGCATCTTTCACGCCGAAGTCGAAGGCCCGTTGGCGCAAATTATTGCCATAATCGAAAACTTCTGCCCCCCGTCTACGGAATTCCAGCATGGCTTCTACCTGGCGCGCCATAGATGCCATCGACCGGCGGTAGTATTCTGCAGGATCGGCCTTGCGCAGCTCGCCAGCCTGTTCCACCGCCATTCCCGCCGGCACGTACATCTGCACATCGTGGGCAGGCGTCTGGTCGGTAACCACGTCCGGTGTAATGCCGCGCAGCACCAGCTCAGGGTAGATTTCAGCCGCATTGCCGATCAAGCCAATGGAGAGCGGCAGACCTTTAACCTTGGCCTCTTCGACCAGGGTCATTGCCTCCTCAAGGGTATCCACCACTACATCCACATAGCCGGTCTCCCTGCGGCGCTCGGCCCTGGCCGGATCAACCTCAACAACCAGCCCAACCCCTCCGTTCATAGTTATTGCCAGCGGCTGTGCCCCTCCCATACCACCCAGACCGGCAGTCAGTACAAACTTGCCGCGCAGCGAAGGCCAGCCGCGCAAATGCGCCAGTGAGCCCAGCGTTTCGTATGTGCCTTGCAAAATGCCCTGGGTACCGATATAAATCCACGAGCCGGCTGTCATCTGCCCGTACATGATCAAGCCCTTAGCCGCCAGTTCATCAAAGTTTTGCTGGGTGGCCCAATGCGGCACCAGGTTGGAATTGGCAATCAGCACTCGCGGCGCGTCGGGATGAGTCTTAAAAATCGCTACCGGCTTGCCCGATTGTACCAAAAGGGTTTCGTCGTCTTCCAGGTTTTTTAGCGATTCAAGGATGGCATCAAAAGCTTCCCAGCTCCGGGCAGCCTGCCCTCGCCCTCCGTAAACCACCAGGTCATCCGGGCGCTCGGCCACTTCGGGATCAAGATTATTTTGAATCATGCGGTAAGGCGCTTCCGTCAACCAGGATTTGCAGGTAAGCTGCGTACCGCGCGGGGCGCGTACAGGTCGTGGACCGGACATATTACCTCCTACGGAAACAGATTAAAAGATTTGAAAAAATTATTGTAACTGCTCAGGCTCTCGTCATGGCCACAAAGGTTCGCCCTGCTTCTCTTCGATCAGATGCTTCATCTCAAGGTTCGACGGGACTCGGGCGTCCGAGAAGCGAGAAGCAGCCTCAAGAAATTTGGGCAGGATATGTATATCCCCGGAGGAATTGAGGAAAGCACCCGGCTGTGTACCCAACGCCCACCAGACTGCCTTGTTCACGGCCTCCTGGTCAGCAAAGGGCATGTACCATGTGTCGGCAAAGTGCTCGTCCTCGTTCCATTTACGGTGTTGGTTGGTTTTGATCAACTGCACTGCAGTGTTCCGCTGCCGGCATTCATCCAAGAGGGCTTTAAATTCAGCAGCGTATTGTGGGTTTTGTACCAGCATCCAGTTATACGGCAGCAAGACTGAGTCGAAGTTAAAATGCGCCAGGGCTTTCATGTGGATGGCAGGAGAGTGCAGCGTATGACTGGTGATGCCGATAAAGCGCACGTAGCCCTTCTGTTTTGCTTCCTGTGCGGCTTTCAGGGCGCCATCTTCACCCAGCACTCTCTCTAGCTCTTCATCTTCGATCACGGCGTGGAGTTGGATCAAATCCAGATGGTCGGTCTGAAGCCTTTTGAGCGATAACTCGATGGAATCTTTGGCGCGTTGATAATCTCGTTCACCCGTCTTGGAAGCCAAGAAGAATTCGTCGCGATGTTCCTTCATCCACGGCCCGATGCGCAGCTCGGATGCGCCGTAATCGGCGGCTGTGTCGATGTGGTTGATGCCGTAATGAATGATATCGCGCATGGCCTGGTCGGCCTTATCCTGGGTGACGTGACCTAAGGCTGCCGCGCCAAATAATACGCGCGTGCTGATGTGCCCGGTCCTACCAAATGGCATGGTATCAATCATAATAATCCTTTCAAGGTATTGTTTTTAAAAGTACATCAGCCATATTGGTGCTGCCTTTCGCCGACCGCACCATCACTTCGTACAGGCGGTTTGCCACCAGGGCAATCTGCGCCTTGGTTGTGACATCCTGGTTAGATACATTGCCATCCATCACAAACTCGCGTCCGGGTTTCCATTAAATTCGATTTCAACATCCCCAGTAAACATGTGCATGTTAATTTTAACCCAGGTTAATGGTTAAACCTGGGCTGACTCCATTTATTTTATTAATGATTTTAACAACGAGTTTTTTAGGTCATCCCCAGCAAGCTGCCAGATCATCATCCCTCCCAGGCCAAGTTTTTGGGCGTAAGCCGACTTCTCTTTCAGTGATTGTGGATCATCGTAAGTGATCATGACCCCTTGTTGGGGATCGTAAAGCCAGGGAGTCAGGGATGTCTCCTGCCGGTAAAGGGTAAAGCTGCCAGCGTATTTTGCTGCGATCTCGCGGTAATCCATGGTACCTTGGTTAAAAATGCCTCCATTGGGCTGGAATAGACCGTTATTAGCCTGTCCAACACCCTGCCAGGCCGCCCCATAAAACGGCACGCCCAGCACCAGCTTGTCTGGCGGCACGCCCGCGTCCAGGTAAGCATGTACCGTCTTGTCAACACTCAACCCCTGTGGGTCGCCGGTTGACGTATAAAGCGGAGCGAGGAAGCCCGTGGCAGTGCTCCAGGAGCCGTAATAGTCGTAAGTCATCAGGTTGATCCAATCCACCAGGGGCTGAATCTTATCAAGCTCCAGGCGAGCCATGCCCCATGGTCCGGCCGGTGCGGCCATGGTAAGCAGGTAAGTCCGGCCGTCCTTTCGGCCCTGTTCATCAATCTGGCGGCGCATCTCGCTCATAAGGGCGGTGAAAGGTTCTTTGTATTCCGCCTGGGTGAATTCCCAGTCCATATCCAGGCCATCAAACCCCCAGCTTTTCATCAAATCCAGGCAGCTAGTTGTAAACTGGGCCATAGCTTCCGGTGTTTCGACCACCTTTTTGAACTGCTTCTCCAGATCTCCCCCGCCGCCGATCGAAATCAGCATTTTTAAGGCAGGGCGTACCTGCTTGAGCATCTTCAAACCTGCAATATTATCATCCGCAGTCAATGCGTTATCTGGAACACACAACCCCTCTCCATCCGGTACTGCGAAGGCGTAATTCAAGTGGGTCAGCAGGTCCGCCGGGATGTCGGCCGGCATATACATGCGGGTGCTGGGCGCCCACGACGGGAAATACCCCACCATCCGCCAGGTACTGGCAGCCGTAGCAGGAGCGGCTTGCAGGACAGGCTGCTGCGGAGCAGTCGTGCATCCCGCTAGAAGC
>Ga0209014_10002751_pt1 | contig 10168 bp, 8 predicted proteins | sample BarGraNGADG00212_FD_184491 | JGI IMG/M metagenome (GOLD analysis project Ga0209014, IMG submission 184491) | Arctic peat soil microbial communities from Barrow, Alaska - Barrow Graham LP Ref core NGADG0002-212 (SPAdes) (version 2) | ecosystem: Environmental > Terrestrial > Soil > Wetlands > Peat... | reverse complement strand
GCGCGTGCTCAAGCAGCTCCGCCGCGATCCGCGCACGATCGCGCTCCTTCTCTTCGTTCCGGTCGTGCTGATCTTCCTGCTCGAGCAGCTCTTCCACGATCGCAGGCAGGTCTTCCAGCAGATCGGCGGCCCGCTGCTGGGCATGTTCCCGCTGATCGCGATGTTCTTGGTGACCTCGATAACAATGCTTCGGGAACGAGTCTCCGGGACGCTGGAGCGGCTGATGGCGCTTCCTCTGGCCAAGCTCGACGTGCTGGCCGGCTACGCGATCGCCTTCGCGCTCGTGGCGGCCGCTCAGGCGACGCTGGTCTCGATCGTCGCCTTCGGATTCCTCGGGCTCCATACGCAGGGCCCGTCTTGGGCCGTCGTGCTGCTGGCGGTCTCGAACGCGGTGCTCGGCATGTCGCTGGGCCTCTTTGTCAGCGCGTTTGCCCGCACCGAGTTCCAGGCGATCCAGTTCATGCCCGCCTTCATCTTTCCGCAGATCCTGCTCTGCGGCCTGTTCACGCCGCGCGCACAGATGGCCGGCTGGCTGCGCGGCGTCTCCGATGTGCTTCCCTTCACCTACGCCTACGACGCGCTCCATCGCGCCACGGCGCTCGGAACCTTCGACGGGCGCTTCGCACTCGATATCACGGTCACGGTCGGCGTGACGGTGCTCGCGCTCGCTCTGGGTGCCTCGACGCTCAGGCGGCGAACCGGCTAGAGCGATGACTCGCGCGGAGCTGCTCGAGCGACTCGGCGTGCTGCTGCTCGAGCGCGAGCTGCCCCATCCGCTTCGCGTCGCGATCGACGGGCCGGACTGCGCGGGCAAGACCACGCTCGCCGACGAGCTGGCGAAACAGTTGGCCGGGAAGCGGCCGGTCATCCGCTCCGGGATCGACGGCTTCCACAATCCGCGCGCCGAGCGCCTTCGCCGCGGCAGCGATTCGCCCGAGGGCTACTTTCTCGATTCCTTCGATCACGAAAGGTTGTGCGCGTTACTGCTCGAGCCGCTCGGGCCGGGTGGCTCACGCCGCTACCGGCGCGCCTGTTTCGATTATCGGATCGACGAGAAGGTTGAGGCGCCGGAGGAGGAGGCCTCGCCCGACTCGATCCTCCTGTTCGACGGCGTCTTCCTGCTCCGCGACGAGCTCAGATCTTTCTGGGACTTCTCGATCTTCGTGCACGCGGACTTCGACGAGACCCTTCGCCGCGCGGAGGCGCGCGACCGGGAGTTGATGGGCGGCGTCGAGACAGTCAGGGAGCGCTACCGGAAGCGATACATCCCGGGCCAGGAGCTGTACTTCAGCCGCTGCTCCCCGCAGGAGGTCGCTGATGTGGTGATCGACAACACGGACGCGAGCGAGCCGAAGCTAAGACGATGAGACGATCGCGGTAGCCGGTGACGGCACTTCTCTACTCGCCCGCCACCGAGCCACCCGCCCGCGGGGTCTTGAAACGTTAGCCACAGAAAGCGCACGAGACGTGTCGACTTCGCGTCGAATTAAACGCCGCTCATCCGAACCACTCGCCTTCTCCGCCAGGGCGCCCTTCCGTCGGGATGGCCGTTGGACGGGATCGACGAAATGGCAGGCGCGGCGATGCGACTCGGTCGCTGAACAGACACTGTGTCAGCACCTCGGCGCGGGGGTACTGTAATAGCGTGAAGAACCGCCCGATCTCGCGCCGCCGCCGCTCGCTGCTCATCGTCGCGGGCCTCCTGCTGGAACCGGTTGCGATGAAGCTACGCGGTTACCGGATCGGCGGCAATCTCGTCGTCCGTTGCCGGAGAGGTCATCTCTTCACGACGATCTGGCTTCCGGGAGCGTCTCTGAAGGCGATTCGCCTGGGCTGGTGGAGGATTCAGCGTTGCCCGGTCGGCAAGCACTGGTCGATCGTTACCCCGGTCAAGGATTCCGAGCTGAGCGAGGACGAGAAGCGGATCGCCAGCGAGCACAGGGACGCCCGGATTCCCTGACACGCCCAGGGGTTTGCGCGCCGGCCCTGGCCGCAGCAGCGTATTCCGCTTTGGCTAGACGGCCTTGACCGCGGCGATCAGCTTCAGGATCGAGTCCTTGGCGTCGCCGAACAGCATCGACGTCTCGGGCTCGTAGAAGAGGTGGTTCTCGATTCCGGCGAAGCCCGGGTTCATCGAGCGCTTGAGCACCACGACCGCCTTGGACTTGTCGACGTCCAAGATCGGCATGCCGTAGATCGGGCTGGTGGAGTCGGAGCGGGCGGCCGGGTTGACCACGTCATTGGCACCGATCACGAGCGAGACGTCCGTCTGCGGGAACTCGGAGTTGATGTCGTCCATCTCTTTCAGCTGCGTGTAGGGCACGTTGGCCTCGGCCAGGAGCACGTTCATGTGCCCAGGCATGCGCCCGGCGACGGGATGGATGGCGTACTCGACGCTGACACCGCGCGCCGTGAGCAGGTCGGCCAGCTGGCGAACGTCGTGCTGCGCCTGGGCGACCGCGAGTCCGTAGCCGGGGACGATGATCACCTTGTGCGCGTAGGCGAGCATGATCGCCACGTCCTCGGCGGTGGTGGAGCGAACCGTCAGGCCTTCGTTCGAGGCGCCTTCGCCGCCGCCGGCCTGGATCTGGCCGAAGGCGCCGAAGATGACGTTCCCGAGCGAGCGATTCATCGCGCGGCACATCATCAGCGTCAGCAACGTACCGGAGGAGCCGACGAGCATTCCGCTGACGATCAGGACGTCCTGGCGTAGCTCGAAGCCGGCCGCCGCGGCGGAAAGACCGGTGCAGGCGTTCAGCAGAGAGATCACGACCGGCATGTCGGCGCCGCCGATCGGCAGCACGAAGAGCACGCCGAAGGCGAGCGCGGCGGCGATCTCGATCAAAAGCAGCCAGATCAGCTGGTAGCTGTGACCGCCGAGGATGATCGCTCCCGCGGTGATGCCGATCAGCAGCAGCAGGATGTTGCCGACCCGCTGGCCCTTCCAGACGATCGGGCGGTCGCCGACCAGGCCCTGCAGCTTGCCGAAGGCGATCATGCTGCCGGCAAAGGAGATGCTTCCGATCAGCGCCGAGATGATGATCGCGACCGACTCGTTGAGGATGATGCGCCCGGGCAGACCGGCCTTCTGGTGGAACTCGACCAGGGCGACCAGGGCCACCGCGCCGCCGCCGACGCCGTTGAACAGCGCCACCATCTGCGGCATGTCGGTCATCTTCACCTTGCGCGCGCCGACCCAGCCGACCGTGCCTCCGATCACGCCGCCGACGGCGATGATTCCGTAGCCGAGGCCGTAGAAGTGCTTCTGCGCGAGGGTCACTGCGATGGCGAGCGCCATGCCGACCGCTCCGAGCTGGTTGCCCAGCCGCGCGTGCTTCGGCGAGGAGAGGAACTTGAGCGCGAGGATGAAGGCGACGATCGTCGGCAGATAAGCGAGTGTCGTTAGGTTGGCGCTCACTCGCTTACTTCCCCTTGAACATCTCGAGCATGCGGTCGGTGACCGCGAACCCGCCGACGACGTTGGCGCTGGCCAGAACCATGGCGAAGAAGCCCACGATCTGAGCCAGCGTTGAGTGCAAGTTCGCGCCCGTGATCAGGATCGCGCCGACGATCACGATGCCGTGGATCGCGTTGGTGCCTGACATCAACGGGGTGTGCAGGAGCGTCGGCACCTTGGAGATGACCTCGATACCGAGGAAGATCGCCAGGATCAGCACCGTCAGCTCAGCCAGGAATACGGCCGTGTTACCGCTCACGATTTTGTCTCCTTCTTGGTTACGCAGGCGCCGGCAACGATCTCGTCCTCGAAGTCGAGCACGAGCTTGCCGTCCTTGACGAGCAGCCCGAGCAGCGAGGCGACGTTGCGCGCATAGAGCTGACTGGAATGGAAGGCCATCTCGCTCGGCAGGTTGGTCGAGCCGACGACGGTGACGCCGTTTTTCTCGACGATCTCGCCGGGAACGGTCAGAGCGCAGTTGCCGCCGCTCTCGGCGGCGAGGTCGACGATGACCGAGCCGGGCCGCATCGCCTCGGCCGCGGCGGCCGGGATCAGCTTCGGCGCCGGGCGACCGGGGATCATCGCGGTGGTGATGATGACGTCGAAGTCCGGGATGCGCTTCTCGAGTTCGCTCTGCTGCTGCTTCTGCTGCTCGGGGGTGAGCTCTTTCGCGTAGCCGCCTTCGGTCGCTTCGCCGACGACGCCCAGGTCGAGGAACATGGCGCCGAGGCTCTCGATCTCCTGCTTGACGGCGGGGCGGATGTCGAAGGCCGAGACGACGGCGCCGAGGCGGCGGGCGGTCGCGATTGCCTGCAATCCGGCGACGCCGGCGCCGATCACGAGCAGCTTGACCGGTGCGATCGTTCCGGCCGCGGTCATCAGCATCGGGAAGAGCTTCGGGACGCGATCGGCGGCGACTATCACGGCCTTGTAACCGGCGACCGTGGCCTGCGAGGACAGTGCGTCCATCGACTGAGCGCGCGTGATGCGCGGAACCGACTCCATTGCCAGGCCGACAACTCCTTGCTTGGCCAGCGCGTCGATTCCCTTCTGGTCGGTCAGCGGCTGCAAGAAGCCGATCAGAACGGCGTCCTTCTTGAGCAGCTTGAGCTCGGCGGCGCTCGGCTTGGCGACCTTGGCGACGATCTCGGCGCCGAGAGCCTCCTTGGCGCCGGCGAGCGTGGCGCCGGCCTCTTTGTACGCCGCGTCGGTGAAGGCGGCGGCAGCTCCCGCGCCCTTCTCGACAACGACCTCGAGCCCCTGGCCGGTCAGCTTGGCAACGACCTCCGGAACGAGCGCGACACGCGCCTCGCCGGCAGCCGTTTCTTTGGGCACTCCAATCTTCACGGCGCTGACTCTAGCGGAAAGAAGCAACCCCTCTGTGGGGACAAGCGATCTCAATGGCGGTGCGGGTTTACGACAGATCAGAATCGTTCTGGTCGATTTCGACGGCGACGATTTAGATCAAGGCTCCGGGCGCGTTTCGGCCGGCGCGCGCCGGGTCGCTGACGAGACGGGAGCGCGTCGCAGAAAGGCTAGAGCGAGAGCAGCGCGCGCACTCTGGCGATGACCTGGTCGGTGAACTCGGTCGTTCCGATCGCGCCACCGAGGTCGCCGGTGCGATAGCCGGCTTGAATGGCGTCGAGGCAAGCCCGGCGAATTGCCTTTCCGGCCGTCTTCATCGCCTCGTCGCCGTGTACCAAAAGAGCGGCCGCCGCGAGGATCATCGCCAGCGGATTGGCCGAGTCTTTCCCGAGCAGAGTGGGCGCCGTACCGTGCGGCGCCTCGGCCATCAGGCGCACGGGAACGAAATTCTCGTCGAGCGCGGCGACCAGCGATTCCGCCCCCGCGATCGATCCGAACATCGGCAATACGAGGTCGGAGAGGATGTCGCCGTCGCGGTTGAGCGCGGGAATCACCAGTGATTTACCCTCGATACCGAGCAGAAGCGCGAAGGTCGCGTCGATGAGTTGGGGCTCGTAGCTGACTTCGGGGTGCCTTTTCGCCGCCGCATCGAGCTCTTCTTTGAACATTCCTTCGTAAACCGGGCTGACGGTGAACTTGGGACCACCGAAAACCGTTGCGCTCATGATCTCGGCTTCGCGGAAGGCGAATTCGGCGACCGCATGACAGACGCTGCGCTCGATGCGCTCCTTGCGATAAGCGACTTCGGCGTCGCCTTCGCCCTCGCGCCATTCCTCGGCGCCATATGCGTCGCCAACGGCCATTCTCACCACCGCGATCGGCGCCTCGACCTTGGTGAGCGGAGTCACGCCCGGGATGCAACGGCCGGTGCGGACGATTACCTGGGCGCCGATCTCCTCGCGCAGGATGCGGTTGGGGGAACCGACGTCACCGGATTTCTCGGGCGTGATCGTCGGTGCCTTCAGACCCAAACCGAGAGCGCGTATCGCGGCGGCTGCTTCCGAGACGACCGCGTTTTGAGTCGCGCGCCGGTTTTCGAGCGAAAGGTCGAATCGTCGTAACTCGAGCTCTAGACCGATCGCATCCGGCGCGAGCACCCGCAGCGTCTGCTCCAGCAGTTCCTGCCCGGTCTCATCGCCTTCGAGTATGGCAAGCGATCGTTTCTGCACGGCGCCATCGTAGCGGTCTTGACGGGTTGAATCTCTCGCTTCTATGGATTCGCGCCGTTCGCAAGCGGGTAGGGCTCGAGAAATGCGTAGATCGATTTAGTTCCGAATGCCTATTTACCTAAGGGAGAACGTCGAATCACACAGCGTAGGAATTCCGGCTTTCAGGCAAAAGAAAGAACGGGCTTTACTAACCGGCGGTTTTCGCTACGATAAACCTGTTGTTCCAATTAAGTAGGAGGATTACGTGGCCCGAAAAACAGTGCTTGTATGTGACAGCTGCAGCAAAGAGATCGACGAGGGTAAGGGAGCCACGCTTCGTTTGAGCTACGCCGATGCACGGCGCGGCGCGAAGCAGGCCGACCTCTGTGAGGTTTGTGCTCAGGATACGCCCGGGCATGCGGTCGCCCGCCGTGGTCGCCGCCCCAAGAGCGCCACTGCCTGAGCAGAGCTTTTCGTAGGTATCGACGAGGGACGGGCGACCGTCCCTCGTTTCGTTCGACCCCGATTCCTTCCCGGCGATGAGATGAGGCCCGTCGCTAGACAGGCGCAGACTACGATGAACCGGTGCCGCTGAATCTTCTCGTCGGGCCGGCGAATGCCGGCAAGGTAGAAAGGCTGCTCGAGCAGTTCTCGGCGGCGCTCGATCGGCACCCCTTCCTCGTCGTTCCGAACGCCGGCGATATCCCGCGCCTGCAGCGAGATCTTCTGCGTAGATCACCTGCGCTTTTTGCCGGCCGGGTTGGAACATTCGACGATCTGTTCCGGGAGCTCGCCGGCGCCGCGGGCGCGCGAGGCACCCTGGGCGATGCGGGGCGCCGCCTGCTCGTCCGGTCGCTGCTCGATAAAGCGGAGTTGGGCTCCTTCTCGCGCTCGGCCCGCTTCGGCGGTTTCGTCGACGCACTGGTCGAGGGATTCGCCGAGCTCGAGTCGGCATTGATCGAGCCGGGGCAGGTAGCCGGAGAGCTGGGCTCGCTCTACTCACGCTACCTCGACCGGCTCGAGCAGCTCGGCCTGGCCGATCGCGAGCTGGAGCGCTGGCTATCCGCCGATCGCCTGAGCAGCGAAGCCGATGCGTGGCCGCCGGAGCGCCCGCTCTTCGTCCATGGCTTCGAGGATCTGACCGGCGCCCAATGGCGCCTGCTCGATGCGCTCGCCGCGCGCGCGGAGGTCACGGTGGCGGTTCCATACGAGCCCGGGCGGACGGCCTTCAGCGCGCTCGCCCGCACGCAGCAGGAGCTTGCTCGCCGCGCCGCCGGGCGGATAACCGAGCTCCCGGCGCGCTCGAGCGAATACGCGCACCCGGCGCTGGCCTACATCGAGCGCAAGCTGTTCGAGCCCGTCGAAGCGGCGTCCGCGCCGCCTACCCAAGGAGCCGTTCGCTTTCTCGAGGCCTCGGGCTCGCGCGCGGCCTTCGAGCTGGTGGCCGAGGAGGCGCTGACTCTGCTCAGGCAGGGAGTCGAAGCGGAGGAGATCGCCGTGATCTGCCCGTCGCTGGAGCGGCGACGGGCCTCGCTGGAGACGGCCTTCTCCGCCTTCGGGCTTCCCTACGTGCTCGAAGCTCGCGTCAGGCTGGCTCAGATCCCGTTCGGGCACGCGCTCTGCGGAGCGCTTCGCTTTGCCTGGCTCGGCGGCGCGCGCTCCGACCTCTTCTCGTTCGTTCGCTCTCCCTATTCCGAAGTGACCCGCTCGAGCGCCGACTTCCTCGAGGGGCGCCTGCGCGGCCGAGCCGTGCACAGCCCGGCGCGCATCGAGTCGGAGCTGGCGGCGCTCAGGAACGGGCGGCAACTGGCCGACCTGGAGTTGCTGGCGGGGGGTTCCCCGCCGCTCGAAGTGGTGCGCGAGCTGAGCGTGCTGATGATGCAGCGCGCCTATGGCCTGGAGGGCCCGCCCGCATCCGAGCGGGCGCGCCTCGATCTGCGCGCCTTCGAAAGCGTTCGCGCGCTTCTCGATGAGCTCGAGGGCTGGCAGGAGCTGAGCGAGCAGCCGCTCGAGCGCGACGATCTCCTGGCCGCGCTGGAACGGGCGCCGGTTCGCATCGGCTCCGCCGACGAGCCCGGGCGTGTTGTCGTAAGCGATCTCCTGCAGACGCGGGCGCGCCGATTCAAGGCGGTCTTTCTGATCGGGCTGGAGGAGGGCAGCTTCCCGCGCCGCTCCTCGAAGCACCGCCTGCTCGACGACGAGGCGCGCGAGCAGCTCGAGCAGAAGTCAGCGGCGCCGGCGCCCGCCGAGGAGCTGGAGCGCGATCGCTTTCTCTTCTACAACGCCTGCACCCGCGCCTACGAGAAGCTCTTCCTCGTGCGCGAGTCGGCCAGCGAGGACGGCTCGCCGCGCCAGGCGAGCCCCTTCTGGGAGGAGCTGCGCGAGCTCTTCGGAGCCGCCGAGGTGGAGCGCTGGACGAAGCGTCGCTCGCTTTCGAAGCTGGTCTGGGACGAACCCGCCGAAGCGCCGAACGAGCGCGAGCGGCTGCGCTCGCTGGCCGCGCTGGCCTCCTCGCAGCCCGCCCAGGCGCGAGCGCTTGCCCGGGCCAACGGTTGGGAGCGGCAGCTCGAGCGCGCGCTTCATGCGCTCGAGCGACCGACAAAGCTCGTCAACCCGGTGGTGCTCGACGAGCTGCGGGCGCGCGGTACCTTCTCGGTCACCGAGCTCGAGGCCTTCGGCACCTGCTCGGAGATGTGGTTCGTCGAGCGCGTCGTCTCGCCGCGCGAGATCGATGGAGAGGTCGACGCGAAGCTACGCGGCTCGGTCGCTCACCAGACGCTTTACCGCTTCTTCTCGGGCCTGCCGAAGCGCTTCGGCGCCGACCGGGTCGACGAGAGCAGGCTCGACGATCAGCTCGAGTTCCTGCGCGAGTGCCTGACCGATGCGATCGCGGGCCAGGTGCGCCTCGAGCTGGAGGAGCTGGAGATCAGGGAGCTGGAGGCCGGGCTCTGGCGCGACCTCGAGCAGTTCGTCAGGAGCGAAGCCACCTCCCCGCTGCCGCTGGTGCCCAAGCGCTTCGAGGTCGGCTTCGGCAGCGAGCGCTCGGCGGCGGAGCTGAAGCGCGGACTCGACCTCGGCGAGTTGACCGTCTCGGGAAAGATCGACCGCATCGACCTCGACCCCTTCGCCGCCCGCGGCCTGGTTCAGGATTACAAGTCGGGCCGGACGGCCCAGTCGGCTGTCCAGATCGAGGCCGAGCTCAAGCTGCAGCTTCCGCTCTATCTGCTGGTGCTGAGAGATCTGATCGGCGTCGAGCCGCTGGGGGGCGTCTACCGCGCGCTGGCGGGCGAGCGGCCGGCGCGCGGCCTTCTGCGCGCCGAGGCGCGCGAGGACGGCGTGCCCGGTTTTTCCGAGAACGACTATCTGTCGGAGGACGAGTTCTGGGCCAAGGTCGAGTGGGCGAAGGAGACTGCGCGCGCCTTCGCCGCCCGCATCCGCTCCGGCGACGTGCGCCACGACCCGCTCGGGCTGGACGTGCGGCCGAGCGACGCGGAGGGCTACCAGAGCGAGTGGGGACGTTGTCCAAGCTGGTGCCGGATCGCGCCGCTTTGCCGGGTGGCGAGAAGATGAGCGCGCGCCACCCCAATCCCGAGCAGCAGCGCGCGATCGAGGCCACCGGCCTGGTCTTCGTCTCGGCCGGCGCGGGAACCGGCAAGACGATGGTGCTGGTCGAGCGCTTCTGCCGCTCGGTGGTCGAGCGCGGGCTGCCCGTCGATTCTCTGCTCGTCATCACCTACACCGATCGCGCCGCCGGTGAGCTGCGCAGCCGTATCCGCGCGGCCCTGCACGAAAGAGGACGCTCCGATCTGGCTCGCGAGCTCGACGGCGCCTGGATCTCGACCATCCACGGCTTCTGCAACCGGCTGCTGCGCCAGAACGCCGTGGCCGCGGGCGTCGATCCGCACTTCCGCGTGCTCGATGCCGAGCAAGCGCTGGTGCTGGGGCGCGAGGCCTTCGGCGCGGCGATGACGGAGTTCTGCGCGAGCGCCGACCCCGAGCGGACGACGCTCGTCGTCTCCTACGGACGCCGCGGGCTCGAGCGGATGATCATCTCGGCGCACGAGACGCTGCGCTCGGCCGGGCGCGCACTCGAGCTCGAGCTGGAGGGCGCTTCGCCCGGCGTCAGTCCCGAAGCCGC
>Ga0209014_10002748_pt1 | contig 10173 bp, 8 predicted proteins | sample BarGraNGADG00212_FD_184491 | JGI IMG/M metagenome (GOLD analysis project Ga0209014, IMG submission 184491) | Arctic peat soil microbial communities from Barrow, Alaska - Barrow Graham LP Ref core NGADG0002-212 (SPAdes) (version 2) | ecosystem: Environmental > Terrestrial > Soil > Wetlands > Peat... | reverse complement strand
CACGAAGGGGATGTGCCGTTCTTCCAGGAGGCGGTCGACGGTGGCCAGCAGCGCGTCCGCGACGGCGTCCGCCACCGAGGGATGCCCCACACGTGTCCCATCGCCCTGACCGACGGCCAACACGATGAACCGCCACGGCTCGCTGGGCTCGATGCCCTGGTAGAGCAGCCGCTCGCCTAGCTCGGTAGCGCTGCCGCGAGCGTGCAGCAGCATGTCGAGGAGCCCCGCCCGCGTGCGACGTCGCACCATGACGACGTTGTGGCCGGTAGCCGACTCCACCTCGAGAAGGCGTTGCGCGAAGGTCAGGGCGGCGTCCGCGAACTCGGAGATGAGACCTCCCTCCGGGTAGACGGCCATGATGACCTGCTCGACGCCGCCCTGCACCCGCACCTCACGAAACGCGACGTGCCGGCCGCGCACCTCGATGACCGAACGCGGCGCCCCTGTCAGCAGGACCTTACGGTACTCGGCCCAGGCGGCGCGAGCGAACGCGTCGGCCTGCTGATCGCCCCAGTCCACGCCGGCCTGCAACACCCGACCGGTGGCGTCGAACAGCAGGGTGCCGGCTTCCAGCAGTTCGCCGAGCCGCCGGACCAGATCGCCGGCGTCTTGCTGCGAGATAAGCACATCCAGCAGTTGGCGTTGAAGCGCCATGCTTCGCCGCAGCCGGTGCATGTCGCGCGAAGCCAGCGCGTTAAACACGTAACTCGTGATCTCGCGGAACGGCGTCTCCTCCGGGACGCGCAGCAGCGGCAGGCCCTCCTGGTCGGCGGCCTCGAGCATGGCCGCGGGGATCTCGCGAAGATGCGGCATGATCGCCACGGCCACGCCGACCCCGCCGCTTTGCTTGAGCAGCTGCACCAAGTGCACAGCAACCTCCGGCTCCGCCTCGAACTTGGGGCCAGTCGTGAGCAGCAGGCTGCCCTCGACCATCCAGGGAGTCGGATCGTCGAGGTCACCGATGTAGACGGCTTCGATGACTTTGTCGACTCCGGCCCGGCCGGCGACCACCTCGAGCTGCAGCCCGCCCTGCTCGACAAGCTCGCGAACGCTCAGGGCCTCGGACTGGGGGCGTTCGTCCACCACTCTTGCTCCTTGGGTGCCATTCTGCACACTCCGCAGGCTAGCACGTCTGTCGTGACGGCGCCGGGCCCGGCTGCCTGTCACACGCCCACTGCCGGCTCGAGGGCGACGGCGCGCATCGGCGCGCCGTCGCAGCCCACGAGGTTGAGGGGCAGCAGGAAGAGGAGAGGCGTCACCCCGCGCGTCAGCTCCCCGGTGTTCGCCAGGTTCTCGGCGATGAAGCCGCCCGCGTCCGCGAACATGTCGTGGATGGGGAACTCCTCGCCGCCGGTGAAGTCGGCGTTGAGGGTGTCTATGGCGATCGTGCGGACGCCGGCCTCGAGGATCGCCTCGCCGACTTCGGCGGCGAGGTACGGGTGCGCGAAGAACCGCTCTGTACCGGCGTGCAGATACCAGCCGGTGGCGAACAGGACGATGCGGCCCGGCTTGAGCTCCGCCCGGTGCGGCTCGAGGTCCTCCAGCGTGATCCGCTCGCCGGGCTCCTTGCCGGTGACGTCGACCACGACGGCCGGCCCTACCGTGAGTTCGAGCGGCATCTGGTCGATCGTCGCGCCGTGGTCACGGAAGTGGAACGGCGCGTCGATGTGCGTGCCCGTCTGCGTGCCGAGGTGCACGTGACTGAGGTTGTAGCCGTCGGCGGCGACGGTGGTGGCCGTGAAGATCTTCGGCTCCGGGTCGCCGGGGTAGATGGGCGTGCTCTCGCTGAGAGGCTGCGAGAGGTCGATGAGGCGGGCGCGGGAGGCTACGCCCCCGCCCTCCTCGGAGCCCGTCATCCAGCCCGGCAGCAGCACGTTCACAGCGTCGTCAGCGCGAGCACGGCCTTCTCGGTGTGCATGCGGTTCTCACCCTGGTCCCAGAACACGCAGTGCGTGCTTTCGATGACGTCGTCCACCATGTCCTCACCGCGCGTTCCCGGCAGGCAGTGCATGTAGATCACGTCGGGCTTGGCCATCTCGATGACGCGCATGTTCACCTGGTACGGCGCGAAATCAACGAGGCGCTGTTCCTTGTTCTCGGTGGCCATGGAGTGCCAGGTGTTGCCGTAGATCACATCGGCGTCCGACGCGACCTCTTCCAGGTCCTTGGTGTAGACGATCTTGCTGCCGCTGAGGGCCGCCCACTCCCGGGCGATGCGCACCTGCTCCTCGTTGGGCTGGTAGTCCTCGCTGGGCTGCGCCGCGTAGAAGTCCATGCCCATCATGGCGCTGCCCATCATCAGCGAGTGACAGACGTTCCAGATGTCACCGAGGTAGCCGATCTTGAGGCCCTTGTAGACCCCCTTCTTCTCTTTGATGGTCATCAGGTCGCAGAGGCCTTGACAGGGGTGCGTCTCGTTGGTGAGCGCGTTGATCACGGGGTTGCGCATGTACTGCGCGAACTCCTCCACGACCTCCTGGCCGAAGGTGCGGATGAAGAGCCCGTCGCAGTAGCGGTCGATGATGCGCGCCGTGTCGCGGATGGGCTCCCCGCGGCTGGTCTGCATCTGGTCGGGGCTCATGTACAACGTCTGCGCCCCGAGCTGCGCGGCGCCGGCCTGGAAGCTGACGCGCGTCCGCGTGCTGAGCTTCTCGAAGATCATCGCGAACGTCTTGCCGCGCAGAGGCTCGAAGACGTCGCCGGTGGCGCGCTTGCGCTTGAGCTCGATGGCGATGTCGACGAAGTAGCCGACCTCTTCGGGGGTGAAGTCGGCGAGCTTCAGAAAGTCCTTGCCTTTGAAGTGGTGCAGCATTCGATCTCCTCCTGGTCAGCCCGAGGTGAGCTGGACGTTCTGGACGGCTTCGCCGGCGATCGTGATGAGGGCGCCGCGCAGAAGTCCCTCGCCGTATTCGCTGCCGGGGTTCACCGAGACAGTTCGGCCGATGCGCGTCTCGCCGCGTGACTCGTGGATGTGCCCGTGGAGCGAGAGCAGGGGCTGGTATTTCTCGATCGCGGTGCGCACGGCGGCACTGCCTGCCCCGGCCATCACCGGAGTGCCTCCCGAAGTCACGACCTTGGGCGGGTCGGTCGTCCAGTCGAGCTCGGCGGCTGTGTCGAGTGAGCTGTCTTTGGGCGGCGCGTGGAAGTTGAAGATCGCCCGGCTGAAGTCGGTGACGCCGGCGACGATCTCCTCGATGTGCCGCCCAAGCTCCTCGTCCGGCACCTCGCGCGGCGTGTTCCAGGGCGTCGGGTTGCTGAGGCCGGAACTGATCATGAAGTGCTCGTCCTCGTCGATGACGAGACGCTTGCCCTCGCAGTTGACGACGTTCTCACGCGAGTGCTCGTCGAGCGCGTCGAGGATGTCCGGCGCATCGTCGTTGCCGCCGGTCATGTACATCTTGATGCCGGTGCCGGCGAGCCGTTCCTCCGCGAGGTCGATCCAGCGCGCAAGACGCTCCGTGGCGAGGCGGTGGTAGGCGGCATCGACCAGCGCCGGATCGGCACTCATGGCGTCGTACTCGTCGGGGGTGACGACGGCCGTATACGAGCCCAGCTTCCCGGCGCGCTTCTCGAACTCGGCGACCTCGTCGCTGCCGTCCAGCTCGTGCGTGATCGACTGGATAGTGGCGCGGTACTTGCCACCCCCAAAGTCGAGTATGGGCACGACCATCTTGCCGGCGATGTCGCCGCCCAGGATGAGCACGTCCACTCCGTAGAACTTCCCGGCGTTGACGAACTTGCGGTACGTCGTCTCCGAGCCATGGACGTCCGTCATGAAGAAGAGCTTGGTGCTCTTCCCCTTGCTCTTCTTACCGAACAAAGCCATCGTCTTCCCTTTCGTCGCCGCCGCCGGCTGCGGGCGCACGAAGCGGAGCTCCTTGCGAGCCCCGCCCCGCGGCCACCCGCGGTCCCCTGCGACCGGTCCCTGCCCGGCCGCGGTCACTCCTCCGGCACCTGCTTGAAGCTGAGGTCCACGTCGACGCCGCGGCCGCGCTGCACGAACTTCGCGACGTAGTACACCACGAGACCGCTGAGGAACACGATGACGTTGAACCAGATCATGCCGGGGTGACCGTACAGTCCCGCGCTCGGGTCGCGCAGGAACACCCACGCCATGAACACCTGGGCGATGACGCTCAGCACGCCGATGATGGTGATCACGGGCACGCGCCCGATGCGCTGGTTGACGGCGGACGTCTCGAACACGTCCGGCAGCCGATACGGGAGCAGAGCGGCCGCGATCGAGATCAGGATGAAGCTGAGGATGAAGCCGAAGATGCCGACCAGCGTCGCGAACAGATCAGTGAACACGTAGATGCCGAGCGCGATGATGCTGGCGATGCCCATAGTGAGCAGCGAGTTCACCGGAGTGAAGCGCTTCTGGTTGACCTTCTTGAACCACGAGGGCAGCAGGCCGTCGATCGAGTACGCGAAGATGTTCCGCGACCCGTTCAGGAGCTGGCCGGGCAGCCATGCGTAGCTCCAGAAGATGAAGCCGAACAGGATGATGAAGGCGATCCAGATGTTGTTGCCGACGAACGCGGCCAGCTCGGTGAACGTCGGCGCCGATTCGAGGCCGAGCCCAGTCGGGTCCGCCCAGCCCAGCTGCGCGAGGAAGTTGTAGCCCACGGCGTGATCGATGACGAAGACGCTGATGAGCACGCCAATGCCGACGATGAACAGCGTGGCCGGCATGGACCACAGCTGCAGCTTGCGGGCGTTCTTGACCTCGCTACCGATGTAGGCGGAGGAGCTCATGAAACTGAGGTTCAGGTAGATCCAGGTCATGACCATCAGCGTCCAGAACATCGACGTCGGGGCCAGGCCGGTGTAGCCGGCTTCCTTGGCCGACGTCGCCACGTACGCTGAAGGGATCGCCTTGCCCGAGACCGTGCGCAGGTGGTCGTTGAAGGCATGGATCGTGTCCGCCGGTACCTTACCGATGAGCACGGCCACGGTGAGGACCGTGCTCGCCACGGCCAGCAGGATGAGGATGTTCTGGATCTTGAAGTACGTCCTCGTGCCCAGCGAGAAGACGAGGATCAGCAGGAGGATCAGGCAGGTGCCGAGGATGAACGTACCGGCCTTGGTGGTGAACCAGTTGCCGATGGATGTGAGCGTCGAGTTGCCGGTGTAGATGCCCATCGTGCGGAAGAACGGCGCCAGGCCGTACCTCGCGAGGAACGCCGACGGCACACCGCCGTAGAAGAACCACCACATCGTCATGTTCCAGTTGCTCATCATGCCGAGCGCGGGGCCGAGCACACGGCTGACGTACACGTAGTCGCCGCCGGAGCGCGGCATAGCCGACGCGAGGTAGCCATACACGAGCGCCAGCGGCAGGATCGCGATGACGCAGATGACGGCCGCCCAGGGAAGGCTGGCGCCCGGGTAGAAGGCGGGCCCGAAGAGGAACAGGAAGAGCAGCAGGAGCCCGATGCTCGTGAAGTTGATGTTGTAGGCCAGCACGTCCCACGTGCCAGCCGTACGGATGAGGCCGCTCGCCTTCCGCACAAACACCTCTGGCTTCTTGTTGGCCGATGTCGACACCGTCACACCCCCAGTGCTGGTTTGCTCGATCGCGGCCGGGCGTCCGGTGACGCCGGCCGGTCAGCTCTCCTAACAGTCAGATCTCGTGCGCATGCTCCTTCCAGAGGGCCATCGAGGTCAGTCGGTCTGAGCGTAGGCGCGGATCGGTGAGCCATCACCGCCGGCCACGTTCAGCGGGACGAACGCGCAGCGATAGGAACGGCCGGCGTCGAGCGCACCGAGTCCGGCCAGGTTCTCGACGACGAGGACGTCGGCTCCGAGGAGCGCGGCGTGTGCGAACGTGGTAGGGAGCGCGGTGGCGTCGATGTTGAGGGCGTCCGTGCCGACCAGCGTGACGCCGCTGGCCGCAAGGCGGCTGGCGGCGTCCTCCGAAAGAGACGGATGACGCCCGGCCTCGCCGCTCCCCCAGAAGCGGTCCCAGCCAGTGTGCAGAAGGACGCCCACGCCTGTGCGACGGTCGGGGAGCTGAGCCGCGATGCTCTCCCAGGAGATCGCCGCCTCGGCCGCGATGTCCAGATGCACCACGTAGGCCTCGAGCACGAAGCGCTCCAGCGGGTACTCGTCGATGGTACGGCCGCTGGGGATGAAGTGGCTGGCGGCGTCGACGTGAGTGCCGCTGTGAGTGCCGAGACGCAGCCGCGTCACCTGCCACGGTGGCTCGGCGCCGGCCGGCGTCAGCTCGACCGGCGGATCGCCAGGGAAGACGGGCATACCGGTCTCGAGGGGCCGGCTCAGATCGAGGAGGCGGCTCACGTCGTCCGCCACCTCACGCGTCCCTGAGCAGCGGGAAGGTCATGCAGTGCGGTCCACCGCCGCCTTTGAGAATCTCGGTGATCTCGGGGGTGATGACCTCGAGGCCCAAAGCCTTGAGCTTCTCGTTGACGGCCGTGTTCCCGGCAAACGCGAGCACTCTGCCCTCTCCAAGGCACTGGATGTTGCAGTGATGCCGGAAGACGCCCTCGCTCGGCACATCGATCAGCTCGAAACGCCGCTTGCGCAGCATGCGGAGGAAGAAGTCGGGCATCTGCTCCGTGGCGCAGACGGCGACGCCAGGCGCCACGATGTTGAAGGCCATGTCGAGATGCAGGTTCTTGCTCGCAAGCTGCACGCCGCGCACGCTGTAGCCGAGCGGTTCGAGGATCTCCGCGGCGTTGCGCACGCCCTCCCAGGTGGTCCGGGCGACGACGCCGTGGACGATCGTCGCCTCGTCGAGGAACCAGAAGTCGCCGCCCTCGAAGGCGCCGCGGGTGATCCTGCCGATGACCGGCACGCCGAGCTCCCGGAGCTTGCGCTCGTACTGGAGTTCCTCGCCTTGCCGGGCGGGCTCCTTGAAGCTGCCGATGAGCACTCCCTCTGCAAGGCACGCCCCGAAGTCTCGGGCGTAGACCATGTACGAGAGACCCGGCACCGCGTCCATGAGCTCGACCTCGACGCCCGCGGACCGATACGACTCGACGAAGTCCTGATGCTCGCGAGCGAGGACTTCCAGGTCCGGCACCTCACCGTGCGCAAGGACGCCGCGAGTGATCTCGTTGATGGGCTGATAGCGAAAGTACGTGGGCGGGCAGAGCAGCACCTTGCGGAGTCTGCCCGTCGAATTCATCACGAAGCTCTGTTCGCTCATGTGCGTCACTCCCGGTCGGACATACAGGCAACAGCCCGTCGGCACACGCTCTCGGCGCACGTTCATCATCTGTGCGAGCAAGGCTACGGGTGCGCGAGTCGGACGGGAAGTGTGAAGATGCACATGAAGCGCGGCGTTGTCGATGCGTTTGCACATCGACAGGTGTGCCGTCAGCTACCGGAGACGGGTGAACGGCTCCAGGCAGCGGATGAGCAGGCGCGCAAGGCCCTCCTGGGCCACGTGCTCATCCGCGCCGGCCAAGGCGGCGTCGGGAGGATCGCCGACAGCGATGGAGACCCCGGAGATGCGCAGCAGGCTCTCGTCGGCCGCGGAGTCGCCGCAGGCGACGACCCGCTCGAGAGGGACGCCGAAGCGCGCGGCGATCAGTCTCAGCCCATCGCCTTTGTCGGCGGATACGGGCAGGATCGCGACGGTGCCGCCACCGGCGTGCTCTACGCGGACGCCGTGGCCCCACGAAGCGGCGACGGCGGGGAGAACGCTGTTTGCGCGGGCCTCACCGCCGCCAAGCACGACGCGCGTGATGCCGGCGGGGGCGGTGAAATCCAGAGCCACGAAGACGTCCGTCGGCGCGAGCTCGCGGCGGTCGTCGCCGAGATACAGCGTCACCGACAGGCCGAGCAGGTGGGCCTGACGGACGATGCCGCTCACCGTCAGCTCGGGGATCGTGAGGTGTCTCAGCCATTCGCCGGTGGACGCATCCACGACCAGCGCCCCGTGATAGCAGACAAAAGCGATGGGAGCGGCGCGCAGGGCGACGACCGCCTTCTCGGCGCCGTGAAGCGGACGGCCCGTGCACACGACGAGCCGCGCGCCGCGCGCGTCGAGCTCCGCGAGCGCCTCGACGATGCCGGGCGCCGGCGACCCGTCGTCCGTGATCAGCGTGCCATCGAGGTCGCAGGCGAGCAGAGCCCTTGGCGCAGCGCGTCCCGTCATCTGGACGGACCGTCGGTCGCGATATCGTCTGACCCGGCGTGGCCGTGAAACACAGACGACAGCGGCTGGCCCGTCACAGCCTCGATGCGCGCTGCGATGACGCGCGCGGCCTCGAGCCGAGTCCGGGCCGCGTGCAGCGCCGCGGGGTCGCCGGCGAACAGGGCTTCCGCGCGCGCGCCTTTCTCGTCGAGGTCCACCATCCGGGTGCCGACCGTCAGCTTGTCGGCGAGATACAGCACCTCGCGCTCGCCGGGTAGGTCGGGAAGCGGCCCGTGCAGCTCCATGTGGCTGCGTGCCACGGCGGCGACGCGTGGGTAGCCTTCGGCGTCGAGCACGGCGGCGCCCGCCTCGGCGTGCGCCCGGGCGGCGCGAGCGATGTCGTGCAGGACTCCGGCCGCCTCGAGCAGCCGCAGATCGAGGCACACGCCGGACTCCCGTAGCGCGCTACCGAGACGGCGCGCGATGTCCGCAACAGTCAGCGAGTGGGCTCTGACCGGCGCCGGCGTCCCGCGACGGTCGAGCAGCTCGCGGCACTCCTCCGCGCCCGGGATGCGCTCGCGAGCGGCCAGGCGATCGAGGCGTGCGTAGGCGCCGGCATCGTCCATGTCGTTGAGGATGTTGGGATCGTCGACGGGCACGTCGGCGGCCCCAGACTCTACTCGCTCCAGCAGCTCGTGGAGGCCGCCCTCGGGCTCGTCTGTCAGGATCGCGGCGCGGAGCTCCGCGCGAACGAGCGGCGGATGTCCGCGCTCGGCGTCGTGTACGGGGTACACAACGCTGGCCCCCGGCTCGCCCGCGCTGCGAGACAGCAGACCGATCGTCTCACTGCGGACGAGCGCACAGTCCACCGGATGGACGAAGAACGCGCGCGCGCCTGCGGGCAGGGCGCGCACGCCGCAGCGCACGGACGAATACATGCCGTCCTCGAAATCGTGATTGAGCACATAGCGCACGCCGTGTGCCCTGAGGAGGGGCGCGACGCACCCGGCTCCGAAGCCCAGAACGACGACGGCCTCGAGCCCCACGTCGCGATAGGCGCTCGTGACTCTGATGACGGCGGGGACGCCGTCCAGCGGGAGCAGCGGCTTGAGCTCCCGCATGCGCGATGACAGCCCCGCCGCGAGGACGATCGCACCGAGGGCACTCGCCTTCACCCCATCATCGCCGCCCGCGCGCGGATGAGCTCGGCGGCGATGCTGACGGCCAGCTCCGCCGGCGTCTCCGCGGCGATGGCGATGCCGATCGGCGAGAAGACCCGGCCCAGATCGGCGGCGGAGAAACCGTCCGCGGAGAGGGCCCTGAAGATCTTATCGCGCTTGGTGGCGCTGCCCATGAGGCCGATGTACCCCGCTTCGGTGCGCAGCGCCTGCTCCAGGACCGAAAAGTCGTGGGCATGCCCGCGCGTGACGATGACGACAAAGCTCCGCGGCGTCATGGTGAGCCCCGCGAAGGCGTCCTTGAAGCTCTCGAGGAGGACCACGCGGGAGGGACCGGGAAAGCGCTCCGCGGCCGCGAATTCCGGGCGGTCGTCGAGGACCACGACGTCGAACCCAACGGCCGCGGCCACCGGCGCCAGCGCCTGGGCCACGTGCCCGGCGCCGCAGATCACGGCAGTCGTCGGCGGCAGAAGCGTCTCGACGGAGACCGACCTGCCGTCCGCCAGCAGCGCCGGCCCGTGCACTGCGATCTTGCCGGCCAGCGCGTGCAGCTCCGCCGGCGCACACGGCGCCTCCCCAAGGGGGTCAGCCCCGTCCTGGAGCAGGCCGTAGCTCACCTCGGTGGGCCCAGGCTGCGCGACGAAGAACGTGCACAGCCACGCGGCGCGGCCGTCCGCTCGCGCCCGTGCAAGGGCGCCGAGGAGAGCCCGTAAGTCGACGTCGCCGGCCGGCACGAAGGCGACGAGCACAGCCGCGTGCCCGCCACAGATCATGGTCGACCCCGCGACCGACTGCCCCGTGAGCTCCACCGCGCTCACGTGTGACCCGCCGGCGGCGATGGCCTCCTCCGCCTCCCGCATCATGGTCGCTTCGAACAGGCCCCCCCCG
>Ga0209014_10002747_pt1 | contig 10181 bp, 7 predicted proteins | sample BarGraNGADG00212_FD_184491 | JGI IMG/M metagenome (GOLD analysis project Ga0209014, IMG submission 184491) | Arctic peat soil microbial communities from Barrow, Alaska - Barrow Graham LP Ref core NGADG0002-212 (SPAdes) (version 2) | ecosystem: Environmental > Terrestrial > Soil > Wetlands > Peat... | reverse complement strand
CTGAAAGGATAGGGCAAATGACATCTTCCGGACTGTTCCCCCTGGTTCCCCTGATCGTGTTCCTGCCTGCCGCCGGTCTGTTGATTAATATTATCTTCGGCGGGCGGATGAACGAAAAAGCCATTGGTGCAATCGCCAGCGCCGCCTCCGGGCTTGCCTTCGTGGTCTCCGTCCTGCTTGGATATGCTTTGTGGTCTGGCAACGGTGAGGCGGTCGTCGTCCCGTTAGCCGACTGGATCCACATTGGCGCTCTAAACGTCGCCTGGAATTTCCGGGTGGATACGCTCTCGGTCCTGATGATGCTGGTCGTCTCCGGCGTCGGGACGCTCATCCACATCTACGCCATCGGCTACATGCACGAGGACGTGCGCTTGAAGAACGACATTCCCCGCTACCGCCGCTTCTTTGTTTTCATGAACCTGTTCATCGCCATGATGATGATCCTGGTCAGCGGCGATTCGTACTTGATGCTGTTCGTCGGTTGGGAAGGTGTGGGCCTGTGCTCGTTCCTGCTGATTGGCTTCTGGTACGAAATGGATACCCTCGGCCGTCCTTCCTGGGCCAACTCGAATGCCGCCAAGAAAGCCATGATCGCCAACCGCATTGGTGACTTCGGCTTCCTGCTGGCAGCCTTCACCATGTTCTGGTGGTTCAAGAGCCTCACCTTTGCGGATGTCTTTGCCGGGGCGGCGACCGTCCCTGCGAGTGTCATCCTCTTCATTACCCTCTTCCTGCTGGTGGGTGTGGCAGGCAAGTCTGCCCAGATCCCGCTCTATGTCTGGCTCCCGGATGCCATGGCCGGCCCCACTCCTGTCTCTGCCCTCATCCATGCCGCCACCATGGTCACCGCCGGTGTTTACCTGGTGGCGCGTTCCGCACCGCTTTACACCCTGGTGCCCGCCGCACAGACTACGGTGGCGCTGGTGGGCGCCATCACTGCCCTGTTCGCCGCTACGATCGCAGTCGGGCAGTATGACATCAAGAAAGTCCTGGCCTACTCCACCATCTCGCAGCTTGGCTTCATGGTGGCGGCAGTCGGGATGGGTGCCTTCGTCGCCGGCATGTTCCACCTGATCACGCACGCCTTCTTCAAGGCGCTTTTGTTTCTTTCCGCCGGTTCGGTCATCCTTGGCGTGGAGCGTGGTCATCACCACCTGGCTCATCACGACGAGCATGCGGGCTCATCGCATGAGGAAATACACAGTACTGAGTCCAGCGAAGTGTTTGACCCCAACGACATGCGCAACATGGGCGGGCTGCGCAAGCAGATGCCCGTTACCTTCTGGGTCTACCTGGTCGGCGCCCTGGCGCTGGCAGGCATCTTCCCCCTCGCAGGCTTCTGGTCGAAGGACGAGATCCTGGCGGATGCGTTCACCAAATTCCCGGTGGTCTACTGGCTGCTGACCATCGCCGCCTTCCTGACCGCTTTCTATATGGGACGCCAGATCTGGATGGTCTTCTTCGGTTCGCCTCGACACGCCGCCGCAGAGCACGCCGAAGAGAGTCCCAGGGTGATCACCGTCCCCCTCATGATCCTGGCAGCCCTGGCGATCCTGGGTGGTGCCCTCAACCTGCCGGGCGTGGACAGCCTCACCCTTTGGCTGGAGCATACCATCGCCGGGGTAGAGGCGGGACAGTTTAACTTCCTGGTTGCCGGTCTCTCCACCGGGCTGGCGTTGCTCGCGATCTATTTCTCCTGGCTGCTCTATGGACGCCGCCCGCTGGTCGAAGGCCAGCCGGATCCGCTCAAGAAATTGCTAGGCCCTGTCTTCAGGGTCTTCGAGCGCCGCTACTGGGTGGACGAAGCCTACTGGGCTTTATTCATCAACCGCTACGTGGACGTTTCCCGCTTCCTGGCGGATGTGATCGATGGCCGTTTCTGGCACGACTGGTTCCACGAGAAGGTCCTTGCAGGCACCTACAACTGGCTCTCCCGCACCGTGCTCGACCTGCGCGTCGACCAGCAGTTCATCGACGCCATTGCCAACGGTCTGGGCAATCTCACCCGCCGTGTTTCCGGTGAACTGCGCCGCCTGCAGAATGGTTTCGTCCGCAGCTACGCGCTGGCGGTCTTGTTGGGTGTTGTCATCATTATTGGTTGGCTTGTACTGAAATAATTCCAAAGTTTTCCGTCTGGCGTTTGACTTTTACTTTTTACGTTTGATGATGTTCATAACCGAGGAGTAAACATGAACTTGATCACCAATCCTCTTATCCTGGTCACCCTCTTCCCGCTGGTGGGCGTACTGGTCCTGCTTTTCATCCCGGCCGAAAGGAAGAATGCCCTGCGCTGGACGGCTCTGCTCACCTCCCTGGGAAGCTTTGTCCTGTCCATCTGGATGCTGACCCTGTTTGACAAGTCCAATCCCGACCTGCAGCTCGGCTTCACCCTGCCCTGGATCCAGGTTGCCGGCTGGAATATCAGCTTCGCCATGGGTGTGGACGGCTTGAGCATTCTGCTCGTCCTGTTGACGACCTTCCTTTCCCCCATTTCCATCCTTTCCACCTGGACCGCCATCGAGGATCGTGTCAAGGACTTCATGATCTTCTTCCTCCTGCTCGAAGTGGGCATGCTGGGTGTCTTCCTTGCCCAGGACCTGTTCCTGTTCTACATCTTCTGGGAATTCACCCTGGTGCCCATGTACTTCCTGATCGGCATCTGGGGCGGACCGCGCCGCATCTACGCCGCCATCAAGTTCTTCCTTTACACCATGGCTGGTTCCATCCTTATGCTGCTTGCCATCCTGTGGCTGGGCATCTACCAGGGGACCTTTAGCGTGCCTGACCTGATCGCCAAGGGCGGCATCCCTGCCAGCACCCAGCTCTGGCTGTTCCTTGCTTTCGCCGCGGCTTTTGCCATCAAGGTCCCCATGTGGCCGCTGCATTCCTGGCTGCCCGATGCGCACGTGGAAGCCCCTACCGCCGGTTCCGTTATCCTGGCGGGTGTGCTGTTGAAGATGGGTACTTACGGTTTCCTGCGCTTCAACCTGCCCATGTTCCCCCAGGCTGCCCTCAAGGCTGCTCCCTGGATGGCGCTGCTGGCAGTCATCGGTATCATCTATGGTGCTGCCGTTTCCTATGCCCAGAAGGATATCAAGAAGCTGGTTGCCTATTCCTCGGTCAGCCATCTTGGCTTCGTCATGCTGGGTCTTTTCGCCCTCAACCCGCAGGGCATCGAAGGCGGCATCCTGCAGATGATCAACCACGGCCTGAGCACGGGGGCGTTGTTCCTCCTGGTCGGCATGGTCTACGAACAGACCCATACCCGTGAGTTTTCCGTCTACGGCGGGTTGTGGAAGATCATGCCTGTCTTCGGGACGTTCATGCTTATCGTTTCCCTATCCTCCATGGGTCTGCCCGGGCTGAACGGCTTTGTCGGTGAGTTTGCCATTTTGCTCGGCGCTTTCGGGTCCGCAGCCATCGGATCGCCCTGGTTCGCCGGGATCGCCGCCCTCGGCGTCATCATGGCGGCCGTCTACATCCTGTACATGTTCCAAAAAATATTCCTGGGTCCTGAGGGTTCGATCGTGGAAGAAGTCAAGAAACATGGGCACGCCTTGCGCGACCTGAACTGGCGCGAGATTGCCACCATGGTCCCGCTGTTGATCCTCATCTTCTGGATCGGCCTCTACCCCAGGCCATTCTTTGAACTGATGGCCCCGGCTGTTTCGAAATTATTAGCGGTGATTCACTAACTTGTGTCGTTGCTCGCTGGGTGTCGTTACGAGGAGCAATCTTAACCCTCGTTCTTTGGGGGTAACCCCCGTTCTTTGGGGGCTGCGACGACTTAGTCCCGGTGCTCTTCAGGGAAGCAATCTCCTCGTTCACCTGCCGCATAGGAAGCAATTATGACGCGATCCGATCTCTACACAATTCTCCCCACCATCCTCCTCGTCGCCTGGGCCTGTCTCCTGCTCCTGGTGGACCTGTACATCCCGAAGGGACGTAAGTCCTGGACGGCCCTCCTGGCGGCCGTGGGCCTCGCCGCCGCGCTGGGCGTCACCCTGGCGCAGGCCGGCCTGGACCTCTCTGCCTTCGGTGGGATGGTCGTGCTCGACGGCTTCTCCTCCTTCCTGAACGTCCTTTTCCTTGTCAGCGGACTGGGCGCCATCGCCATCGCCTACGGCTATCTCAAGCGCATGGGTCTGGAGCGCGGCGAGTATTACACCCTCATCCTGTTCAGCCTTTCCGGCATGCTGCTCATGTCCCAGGCCGCTGACCTGATCATCGTCTTCCTGTCCCTCGAATTGCTCTCCATCCCGCTTTACGTTCTATCCGCCTTTGCCCGCCCGCGCATTGAGTCGGAAGAGGCCGGCATCAAGTACTTCCTCCTGGGCGCCTTCGCCACCGGTTTCGTCGTCTACGGCATCGCCCTGGTCTTTGGTGCCACCGGCAGCACTTCCCTCTCTGGGATTATCTCAGCCGTCAATCTTTCAGCCTTCCCAGGCGGGGTTTACTCCCCGCTCCTGCTCACCATCGGCGCCGCGCTGATCCTGGTCGGCTTCGGGTTCAAAGTCGCTGCCGTTCCCTTCCACATGTGGACACCGGATGTCTACCAGGGTGCCCCCACCTCGGTGACCGGTTTCATGGCGGTCGGCGCCAAGGCCGCCGGGTTCGCCGCCCTCCTGCGCATCTTCGTCACCGCTCTCCCCTCCCTCAACCTGGACCTGGTACCGGTATTGTGGGGCCTGGCTGCCCTGACCATGGTGGTGGGTAACGTGATCGCCATTTCTCAGACCAACATCAAGCGCCTGCTGGCCTACTCCAGCATTGCCCACGCCGGGTACATCCTGATGGCATTCGTGTCGTTTGGGAATCCGAAGGTCGCCCCCGACGCGGTCGCCTCGGCGCTCTTCTACCTGGTCACCTATGCCGTCACGTCCTTCGGAGCCTGGGCGGTCGTCATTGCCCTTGAAAAGCTGGACGGCAAGGGGCTTGAGATCGACGACTTTGCCGGCCTGGGACGCAAGCGCCCCCTGCTGGCTGCTGCCATGACGATCTTCATGCTCTCCCTCACTGGTATGCCCCCCACGCTTGGATTGGTGGGCAAGTTTTACCTGTTCCGCACCGCCATCGAAGGCGGCTTTATCGGGCTGGCGATCATCGGCGTGCTCACCTCGCTCATCTCCGCATACTACTACCTGCGCGTGGTGGTGACCATGTATATGCGCGATGGTGACCCCGAGACCGCCCGTGAACCCTGGCTCGATTTCACTTGGGCGCTCTCCGCGGTTGCCACGGTGGTCCTCAGCTTCCTTCCCGCCGCCCTTTTTACCTGGGCCAGCGGCGCTGTCCTTCATTTATTTTAGGAAGTGTTGGGGATCCAAAACTCTCTAAACCAATCTCCCCCATAAAAAATGTTTGTAGGGACCACCCCGCGGCGTTGTCCCGGTGCTTTTCCGGGAAGCGCCCCTCGCGTAGCACTCCCTTGGGGAGCTTGGGGGGTCGTGGTCGCCCAATTTGGTAAAAATTAAACGGGAAGGCTGATCGCCTTCCCGTTTTGCTATTCATGTCACCCGCTTCAATGGACGGCTGGTTTTCCTCGGTTCATTCCCTGCTGGGTCCCCTCGCTTACTCCCTAAATCCCCAGGATAACAGTCCCAACAGAACCAGGGCGATCGCGAAGATGATCCCGCTGACCAGGGGTGTGATGGCTCCCACCAGTAAAAGGATGACAAGTACCACGCAAATCCCAATAAATATTGCTACTGCTAATTTTCTATCCATCCTTTTCCTTATAAGATTATTTTAAAAGACAGATTTACCTCGAGCATGGGTCTGGCTGGTCTCTCCGCCCGGCGCCGGTCCACTCTCAAATAACTTGGCAGATGTTCCGGCAGTCGCGGCACCCCCTCATTTGGCGGAGGGGAAGGGCGGTTTGGAGGCAGCCCGCTCCACGCAGGTTGTCCACATTTCCACGTAGTCGTGGGCGGACCGGAACAGGGGAGCCAGGTCTTGCGCCGTCAGGCCGCTGTTGCGCAGGTCCTGCAGAAAATCGGGCAGCATTCCGTAATGCGCCATCCCGTCCAGGTTGATGTCATAGTCCCGGTGAGCTCCCGCCGTGCAGCGCACCAGGGGGCGGTTATCTCCCTGCATTTCCTCCCACTTTCCCCAAATGGCTTCGACCCTCGCCATCAGTTGTGTCAGACCGTCGTCGTGAACCAGCCCCTGCTTCATGGCTTCCTTCCTGGCAAAGTATCCGGCCTTTTTTTCATTCGGCCAGCCCCCAAGTTCTTCATCATCCACTGGATTTTTATCGTCGGCCGCCCAGAACCCCTCGGTCATGCGGTCCACCCAGGGCTGGTCCTGGTGAGCCTCGATCGATTCCAGGAACTGGTGCAGGTTGGGCTCAGGGAAATCGCTGGGCAGATGCGCCTGTACTGCTGGGTTGAAACCGGCCTTGTACTGGGCGATTGCCTGCCAGATTTTTCCCTCTTCCTCATCGTAACCGCTCGTCCCGCTCGGGTCGAACCGGTACCAGCGGTGGTCGCGCAGTCCCGTGGCGTATGCCACCCCGTTGGTCTGCTGGTCGATTTCTCCCCGCCGTTTCACTTCACGCAGGGCATCCCGGTGCGTGCCGAAGGCGGCGAAGGAACCGAAGCGCGGACCGGGCAGGGCTGCCGCCCCGTTGATGTCGCTGCCCATTGCCACGCCCCTCCCGCCCATTTTGTTCACCGCGTACAGGAAGGCTTGCGCCCAGGAGGTGCTCGACCCGGCGCACGGGTGGGGGATTTTGTCTGCCAGTTCCGGCATGCTGCGGCGCAGACCGGCAATATCCCCCTGGTTGATGATCGGTGCCACCACGCCTCCCAGCCGTCCGATGCGTTCGATCTGGTCCCCGCGCTTGCCGGCTTCGTGGGCCACCTTGTGGACGTCGCTCGTCCCATATTCCTCGTGCTTCAGCCGGTCGAATTCAACCTCGCCGCTGAACAGCAGGTCTCGGAACCAGCTGTGCGAACAGATCACGGGGTAATGCTGCGCTTCCGCCAGGGCCAGCGCCGCGTCCGTGGATTTTTCCGACATGTGGTCCACGTCGATGATCATCCCCCGTTTCATCAACTCCTCCAGCACCACGGTTCCAAAACGGTTGAGACCGAGCGTGTTGGCGTGGCCTCCCTTGAGTGTCGGCGCCTCGATGGCTTCGAACAGGTCGCGCACGCCGGGGATCTGGTCGATCAGCGTGCCCCGGTGCATGGAATGCAGGCGCCGCCCGGAGATCGCCGCCGTGCGTTCGAAGTCGTCCACCGCATCATCGCCATCCGCATCCAGCCGGTAGCGCACCCCTGTCTCCCAGCGGTCCTCCACCGACCAGCGTTCGCCGTTCAGGAACAAATTCACCGTCTCCAGGAAGCGCATGTAGATCGCCGTACCGCCGAAGGCGTTGTTGGTCAGGTGGATCGGCGTGACCTGGCGCACGCCCAGTCCGTGCAGCCAGTCCAGTTCCTGTGCGATCAGCCGGCGGGCCTCGTCGATATCGCCGTGGCTGAGCTTGTCCAATTCGTCGAAATTGTGCCAGTTTCCCAGCGAGTCCACCTCCACTCCCAGGATCACTGCCAGGTGGTTTTCGCTGATGATTTTGCGGGCCTCTTCCGGCGAGTAGGCAATTTGCAGCCAGCCCTTCCCCGGCCCGCCGCCTTGTTTCTCGATGTAGGCTGCCATCTCTTTCATGGCGGCGATCTGTACCTCGATGGCGTTCTTGTCATCGTGAGGCAGGTTCGGGCTGGTCTTCATCGCCAGCAGCTCGTTATTGACCGCCAGGCAGGTCAGCAGTCGCAGCCCGCCCTGGTAGGCGCGGTACAGCCAGTCGATGTAGGCTTGCTGGTGGATCAGCGTGGTAAAGCGCGGCCAGATGATGAATTCCGGCCAGCCGCCTCCAGCCGGGTGCCCGAATTCCGGGTTGATGTTGATCAATCCTCCATGGACCGGCTCGCAGGAGTTCAGTGCGAATTCCATTCCCTCTGCGCCCGGGTGTTCCGGGTCGTAGGGCTTGCCCCAGAACGCCTTGCCCCCAAATGCCAGGTGGGCCATCAGGTGGGCATGCAGGTCGGCAAATCCCCACAGGTCTGTGCCCGGGTCGCCTTCCCAGTAATCGCCTCCCAGGGGTACCTTGGGAGTGACTGTGGAGCGCTTTTTATTTGCTGCCATGGGGTTTCTCCTTTCGAATTTATACCGCTAAAATAAAATAAAAAGGGTCAGAAAACTCATTATAACGCCGCCCGCCTGTTGATGGACAACCTGGATTCACGCTTTCCTGGTAGTCGTGCGTCTGCCTGGACTGCCGATCGCCCTCCCCCTGTTCGCCTTCGGGCTTGCGCGCCTGGGCTGGTAGACTCCCACCTTCCCTCCGCCCCAATAGCCAATGCGTTTTACGATGGGTGACATCCTGTCTTTTCTCTTCCTTTTTTGCGGGTCATGCAGGGGGTCGTGATAACGCTCTCTCTCCAATAACTATACGCCGAAATCGATCCATCCCACGGGTTTGAGTAAGTCATCCGTAAATTCACTCGATTACAATAAATAATACCAGCATGCCAGCGAGCAATGCTGAATGCGGGAGACGCAACTTAGCGGAGGTGCACAGCCTGCCCATAGAGGCACCCAGGGAGAACTTGAAAATGACGATCGAGGCGGTGCACCGGGATGGGAGAGGTAGGGAGTGAATCCTTGCAAACCACTAACAGGTGAAAATCGAGCAAGCATGCTATGGGTTAATTGATATCGGAAACAAGCGTGTTACGCCACGTTGCTCCAAAGACAGTTTATCAGTGTGCGGCCTAACGGTTTGCGTTACTGGCGCTGGGGCGGGCGTGGATTCTGCTTGGGAGCAGGAAAAACTCGAAGCCAGAAAAATGCTCGAAAATGCGGCAGAATCCCCAGCGTCCAGTGCACGCTTTGTTGGGCAGTGCCCATTTAAGGCGAATGCGACTCAAAATACTCGGTGTTCCAATATAACAGATCAGAGCCGCCTTCCACTCAATTTTATTCTGTTTTTGTATGGATTATCCCTTTACCGTCAATTTCGAAAGTGACATCGATAGATGGAAAATGTACAACAGACTTTACATCGACTGTATGCTTGACACCATCGTGATTGAAAGTTTTAGTGAGTGTAATATCGTGCGGTAAAAAGCGTGACTCGCTTGCTACTTTATTCCCATCAATCAAGAGGTTGAGGGTCTTAACCCAATTATTACTGATGACTTCTATAGTATGCCCTTCGTAAGTTGCGATGTAACGATCTTTTGTGATTCCCATAAACGTCTCCAGAATACAGTTAATTAAAGGGCGGTTTTGTCTCACTTCGAATAAGGCAATACGTCTTTTGTGTGTTCTGCAAAGCCCATTTTTATTGTGTCGATATGATGATGTGTCGTCTCGGCTAATGTCGCACTCAACTTTTGTCAAACTAAACTGCCCAACTAGGTGTTCAGCCGTTGGTTGGCGGCTCAACAGCTTATGGGCCGTTGCGGTCTAATCGCCGAAAATAATGTTGAGTAGAGGGTTGTTTACCTAGCGGTTCTAGATTTATCAACGACGACCTCTCAACAGGTTAAACAGGTTAATCACGAGGATTATCAATGCCACCACCAGCAGAAGGTGAATCAGCCAACTGCTCACGTGGAAGACAGTAAAGCCCAATAACCAAAGTACTACGAGCACTACAATAATTGTCCATAACATAGGGGTACCTTCCTTTCGCTACTCCCATTATATCGCCTATATAAGCATTGTTATCTTGCCCATGCAGTTCAGTATTACGGCGAATTGAAAATATCCAAGAGATGGTTGCACCCATTGCGTGAGTTTGGTAGATAGTCAGGGGTGGACATAAAAGTCGCCCTTTGGACGGGGATGCTACATGTTGCAGGACCTTTTTTTCCATCGGGATATTGACAGCAGTGCTATACTGTAAACAGCTTCTTTTTTACGGCCTAAGCACCTGAATGATTTTAGGAGATTAGACGGCAGGAATAAAGCCCAAAAGTAATTAGGCTGGCTGCCTAACTAATAGTTGGGCGGCCAACAACATCCTATCTCCGAGACTAACTCTGGAAGAACCCCATGGCCACTAACAGAGCAACTGATTCTGCTTTCCTTTGAAAATTAAAAAATACAATTTCAAAGATCATATCTAATACCTGAGGAGGATTACATGGTTCGCAAATTAGTCATAATCATTG
>Ga0209014_10002746_pt1 | contig 10181 bp, 10 predicted proteins | sample BarGraNGADG00212_FD_184491 | JGI IMG/M metagenome (GOLD analysis project Ga0209014, IMG submission 184491) | Arctic peat soil microbial communities from Barrow, Alaska - Barrow Graham LP Ref core NGADG0002-212 (SPAdes) (version 2) | ecosystem: Environmental > Terrestrial > Soil > Wetlands >... | reverse complement strand
GCCCTTCTACTGGCTGGTCGCGATGACGAATGGGGAGCCTTTCAGGCAGAAGCGACGAGCGGCGACTACGACCATCTGCTCGCCACGGTGATGGACTGGTTTGAGGTCGAGTGATGCCACCGAGGTCGGCTGGCACGAGAGGCAGCGAGGTCGAGATGCGGGAGTGGACGCCCGGTGATGACCCGATGCTGGCGCTGCTCCCGCCTGAAGTGCCGTGGGCCTTCCAGCGGCTCCCTCGGGAAGAGCAGCAGTGGCGAGCCCGGGTGTTCCTCGCCGTCTGGATCAACACCGGAGGGCTGATGTTCGCGTGGGCACAGGCCCTCCGGCATGGCCCCGACGACGCCGAGGTCAAGGAGTGGGTCCTCGCCAACATGACCGACGAGGTCATCCTCGATGGGCTGCGGGTGCAAGAAGAGCGGCGTTGATCGACATGCAGGAGTGGACGCCCGGTGATGACCCGATGCTGGCGCTGCTCCCTCCGGAGCCACCGTGGGGCTTCCAGCGGCTCCCACGGGAAGAGCAGGCATGGCGCGGGAGGGCATTCCTGATCGCGCTCGTGATGACCGACAACGAGGCGTTCTCGTGGTCCCTCGCCCTGACCCGGGACCCTGTTGCAGCCGAGAACAACCGGCTGGACGTGCTCTACACCAAGGACGAGGTGATCGTTCAGGGACTGCGTGACCTCGCCGAGATGAAGGCGCAGGGCGGCTGATGGCCCGGGCCCTGCTGCTGTTCGAGCGGGAGGCGGATGCGTCGTGGGTGCCGACCACCGTGATCCTCGCGACGCCGAAGCGGCTGCAGGGCAAGTGCCTGCCGGGCGACCGCAACCGGGACGCCCGCCTCACGAGCATCCTCACGAACGCGCTGCCGCCCCGGCTGAACGACGACACCAAGGAGCGGGGGACTTGGGAGGACTGGATTGAGTGGGCGCTGGACTGCTTCTCCAATGGGCACACAATGTGGGCGGTCGGGGTGGTGCCGACCGAGACGGTTGAGGCGCTCTACCGGCGCGAAGTCGCTCTGTCAGCGCGACCTCCTTCGTCACGGATCGTCGTCGCGGACGAACCCACGACAGGTGAGCCGTACCACCGAGCCCGGGCCATTCCTGTCTGATGCCCGCGGCGCCCGGGTCGGGTCGACTCGCTGTATTGGCTGAGCCGTCATCCCGACTAACCAGCAGCGCCCGACCCTGCTTGCGTGAACGCGCCAATCCAAGCGACCACGTCGTCGCGGGTGACGGTGTCGGCTGCGATGCGTTCCGCCTCACCTGGGAGCGGTGATGGCGGCAACGGCGCTATCTCGACAATCGGCAATCCGGGCGGCAGCAGATGGACCAGCAACAGCGCAACCTGCATCTCGACGTTGGCCAATTGGTCACGAACACCAAGCAGGACCGACAAGAACTCTTCCGAGACAGGAGTCGAGTGGCCCGTGGTCCGAGTGATCGTCGAGTACTCGGCCACATACATCCGCTGCACCAGCATCGAGGCGAGCAGGTCATACCGCCCCACGCGATCCCGGAGCGCAATCAGGGCACGCTGCTCGGGTCCGACATTCCACTGGGCGGCAGCCCAATCCCACTCCAGGAACTCCCCACTGCCTATCGCGTCCTCCAATGCGGCCGTCGCGAAGGCCCCTGCCGGAGGCAGGAGCAATCGCCCAACAACCAAGTCGCCTCGCTCTGCCGCCGATAGCACGACGTGCCCACGTCGTCCCGTCAACTTGCCATCCAACGTTCGGAGAAGCCGAGAACGCGCTCCGACTGCGCCTCGGAGCCGAACAAGGAGTCGCTCCGAGTTGGCGAGCAATTCCTCGGTGAGATTGGCCTCTAGAGCGAGGCGTCGCAGCGACCCCGTAAGCCGGAGGGTCGCAGACAGTACGGAGGCCACGTCGCGGAACGACGAGAACTCATTGATCCAATTCGGACTGGCGTCTTCTCCTTCGTTGCCGACCTCGGCCACGAATGACCTAAGGGCAGCCCAATCGTCGGACTCGTCGGACGACTCAACTCCGGCCTTGATGAGGCGTAGGACGTCGCGTCGAACGAGCAGGACCGACTTGGGTCGGCCGCCATGTCGGTGAAGGTCCCGGGCCCTGCGAAATTCGAGTCTCGTAGCCGATACCCCGTCCGACGTCTGCGATCCATAGCGAAAGCCAAGGAGAAGGACGTAGACGTCGGCATCATCCAATGGCGCCAATGCGGCTACGCGAGCGTCGTGGTCAAGGCCGTGTGGGAAGTCGGCCGACTCACTCGCGTAGACCTCGAAGCCGTGCTCCTCCAGGTAATACCGCACGGCAGAGCGAAGATCGGCGAGGTCTTGGATCGTCGAACTCAGAAAGACCTTGGGTGCCACCGGACGCTCCTAGTAGTGCTCCCGAATGTAGGCGTACGCCCGGTCATACAAGTCCCCGCTCGGCGGCAAGCCGCTGTTCTTCAGGATGAGCCGCAACTGGCGTCGGACCTCACGGTCGCCGGGCTGGCTCTCCTGCCAGTGAGTACCACGGATGGGCCGGACGAGCGCGTCGATGTCCTCGACCACCTTGCCCACGATCACCGGGACTCCGGGCGGGGCGTACTCCTCCAGTATCTGGGTGAGGGCGCCCCTGTCGGGGTCAAGGACTTGGAACTGGTCGAGGCGGCCGTCGGCTTCGGCACGTTCGGCCTCAACCAGTTGACGGGCGAGATCGAGGAGGCGCTTCAAGAAGGCGACGCTGTCCTTGGCGCCCGTCACATGCGCCAGCCGGAGTTCCTCCAGCCGCTCGGACAGGGCGCGCCACACTGGATGGACCGTGGGCCCAGCCAACTTCCGGCGCAACCGCTTCTCGACGGTGTCGAGGACCTCGTCGATGGTGGGCGGTACCGGCCGTGGCCCCGCCTCGTCGCCGAAGATCGTGAGTTGCCGCAGTGCCTCGAACGTGCCCGCGTCGATGGCGATGGCCTCCGCCTCGGCCTCCTCGACCTCGACCCCGCTGATGTACTCCCCGATGAGGTCGCGGGTCTTGGTGCCGAGCCGGTGCCAGAGGAGCGCGTTGGCGTCCACGCTCGGGCGGATGGAGGCGTAGATGCGGGCCAGCCAGCGGTAGTCGTCCTCGATGGGCCGCAGGCGGGTGTCGGGCCACAGCAGTTCAAACAGCGCCTCGGCCCGCAGGAACGACTCCGCGAAGGTCGTCCGAGCCTCCGCGGTCCGGATCGCCTCCTGCGCGGCCATCAACTGCTCGTAGGCAGCCACGGTGCGGTCGATGCCCGTAAACGGCACCATCGTGTCGTGGATCGTGTCGGCGAGGATCGCGAACAACTCCTCGACGTCGGCTGGCAGGGCCTTCTTGCCGCCCGTGTCCTTGACCGCGACCGCCTTGGCGAGTTCGGCCCCCAGCCCGATGTAGTCGACGATCAGGCCGTAGAACTTCTCCTGCCCCGTGGCCGGGTTGGTCCAGCGGCGGTTCGTCCGGGTGACGGCCTGAAAGAGCGTGTGGGTTCGCAGTGGCTTGTCGAGGTACATGACGCCTTCGACCGGGGCATCGAACCCAGTGAGCAACTTGGCCGTGACGATGAGGAACCGAAGCGGGTCGGCGGGGTCAAGGAAGCGGTCGCGGAGGGCCTGCTCGGTCGGCCTGTCGCGGTCCCAGACGGCCCACGAGGCGTCGTCACCCTTGGCGGTCGTCATCACCACCGTCGCCTCCTCACCCGGTCCCAGCAGGGCGCTGATGGCGTCGTAGTAGCGGACGCAGAGTTCGCGGTCGAAGGCCACGACCTGCGCCTTCAGCCCGAGCGGTGCGACCTTGGCCCGGTAGTGCTCGACGATGTCCTCGCACACGGCCGCGACCCGTGCCGGGGTCTTGATGAGCGTGTCGACCCGGCTGGCGCGACGGGACAAGTAGCCGCGCTGGTCCTCGTCGAGGGTCTCGGCTTCGGCCAGTTCGGCGAAGGCTTGGTCGAGGGCCGCCTTGTCGATGTGGAAGTCCACGAGCCGCGTCTCGACGTGGATCGGGAGCGTCGCCCCGTCGGCGATGGAGCGTTCCACGGAGTAGTGGTTCAGGACGCCGCCCGGGTCGTCCGGGTCACCGAACGTCTCCCACGTGTTGCGGTCATCGGTCGAGATCGGCGTTCCTGTCAGGCCGATGAACTTCGCGTTGGGCAGCGCCTCGCGCATGTCCGCGCCGAGCCGACCCTCCTGCGTCCGGTGGGCCTCATCGACCATCACCACGATGTTGGCGCGCTCGTTGAGGAGACCCGCATCGGCGAAGCGGAAGATGGTCGTCACGAGGATGCCCCGGGAGTCCTCGCGGAGCAGACGCCGGAGGTCCTCCTTCGTCTCCGCGACGCGAAGCCCGGGCAGACCGACCGAAGCGAACTCACTCGACACCTGCTCGATGAGGTCGAGCCGGTCGAGGACGACGACGATGGTCGGCGCGTCGAGGTCTGGCTGCTGGCGGAGCCGCGCCGCAGCGAAGGCCATCACGAGCGTCTTGCCGGAGCCTTGATGGTGCCAGACCAGCCCCTGCCGCTTCCGGGGGTCCCGGACGCGGGCGACGATAGCCTCGACCGCCTCCACCTGCGGGTAGCGCGGGATGATCTTGGCCGTGTAGCCCCCAGCGGTCGAGGAGCGCCGCGAGTAGAGCGTGTAGGTCCGGATGATGTCGAGCAGCATCTCGGGGCGCAGCAGCAGGTCCACCGACCGCAGGACCGACGCCAGCCCGGGGAGCGCCAACTCGTCGGTGGTGCGGGACCACGGCAACCACATCTCGGCGGGCTGGCGGACGGCGCCGTAGCGGAACTCCTTGCCCTCCGTGGCGAAGGAGAGGACGTTGGGCACGAAGAACCCCGGTGTCTTGACCTCGTAGGCGCCGTGGATGTCCCCGGCGGCGTTGAGCCACGAGGCAGCCTGCCTCACCGGGGTCTTGGTCTCGCCAACGACGATGGGGAAGCCGTTGACCCACAGGACGAGGTCGTACCGGCGTTCCTCGGTCCCCGGGTGGTACGTCACCTCCGTGGAGACGACGAGGGAGTTGGCTCGCGGGTGATCGAAGTCGATGAGCCGGACCGGGACGTAGTCGTCGGTGCCGACGAAGCGGACCGTCTCCTGCCCTCGGAGCCAGCCGGTCATCCGCCGGTTGGACTCGACGAGCCCGTCATCGCGGACCGCGAGGATCGTGGCCCGCAGGCGCGGCAGTACCTCGTCCACCCGCTCGGGCTTCTCCGCGATAGCGGGGTTGAGGCGCCGCAGCGCCGCGACGACCTCCGACTCGATGAGCACCGCGTCTGAAGTCCGGTCGAGGGCGGCACCGGCGACGAACCGCCACCCGAGGTCGGGCTTGGTCAGCCGGTCGACGAGGGCGGCTTGAACCGCTGACTCGGCGATATCGCTCATGCCGCGCCGCTGAGAAAGCGGTCGTACGAGTCGGGTATCTCGTGCTCGCCGGAAAGGAGGTTGGCGAGAAGGGCCCCCCTGAGCGCCGTCAGTACCCTCACGACCTTGTTCGCGGACGCGGCGGCCTCAGCCACCGCAGCCACGAGAGCGCCGACCTTCTTCTGGCGTGCGAGGGGCACCACGGGCACTTGGATGCGTTCAAGGTTGCGCCGAGTAATGCGGCGACGGGTTGAGCCAGTCGATAGGCGGTCGACGGCCGAGAGCCAGTGTCGACTGTTCAGCATCGCCAACCAGTAGTCCGAGTCTGCAACGGTCGGGTCGAGTCGGACAACGGTGCAGTCGACGGCGGTGACCATGCCGTAGTCTCGCGGCGGTACCCGTGCTGTCCGGCCAGCGGGGTCAGCCATTCGGGAGACGAGTAGGTCGCCCGGCAGCACTGCCGTGCATCGCAGCCGCCGGAACGTGTCTCGCGTGATCCACCTGTCGGAGCGATCCAAGAACTCGCCGACCCCAACGTCTGCGAGTTGCAGGAGGCGAATGGCGCCATCAGTTCTCGGGGACTGGTCCTTCGACTCGATCCAGTCTCCATCCTTGAAGCCACTTCCGAAAACCGTTCCCACGAGGTTACTGACCGGTGCCTCGTGGCTTCGCATCTCGTGCCACTCCCACGACACGAGTTCCTGTCGAACGCGGGTGTAGGCGTGGGCCGTCGCTTCTGCCGCCGCGATCAACTCGTTGACTGCGCCAATCACGTCGACGATGCGCCGCTGCTCGGCGAGCGGCGGGAGGTCGATGGGAATGGAGAGCAGACCCAGTGCGCTCAGGGTCTTGCGCCGAAGGACCGTGCCGGTCGTTCTGACCCGCATCTCCTCCCAGAATGGAGGGTGCTGGCAAACCAGCGCCATATAGTCGGGCAGGACTCGCCTCTGGTCGAGGTCGAACGCGGGGAACACGCCCGACACGTGGGCCCCACTCTGGGCCTGCGTGGCCACACCAATAGGCGCCTCCCATGCCGTGATCGACCTTAGGATCAGTTGGCCTGCTTGGACTGGGGTGAGTTCGCGGTAGGACGTGCGGCCACCCACGAACGGCTCCCTGTCGAACAGGCCCTGCCCGTCCCGTAGCACGCCGACGGTTCTATACGCTCGTCCCAACTCCAGCCGCACCCGCTCCCTCGACTGGATTGCGATCCGTCCGAGGAGCACTGCCTCCCATCCGTTACGCATAGTCCGCCTCAGCGAGCCGCTCGGCCAGTCGCGCCTCGGCTTCGTGCAGTGCCTGCTGGGCCTCGGCCAACGCAGCGAGCGCAGTCTCCACGTCCACGACCTCGGCTGCCGCACCCTTGAGGTAGCGGCCGATGTTGAGGTCCCACCCGTTGGCCTCGACCTCGGTGATGGGGACCAGCCTGACCTCGGCTCCTCCTTCGCCATCTGGGTCTGCGCCAGAGCGGTACGCCGCCACGAGCGCATCGACGTCGTCAGGCCGCATGTTGTTCTGGTTGCGACCCTTGGCGAACCGCTTCGACCCGTCGATGAACAGCACCTGCCCTCGACGCTCAGGCCTCTTCGTCGCCCGGAAGATGAGCAGGGAGGCCGGGATGGTCGTCGAGTAGAACAGGTTCGACGCGAGGCCGACCACGGCGTCGAGCCGGTCGCTGCGAAGTAGGCACTCGCGGATAGTTCCCTCCGCGCCACCGCGGAACAAGACACCGTGCGGCATCACGACCCCGACCCGCCCGGTCACCGGGGTCATCGAGGCGAGCATGTGCTGGACCCACGCGAAGTCGCCGTTACTCCCGGGTGGCACTCCACAGGCGGCTCGGCCCCACGGGTCGTGGTTCCAGACTTCCACCCCCCAGTTCTTGAGGGAGAACGGCGGATTAGTGATGACCACGTCGAACCGCTGGAGATGGCCGCGTTCGTCGAGGAACTTCGGGTCGCGTAGGGTGTCGCCGCGTCGGATGACCACATCCTCGATGTCGTGGAGGAACAGGTTCATCCGGGCGATGGCGGCGGTCGTCAGGCTGACCTCCTGCCCGTAGAAGCGCATCTGGCGCAGCGAACCACCGGACTCCAGCACTTCGTTGGCAGCCTCGACGAGCATCCCGCCCGACCCGCACGCTGGGTCGTAGACGGTGTCGGTCGGCCCGGGGTCGAGGATGCGAGTCAACAGCCGGACGACTGACCGGGGGGTGAAGAACTCGCCCGCCTTCTTGCCCGACTCGTCGGCGAACTGCTTCAGCAGGTACTCATAGGCGTTGCCGAGCACGTCGTGGCCGACCCGCTCCGGGCTCAGGTCGAGGGTGTGGAACGCCTCGATGAGGTTGAGCAGGGCATGCTCGGGCAACTTGTCCTTGTTGCCCCATGCGACGTCGCCGAAGATGCCCGCCAGCGTGTCGGGGTTCGCCTGCTGGATGCGGTCGAGGATGTTCTGGAGCGCAACGCCGACGTTCTCGTCGACCTTGCGCAGGTCCCGCCAGTGGCAGCCCTCGGGCAACTGGAAGCGGTGGTAGTCAGCCTCGACGTCGGACGTCACGTCCGCCCCGAAGTCGGCGACGGCCCGAGCGTGCTCGTCGTCCCACGCGTCCGTGACCCGCTTGTAGAAGAGCAGCGGGAAGATATACGCCTTGAAATCAGAGGGGTCGACGGGACCCCGGAGGCTGTTGGCGGCCGCCCACAGACGGCCTTCCAGTTCCTGCTGACTCAGCGTCACCTTCACCCCTACGGCTGCGAGGACCCGTCCGAGGGTGGGCAGTTCCACACGTGGTCCCGGCACCACGAGGATACGCGTCCCGAAGGGGGGTCTGGGCCGCGTCGCCCGCGATGCCTGCCCTACCGGCCTCGCTCGATGTCGAGCCGGGGGGCGTGCTCACGGCGCGGAGCGCGGCCCGGCTGGAGTCTAGTTGGGCCGCCTCATCCGCCCCTTATCTGTCAGGTCTGCCGGGGCGGGATGACGGGTTACCACCACAGTCGCTTCCTACCACGCTTCCACGCTCAACCAGCGGTGGAAACTCGTGCGTGAGTGGCCCCGATGGAGCCTCGGTCAGAACGGACCGTCGTGCATCGCTCTCGTGGTCGTTGTAGGCCCGGGCGAGGCGACTGACAAGGCGCGGGAAAGCGTCCGCCACCCCGAGGACGCCTTCGGGGTCGCCCCGGTCAACGCGGCGGTTCGACCGTCCGGCACCAGCGCCCGTGGGCGCCCACAACGGCTCACGGCGGCCGATCTCGCTCCTGCGGTACGTGTCTGCCGCCACCCTGCGTGGAGGCCGCACAGGCGATCTGCGGGCCACACGCGGGCTGGGCGGAGGCTCGGCTTGGCTGCTCACGGGGGAAGCATGCGCCTCGACCGGGAGACTGACCGGGGAGCGTAGAGAGCGGTCAGCAACGGTGGCAGGCGAGCCACTCGGAGTCGGCGGGATCGTCGCGGACGGGACCGGCGATGTCGGCGACGCTGGCACGGTCGTCACGGTCGGGGTGCTCGACGGCATCTGGGTCGTTTGTGGGGCCGTCGCCGTGCCACAGCCAGCGAGCGATGACGCTGAGAGCGACCGTCAGATGCAGACGGGTCCTCATGAGATGGCCGGATCAGCCTCGTGTCTAGGGCGGGCTACCACTGGTCACCGGCCCTTGGCGTGGACGTCGGGGTGATGGGGCAGGAGGTCGTGCGCTCCGCATGCCGGGCACGCCACCCAACTCATCTTCGATCCGACCATGAGGTCGAGAACGGTCCGCTTGAACCGCGTCCGGCAGAAGCCGCAGGTCACCTCCCAGCGGGCGAACGCGAAGAGGAGGTTCGGGGGGAACATGCCGAGGCGGACTGGGTTGATCGCCTCCACTTCAAGCGCCATTCCCGCGTCCTCGTTGGTGTCCGGTCGACTGGTCGACCCCTACCACCTGAGCACACGCGCCCGTCGCTCGCACTCAGCGGCGAGTACATCGAGACGACCGATGACCTCTGCTTCGGCCGCGAGGACCTCGTCGCCGGGCTCCGGTGCTGATGCGCTCACGGTCGCCGAGATGCTTCCGACCTCAGCCCGGGCGCGGCTCGCGAAGTCCACGTCGTCCCACGCGTCGTCGAGCTTCCAGGAAGGGGCGTAACTGGTGACGCGCCGCGAGAGCACCGCGGCGTCCACGTCATCGCGTACGTCCTCCGGCCGCATCGAATGCAATGCGATTACCTGACTGGCCGCGGCCAGCAGGTCTGCCGCCGCAAGGCGTGCCCGCTCCTCGGCAGCATCGAGGTTCTGACGCATCGCACCAACCTCCCGGCCCGAGCCGACTCGCTGCGACTTCGTCAACGTTCGGCGGACGGCCGCTGCCGGTCAAGGGCGGAGCGGTCTGTCGGCCGTTCAGTAGCCGGGATGGCGCTCATCATGACCCCCGTTCGGCGCGGCCCAGAACCCGCTGTTAGCCGCCGCGCGCCGCCCAACTGATGGCGCCCATCGAGCCGTTCTCGACGATGTCGCGGACCTCCTCGTCGGTCAGGCGCCTGCCCTTCCGTGACGACCGAATGCGGGCATCGCACAGGGGTGCAGAGGTACGTCCGCGTCGCGTCCGAATGCTCGATGGCGTGCCGGTCCGAGTAGAAGACGCTCCCGACTGCCGTCTCCTCCCCGCACCCGAGGCAGGGCTCCCTCGCCGACGACGAGCGGGGTGGATGTCCAGACATCGTGACCTCCGTGGCGGCCTGCCCACCATCGGCGCGACGAACGGTGGGGTCAAGTGCCACGCGGCAGGTGAGCACGGCTTGGGGAGCGGCCCCGCCGGAGTCGGTCGCTCACGCTGAAGATCGGACGCCGGGGCATCCCGGCAC
>Ga0209014_10002742_pt1 | contig 10186 bp, 4 predicted proteins | sample BarGraNGADG00212_FD_184491 | JGI IMG/M metagenome (GOLD analysis project Ga0209014, IMG submission 184491) | Arctic peat soil microbial communities from Barrow, Alaska - Barrow Graham LP Ref core NGADG0002-212 (SPAdes) (version 2) | ecosystem: Environmental > Terrestrial > Soil > Wetlands > Peat... | reverse complement strand
GAGCGACACGGCCTCGGCCGAGAAGATCTTCTGAACGACGTCCAGCACCCTGTTGAGGACGACGTTGATCTGCAGAGACGAACTCACCGCCTGGCTGATCCGGAACACGGTCTCGAGGTTGGCCGCTCTGCTCCGCGCCTCCTGCAGCAGGGCCGCGTTGTCGAGCCGCACGCGCGATGCGTACCACGACGGGTACGTGCTCAGCTGCGGGCCCACGCTGTCCACCAGCTGCCGGCGCGCCCACGCGTACACGCTGTCGCGCGCCACGAGGCGCGCTGGCTTGCCTGCTTCGCTCGGATGCGCCGCATACGACGCCTCCAGCGAGTCCTTCACTCGGGTCCAGAACCGCGCCAGCCGCTTGTCGTCGTCCCAACGCCGGTCGGCACGCGCGGCATTCACGGTGTCGCCGCGCGAGCGAAAGAAGGCCGCCGAGCCACGCGCCCCCACAAAGTTCGCGAAGCTCTCGTTGAACACCGCCGCGCTGCGTGCGTAGAACCGGTTGTGCGTGAGTTCGTGCACCACGGTGTTGGCGATGTCCGTCGAGTCGCTGTTCAGCGTGGTCGACAGCACCGGATCGTCGAACCAGCCCAGCGTGCTGAACGCCGGGGACGGCCGCAGGTAGGCGTCCTTCCCTTCGTCGCGCAGGCGCTGTTCTGCGCGCTGTGCCTCCGCGATGTCGAAGAACCCCTTGTACGGCACGCGCCCCACCACGGGGAACCACCACGTCACCGGCGCCAGCGTGTCGCGGGCCGCGCCACTGAGCACCAGCACCAGCGTGTCGCTCGACAGTTGCGTGTACTGGGTGAAGGCGTGGCGGGCCGGTAGTCCCAGCGAGTCACTGGCGAAGGCACGCGCCGCCAGCACCAGCGAGAGCTTGCCGCGCGTGCGCGCATCCAGCCGCTCATCGGCCACGAGCCGGGCGATGTCGCGACGGCCGCGGAGGATCTTCGCTTCCTCCCACGCCGCGCGCACGAGGTAGCGTCCGGTGCGCGTCGCGGCCGTCACGATCGCGAGGCCGCCCAGCACGCCGAGTACCACTAATCCCACGCCGCCCCAGCGCACGCGCATCGCCGCGCCCCTCAGCGGGAGGTGTCTCGCGCGGCGCGCGATTGCCATGTGACCCCCATGCGGTGTACCGCACCCAGCGCACCGAACCCTTGGTACGCGTAATCCAGCGACCAGTCGCCGCGTGCCGCGCTGCCGCCAGTGGACCACGGCGCGCGGACGGTGGTGACGGACTGCGACACCACCGCGCCCCGCAGCGACAGCTGCCAGCCGGCGGCACCTTCCCATTTCCCCTCCCCACCCAGCAGCGCCAGCGTGCCCTCGCCGTCCACCGAGCGACACTCGGCGACGCCGCGCAGCGAGGTGCGCCCAGCCTGCCACGCCGGGCTCGCCACCGCCCCACGATAGGTGCGCACCAGGGGCGAACGCACCACGCCCAGTTGAAGCATTCCCCCCAGGTGCTGCGCGGCCGCTGTCAGGTCCCAGCCGCGCAGCACTACCCCGGCCCCGGCGTCGACGCCGGTGGTGTGCCCCGTCGCCTCGGCGATCTGCTGCGACACGAACGTCCCGGCCACGCCGACACGCCACGCGCCGGCGCGCCGGCCAGCCGCGGCAGTGATGGCAAACTCGCTTGCGCTCACGCGATTCCCTGTGGCGGTCCCGCGCGCTCCCCCCGTCAGAGGGTCCGGAATGATCTCATCCGCCGAGCCGTAGTCGAGCGACTGCAGGCCAACGCCGAAAGTCGTGCCGCGCACCGGCATGGCCACCGCCAGCGTCGAGAACTGCGCCCCACCAATCCACGTGCCGGCACTCGCCGAAACGGCGCGCGTCACCGGCAGGTTCTCGCTGCCGTAAAAGAGCGCGCTGGCGTCCATCGCCAGCGGCGCGGCATCCCCGGCCCCGGCGGCGCGCGCACTTGCCGGCAAGGCCAGAACGACGCCCGCACGCTGCGCATGCAGCGCATGCAGCGCAGGCGCGCCCACCAGGATCGCCACGAGTCCACAAATGCCTGAACGATTCACTCACTCTCCACGTGATCGACCCCTGGCACCTAGCCCCTAGCACCTAGCCCCCTAGCACCTAGCCCCTAGCACCTAGCCCCTAGCACCTAGCCCCTGTCACTCGCCACCTAGCGGATCCTCAGAATTCCGACCTGCGCCCCCTCACTCGGCCCGAACACCACACCGTTTGTCCGGGAGAAACCCAGCACCACCGGCCCCTGACCCGCGCCCAGCGGGCCAAGAATTCCGTACACCATCGTACCGGGAATGATGGAGCCTTCGGCATAGCCGGCGAAAGGCACGCTCACGGGCACGACAGGAAATGCGTTGACGAAGCCGGTTATCGTCGCCAGCCGTGCCATCAGCTGCCGCAGGTTGCGACTGGAGAACCGGTACCGGGGCGCCACCACGTCGCGCGCCAGTCCCGGCATGCTGTCGGCGTACACGGCAATCGAGAAGTCGCCGAACAGCCGGGCAAAGGGCTCGCCGGCGCGCGCCTCGATGTTCGACACGCCTGTCAGCGAGGTCTGCACCAGGCGCCGGTAGATCGCATCGCCCTTCTGGTCGCCAAGCCAGCGCAGGAACAGCCACGCCGCGCCGCGTTCCTCGAGCGACCCGGACCCCGCGAACGTCGTCACCGAGTGCGCGGCCGTGTTGTTGAGGTAGACGTACGCGTTGAGCATCTGCGGCTTGATGAACGGCGAGGCAGAATCGGGAAAGAGTTGCGTCGGTGTCGAGCGGCCCAGCGGCGCCGGATACCGCAGTTCGAACATCCGGGACACCAGCTCCTCGGCGATGTGGCTCAGCCCTTCGTTCACCCAGTGCTCCTCCACCTCGCCGCCGCGCGCGATGACGTGGTGGAAGAACGAGATCATGTGCTGGAACTCGTGCGCGAAAGTGCCGGGCACGATACCGAGTACGTCGCTCGCTGCATGCGCACAGCTGTACTGCCCGCCGGGGTCGGGCACCATCGCGTAGAAGATCTCGCCGGCATTGGAGTTCGCCAGCGACGGAATCAGGTCGCGGCCAAAGAAGAAGCCGGTCACGTAGCCCTTCAGCGCACAGTCGCTCGCCGCCACGAGCGCATTGACGCGGGGCGTCATGAACACCAACACCCGGCCGTTCTGGTCGATGTCCGACTCGGGACCGAATGCCTCCACGTCGGAACGATACAGGTCCTTGTCGAACAGGTTCCCGAGCGCCTCGAGCTCAGCGTCGGTGAACGCCGTCGCCGTCGCCGTATCCATGTAGATGGCGAGATGTTGCCCGACGAAGCGCAGCCTGCCGGTGGCCGCGACGAACTTCTCCGCGCCCAGGTCGCCGATCACCTGGAACGTGCGCAGGCTGCCTACGGTGAACGCGAGAAGCGGGGGGTGATAGGCGCCAGCCCCGCGAGCCAGCGGTGCCAGCCGGCGTTCGGTCTCCCGCAGGCGGAAATCCCAGCTCTCCTGGGCACTCGGCTCGGCACTGCGCAATGCCCCGGCCGAACCAGCGGCTCCAAGCACCGCACGCAGGGTCTCACCGCCTGCCGTTACGCGAACCGCCGATTCCGTGGGCGTCGCCGCCTGGGATGCGAGCTGCGGAATGACGATGTACGTGGCCCAAATCCCGTCGGCGGTCAGCGAGGCGCATGAGGCCAGCTCATCCGCCCCAATGATCGTCGCCTCGAAAAGCTGCAGCTTCACTGGACGGCGGCTCGGCGCGTACACGATCGAACGCGGAGCGGTCCAGGCGGTGCCGCTCAACACGCGCACCTCCAGGCTCCCCGCAGGCAGGCAGTCCGGAACAACCACGCGCAGTTCGCCCATCCCGCCGCTGATGGCCGCCACGCGCGCCGAGCCGATTTCCACCACCGTCCCCGCTCCACCCAGCTGGCTCCCCGCCAGTACCAGCGTGTCGCCGGGCCCCACGTTCACCGGAAGCACGCCACTCAACGTCGGCCCACCGGAAGCGATCGCCCTGAGCGCCACGCCCTGCGACTCGGCGCCCAGCGGATAGGCGAAGATCTCCACGGTATCCGGACGTGCGCCCAGCCGCAGTTCCGCCTCCGCCACGCCAACGTCATTGGTGACGGACAGAGAGTCCAGGACGGCGGCGCCATTCGACGCTCCCCTGGTGACCCGAAAGACGACTATCGATGCGCGAACGGGGAGCCCAGCGGCATCGCGAACTTCGACAGCCAGCGCCCGTGGCAGCAGGCTGCCCGCTGGTGCCATCTGCCCGTCGCCGGAGATCGCGCGAAGCTGGTAGTCGCGCGCCGCCGCCAGCACGCGCTCGTGGCTACAGCCGGCGACGAGCGCCAGCACGGCCATCCGTGGCCACCAGCGCGCTCCGGAGCAAACTAACCCGTTGACATTCAAGCGATTACGTACTCCATACCACGAGGAATCCTCTTTGACGGCGCCCTGCGCCGGAGCTATGCTTCTTAAAACTATGTCGTTCGTACACCTGCATTGCCATTCCGAGTTCTCGCTGCTCGACGGAGCGAACCGGATCGACCACCTGATCGCGCGGGCGCTGGAGTTCGAACAGCCAGCCCTCGCCATCACCGATCATGGAAACCTGCACGCCGCATGGGAGTTCCAGGAAAAGGCCAAGAAGGCCGGCCTGCGACCCATCATCGGCATGGAGGCTTACGTCGCTCCCGGCGATCGCCGTGCCCGCACCCGCGGCGGACCGGGGGAACGCAACTACTACCACCTCATCCTCCTTGCCCAGAATCTCGCCGGTTACCGCAACCTGGTGAAGCTCTCCTCGCTGGCCTATACCGAGGGATTCTACAGCAAGCCGCGCGTGGACCGTGAGATCCTGGCCAAGTACAGCGAGGGGATCATCGTCTCTTCGGCCTGCATGGCCGGCGAAGTGGCCACCCACCTGCTGAAAGACCGCTTCGACGAGGCCCGCAAGACCGCCGAATGGTACGCGGACGTCTTCAAGGATCGCTACTATCTCGAGGTGCAGGCGCACGATGCCGGCGACCAGCACATCCTCAACGAGCGCATCTTCACGCTCGCCGGAGCGCTGAACCTTCCCGTCGTCGCCACCAACGACGCGCACTTCCTGCGCGCCGAGGACCACGACGCGCACGACGTCCTGCTCTGCATTGGCCTCAAGAAGGACCGCACCGACGCCGATCGCCTGCGCTACGACCGCGGACTCTTCTTCAAGAGCGCCCCGGAGATTCGCGCCCACTTCGCGGACCGCCCCGACGTCCTCGAGAACACGCTCAAGATCGCCGACCAGGTGGACGTGAAGTTCAGCAAGAAATACCATTTGCCGAGCTTCCCGCTTCCCACGGGCGTCAAGACCGAAAACGACCTGCTGGTGAAGCTCGCCACTGGGGGCGCGGTGCGACGCTACGGCGATCCGCTGCCGGCCAACGTCAGGGAGCGCCTCGACTACGAACTCGGCGTGATCACCACCACCGGGTACGCCGGCTACTTCCTGATCGTCGCCGACTTCATCCAGGCGGCCCGCGACCGCGGCATCCCGGTGGGCCCGGGCCGTGGCTCGGCGGCGGGCTCCATCGTGGCCTACGCCCTGCGCATCACCGACGTTTGCCCGCTCAAATACGACCTGCTCTTCGAGCGCTTTCTCAATCCAGAGCGCATCTCGATGCCCGACATCGACGTCGACTTCTGCGAGGAGCGCCGGGGTGAGGTCATCGATTACGTGCGGGAGAAGTACGGACGGGACTCGGTGGGTCAGATCATCACCTTCGGGACCCTGAAGTCACGGGCCGCAATCAAGGACGTGGGGCGCGTGCTCGGCTTCACTCCTGGCGAGACCGATGCGATCGCCAAGCTCGTTCCCAACGCGCCCAACTACTCGCTGACCGTCAGGGAGGCGATCGCCAAGGTTCCCGAGATCCGCAAGCTGTACGGGCAGGACGAGCGGCACCAGCAGCTCTTCGACTTCGCCATCGCGCTCGAGGGGCTGTCGCGCCACGCCGGCATCCACGCCGCCGGTATCGTCATCGCGCCTGGCCCGCTGGACGACTACGTCCCCATCTGCACGCAGGAGTCCAAGGGCTCCGGCTCCGGCGCCGACGAGCGCGTGGTCGTGACGCAGTACGACATGAACATGCTCGAGCATGCCGGGATGCTGAAGATGGACTTCCTCGGCCTCACCACGCTCACCGTCATCCACGACACGCTCGTCGCCATCAAGGCGCGGCGCGGCATCGACGTCGACCTCGACGCCATTCCGTTCGACGACGACGCCACCTACCGCATGCTCCGCGCCGGGCGCACCGGCGGCGTGTTCCAGTTCGAGTCGCCGCTGGCCACCGACATGCTGCGCGCCATGCGCGCCGACCGGTTTGACGACCTCGTGGCCTCCAACGCGCTCATGCGCCCGGGCCCGCTCGACGCCGGCATGCACAAGGTCTATTGCCGCCGCAAGAAGGGCGAGGAAGCGGTTACCTACGCGCTCCCCGAACTCGAGGAGATCCTCGCCCCCACCTACGGCGTCATCACGTATCAGGAACAGGTGATGCGCATCGCGCAGCGGCTGGCCGGCATCTCGCTGGCCGAAGCCGACGTGCTGCGAAAGGCCGTGGGCAAGAAGGACGCCGCGCTCATCCGGAAGGAGCTGGGCAAGTTCGTGAAGAAGGCGCTCGAGCGCGGCTACGACAAGCGCATCATCGAGGACCTCGCCGGGCAGATCGAGACGTTCGGCCGCTACGGCTTCAACAAGTCGCACTCGGTGGCCTATTCCGTCCTCTCGTTCCAGACGGCGTACCTCAAGGCGCACTTCCCCGCCGAGTTCATGTCCGCCCTGCTCTCGGCCTGCATCGGCGACACCGACTCGGTGGTGAAGTACATCAACGAGGCGCGCGACCTCGGCCTCCAGATCCTGCCGCCCGACGTCAACGAGTCGGGCTACAAGTTCACCGTGGTCGGCGACAACCGCATCCGCTTTGGCCTTGGCGCCATCCGCAATGTCGGGCGCACGGCCATCGACTCGATCATCGCCGCGCACGCCGCCACGCCCATCACCACGCTGTACGAAATGTGCGAACGCATCGACCTGCGCGTCTGCAACAAGCGCGTGTTCGAGGCGCTGATCTTCGCCGGCGCGCTCGATGGCCTTGGCCACCGCGCCCAGCTCTCGGCGGCGGTGGACGGCGCCATGCAGGCGGCGTCGCTGATGCAGCAGGAGCGTGCCTCCGGCCAGGGATCGCTGTTCGGCAGTCTCGGCGCGGCCACGGATGCCCGGCCGCAGATTGTCCCGTCGCTGCCGGCCATTCCGAAGTTGTCGGAAAGCGAGCGCCTGCAGCGCGAAAAGGAGATCCTCGGTTTCTACATCTCCGGGCACCCGCTCGAGCCGTTCCGCGCCGAGTGCGAACTGCTGGCGTCGCATACCGTGGCCGGCCTTGGCAAGTGGTCCGAGCAGCCGGTCAGCATCGGGGTGGTCGTCACGGCGGTGCGGCGCCAGGTCAGCAAGAAGTCGGGCGCCGAGTTCGCCCGCCTGGCGGTCGAGGACTTTTCGGGCGCCGGCGAGATCCTCGTCTTCCCCGAAGCGTGGGCGGCCCTCGGCGACCGCGTGCAGACCGACGTCCCGGTGCTGATCAAGGGCGGATACTCGCGCCGCGACCAGGGCGTGGACAACCCGACCTTCATCGTCGAGAGCGTCACGCGCCTCGCCGAACTGCGCACCACGGGGCAGATCGCCGTGGCCATCGAACTGGCCGCCGGCAGCGGCCTGGTGGGTGAGGTGATGCGCGACGTGCGGGCCGTCGCCGAGTCGCACCCCGGGTCGTCACCGCTGGAATTGCACTGGCGAGGCACGGATGGCGCGACGACGCGCTTCCGCTCGTCGTCGCTGACCGTCTCCACGGCCGGCGCGTCGCTGCTGGATCTACGAGCGCTCCTCGGCGAGGAGCGCGTGCGCCTAGTGCGCGGGAGCTGACATGGGTACATCCGCCCTGGAATTCGAGAAGCCCATCAACGAGCTGGAAAAGCAGATCGAGGAGGTGCGCCGCAGCGCCGAGAACAAGAGCTTCGACGTGGTGGCGGAGCTCGAGCCGCTCGAGCGGCGGCTCGGCGAGCTGCGCCAGGAGATCTACCGCAATCTGACGCCGGTGCAGAAGGTCCAGGTGGCCCGAAATTCCAGGCGCCCGTTCACGCTCGACTACCTGAAGCTCGTCTTTACCGACTTCATCGAATTGCACGGCGACCGGCTGTTCCGCGACGACGCGGCTATTGTCGGCGGCTGGGCCCGCCTCGACGACGAGACGGTGATGATCATCGGTCACCAGCGCGGGCGCGACACCAAGGAGAACCTCCACCGCAACTTCGGCATGCCCCATCCCGAGGGCTACCGCAAGGCGCTGCGCCTCATGCGGCTGGCGGAGAAATTCCACGTACCGGTCCTCACGTTCATCGACACGCCGGGCGCGTGGGCCGGACTCGGCGCCGAGGAGCGCGGCCAGTCGGAGGCCATCGCGCGCAACCTGTTCGTCATGAGCGAGCTGCAGGTGCCCATCATCGCCACCATCATCGGCGAGGGTGGATCGGGCGGCGCGCTGGCCCTCGGCGTCGCCGATCGCATCCTGATGTTCGAGCACTCGGTGTACTCGGTGATCACCATCGAGGGGTGCGCCGCCATCCTGTGGAAGGACGGCAAGAACCCCGAGATGCGCGAGCGTGCCGCGACCGCCTTGAAGATCACGGCGCCCGATCTGCTGGAACTGGGCATCATCGACGAGATACTGCCCGAACCTGTGGGTGGCGCGCACGCCGACCACGCCGCGACCGCCGCCACGCTGCACGAACATCTCTCGCGTCATCTCGAGGAACTGCGCAAGCTCAAGCCGGAGAAGCTGGTGCGCCGGCGCCGCCAGAAGTTCCTGCGCATGGGGCAGTACGAGGAGTAGCGTGGAACACCTCATCGAAGTTTCCTTCAAGGGCAACCGCCGCGAATTCTTTCGCTGGTCGTTCGAGGCGCCGCCGCCGGTCAAGGCGTCGATCATCGTCGAGACCGATCGCGGCGAGGACCTCGGGCGCGTGCACTCCACCGGTGAACTGGCCGGGCGCCGCAAGGCCGGCACCACGCACGGCAAGGAGCAAGTGGAGCCGTTGCGCTCCGCCGTCCGCCTCGCGTCGGGCAACGACATCGCCCGTGCCACCGCGCTCCGCGTGGAGGAGGAGGCGGCGCGCCGCGTCGCCGTCAAACGCGCCCGCGCCCTCAACCTGGAGATGAAGGTCTCCGACGCCGAGTGGCAGTTCGACCGGCGCCGCCTCACGTTCTACTTCACGGCCGAAGAGCGCATCGACTTCCGCGCCCTCGTGCGCCAGCTCGAAACGCATTTCGGCGTGCGTGTGCAGATGTGGCACATCGGCCCGCGCGACGAGGCCAAGCGACTCGACGGCGTCGGCCACTGCGGACGCCAGCTCTGCTCGTCCTCGTGGCTCCCCGAGTTGCTGCCCGTCAAGACGTCGCTGGCCAAGGAACAGCGGCTGTCCACCATTACGCCCACGCAGATTTCCGGCGCCTGCGGACGCCTCATGTGCTGCCTGCGCTACGAGCACGAGTTCTACGTGCAGGCCCGCAAGCGCTTTCCCAAGCACGGCAAGATCGTGCAGACGCTGCAGGGAGATGAGAAGGTCGACGCCACCGACATCTTCCGCGACCTGGTGACGCTGAGGAGCCCTGATGGCGAGTTGCGCACCATTCCCCTTGCGCAGTTCAAGCGGGAGCTGGCCGGCGACAGCACGCTGGTGCCCGACGACGCACCGGCAGAGGAGAACGGGCATGACGAGGAGGACGAGGGAGACGCACGCGCGCCGGCTTCGGCCCCCGCCCGCGCGCCGATGACCCAGCTGCAGCGCGGCCAGCCGAGCGCTGGTCGCGAGCCGCAGGCGCGAGGGCCGCGCGAGCGCGGCGAATCACGGGGCGGCCGCAACCAGCGTCGAACTGCTGCGTCGCCGCCAGCCTCAATCTCCGGCCCAGCCCCGACGGAGGCCTCAACCGCGGCCTCAACCGCGGCCTCAACCGCGGCCTCAACCGCGACCTCAACCGCGGCCCTAACCGCGGCGCAGGCAGCGGTCCCGACAGCGCGGACGGCGGCTCTGGACCCTGTATCCGCGGTGCCTCCGCCGCTCCATGCGCCCGTGCCCAACCCTGCAGAGGCGCGTTCCACCGCCGATGTGGTACCAGCTGAAGGTGAGGCCGAG
>Ga0209014_10002740_pt1 | contig 10197 bp, 8 predicted proteins | sample BarGraNGADG00212_FD_184491 | JGI IMG/M metagenome (GOLD analysis project Ga0209014, IMG submission 184491) | Arctic peat soil microbial communities from Barrow, Alaska - Barrow Graham LP Ref core NGADG0002-212 (SPAdes) (version 2) | ecosystem: Environmental > Terrestrial > Soil > Wetlands > Peat... | reverse complement strand
GCCGGGCGTGCTCCAAAGCGCGTCCCGAGGAGTCGGGACGCGGCAGACTGAGAGTCTGCGCCACGTCGGTGGCTGAGAAGTTATTTTTGCGTGGTCTCTTAGCGTCAGACCAATTCTTTTTCCACCGCGTCACTGAAGGTATCGATGTCGCGAATCGTGCTGTAGATATTGGGCGTGATGCGCAGGCCGCTGTAGGCGTCATGGGGCATGTAAGTGGTGATGATGCTGTATTTGTTCCAGAGGGTCTCGCGCAACTTGCCGCCATCCACTCCCGGGGCGAGGCCGAGAAAACCGATGCCGCAGGATTGGGCCGGGTCGGGGCTGTGCAGGATGCGACACTTGGGATGCTGCGCGAGGCGGTTGGCCCACCGGTCGCGCAGGTAGCGCAGGCGCGCCGCCTTGCGGTCGATCCCCAGGTTCTCGTTGAAGATGAGGGCTTCGGAGATGGCGTTGTGATTGGCGGCGGGATGAGTGCCGATTTCCTCGAACTTGCGAATATCGTTGTCCTGGGTCCGGTCGCTCGCCATCATGCTCCAGGTGCTCGCGATGCGGCTCTTGCGCACGTAGAGGAACCCGGTGCCGATGGGCGCGTAGGTCCACTTGTGCAGGCTGGTGCCGTAGTAGTCGCAATCCAGATCGGAGATCTTGAACGGGAAATGGCTGAAGGCGTGGGCGCCATCCACGATCACGGGAATGTTGCGGGCGTGCGCCATCTGGCAGATCTTGCGCACCGGAAAGATCTGGCCGGTACGGTTGGTGATGTGGCAGAGCAGGATCATCTTCGTGCGCGGCGTGACGGCCTGTTCGAAGCGGCGGTACAGGTAGTCAAGTGACGGTGGCGGCACGGGGAAGGAGATGGTTTTGAGCACGATGCCTTCGCGGCGCTGGCGCTGGGCGAAGGTGGTGAGCATGCGCGGATAGTCCTGGTCGGTGGTGAGGACCTCGTCGCCGCGCTGGAGATCGATGCCGTACTGCGCGTTCTCCAGGGCTTCGCTGGCGTTGCGCGTGATGGCGATCTCCTCGGGGTCGCAACCGGCGGCCTGGGCGAGGCGGCGGCGGACAGATTCCACCTGGCGTTCGAGCACGCTGACCATGGTGTGATACGGCCCCATGTCGGTGTACTCCAGGTAGCGGCGCATGGCGTCCTGTACGGAGCGCGGCGAGGGGCTGACGTAGCCGTTGTTGAGGTTGATGACATTGCGGTCGACGCTGAACGCGGCGCGGATCTCGCTCCAGAAGTCTTCGTCGGCGGCGATCTCTTCCGGGGTGCGGGTTCCGGCGGCGCTGGTGGCGGCGCGCACGCGGTCGATGGCATGGCTCTGCAGCATTACGGCCGTGGCGAAGCGCAATAAATGACGGCGGTTCATTGGAAATCGACTATGGAAATTGACTATAGCATGGGCGGCCGGTGCACGAAAAAAAAGCCGGCGGCGGAAAGGGAAAACGCCGCCGGCACACAAGGCCGGAACGCTTCAAGCTAAAGTTGTGAAAGATTGCCGGGGCGCCGGTGGCGCTGTCGTTTGGTTACGCGGTGCGCTTGATGCGCATGTTGCTGCACTTGGGGCGCGGCCGGACCGGGGCGCGCCTGGCCGGGAGGCGATCCGCCTCCATCCACACCAAATGGAGCAGTTCCCGAAGTCTCACTTGACGCGCTTGAAGTTCCGCGAGTAACAATTCGCAGACATCGACAGTCTTGGCGCTAGCGATGTTGGCGCCGCGCGACTGGCGCGACGCTTTTTCTGTTGGCTGTTGCGGTCTTCGATTCGTCATGGTCGGCCCTCCGAGGAGCCATCCTGCTCGAAATCAGGCACACAATTCCGTCTGCCGGTAGACTTCCACAGTGTAAGCCGTTTCGCCTGGCATCCAGTATACAGCCATGGTATGGCCGCCCATCAGATTCACACCCAGGGGTTCGATATGTTCGGCGTCCCCGCCCGCGTTGGTATAGAGGGCGCGGCCGGAAACCCAATTCCAGCGCACAGCGTGGTTTTCGCCGTTGCGTTGGGCCTCACACGAGGTGGCGAACAGCACGGCGAGCCAGATGGGAAGCGGTTCGCCGGGGCGGCTTGCCTCCGGCAACGGCGTTCGAACCAGCCCGGCGCCAGAATGAAGGCAGGCCGCGGAGAGATCGGCGGCGGACCCAGAGGGTACCCCGCCACCGCCGCGATTCGGTATGACCACGGTGCTCCTGGTCATCGTCCGCCGGGCGATGTGCAACTGAGCTTGTTCCGCCGGGCTGGCTCCCGTCCGTTCCGAGCGATATGTCTTCATTCCAGATTCTTTCTGCCCTAAACCGAGATTCGGGGCACCCTCCGGCACTCCGGGCTGGTACGATCGCCGTAAGCGATTCATCGTCGTTGTGCCTGAATCGATTAGTTGTCTAACTTCTTTGCCGCTTTGCAAGCCTTGAACAAGTCGAGTTCGCCCGCGCCGAGTCCCAGCGCGGCGGCCAGGGGTGCGGCGCTGGATATCAATTCGCTCTCCACCAGAGGCTGGTTAGAGTTATTGTTGAGGGCCACCAGCAGAGCCGCCGCGCCGGAAACCTGCGGTGCGCTGAAGGAGGTGCCCCATACCTGGGCGTAGTGTTCCATCGGATACGTGGTGATCAGACCCTCATCGGGCGCTGCCAGGGTTACCGGGCTGCCGAAGTTGGACCACGTGCTGAGGCTCAGAAAGTTGTTGGTGCCGGCGACGCCAATCACGTTGCTATAAGCGGCGGGCCAAACTTGGATGGCTTGTCCATCGTTGCCGGCAGACGCTACGCAGACGATCCCTGCGTTGGTTGCCTGAAGCAGCGCTGCCGCCAAGGCCGGCGAATCCTGCTTCAGGCTGAAGCTCATGTTGATCACATCGACATGGCTGTCAACCGCAAAGGAGATGGCCTGGACGATCTGCGAGATGGTGGCGCTGCCATCGGCGCCGAACGCGCGCAGCGGCATAATCCTGGCGTTGGGGGCGACGAGGTGGATCAACCCGGCGACCATGGTGCCATGACCGAAGTCTGGGAACTTGGTCCCGTCGAGGATGGGGGTGGTTTCCTGATCCAGAATCGGCGTCGTCTCCTGCTGGAGGATAATTGCCGTTCCGCCATCGAGGATGGGAGTCGTCTCCTGATCCAGAATCGGCGTGGTCTCCTGATCCAGGATCGGCGTGGTCTCCTGGTTCAGGTCGGCCAATTCCTGGCCGCCCGGAACATTATGTACGAAGTCCCAGCCCGGAGTTAGCGACTTGTTCAACACGGAGTGCCTGAAATCCGCGCCGGTGTCGATCGTGGCCACGACGGCGGCTTCGCCGGTAGACAGGTTGTGCGCCTTGTCCATATTGACGATGTCAGTGGCCGGCTGGTTGACGTAGGCCGAGGCAGCGTAAGAGCTGTAATAGGGGATCAGCGTGCTCGAAAACGGCAGCCCCGCCGCGGGGGCGCTCGCCGGGTGTATCCGAGCGGAGGCGTCAATCCCCGGCAAACGGACCGCCTTTTCCGGCTCGGCGCTCTGCACGGCGGAATCCATCGACAGGCTGCGCAGCACGGTCTGCGGAATGGCCCCCTTCGAGGAGAGAACGTAGAGGCCGGACGCGGAACCGGCCAGCGATTTCACCACCGTGAGGCCATGGCGTACGGCGATATCGTGGATGTCGCCGGTTCCCTTAACCAGGTACCGGTCCTCAGCGAAAGCCCCAAGAGAATAGAGCGCTACCAGGAAGGCGATGCGCATCGAGATGTGTAGTCTGCGTAACATGATTGGTTTCCCTTTGGACGCTACTGCTTCTCCGCTGTACGCTGGCTCGAGGATGTCCGGCTCTTGGCGGCCGGTGGATCCGAGATGAATCTCTTCAGAGGTACACGGATGCTTTTCGAATCCGGCAAATTGATGCAAAGTTGGAGTTGCGGCTGCTGGGCGTACTCCATCTGAAACTCGCCGAAGCGGTTACTCAACGTCTCAGCCACCACCAGCTTGCCGGCTCTCAAACTGACCGGGAGGTTGCCCATGTCGAGCTCGGGCAGGACATGGTTGGTAACCTGGCCGATGACGGCGGTGCGCGAGGACTTCAATTCCGGCTCGATGCGCAGGTCTAGCGAGCAATCTCCGGCGCGATACAATCCCTGCCAGCCTACCTGCCAGGTGGCGCGCAGTCCAACCGGGGATGGAACCAGAAAGCTATCGAAGATCAACTCGATGGGAAGGCGGTTGCCGCGTTTCGGACGATCGTGCACCCGGACCGGGAATATGGCTCGCGCCAGGCGAACCGTCGATTCGGGAATAGCGTCCGCAGCCAAACTGGTGCAGGTAACGGTCAACCTCGTTGTGAAATCCGAGAGCTGGCCGCATTTCTGGCATCCATCGTGGAGGTGCGCCTGCATCTGCGTACGTTCCTCACGGGCTATCAGCCCGCGAGTGAAATCCGCCCATTGATCGATTGCGTAGTGCTTCATATAATTTCGATGACTCCCGTTCGGTTGGTTTCCTGACGTGGCGCCATATTGCCCCGTTCAATACAAAGGGGTATTAAGAGCTGCCTATCGATATAGGTTACGAGTGTTTTTTTTCGCGAGCACTAGCCCTACCTATTGAAGTGTAAAGGAACCGCCGGTAGTACTCACAAGTTGTCAAAAGTTAGGGCGGTACGGGGGGAGATCACCCTACCAGCCGCACTCCTCCCCACCGCTTTCACAGATACTTGCCCACCAGGACGAAAGGCGCCCAGTAATAGGGGTGGGGGTACCGGCGGCGAATTTCCAACATCGCCTCCTGGGCTGCTTGTGCCTTATTTCTGTTGGTCTTAAGGGCTTCATAGAAAAGCTTCATGAACTCCGCCGTGCTCCGATCGTTGACATCCCAGAGAGTCACCAGGACGCCTTGGGCGCCGGCGTAGAGGAGTCCGCGAACCAAACCGAGGAGTTCATCGCCGCCCACCACCATATTGAGGCCGGTGCCGCACCCGCTCAGCGTCACCAGTTCACAGGGCAGGTTCAACTGGTAAAGATCGAACAGGTTGAGGTGGGAATCCCCCAGGCTGATGGAGCTGAACATCGGGTTGTCCTGGCGGAACCAGCCATGCGTCGCGATATGCACGAAACGGCTCTGCGCCCCTCTTTCGCGCAGGACCTGCGCGGTGGCGGCCGCTCCCAGGAAGACCTCGCTCGCCGGGAGCACACCGGCGACGGCGCGCACTTCGTCTTCGATCCGCGGCGCAACCGGATCGGGAATGCCCAGCACCAGCGATCCGCCGGACAGGCCGGCCTGCTTGGTGGAGCAGAGGTAATAGACGCTGGCGCTGGGAGTGTAGGAAACGGTAAACCGGTCGCCCAGTGCCTGTCCCCGGGCGTCGGGCAGCGCGTGGAAGGGCAGGTAGTGCAGAAAATCATGGGGCGCGACGATCAGGTGGCTGGCTGGCTTCAGGTCGTCTGCAATCGGGGCGATGAGCTGCTCGTGAAACTCGTGCAAATGGGCGTTGGTGGCGTCCAGCAACTGGTGATGGAAGAGCTTGACGTAGTCCGTGCCGAGGCGGAATTTGGAGAGCTGGAAGCGCAGGAGTTGGAGGACGCGGCGCAGATCCGAGGCGCTCCCCAAGGGCACGATCTTGAGGCTGTCCCGGGAGAGCAGGCAGGCGTGGAACCGGTCGCGGACGCAGTAGTACTCTAGCAGCAGCGCGCCCTGCGGGAGGGACGCGCGGATAGTTTCAATGGGCACCGAGCCCGCCGTTTGCAGGTTGGAATATTCCGCGTCTTCCACCCGCAGATTGGCCAGGGATTCCACCAGCCGCTGCTCGCAATCGCGGGCGGCGCGGCGCAGTTTGACCAGTTGCGGCGCCATGAGATTGGCGGCGCGGCCTTCCTGAAGCTGAATGGTGCGGCTGTACCAATTGAGTTCGCCGCGTAGGGTGTTGACCTGGTCCACCAGGGCGCGCTCGGTCTTCCGCGAAGCCGGCAGTCCCTGGGAACGAAACGCGATCAGGTCGGCCAGGCTGCGCGACTTGGCCTCTTCGATGTAGGCGAAGGCGGTCTCCAGAGTGGCTTGCGTTTGGTCCCGGCCGAGGCACATGCGCACGAGCGCTTCGTAGACTTCCAGCTTGTCCTTGAGGAAGGCGATTTTCATTTCCTCCGCTTTGAGATGGCTGCGCAGGTTCTCCAGGTGATGGTGCGCCTTAAGGTACGCCCGATAGGCGGCTTCGGGCGCCCCTAGAGCTTCTTCGATGACGCCGAGCACGTACCAGGCCTGGTAACTGAGCGCCGGTGTTTCGGCCTGTTGGAGGCGATCGAGGGCGGTCAGGCAGACTTGCTTGGCTAGTGCGCTCTGGCCGCGATCCAGGTGGATCCGGGCCAGCAGCAACTGGCAGAGCACGCTCTTGGTAAACAGCGGCGAAGGAGCGAAGAAGTCCAGCGCCCGCTGGCAAAGCTCGAGTGCGTCGTCGAGGCGGTGGTCCCGGTGGTAAACCAAGGCCTGGTAGAGATCGATGGTGGCGATCCAGGCGCGATTGTTTTCGCGATCGAAGAGTTGGCGCGCCTGATGGAAAAGCTCCAGGGCCACGGCGGTATCGCCGTGGTGGGTCAGTGAGATGGCCAGGTTGGTCTGGGCTTTGGCCGCTTCGTACCCCATACCGAGTTTGAGAAAGGCCTTCTGGGCGCGGCCGGCCAGGTGCGCGCCTTCCTCAATGAGATTCAGTTCCAGGTACATCTCGGACTGGTCGAGATCGCAGAGGGCCTCGCGATAGGAGTCGCCCAGGGTGCGGCAGTCCTCGCGGGCGGCGCGGTAGAGCTCGATGGAACGCGTGTATTCGCCGCGCAGATAATAGAGGTAGGCGACGTTGTAGTCGGCCACCGCCACCAACACCGGCATCTGGTGCTCCACGCAGTAGGCGCGGGCCTGTTGGTAGGTTGCCAAAGCTTCGCCGAACTCGTTGAGGCTGATCTGGCAGGTGGCCGTGTTCTTGAGCGAGATGGCGACATCCTGGGGCTCGCCGATTTCCAGGAAGGCGTGGTAGGCGCGCAGGTACAGTTCCAGCGCCTCCTCGAAGCGGTCCTGGCGGTAGAGGATGTTGCCCATGTTGGCGTCGAGCCGGGCCAGGCGGAGACGGTCGCCCAGCCGCTCGAAGATCTGGCGCGCCTGCTGGGCGTAGTCCATGGCTTCCGGGTAGCGGCCCAGGTAGATCAGGCTTTGCAGGGAGCTGTTGAGCGTCCGGCCCGCCTCCAGAGCGTCGCCCAGGCGCTGGTAAATGGCGAGCGACTGCTGGTAGAGATCCACCGAAGCCTGGTACTTGCGCTTGCGGTAGTAGATATGGCCCAGGGCGCGCAGGCTGGCGGCCCGCGAGGCATCGTCGCCCAGGTGTTCGGCCACGAGCGAGAGGGCGCGGGCCATGCGCTCGGCCTGCTGTATGTCCACGTGCAGCAGACGCACCACCTCGTCGTAGAAGCGGGTGACGGTCTCCGGCCGCCAGAGGTCCCGGTGCGTTTCGAGCAGTTGGCGGCGCCGCCGCGGAGTGGGTTCATGCGCCAGATCCACCAACAACTCCGCGAAACCGGAGGGCATATCTGGAGACTGGGGCATTAGAACCCGCTCTCTTCCAAGAGTTTTTTTAGCCGTTTGAGGCAACGGCCGCGAATGAACCCGATCGAGCCGATGGCCAGGTTGAGGCGGCGGGCCACGTCGTGGTACGGCATGGGCGGCTGCTCAAAGAACAGGAGTTGGATCATCTCGCGGCAGCGCGGCGGCAGGTGGCCGATGGCCTCGCGCACCAGTTGCTCCCGCTCGACCGCGGCCAGTACGTCGGGCGAGATGGCCTGGAGGGCGCTGAGTTTCTCGACTTCGTCCTCATCGAGACCGCTCTCCCGATTCACCTGACGGCGTTTCCAGTGATAGCACTTGTGCGTGGTCACGCGGATCAGCCATCCCTGCAACGCCTCGGCATCGCGCAGCCGGGGAAGTTCGTTGTACAGATCCAGGCAGACCGCCTGGAAGATGTCGGCCGCATCCTGGTGGGGCGCGCCGTAGCGCAGCGGGATGGCGTAAATCAGGTTCTTGTAGCGATCCAGCAGAGCGCTCCAGGCGCGTTCATCGCCGGCCAGGCATTGCGCGACGATGCGGGTGTTGCTCCACTCGGACGGCTGGCTCACCTGCGGCCTCCGGCGGCGGTGCGCCAGTACAGTTGTTCAATATTCCACAGAGTGTACGGTTCGATGAGAGCCGGGTGGAAGTTGGCCAGATCTTTTTTCGCGCCGGCCAGAAGGTCGGGGCTGACCAGCGGCACCAGCGGCTGGTTTTCGACCACAATTGCCTGCACGCGGTCGAACAGCCGTTTGCGGTCGGCATAGTTGCGCGTGACGATCTGGCGGCGCATCAGGCCATCGATTTCCGCTTCCCACGGGGTGGCGGGGGTCTTCTGCCCCGGATTCCAGAGGTGATTGACGCCGCTGGAGAGCCAGACCGCCATATCGGGATTGGGATCGGCATCCGGGCTGGCCAGCGAAAGCACGCAGGCTTCGTATTCACGGGTGCGTTGGACGCGTTCCACCAGGCTGCGAAATTCCAGTTGCACCACGTTGACCCGCATCCCGATCCGCTTCAGGTCGTCCTGGATGAGCGTGGCCATCTGCGACCGCTCGGGGTTGCTGTTGCTGGTCAGGATGGAGAATTCGACCGGGCGTCCTTCGGGATCCGCGAGAGCGCCCTCGCGGCTCCATTTGAAGCCGTCGGCGGCGAGCAACTGGCGCGCCCGTTCCACCGAACGGGTGGGCGCCGGGAGGGTGGTATTGATCCAGGCCTTGTTGCCAGGCGGTACGGGACCCCCCAGCGGTACGGCGCGGCCGAGGTAAACCAGGCGGACGATGGCGTTGCGGTCGATGGCGGCGGACACGGCCTGCCGGAAGCTCTGGCGGCGCAGGAAGGCCTGGTGGGCGGCGATTTGTGGCGCCATTCCGGCGGGCAGGTCTCCCAGATTGAAAAACAGAAAGTTGTATTCCAGGCTGCCGCCGGCGCCGGCCAGCTCGTAGCCGCGGCGCTCGCGGTCCTTTTCCAGCGCGGCGAAGTTACGCGCTCCCACGCGGCTGATGATATCGCTTTCCCCTGCCTGAAAGCGCAGCACCTGGTTGTCCTCGGTGCCGGCGAAGACGAACACGAGTTCGGCCAGGTAGGGCAACTGGGCGCCGGCCCGATCTACCTTCCAGTAGTAGGGATTGCGTTCCAAGGCGATGCGCTGGCCGGCCACGTATTCCTTGAGACGGAATGGCCCCAGACCGGCGAGATCCGAGGGCGGGGTGGCAAGCGGCCAGGCATCGCCCAGCTTGCCCTGCTTCCAGGCAGCTTCCAATTTGTGGCGCGGGAGGATGAAAATGCTGTCGAAGAGGCGGTCGGGAACGGAGTAGGGCTGGGGAAGATCGAAGGCGACGCGGTAGCTGTCGAGCTTATGCACGCCGATGGGTTTGCCTTCCAGCATGAGGAGCGCGCGCTGCGGGGAGTGAACCCGCTCATCCAGGATGGCTTGAAAGGTAAAAACGACATCGTCGGCATCGAACGGGTGGCCGTCGGAGAACTTGACACCTTGGCGCAGTTCAAGCTCCCAATGCAGCCCGTTGCGGGACACTTTCCAGGATTTGGCAAGGGCGGGTTCGGTAGCCAATGACTGACGGTTGATATGAATCAGGTCCGCCATCAAGCACTGTAGAACCTCGCGGGAACCGGAATCGGCGGCGATTGCCCAATTCAGGGTTTTCGGCTCGGTGCGTTGGGCGGAAACCAGGCGTCCGCCGGGGCGTCCGGGGGGGCCGGGCAGGAGCAGACGGTCGTCCGCCGCGGCGTGGAGAGTCCACACCAGGCCGAGCATGCCGAGAGCCTGTCGAAGGGCGTTCACAAGAGTTTTGAAAATCCGTTCCACGGTAGTTTAACCGATTGTTAGCAATTAAGATATTTAACCAAAGTACTGGGTTGCGCGACATGGAAGTGGGGGGACTGTAGAAGTGCTCGCCAGTTTAACGAATCCGGGCGTAGCTTGCAGCTACAGGCACTGGGGGGTTGGGACCGGGGCTGGGGGCTCGGGGGAAACCGGGGACAGACAGGACTGACAGCGAATTTCCGGCAAACTGCGCCGAAAATCCATGTCAGTCTTGTCAGTCCCCGGGGTTGCCGGAACGAAGCCAATTTGGGGTGAAGTGGTTTGGGGTGAGGGATTTAGGGTTGGGGGATCGATTGCCTGGGTGGGGGGTTC
>Ga0209014_10002738_pt1 | contig 10204 bp, 4 predicted proteins | sample BarGraNGADG00212_FD_184491 | JGI IMG/M metagenome (GOLD analysis project Ga0209014, IMG submission 184491) | Arctic peat soil microbial communities from Barrow, Alaska - Barrow Graham LP Ref core NGADG0002-212 (SPAdes) (version 2) | ecosystem: Environmental > Terrestrial > Soil > Wetlands > Peat... | reverse complement strand
TCCTGTTGGAGCCACACCCGGCCGTGACACGGGCAACGTCTCGGGGTCCCTCCCCAACATGACGGCCCAGCAATGAGGCTGCCCTTGCCGCGGCGGATGTCGTGCCATCAGAGGGCGTCAGGACCGGTCGCGCTCACGACTCCGTCCCAGGACCACTGAGGAATACGCAGTCCGTCCGGGACATCATCCGCGGACCGGTGGTATCGCGACAACCTCGTCCAGGACCTGCGCCAGCTGGTTGGACAACCCGCCGGTGAGCTGTGATGCGAGCTGCGAGGAGTTCGTGCTGATGGGCGAGATCCACTTCTCCCATTTGCCGATGAACTCGCTGTCGATCTCCTCCCAGACATCCAGCGACCACTTCACGACCTGCCGGAGCACGCAGCCCTTGGTGTTGGAGAAGTCGGGCAGGAGGTAGAACACGTCCGGGCCCAGGGAACCCAGAGCGAGGTAGTTGCGCCAGGTGTGGCACACCTCGCCGAGAGCCTGCGCCTCGGAGACGCTGATCGGGAAGTTCGGGGGCACCGTCCCGGCGCGCAGGCGTTCGGCCGTGTCCTGCGCGGCCTGCATGTGCACGTACCAACCAGGCATCGCCATTCCTCTCGTTGGAGCGGATCGTGGGTCAGAGCTGCTCGTCTTTGCTGGAGGCAGTCGACTCCTTGTCGCGCCATCCGTCGTCAGGCATCGGGAATCAGCCCGCTGAGCAGCGCGAACAGGCCGGGTCCGTCGCCGACACCGTTGGGGTCGCTGTTGTCATCGGTCGCGGGGATCACCGTCGTGTCGGTCGGCCCGGCCCAGACCGGCGCGCACCGACCGAGGCCGCCGCCGGCGAGCAGGTCGGCGAGCACGTCAAAGGCCGAATCGGGCTCGGCCAGACGCGTCCACAGCGCCGAGGTGTTTGCCGGCCCGGTCGGGATGGTGATGCCGAGCCGGGTTGCCATCAGCTCCTGGCGGAACCGGGCCACACCGGCGGACACCCCACGGTCGTTGAGAGCGCGGTCGATGCTGGCGACGTCGACACCGCCGTCGAACGTCATCCCTCGACGGCGCAGGTGGCTCGTGCCGACGAGCGCGTAGACGTCGTCCACCAGGACCACGGTGCTGCGGACCAGGGTGGGCCGGCCCGGGAACCCGATCGGTTGGAAGGCCGCGACCCGGGTTCGGGCTTCGGTGGTGAGGATGTCGATGGCTTCCTTGCGCTGCTTCAGAGCGGCGCGGACGTACGTCTTCTTGGCGAGCGCAAAGTCGGGGTTCCGTGGCACGCAGATGATGACCTTGAGCCGCGGGTTGTCGTGCAGCCGCTGGCGGAGCACCGCGACCAGGTCGATGTCGGCTGCGCCGGTGCCGCTGCGCGAGGTCCGCGCGAACATCGGGCTCTCGATGTAGACGTACTCGTGAGCCTGCTTGATCGCGCGGTGCAGCGACCACAGGGCGTCGCGCTGGCCCTGCTTCGCCGTTGCGATCTCGCGCTGGAGCTCGCGCCGCAGCCTGTCCTCGTTCGCTACGGTGATCGTCGGTGCGGTGACACCGAGCGCCGTGGCCAGCGAGTTGACCGCGCTCTGGATCGTGTCGGTCGGTTGCGGCATGGGTACCAGCGCCAGCTCGGGGCTGTCGCAGAACGGTGCGATCGTCTCTAGCATCGCGGCCGCGACGGTGCCGGTGGTATCGGGTGGCGGCTCGTCCCAGTTGTCCCCGCCGGTTTGGACGAGCCAGCCCAAGGCATCGGGCGCCCAGGGCAGCACGGGCTGGGCCCGCTTGATCGCGTGCAGGGCGAGGTCCCACGCGAGCTGGCCGCCGACCCGGACCCCGGCCGCATGTACGTCAGGACCGGCGGGGTTGCCCGGATCACCGAGGTCGGGTTCAGCGGACCGCGACTCCCAGGTCCAGCGAGCACCGGTCAGGACGGCGTTCCAGGTCATCGGCGTCGTCGGCGTTGCGCCCGTCCCGAGGGCGAGGACCGTCTCGAACCGCCCCTGGGCGGGCAGGTGCGGGCCGACCCGCGGTGAGGTCGACTCGTTCGCGAAGGCGCGGACCAGGGAGAAGATGTCGGTCCCGGCCACGGGAGCCGGGCCCGTCCTCGGTATCCCGAACAGCGAGGCTGGCGCGATCGACGTCGAACCGAGCAACCCGAGCATCACCGCAAGCCCCGGGAAGACCGTCCCGCCGAAGCTCGCGGAATTGTCCGTCCACGACCCCGCCGCTCCGAGGGTGAGGTGGATCGACGAGAGCAGCCGACGACTGCCGTCACGACCGGTCGCCACGATGTCGATCGTGAGGATGCCGGGGTTCGGCAGGGCGTCACCGACCTGGAGCTGGAACGGGTTGGGCACCAGGATGCTGGTCGGAGCCCCCGCCTGCGCGATCCCAGAGCCGCCGTCACCGCGGACGAAGGACGGCAGCTCGCCGATGCCCTCGATCACGACGAAGGTTCGCGGCATGACCCGCAGGTGCGTGCCGGCCGGTACGACGTCCGCCGGGAACGTGACGATGGTGTCAAGGGCTGCGGCGCCGCTCCCCGCACGCCAGGTCGCGGTCGGCGCGGCGGTGTCGGTGGCCGAGAAGCGAACGAGCGCAGCCGCAGCCGGAGGCCCCACCGGCACCGGTCCCGGGAAGACCGGCCAGTGTCCGGCCGCCCCCGGCCCGGGCGGCAGCGCGAGCGTTCCGTCGATCGCCGGTGAGACGAGCAGCGCCCGCACCGACAGGCCGGCGGGCGGGAAACCGGTCGCCATCGCTCCCGCCGAGCCGAGCACGTCGCTGCCGTCGATCAGGTAGTCGAAGCTCGGCACCGATGCGCGCACCACCGGCAGCGCGAAGGAGTCCACAGCGTGGTCGTCGTCCGGCACCGGGTCCCCGCTCGGCGCGAACCGGCGGTTTCCCAGCAGGTGCCAAGGCAGGTCGACCGCCATCACGCGGAAGAACTGCCGGGCCAGGGTGACGCCGCCGGGCAGGGTCGGCATCGTGAGCGCCGTGCGCGCCAAAGTCCCGTTGACGGCCCAGCCCCAATGAAGCGGGTTCCCTACGGCCGTGTCGTCGGCGGCATGGCTCGTGGCCCGGCCCAGCTGTTGGCTGCCGGCGACCGAGACCAGGCCGGTGTCCGGAACCGCTGTGACGAGTGAGCCGCCGCTGTCGAGCACCTCGAGCCGGGCCACCTCGCGCACCGGGCGGTAGGCCGCGCCGTGCGGTGAGATCACGTGGCACCGGATGGTCGCTGTCCCTGCGAGGGCGGTGACTGCGTTGAGCCCACCCGCCGTGGTCCGCGCAGGCATCCCGCTGTCGCCGAAGGCGAGCGCCGGGAACGCGGTGAGCAGGTCGCCGAACAGCGCGCCGACCGCGATCGGGTCGATCGGGAGCCCACGCGCGTCATGAAAGCTGATCGGGCGCTGGCCACTGAACCCGAGCGCCTCGCCGGCCGCGAACCAGGACATTGGCTGCGGCGTCGACGGAGCGGTGACGCCGTGCACGAGCATCGCGACCGGTACCGGCCGGTTCAGGGTGCCGCCGAGCCGCCCCGAGATCAACGCCTGGAGCCGGTGCCGAGCCTCGGGATGCAGCTCGAGAGCGGCAACGGTCCCGGTGACGAGGTCCCCCGCGACGTCGCGATAGCCGGTCGGGTTCGTAACGATCCGCAGCGTCCCCTTGAACGGGGCGAGCGGCGAGGTGACGCTGAGCCGCAAGGCCGGGTCGTCCGCCGGCCCGACGGCGCTCGCCGACCAGGCGCTGGAGAGCGCCGGGATGGTCAGCCCGAGGGCGTCCAGACCCTTGCTCTGGAGCTGGTTGCCGGCATCGGCCGGGGTGAGCACCGTCTGGGGCGTCATGAGGTCGACCATGCGTCAGGCTCCTCTTCCGATCGTGCGCGCGAGGGTGGCCGAGGTGGCGTCGGGGGCGACGATCGTCACCGTCAGCACACCCGAGCCGCGTAGGCCGAGGGTGATGGTGGTGAGCCCGTGGCTGCGGGCGGTTCGACGAGCCGGAACTGGGATCGTGGCGTCGGCGAAGATGTTCTCGCCGCGACGGAACCGCCTGATGCTCGCCAGTGCGACGTCGAAGCGGTGCGTCCTGCCACGCCGTACCGGTGGCACCCGGTCTTGCGCGTAGGACACCTTGAGCCGGTACGGCTGACCGCCGATCTGGTTCGGCACCGAGGTCTTGAACGTGAAGATCCGGCCCGCGGGCACGACGGTGATCTTGGGGCTGATGATGTCCGGCGCGATGATCGGGCTCCCGGTAGGCACCACGATGGTGCGCTCGGTGAGGCGACCGAGTGGATCGGTCAGCCGGATCCGGGCCCGGAGCACATCGGTGAAGCTCGAGCGGCGGACCAGAACGTGCAGCGGCGTGGTCCCCGCGCTCGTCGCGTCTCGCCAGGCGCCGGAGACACCAGAACCCGGCCCCGTTGTCCCGAGCAGCTCGAGCCGGTTCGCATCCGGGTCGGGCGGCAGCACCGCAGCGGGGTGGACGAAGGTGGTCTCGGAACTGCCGCTCGGGTACTCGGTGATGACCTCGACCTCGATCCGGTGCGGACCAAGAGCGGTAGGCGCGACCTGCGCCGCGGTGCTGAGCTCGATCCTGGCGTCCGCCGAACCCAGCGTCGGCAGGAGGAAGGTCAAAGTGCTCAGCTGGGGCGGGTCGGCCGGCGGGACGAGGACGGAGCGCGGCGCGCTGGGCTCGGACCTTCCGCCGTACTGCCCGCGGGTCGGGTCGTCGGTCCCCCACGCCACGGCCCGGTAGTAGACCGGCTTCCAGGACCCCTCGACGCTGTCGTTGCCGGTGATCGTCCCGATGAGCTGGGACTCTCCCGGCTCGGTCGAGGTCCGTGGCGTGACGGTGAATGCCTCGCTCGAGCCGGTCAGCTGCGCGACCGGCGGGCCCATCGTGTCGAGCTCGGTTGCGGCGTCGGGAACCCGCACGCGATGAAGGTCGACCCGCCCGACGGTGGCGCCCGGTGACGTCTGGACCCGCACCGACGCCCGGTAGCGCGGCGGCAGGACGCTCGAGTCGAGCACCCGCGTGACCTCGAGCGACGGCGGGCTGGGACGCACGACCTGCGGGGCGGCGTACGCGATGGGGCGCTTTCGCCGCAGGGGGTCGGACAGTCCCGGCCAGGACGATTCGACCTGTCCCGCGCTCACCGCGAGCACGACGAAGAGGTGGATCTCCTTGGTGCCGCGAGGCAGGGTGATCTGCATCGACATCTCCGGCACCACCTTGGCGTTGACCCGGGCGAACGAGCGCCGGTCCGGGTTGGCGGCGTACAGGTTGCGCAGCTCGGCGAGCCGCTGGGAAAGGTTGAGTGACGGCGCCGGCTCGCTCTGGCCGCGGTCGGCGCGGAACTTCGACTCCGCCACGGTGTAGACGAAGTACCCGGCGGAACCGGGTGCGGCGGGCCAGCTGAGCTGGGCGTGGTGCTCGCCGGACGCGTCGCCGAGGCTCGTCATCAGCACGTCCTCGTGCTCGACGTTCATCACCGGCGGCCGCGGGTCGGACGCGGAGCCGACCGAGGGCTCGACGCTCCACGGCCCGACCCGGCTCGGAGCGACCGCCTCGGTGCCGCGGGCCCAGAGCGCGATCCCGATCATCGGGGCGCTCGTGAAGTCGAGCTGCAGCCCGGTGACGGTGAGCCGGTAGCGGCGGGGACCATGGTTGGCTACCGGTGCCGAGACGATCGTGAAGCCGTCCAGGGAGATGTGCTGCACCGTCGCGTTGAGCCCGCTGCCGGAGGTGATCGCCGCGACCTGGCCGTTGGCCGCGAACTCGATCCTGGCCACTGCGCCGGAGCCTGAGGTCAGCGAGGCAGGCAGAACGGCCGGTATCGACAGGTCCGCGGGACGCTCCGCGGGCGTGCTCTGGGCGTAGCGCCGTCCGACGAGGTCGATGGAGGCGGGGCTGCGGTTGGCCCAGTCCCAGCTGAGATCGACGACCAGCGTTCCCGGGCAGAGCCCGCTCGCGGCCGAGGTGTCGAGCCGGGTGCTGAGGATCGTCGCGGGTCCGGGCGGCGGCTCGCCGACGGCGAACGTCGTTGTCGCCCAGCGGGACCAGGTGCCGAACAGGTCCTGCATCGCAACGGCGTATAGCAGCGCGTTGGGGTTCGGCGACGAGGCGATCTGGTAGCGGTCGTCGAGCGCCGCCATCCGGTTCACGGTGGCTGGGTTCGAGCTGATCGTCGCGGCGATCGGCTGCAGGGCCGTGTCGTACATCCTCTTGTCCATCAGCGGTTCGACCCCGCCGGCCGGCGCAAGCGCCTGCCGGGCGAGCGCGAAGCTGCCGATCTGGAACGGCAGGGTCTCAGAGACCCGATCCCAGCTGATCCGGTTGACGGTCCGCCACGGCCCGTCGGTGAAGACCGGGGCTTGCATGCCGTCGCTGGTGACGGCGGTGTTCGTCGGGGTCGGTGGCGGCAGGACGCCGCGCGGGCTGAGCAGGAGCGCGGCGTACACGACCGGCGAGGAGGTGCTGAGCGTCCCCTTGTCATAGTCGGCGGTGACCATGTAGTCGTAGGCGACCGGCGCGGTAGCCAGGCCGACCGCCACCGCAAGGTGGCTTCCGAAGGGGCTCCCGGGTTCCGCGATGACCTCGTACGCCGTCCCGAACCCCGTGATGAGCGAGGCGAGCGGATCGGTGGCTGCGCCGTAGAGCAGTACCCGCAACGGGCTGAAGTTTGCGTCGGCGGTCTGCCCGGTGCTCGTCGTCAAGCTGTGGCTGACCGTGTAGGTCTGGTGCTGCCGCGCCGGTAGCGAGGTGACCATGGCCAGGAGTGGGTCGAGCATCGTGTCACGGACGGCCTGGATCATGGCCTTGTCGTCGGCGAGGGTCCAGGTCGGCGCGGGCTTGGCGGGCTGCATGAGGGCGTCCCAGCCGTAGAACGGTGCCCCCCTGCGGAACCGGTCACGGGCTGCGTCCCCAGAATCCCCCAGGGCCCCGATGAGCCCCTGCGGCACGTCGAGGCGCTGGACGCCCGCGAAGCGCCCGTCCGAGGGCAGGCCGACGATCTCAATCCGCTCCCACGCGGGGTCGTCGGCCGTGGCTGCGTCGATCCCGGTGATGCCGAGGATGGACGTGCCGCTCGGGACGAGCACAGTCTGGATCCGCGACCCGCTGATGCCCACCGTCGTCGGGCCGGCGGCAGCGACCTGCGGGGTGAGCATCGACGACGAGTACGGCATCCCGGCGAACGCGAACACCGCTCCACCGGGACCGTCCATCGAGATGCTGATGTAGACGCACGGGCGGTCGAGCACGACAAACGTGAGCCCGAGGATCGAGGTGGTGGAGAAGCCGACCGTCGGGACCTTCACCCCGCTCGACAGTCGGCGCCATACCGTGAACGGGGCGGACGGGTAGCCGAGAGCCGGGTCGGCGACCCACCTGAGCTGCAGCAGTCGGGCCGAACGGAGCCCGCGTTCATTCGCGATCGATGCTGCGCTCGCGACCTGCTCGTTGGCGCGCTGCCGCGATGCCACCACCCAGTCGGTGAACGAGCCGAGCAGCAGGAATCGGCGCGGGTCCACGGTGCGCTTGGCCATCGTCGCCTCCTAGCTCTCTTCCCACGGTGCCGCGGCCAGCGGCAGGTCCACGACGGTCACGGCACGCTCGGCCTGCGGCAGGAACACGAGGTCCGCGAAGGCCAGGCTGACCAGGTCGACGGTGAGCTGTTTGCCCCGTGCCCCGGGCGCCAGCACTATCAGGGCGCGCTGCTCACCCGGCGCATAGATGACGCCGTCGGCCGCGACGACGCCGACGCCGCTGCGGTCACGCAGGGTGAGCCAGTCGCGGGACTCGAGCACCCAGCGCTGGGCGTTCTCGGGGCCGGTCGTGTCGGTGAGAAGCCGCGGGTACTTGCGGGACCGGTGCAGCGCCTCGGTCGCGTCGATCAGCACGGCGGCCGGCTGCGGCAGGCTGCTGCCCGACTGCTCCCAGAACACGACGACCTGGGCCCGGTCCGGCACGGCCAGCGGCTCGATGCCGTGCGCCCGCAGCTGGTCGTCGAGCTCGCTGCCCATCGGCTGCCGGCCGGCGAAGTAGGCCCGGATGGCCTCGAAACCACCCGGTGCGCTCGAGCGCGCCGTCGGCCGCGACGCGACGACCGTCGAGCCGAACTGCTCGAACGTCCCGAACGCGCCGGTGCTGAAGTGCCGGCGATAGACGCTGGGGCCGGTCGCACTGGCGGGAGCCCCGGTCGGGACGCACTCGACGTCCAGGATGTAGTCCATGTAGGGGTCCAGCGGGATCGGGATGTCCAGCACGCTGTGCCGTTCGCGGCTGTCGTCGACCGCGACGCAGGACCCCGGCTCGCCGGTCGCGGCCGCCGCGGCGTTCTTCAGGTCGATCGACTCGGCGACCGCCTGCTCCCACGGCGACACCAGGGTTGCCGAGACCGGCTCGAGGGTCACCGGCGTGATCGGGTACGGGTAGGCGACGGTGGGGGTGGCCACCGGGTGGTTGCCGCTCGCGGCCTGGAACCGGACCCGCAGCTCCTTGCCGTAGGCCGCGAACAGACGGTCGACGTCGTGCGTGTTGAAGACCAGCCGGACGTCTTCCATGCCGAAGTAGGCCTTCTCGCCGTCCTCGGGGATGGTGATGAGGGTCCAGGGGTCGAGCCGGACCGGCAGCGGCGGGGTGCTGGTGAAGATGAGCTTGGTGGCGTCCGCCGGGTCGGGTTCGATGTGGTCGGTCTTGAACCAGAAGGTCTGGGTGATCGGGGTGGCGACGGTGCCGCGGACGGCGCTGTCGCGGCGCCGCTGGCCGCTCCAGTCGACCACGATGCGGTACAGCGAGTCCGGGACGAGGAGAGAGTTGTCCGAGCTGGCCGGGCCGATCGCATTCGTGAGCGTGGTGCGGTCGCGGGTGATCTGCTCGTCGTCCCAGTCGTGCCGCGTGACCTCGGCCATCGTCGTGACCGCGACGGCTCCGACGTAGTACGGCGGCAGGGCCTGCTTGTCCTTGGCGAAGTCGAACGGCTTGATCCCGATCGTGCCGACCTCGACCCAGGCCGCGTCGGGCGCCTTGTCCAGCGCCACGAAGACCGGCAGGTTCGGTGAGCTGTTGCCCCAGCGGACGAGGTCGGAGACGTCGTCGCCCCACGGGCCACCCGGATCGGTCCACTGCCCGGGCAGCGGGGTGATGTTGACCCAGTTGGACGTCGTGACGGCCGCGGCGGCGAGCTCGGTCCCGTCGGCGGCGACGGCCCGGACGATCACGTGCTTGCCCTCGAAGAGCTGGCGTGGCACGAACAAGAGGACGCCGAAACTGACGTATCCGCCGGTGTGCAGGATCACCACGTCGTCCAGCGGGCCGTGCTTGATCTTGCGCCTGGCCAGCTCGCTCGCGACCCACTTGTCGGTGACCGGGTCGCCGAACACGGTTGGTCGACCGTCGTCGAAGAGCGGCGACTGCAGGTGCCTTGACCGGGCAGCGGTTCCCGGCTGCGGCACTGGTCGCGGGGGTCCCGGCTGCTGCGGGTCCGGCCGTCGCCGAGCCCGCTGCCAGGCCGAACGCGGCGGCGACTGCGTGCAGCGGCTGGAGGCTCGCGAGCTGGTCCTGGCTGATCGGCATCCGCTCGGTCAGGTGTCCGATCGTCGATTCGGCGCTGAGCGCCTCGGTGCCGGCGACCTGGTCACGGAGGGCCGGGATCGCGTCGGTGGCCTTGAGGTGGAACGCCGGGCTGATCGCGACCGGGACGCTGTCGATGCGTCGCGCGACGAGGCCGCGCACCGGGTCGGTGGCGGCCAGGACCTGGCGACCGATCAGCACGTCTGCCGCGGCCGGCGCGGCCGGCGCCAGGTGGCTCACCGCCGTCGTGTCGGCGCCCAGGACGCCCGGTGCGACGGTCACCACGACCGGCGGCTGGTTCGGGTCCTTGGTGTGGCACGGGACGAGCCCACCGACGACGATCGCCGGGACGATGCCACGCACGCTGTCGATCGACGGGTCACCGGTGCGCCACTGCTCGGTCACCTTCAGCGTGGTCTCCGGCGGGGCCGACCGAACCGCTCCAGGGGCGTCCGGCCAGGCGATCCCCTCGAGGCTCCAGCCCGACTCGGACGGCCCGAGCGGCTCGAGCTTGAAGGTCCAGAGCACCTCGGCCGGCTGGGCCGGCGTGGCGCACACGGTGCCCCAGCGGTCCGCGACGCTCTCGACCAGGTGGTCGGTCTTCTCGATCGCCTTGGGTGCGGGGGTTGGGAACCAGGTCAGCAGGGCGAGCTGGGCG
>Ga0209014_10002737_pt1 | contig 10210 bp, 7 predicted proteins | sample BarGraNGADG00212_FD_184491 | JGI IMG/M metagenome (GOLD analysis project Ga0209014, IMG submission 184491) | Arctic peat soil microbial communities from Barrow, Alaska - Barrow Graham LP Ref core NGADG0002-212 (SPAdes) (version 2) | ecosystem: Environmental > Terrestrial > Soil > Wetlands > Peat... | reverse complement strand
GGAGACGGCCAACCCCTCGTCCATCGCCGACCCCTCGTCGGTCGTCGGGCGCCCGGCACGGGCCGCGCGCCGCGCCCCGGCTGACCTGCCGTTCACGTTTGCGGACCGCGGCCTCGTGGAGGCCCTGGCCGCCGGGCGCGCCGAGCCCGCCTGGCTCCTGGAGGACCGCCTCGCCGCGCTGGCCCTGTTCGAGGCGCTGCCGGTGGAGAGCAGCCAGCTCTACACGCCGTACGTGGACCTGCGCGCCGCGTCCCTGGAAGCCGCTGTGCCGTACGTGGTCACCGGCGCCGCTGCCGCGACCACCGCCGCCGGGCTGCCCGATGGCGTCGCCGGACTGCTGGAGCTGCGCGAGGACGGAGTGACCGTTGCCGCCCTGTCGGACGAGGCCCGCGCGGCCGGCGTCCGGCTCCTCACGCTGGGCGAAATGGTGGCCGCCGACGAGCCGCTTGCCCGCGAGCTGCTGACCGGTGGTGCCGCGCTCCCGTCCGACGACAAGCTGGCCCAGCTGTCCCTGGCGGCCTGGACCCAGGGCGTGCTGGTGCGGGTCCCGGCGGGCGTGCGGCTGGACCAGCCCATCGTCGTTCGCTGGGCGGTCGGCGCCCCGCGCTCCGTCATCGGCCGCACGCTGATCGTCCTCGGGGACGGCGCGGAGGCCTCCGTGGTGGAGGAGCTCGTGGCGTCCGACGGGGTGGTGTCCGGGTCGCAGGCGCTGTTGTGCGCCACCACGGAGATCAGGCTGGGCGCCCACGCCCGTCTCGCGATGGCCAGCCTCCAGGAGACCGGCCCGGACCAGGTCGTGTTCCAGCAGCGGCGCGCGGAGATCGGCGAGGCCGCGGACCTTCGATGGGCCCTCGCCCAGCTCGGCGCCCGTCTCGTCCGCTCGCGGGTGGACAACGTGCTGGCGGGCGACCGGAGCACCGTCGAGCAGGTGGAGATCGTGTTCGGCTCCGACGACCAGCTCCACGACCTGACCTCGTATACCCGCCACGTCGGCCGGGACACCACCGGACAGCTGCTGTCCAAGGGTGTCCTGATGGATCGGGCCCGGACGTACATGAAGGGCCTGATCCAGATCGAGAAGACCGCGATCGGGACCGACAGCTTCCTCGGCGAGTTCGGGATGAACCTGTCAAAGTCGGCCCGCGCCGTGGCGATCCCGTCCCTCGAGATCGACCAGCCGGACTGTCGCCGGGCGGCGCATTCGTCGTCCGTGGGCCCCATCGACGAGACCCAGCTGTTCTACCTCGAGAGCCGTGGGATCCCGCCCGACGACGCGCGCAAGTTCATCGTCCTGGGGTTCCTGGAGCCGGTCGTGGCCCGGGTCCCGCTGGAAGAGGCGCGGGACCGCCTGCGCGAGGCGCTGGAGGCCAAGTGGAACGCCGGGGTTGCGGGCAGCGGGGCGGTTTCGGCGGCCTGAGCGTCCGTGGCCCGATCGCGCCCGTCTCGGCCGGCGCTCGCTGCCCTGTCGTCGTTCGCCGGCCCGCTACCATCGCCTGAGTGAGCCGCCGCATCGATCTCCTTGCCGCCGCCGACCTCGCCGAGGGCGAGATGCGCATGATCTGGGTGGACCGGACGGATCCCGTGCTGGTCGTCCACCTCGGCGGGGAGTTCCGGGCGCTCCAGGGGACGTGCTCCCACGAGTACTTCGAGCTGGACCGAGGGTTCCTCACGCGGGGCACGCTGACCTGTGCGCTCCACATGTCCCGCTTCGACCTGTCGGACGGCGAGCCGCTGGACCCGCCCGCCGAGCTGCCGCTGGCGGTCTATGCGGTGGAGGTGGTGGACGGCCGGGTGACGATCGAGGTCCCGGACGGGCCGCTGGAGGTCAACGAGGGGACCTAGCGTCCTGCTCGTCGATCCGTTCCCGTCGATCCGCTCCCGTCGATCCGCTCCCGTCGATCCGCTCCCCCTGGCCCGCCTTCCTGGCGGCCGGATCCTGTCATCTACCAGCGGGGCTGGTACTCGCCGGGGTTCTGACACGCATGACGGGGGTCGTCGCCACCGGTCACGCACGGAGGCCGCGTGCCGGATCCCCAGACGCGGCCCACGTGGGGCTTCGGGTCGCCCCTGCCGTGACTACCGCCAGTTCTGCTGGTACCTGGCAGGACTTTGGCGTCGGCGGCTCGATACCACCAGCTCCGCTGGTACGTGGCAGAACCGGTGCGGCTGAACCGGCGCCAGTACCCCGCAAGGACCGCCCCCGCTGGGCCGTCTCGCCTGGGAGCCGCGCGTCCCGGGACGGGCGCCCCGGGTCGTGGGGCCGCGGACGAGGCGCTATTCCTGCCGGGCATTGATCTCGATCGGATCAGGGCCGGTCGATGTCCGCGAGGCATCGGATGGACCCGGACCGGCCCGATCCGGCTCGGACCCATGCCCGTGCGGCATCGAGAGTGCGGTCGCGAGCCCGGATCAATGCCCCGAGGGAATGCCTGTGGCGTGCTCCGGGAACGGCCCGACGAGCGGCAGGGTGGGCGCCTCGAAGGCGCTGATGAGGGCCCTCACCGGGCACGGCCTCACGCCGTTCCCCTTCGGGTCGTAGTAGACGGTCTCGGCGCCCTCGAGCGCCCGGAGGAGCGCAAGCGCCCCGCCGCGCCGCGCCACACTCCCCGAGACGACGCCGTTGACCCGCAGCCGCCAGTGGCCGGCCAGCCCATCGTCGTGGGCGGCGGCGTTGTGCTCCAGCAGGACGAGTGCCCCGGCGGCCTGGATCGCGGCCGGGATGATGTCCGGTTCGCCGGCCGGCGGCGGCACGGGGATCTGCGCCGACGCCCGTTCGGTCCGGCATCGCTGGCAGCGGTCGGCCCACCGCGGGTTGACCGTGCGACACCTGTCGCACGCCCAGTGATCCTGGACCCAGGGCGGCGGCTCCGGCCGTTCCATCAAGTGCCGCGTGGTCGATCCCGCCTGGCGACGGATCCTGGCCACGAGGTGCCAGACCCCCCAGGCGATCAGGCCACCGCCGTACACCAGGAGCAGGTAGATCAAGGCCGTCTGGGCCGACTCCAGCGTCATCCCCGACATCCCGCCCCGCGCCCGGCTCGCCCCGGCTCGCAGCCGGCCGGCTCAGTCAATCAGCGAGCCGCCGTTGATGTCCACCACCTCGCCGGTGATGTAGCCCGACTCGTCCGAGGCGAGGAACGTCACCAGCGCGGCGACCTCCTCGGGCGTGCCCAGCCGCCCGACCGGGACCCGCGAGGCGAGGTCCCGAGCGCCGGCGAGGAGCTCCGTGTCGATCAGCGCGGGGGCCACGATGTTGGCCGTGATGCCGTCCTTCGCGTACTCGATCGCGATCGACTTCGCGAGCGTCATCAGCCCTGCCTTCGAGGCCGCGAAGGCGGCCGACCGCGCTCCGCCCGACTTCCCGGCGGCCGCCCCGATGGCGATGACGCGGCCGTAGCCGAGCGCGCGCATCCCGGGCAGCGCACGGCGCGCCACGAAGAACGCCCCGGTCAGGTTGATCGCGATCGTCCGCTCCCAGAGCTGGGTGGATGTCTCCTCCAGCGGCGCCAGGGCGAAGATCCCGGCGTTGAGCACGATGACCGTCGGCGCGCCCAACTGCCGCTCGATCTCGGTAAAGGCGGCGTCCACGGCAGCCTCGTCGCTGACGTCCGCCTCCAGGCTCAGGATCCCGGGGATCTCGGGGGGCGTCAGGTCCAGGGTGGCGACACGGGCCCCGTTGGCCGCCAGCGACTGGGCGATGCACCGCCCGATGCCGCGCCCCGCGCCCGTCACGACGGCGACCCGATCCTGCAGCCCGTCGACCCTGACCATCGGTGCCTCCATCGCGTGTCGCCCGCGTCCCGCTCGTTTCCCGGTCGCGTCCCGGCCGCCCGATCGTCCGATCCGGCGCCTCGGCTACCTTAGCCGAGGCGGTGCCACCCCGGGGTGCCGCGCGGCACCACCTGCTCGATCCGGGGGACGTGAACGTGGGTCGAGGTCACATAAGCGGCCCGGCCGCGGTCTCCACCGTGGCCTCGAGCTGGGGGTCGGACCGCACCTGGAGCACGAGCGCTCCGACCAGGACCAGCGCCCCGCCCACGACCTGGATCGGCCCCATGGCCTCGCCCAGCACGATCCCGGCGAGGACCACCCCCACCACGGGTTCCAGCAGCATGAGGATCCCCGTCCGCGTCCCGCCGATCTTGCGGATGGCGGTCAGGAACAGCACCGACGAGACGCCCGCGCCGGCGATGCCCGCGAGCAGGAGGTACGGCCACGGGTCCGGGGAGTGGAGGGGTGCGGTGAGGCCGGCACCCTGCCCGGCCAGGACCGCGATCACGGACGCGCCGATCACGGACGCGCCGAGGATGACGAAGGTCGCGGCATCGGCGGGGACGGCCCGGTAGCCGCTCCGGCTGACGGTCACGAACACGACCTGGCTCGCCGCGGCGCACAGCCCCAGGGCGATGCCGAGCGGGGAGATCGCCGCATCGCCGCTGCCGCTCATGCCCCCGACGAGCACGAGGATCACGCCGATGGACGAGAGCAGCAGCGCCACGATCCGCGACGGGGTGACCCGCTCGTGCCCCAGGAGCACGTCCACCACGACCACGCCGGCCGGGTACGTGTAGAAGAGCATCAGCGCCAGCGCGATCGGGACCAGGCCGAAGGCCGTGAACATCGAGACGTTGAGGGTCACGCCCATGACCGCGGCGGTGGCGAGCGACAGGCGGCCGCGGGTCGAGAGGCCGCGTACGGCGGCCAGCGACGAGCCGGCCGTCCCCCGGATCAGGATCAGGACGGCGAGGGACGACGCACCGAGGATCGCCCGCCAGGCGGTGAAGGCGACGCCCGTGACCCCGGCGTCCGCACCGAGGCGGGCGAGCGGCCCCAGCATCCCGAACAGCGCCGCGCCGATGATGGCGGCGAGCGTGCCGGTGACGAAGTCGCGATCCCGGGGCATGGCGCCTTCAGGCCCGGTGCGTCACGGGGCCGGCTGCAGCACCAGGACCGCGGTCGTGGCCTGGTCGATCGCCTTGTCCGTGAACGGCAGCGGGACCGTCTCGTTGCGCAGCCACAGGCCCACCCAGTCGTCTGCGTGACGGCTGAATGGCTGGCCGCTCTGGCCGGTCGTCGTGATGATCCGCCCGGCGTCGAGGTTGCCCATGTCGTACAGGGCGCGCATCGAGGGGCCGTTGGTGACGTCGAACATCTCGGGCAGCGTGGTCGCCACCGCTGCGTCCGGGTTGGCGGGATCCGGGTAGGCGCGGCCCAGCCGGTAGTAGGTGTTGTCCACGGCCCCGGCAGCGCCGTCCACGGGAACGGCCGACGTGTCGAAGTACCACTCGAGCGGGCCGATGCCGCTGATGCCCAGGGTGGACTCCTTGAACGCGATCTTGTGGATCCGGCCCCACAGCCAGGACGCAGGCGCACCGATGTCGCGGCGCAGCCACGAGCCCGCGGTGTCCATGGCCGCCGCCACGACGGTTGCCGCCGAGGCTCCGCTGCCGGCCTTCCGGTCGCCCCACCAGGCCGACGCACGGCCGGCCGGCGTCGAGACCAGGGTGGCGGCCAGGTCCTGCGCGTAGTCGCTGCCGACGTAGTCGCGGGCCTGCGGGCCGAGGTCATCGTCGAAGAGGGCGCGCTCCAGGGCCAGCTCGAAGACCAGGTACGCCGAGCAGCCGGTCGACTGCGTGGTGCAGTGGCCGTCCCAGCGGCGGATCGCGTCGAACACGGCGACGCCGTCGGCCGTGGCCGGGACCGGGGCCAGGTCGACCAGCCCGGGCGTCATGCGCGCGGCCCGGCGCATGAGCGTGTCGCCCTGGATCGCGGCCATCGTGTCCAGCGTCACGCCGGTGCCCGCCGCATCGAGCAGCTCCGTGATGCGGGCGGCGCGGTCACCCCGGTCGAACTCGACGCCGATGAACACGCTGCCGCCGTCGATCTTGTTGTTCGCCGTGACGATGCGTCCGGACGGTGGATCGAACACGGACGGCAGGTCGTCGAACGGAACGTAGGAGACCCACTCGTGCTTCCCGTCCCAACCCGGCACGGGGCGCAGGCCCTGGTCGGCCGGGTCGGTGCGGACCGGGATCGCGCCCGGCATCTGGTAGCCGATGTGGCCGTCGGCGTCCGCGTAGACGAAGTTCTGCGACGGGGCCCCGAAGCCGCGGAGCGCGTCCCGGAACGTGGTCCAGTCGCTCGCGCGGTCCACGGCCAGGAACGATTCGAGGACGCGGTCCGGCACCGCCAGCGCCGTCCAGCGGAGCGCGTACAGCGACGACGCGTCGGCCAGCCGCGCGTCTGCGCCGTTGAGCACCGGCCCGTGCGAGGTCTCGCGGACGTTGAGGATCACGTCCTGGCCGCCGGCCACCTTGATGGTCTCGGTGCGGACGGTGAAGGGCGCGGAGCCGTCTGCGGTCAGGTAGCGGGAGGCGTCCGCGGGATCGACCTTCTCCTCCACCAGGTCCTGCACGTCCGGGCCGGCGTTGGTGACGCCCCAGGCGATCCGGCCATTGTGCCCCGCGACCACGCCCGGGGTGCCGGGGAAGGTGACGCCCGTCACGTCGTACGGGCAGCCGGGGCCGACGGGGCGGCAGTGGAGGCCGTTCACGTACCACACCGACGGCATGTTGAAGCCCAGGTGCGGGTCGTTCGCGAGCAGCGCGGTGCCGGTGGCGGACTTCGAGGGGGCCACGACCCAGTTGTTGGAGCCCACGCCACCGTCGTTGACGAGGTCGCGGGCCGGGGCGAGCCCGGCGATCGCCGGGATGGCGTTCGCGACGCGAGCGAGCGCGAGCCAGGCCTCGGGGTTGGCGGCGAGCGCCGTGCCGGATCCCGCGCCGAATCCGGCACCGGTCGGGGTGGCCGGATCGGGACCGGTCGGGGTGGCCGGGGCGGCCGGATCTGGACCGGTCGCCCCCGACGCCGTGCCGTCTCCGGGGGCCGCGATGACCGGCTGGTCGGCGGAGTAGGCCGGGAACAGCTCGTCGGTCAGGGCCGGGTTGCCCAGCCGCGCATCGACCAGCATCCGGAAGATCTCGCTGTCCATGTTGCCGCCCAGGCCCCACGCCTGGACCTTCGCCCAGGTGAGCGTGTCGAGCGGCGTCCAGGGCTCGGGCCGCAGGCCGTCGAGCGCGGTGCCATTGCCCGAGAGCAGGCCGGCGACCGTGAAGGCGACACCCAGCGAGCCTGGATGTCCCGCGACGTAGGCGTTCACGCCGTCGGCATAGGCCTGGAGGACGGCCTTCGTGTCGTCGGAGAGGACCGCGAGGTCGCGAGCCGCCGCGCCGCGCCAGTCCAGGGTGCGGATGAACGTGTCGGTCTCCAGCTGGCTCTTGCCGAACAGCTCGGAGAGGCGCCCGGCGCCGATCCGGCGCCAGACCTCCATCTGCCACAGGCGCTCCGACGCGTGCACCCAGCCCTGCGCGAAGAACAGGTCGTGCTGGTTCGAGGCCTCGATCTGCGGGATGCCGTTGTCGTCGCGCGCGATGCGAACGTCGGCGCCGAGCCCCGGCACCTGGCTCGTGCCCGACAGCGGCGGCTGCGCGCCCGCGGTCACGGCGGCGACGAGGCCGCCACCGGCCAGCACGGCGATCACGACGACCACGACGACCGCAACCAGCCCGCCGCGCAGCACCCGTCCCACCGATCCGCTCCTCCACGCCCGTCACCCGCGTCGCCGCTCCGGGCGGACGTCCCTCATGATCGGGCCGCGTCAGGCTACCGGGTCCAGCGGCCCGCCGCTCACCGCTTGAGGATCGTTCCCATCCCGCGGGACACGGCCTCCGCCAGGATCGCGGAGCCGAACACCACGTCGGCCAATCCCGTGCCGAGGTGCGTGGTCACGACCCGCCCCTCCGGCCGCTCCCACCCGAGCACGTCCCCGATCATCGCGGCCGGGTCCGGGTAGCCGTCGAAGTTGCCGATCTCCCGGTTGGCCAGGAACTGGGCCGTGTGATCCACCACGAACAGCGCCGCGTCCCGGGCGACCTCCGCCGCGCAGTACGTGGCGTAGTCCACCGGGACCACCAGGACGTTCGGCACCAGCCAGGCGTTGGTCATGACCTGGCGCTCGGGCGGCGCCACGAACGAAGCCACGGTGACCACGACGCCGGCTCCGTCGACGGCCTCGCGCGCGGTGGCCGCCACCCGCACCTCGCCGATCCCCGGGGTGTCGCGCGCGAGGACGGCCAGGGCCTTGGCCCGGGCTGGGTCCCGGTCGAACACGGTGAGCGTCACGCCCGGCAGCACGTGGCCCAGGACCGGCACGTGGCTTCGCCCCTGGACGCCGGCCCCGATCAGCGCCGCGCGCGGCACGCCGCCGCCTCCGACCGGTGGCGCGAACGCCCGGATCGCCACGCCGCTGGTTGCCGCCGTCCGCTCCGCCGTGATCGGCCCTGCGTCCATGATCGCGATCGGCGCCGTGGTGACCGGATCGTTGAGCACCAGCACGCCGTAGATCCCCAGCAGCCCCGCCGCGTTGTTGGCCGGATTGCCCGAGACCCACTTCATGCCCAGCCGGTCCGCCGAGCCATCCGCCGCGTCGCCCCGGAGCAGCGCCGGCATCGCGTGCGCGAAGGACGCCGCCGGCCGCGGGTGCACGCCGATCTTGGGCGGCAGCTCGGCACCGGCGGCCAGGCCCAGCAGGGTCTGCTCGGCGAGGACGAGACGCTCGGGGAGGGGCGGCATCGCGGCGGCGACATCCGCTCCGGTGAGATAGCGCAGCGGCGGCAGGGTGGTCATGGCGCCGAGTGTAGGTCGACGGCACGGCGGCCACGCGACGCGCCTGGTGTCCGGCAGTTGGTGACGTTCGCTAGATTGGAGGCGTGAACATCGCCACGAGCCTGGAGAACCTCAAGCTCGAGCAGGACGCCGTCATCCTGTACGACGCCCTCGCCGCCATCGAGAAGGACGAGAAGCGCGCCGCCGCGTTCCGGCACATCGCGTCCAACGAGCGCCAGCATGCCGCGATCTGGGCGGACCAGCTCCGGGGGCTGGGCGCCACGGTGCCGCCGACCGGTCGCCCGCGGGCCCGGATCCGGTTCATCATCGTGCTCGCCCGACTGTTCGGCACCCGGGCCGTCAGCGACCTGGTCAAGGCCGTCGAAGGCGACGAGGAAGCCGCGTACGGGGCGCAGGAGGTGGACCCGGCGGTGGAGGCGATCGCCGCCGACGAGCGCGAGCATGCCGAGATCTGGAAGCGCCTGGACGACGAGGCGAAGACGGCGAAGACGGCGAAGACGGCGAAGAGCCGCGAGAAGGGCGGCCGGGGGTCCCCGGCCCAGCTCGTCGGGGCCGGCGGGCATCCGGGCATCGAGCCGGGCGCGCCTCTGGCCGCCGACTCCATCGCTCGCGGCGAGCGCTGGCATAGGAGCGGCCGCTCGGGAACCCTGCGGGCCACGATCTTCGGCGTGTCGGACGGCCTGACCTCCAACCTGTCGCTCGTGATGGGGGTGGCGGGCGCCTCCGGCCAGAGCGGCTTCATCCTCCTCGCCGGCATCGCCGGCCTCCTCGGCGGCGCGTTCAGCATGGCGACGGGGGAGTACATCTCCATGCAGAGCCAGCGCGAGCTGTTCGAGCGCCAGATCGCCCTCGAGCAGGCGGAGCTGGAGGCGATGCCCGAGGAGGAGCAGAAGGAGCTGGCGGCGCTCTACATGGCGAAGGGTTTCACCCGCGATGAGGCTGACACGATCGCTGCCCGGATGTTCGAGGACCCGAAAACGGCGCTGGACACCCTCGTCCGCGAGGAGCTCGGCCTGGACCCGGACGAGCTTGGCTCGCCCTTGGGTGCCGCGAGCGGCTCGTTCCTGGCGTTCGGCCTCGGGGCGCTCGTCCCGGTGCTCCCGTACCTGTTCGGCAGCGGGACGACCGCCTTCGTCCTGAGCCTCGTCCTGAGCCTCGGGGCGCTGTTTCTCGTCGGGGCGGGCGTCAGCCTGCTCACCGGCCGAAGCCTCCTGTTCTCCGGGTTCCGACAGATGGGGCTGGGCGCGACCGCCGCCGCCGTGACCTTCGTCGTGGGCAGGATCATCGGCGTGGGCGTGGCTGGGTAGGGGATGGACGCCGCAGAGCTCTCCGTCCGGCTGCGCGCCGAAGGCCTGGGCCCGGAGACCTGGTCCAACGGACCCGGCGACCGCTACGCCCCCCATGCCCACGACTACGACAAGGTCCTCGTCTGCGCTTCGGGCTCGATCCGCTTCGGGCTGCCGGCCCGGGGGATCACCGTGGACCTCGTGCCGGGCGATCGGCTCGACCTGCCGGCCGGCACGCG
>Ga0209014_10002735_pt1 | contig 10211 bp, 10 predicted proteins | sample BarGraNGADG00212_FD_184491 | JGI IMG/M metagenome (GOLD analysis project Ga0209014, IMG submission 184491) | Arctic peat soil microbial communities from Barrow, Alaska - Barrow Graham LP Ref core NGADG0002-212 (SPAdes) (version 2) | ecosystem: Environmental > Terrestrial > Soil > Wetlands >... | reverse complement strand
TAAACTGATGCCGCGGTTATGAATATTTTGAAGCGACCGCCAGGCCGGTATATCGGCGAAAAACTGAATGCCCGAAAAAACAACCAGGGTAGACGCCTGTACGCAGGCAACGCGCAGGAAGAAAGGCATCAGGCGTTCGCGAAACGGGTCGGTTTCAATCATGCGGTACAGAAGCAGCCCCTGCGACAGGGTCCATACCGCGGGGATGCAGAAGAGCGAGCTCATCTGATCAAGCATGGACTTTTCCCACAGGAAGGGAAAGAGCATAGCCGGCGGATAGTGCTGCAATTGGTATGCAAGGGAGAGAAAAACGCAGGTAATGAGAAGATCAATATAAAAGCCCGCCTTTGTCACAGGGCCAGGCGCGATCTTTCCTGTAACCACTCTTTTGAAAAACCAAACGAGGTAGATGGCCGAAAAAAACGTGCCGTGCACTTCAAAAATAGATACCTTAGAGGGCAACAGCACGCAGATGCCATTGATGAAGGGGATGAGTGCCGCAAAACCACTGAGGGCAGCCAGCACCGAAAACCAGGCGCTAGCTGCTGCCGTAGCGTGCAGCGCCATGAACGGCAAGACGCCGGAGGAAAAATTCAGATAGAAAAAGGTCAGCTGGTATATGCAGAGCACTGCCCCCAGAGAAAACAGGCAGTATCGCCACGCGCCCGCAAAACACTCAGCTCTCGCGAATTTTTTTGCCATAGGTCTTCCTTAGATCGGATAAAAACAAGGGCACCATGTACCATGGCTCCCACAGACACCGCTTCCAGAGCCGTCGCGGTTCGGTGAGTAGCCGGAACAGCCATTCAAGCCCTACCTGACCCAGCCACCGGGGAGGCAGGGGAACGACCCCGGCAAGATAGTTAATGCATCCGCCGCAGGTAAGGATGATCGGCGCATCAAGAAGACTGTGATTAGCAACAATCCAATGTTCCTGCCGCGGCATGCCCATGCCCACCAGCAAGATATGTGGTCTGGCGGCCTTTATCTGACGAATGACCGCCTCGTTTTCCGGATGACCCGGATGACAGTTGAAATGCCCGTGCGCTGTTTCAAGATGCAGGCCTGGCGACCTCAGCCGCAGCACATCAGCACCCCGAGCGGCCACACCCGGCATCGCACCCAGATAAAAGACGCGCCAGCCATTCTGAGCGGCCTGCTCCATGAAAGAAAAAATCCAGTCCATGTATGTAATGCGATGTCTCCGCTCAGCCTTCAGGCCAAGCGCCCGCGCCCAAAAAATGAGAGGCATGCCGTCAATGTGGATTACCCTGCAAAGTCTGTAAAAAACCCGCATTTGCTTGTCACGGTGATAAAGAAAAATACTGTGCAGATTGTGGTAGCCGACAACGCATCGGGTACCTTTTTCTATGTGATGCGAGATGATGCGGGTAAGTCCCCTGCCGTCGATCATGTCGGCAGTGATACCAAGAAACCCTATGCGCTTTATTGCGGCATCGTGCGCTGCGGTAGTAATCTGTTGACGATTATTTTTCCCATTCCTGGCCATAAAATATTTTTACCCATACATAAATTATTTTTGATAGAGAATATAATTGATTAATAGAACAGGGAGTCCCACACTATATATAAACACAAACTCTCTCACAAGGATTCGAAAAGACATTGCTTTCGAGCAATGGAAGTATAGGGAGGCTGTTTTTGCTTGTCAAGGGATATTATGGAGAGAAAACGGGCGGGGCAGAAAATCTGCAAAGTCGATCTTCCGACCCGCCCGAAACGCAGGGTAGCCATAGGGAAGCTTCCTATTTTTAGCTTTTAATCAATAGGTCTCAGGTTAGAGGTTATCTGAATGAATCAATATGCTCTACAACTCAGTCATTTATTCAAGAAGATCGGAGTCGCAATTTCAGACAAAAAGCTTAAGATATTGCAGGTGGTCCCTTCTTTTTTATCCCATGTGGGCTTATGGCGGCATCCCCCGTGTTATGTATGAGCTCTCGCGAGAGTTGACGAGAATGAGGCACGACGTCACCGTCTATACCACCGACGTTCTCGATCAGGACAAGCGGTGTGACCAGAGCGGCAGGGAAACGAAGGTCGACGGTATCACGGTCCGCTACTTCAGGAACATCAGTAACAGCCTTGCTTACCCCGATCGGCGTCCGCATCGCACAAGCATCATTCTTGACATGAGGGTCAATATGTGCGAGTTCATTCAGGCTTAAGATCAGTCCTGTTTCATCCATCCTGTGCGGAGGAGGTCCAAAACGATGGCCATAATCGAGTGGAAAAAGGTGGAAACGGTCGGCGTCATCACGATGAACAACGGGGAGAACAGACACAATCCTGAGTTTATCCGCGCCATTCTGACGTCGTTCGATGAAATCGAAGCAGATCCGAAGATATCGTCGGTGATCATCGCTTCCAGTGACCCGAAGAACTGGTCGCAAGGGATCGATCTCCAGTGGATGACAGACGCCATGGCAAAGAACGATCTTCAGGGGATCCGGGACTTTATGTATGGCCTGAACCGGATCTTCAACCGAATCCTCCTCTACCCGATGCCGGTCATCGCCGCCATCAACGGACACGCCTTCGGCGATGGAACGATCATGGCCTGCGCCTGCGACTTTCGTTTTATGAAGGCCGACCGCGGCTTTTTCTGTTTCCCGGAAATCGACATCAACATCCCCTTTCTCCCCGGCATGCAGGCAATCATCCGCAAAGCGATCCCCTACTACAAGCTCGAAGAGCTCGTCTTCAGCGGGAAAAGAACCGGGGCCGCAGAGCTGGAAGCACACCACGTGATCCTGAAGGCCTGCGAGAATGAAGAAGCGCTGATGCGGGAGGCCCTTGCCTTTGCAAAATCCTTTAACAAGAAACGACCCATTTTCGCCGAGACGAAAAAGAGATTCCATCGGACCATCATCGAGACCATGGAGAAGGAGGATCCCGCTTTCATCGAACCCCTCCAATTGATGCTGCAGGGTTAACCTGAAAGCGGGTTTTGGAACATGCGCCGTCTGATCAACTGTTATGTCCTGAGGGAAATCGCCATTCCGTTCTGCATGATCCTCTTTGTGCTCACCTTTGTCCTGCTCATGGGAAAGATCCTGCAGGTCATGGACCTGATGATCAACAAGGGGATCGGGTTTGCGGATATCGCCCGGTTGATGCTTTATCTGCTCCCCTCTTTCCTGATGTTCACCATTCCCATCTCCCTTCTGATCGCAATCCTGATCGGCCTGGGCCGGCTTTCGGGGGATAATGAATGGACCGTTCTGAAGATGTCGGGCCTCAGCCTCTATCAATTGTCGTATCCGGTAGCCTGCGCGGCGCTGGTTGCGTTTCTGATGACCCTGGCGACGACCATTTTCCTTGTTCCTTACGGGAACCTTGCATCCAAGGTCCTCCTCATGGATATGGCGAGGCAGAAGGCCAGCATCGGGATCCGGGAAAAGGTTTTCATCGACGCTTTTCAAGGGATTCTGCTCTACGCGGAACGGATCTCGGCGCACGGCGATTTCCTGGAAGGGGTCCTCATCTCGGACAACCGGATTAGCCAGGAACCGAGCACCATCATCGCCCGACGGGCTTATCTCATTTCAAATCCCGATACGATGGTCATCACGCTCAGGCTCGAGGACGGCAGCACGCACACGGTCGATGCCGATCTGAACCGTTACCGGAAGATGGATTTCCGTTTCTACGATGTCCGTCTGGACCTCGCATCGGCCCTTTCCGCGGAGAATAAGAACGGGGTAAAGTCCAGTATGGAGATGAGCCTTTCCGAACTCACAACCACGTTGGGAAACCGCGGACTCAAGGATGAGGCGTTGCGCGAGTTGGCGATCGAACTGAACAAGAAGCTGACCGTCCCCCTCTCCTGTCTTGTTTTCGCCCTCATCGGGATTCCTCTCGGAATCCGGGCCCATCGCTCCGTCCGCGCGCGTGGTTTCACCCTTGGCCTCTTCCTCGTTCTCGTCTACTACCTGTTTCGCCTCGGCGGCGAGGCGCTGGTCGAAACGGGCAGGCTCTCCCCGATCCTCGGAACCTGGACTCCGAACTGGATTTTCGCCGCCGCCGGAACCCTTCTTTTTTCTCTCTCCGCCAGGGAAGTCTCTTTCCGGCAGCTCTTTCGCCGCGCCTCCGCCGACCCTGCACCGGCAGCTACCGCGGTGGACGGCGCTTCCCGGGGGGGAAAGAGATCATCATGAAGATCGTCGATCACTACCTGATCCATGAATATCTGAGGAATCTGCTTTTCATCACCCTCTCCTTCCTCGCCCTTTTTCTGATCATCGATTTCTTCGAAAAGATCCGGATGTTTCTCAGCAATCACGCTACATTCAAGCAGATGGGCTCCTACTTTCTTTTCATGATGCCGATGATCGTCTCACAGATTCTGCCGGCGGCCGTCCTTGTCGCCTCGCTCGTGACCTGCGGAACCCTCTCCCGGCACAGCGAAATCACGGCGATGAAGGCGAACGGCATCAGCCTTTACCGGATTGCCCTCCCCATCCTGACCATCGCCGCCCTGACCTCCCTGATGATCTTTTTCCTGAGCGAATGGGTCACCCCCCTGACCAACAACAGGGCCGAGCGAATCCGTCTGGTCGAGGTGCAGAAACAACCGTCCATGGGCAGCTTCAAACAGCATCAGATCTGGTACCGTGGAGAGAAGGGCATTTACAATTTCCGGTTCTTCGACGCGCGTACCGGTACGCTCCAGGGGATCACCATCCATTACCTCGATCGTCAGATGAAGCTGGTCATGCGCCTGGATGCGGAGAGGGGCGAATGGAAGGAGGGTCGCTGGCTCTTCCACAACCTGCTGATCGCCCGTTTTGATAGCGGCGAATTCCCGGTTCTTTCAAGAATCAAACAGCAGGTGGTTGATCTTCCGGAAAGGCCCTCCGATTTTCAGTTGATCCAGAAGGATGTTGAGGCGATGGGTTATTCCGAGCTGAAACGGTACATCCGGAAACTCCAGTCGGAGGGTTATGACGCGACACGATACGTCGTCGATCTCCATGGCAAGATGGCCTTTCCGCTGGTGAACATCATCCTGGCCGTGATCGGCATCTCCTTTTCCCTCCGGTCCGAGCGGAGCGGCGGCATCGCCCAGGGAATCGGCGCCGGGCTGGTCATCGGATTCTCCTACTGGCTCGTTTACGCCTTCGGGATGTCCCTGGGACGGTCCGGTACCCTTCCTCCGTTCATCGCCGCCTGGTTTGCCAACATGCTCTTCGCCGTCGCTTCCCTCTTTCTCGTTCGGCGGGTGAAGACCTGACGCCTTCCCCTATTTTTTCAATACCGGTAATAGTCCGGCTTGAATGGCCCTCCGACCGGTATCCCGAGATAGTCCGCCTGTTTCTTGGTAAGTTTCGACAGCTTCGCCCCCAGACGTTTCAGGTGAAGTCGGGCCACCTCTTCATCCAGCTTCTTGGGCAGCGTATAAACGCCCGGTTTCAGTTTACCGGCGGCCAGTTCCAGCTGCGCGAGGCACTGGTTGGTAAAGCTGTTGCTCATCACAAAACTGGCGTGGCCGGTCGCACAGCCGAGATTCACCAGACGTCCTTCAGCCAGAACGATGATGCTTCTGCCCGATTTCAGCGTCCATTTGTCCACCTGTGGCTTGACCGACATGCGCTTGCAGCCGGGCGTATTTTCCAGGTAATGAATGTCGATCTCGCTGTCAAAATGGCCGATGTTGCAGACGATGGCCTCGTTTTTCATCTTTTCCATCTGCCGGCCGGTGATGACGTCGCAGCAGCCGGTCGCCGTGATGAAGATATCCCCTTTGGCAAGGACGGCATCGAGGGCGGTCACCTCGTACCCCTCCATGGCCGCCTGCAGGGCGCAGATCGGATCGATCTCCGAGATGATCACACGGGCGCCGAAGCCCCGCATGGACTGGGCGCACCCCTTGCCGACATCGCCGTAGCCGCAGATGACCACCGCCTTGCCGGCCACCATGATATCCGTGGCCCTTTTGATGCCGTCCGCCAGGGATTCCCGGCAGCCGTAAAGATTGTCGAATTTCGATTTTGTCACCGAATCGTTCACATTGATGGCGGGGAAGAGAAGTTGTCCCTCCTTGGCCATCTGGTAGAGGCGGTGCACACCCGTCGTGGTCTCCTCGGAAACCCCGCGGATCCGGGATGCCGCTTTGTGCCAGTGTTGCGGCGACGTCTTCAGACGGTGGGCCAGACGCGCCCGAACGATCTTTAACTCCTTGTTATCGCATGGCTGTTTCAGTATCGAGGGGTCATTTTCCACCCGCACGCCTTCATGGACCATCAGCGTTGCATCCCCGCCGTCATCGACGATCAGATCCGGTCCTGTGCCGTCAGGCCAGGTCAGCGCCTGCTCGGTGCACCACCAGTATTCCTCCAGGGACTCACCTTTCCACGCAAACACGGCGGCGGTTCCCGCCCGGGCGATCGCGGCTGCGGCATGGTCCTGCGTGGAGAAGATGTTACAGGATGCCCAGCGGAGATCAGCCCCCAGTTCCTTAAGCGTCTCGATCAGCATGGCTGTCTGAATGGTCATGTGCAGGCTGCCCATGATCTTCAGCCCGGCCAATGGTTTTTTGGGACCGTACTTTTTCCGGACGGCCATCAGGCCCGGCATCTCATTTTCGGAAAGACGAATCTCCTCCCGACCCCAGGCCGCCAGAGACGGATCGGCAATCTTGCAGGGCAGATTTTTATCCATTTGCAAAAATTTCATGGTTCATTCTCCTTTTATTGATTCCGTTTCGGTTTCGCCGCACGGATCACTCCTCGAAAACAAACCTTGGAGGTTCAATCGGGTTGTTCCCGCTTGGCAATGGTGAGGTTTTCATGTGGCGTTACAATCCCCGCTGAAATGATCAGGGTAAAGGCCTCTTCCACAGTCATGCTGAGTTCGATCAGTTCATCCCGGGGAACCATGATGAAAAAACCTGTCGTCGGCGTCAGCGCAAGCGGCATGAAAACACCGACGCAGGGGCTTTTCTGCCCGATAACATTCTGGATTTCTTCGTTGGGGGTTCCGGTGACGAATCCAATGCTGTAAACCCCGCAACGTGGATACTCAACCATGACGACACTCTTGAAACTCTGTGCCTTGTCCATGAACAGACTGTCGGCAATCCGTTTGATGGCCTGATAGACGCTCCGGACGAACGGAATCTTTCCGACGAGATGTTCGCCGAAGCGGACCAACCGGTTTCCGAGGTAGCTCTTCGTCACAAGACCGCAGACGAAGATGAGAATGACCGTGACGATGGCGCCCAGTCCGGGGATATGAACATGCAACAAGTTATCAGGCTGATATTGCGTAGGAATAACCCGCAGGAGGTTATCCATGATACCCATGATGAAGGAGAGGATATAGATCGTGAGTCCCGCCGGAATGACTACAGCCAGACCGGTTAGAAAGATCCGCTTCAGTTTCTTTTTCAGCATTCTCGTCCTTTTTTACGATTGCATCGCGTGCGCGAATCCATACCAGAATCAAAAAATGGTTTCAATGGTTTATTTGGTGAAAAGACCGAACCGGGCAGGGGAATTCCCTGCCCGGTGTTTGGGAGATCATTTGAAGAAATCGCCGGCATCAGAAACGACTTCCGTCGTTCCCACGTTCCAGCATGGAAACGCATCCAGAGACGCTCCAGCATTTCTTTATGCCGGCCGCTGTTTGATCCGGTTCTTTTCATCGAGGAGGATGCACTTCGGAGCCCAGTTTGCTGCGTCGTCCTCATCGACCATCACATAACTGGCGATGATGATCAGATCCCCGCGAGCGACCTTCCTCGCCGCCGCACCGTTGAGACAGATGGTCCCCGAATCCTTGGGGCCTGGAATGACGTAGGTTTCAAATCGCTCCCCGTTCGAAACATCATAGATGGCGACCTTTTCATATGGGAGGAGATCCGCCGCCCCCATGAGCTGTTCGTCAATCGAAATGCTGCCCTCGTAATGGAGATCCGCGTCGGTCACCGTCGCCCGGTGGAGCTTCGACTTGAGCATGAACCTCTGCATGATCATCTTCCTCCCGCGTGGAATATTCTCTCGCCGATTTCCAGGGATTCCCCAAAAACGCGGTTGTCGATCAATCTTGTCTTCCCAACCCGGACCGCCAGAACCAGCACGCATTCGCCCTCGATCCGCGCCACGTCCTTCATGGTCATCACATCACAGATTTGGGCATAATCGATCTCCGTGTGCGGATAACCGGCGATCCATGCACGCACTTTTCCCAGAATGGAAGAGGCGTCCCGCTCCCCGTTGTCGTAGAGCTCCCCGGCAAGGTTAAGGGATCGGCTCAGACTCAGGGCGGATTTTCTCTCTTCCGGGTTCAGGTAGACATTCCGCGAGCTCATCGCCAGTCCGTCTGGCTCGCGCGTCGTATCCATGCCGACCACCTCGATGTCCATATTCAGATCGCGGACCATCCGCCGGATCGTGACATACTGCTGGAAATCCTTCTTCCCGAATATCGTGATATGGGGTTTGACGATATGGAAGAGCTTCGTGCAGACCGTCGTCACCCCCCGGAAAAATCGCGGACGGGAAATGCCGCAGAGGTTGTTCGTGATCCCCTCCACCGTCACATGGGTCTGATAGCCTTCCGGGTACATCTCCCGGTTGTCCGGACAAAAGATCACATCGACGCCCACCCCTTCGGCAAGCGTTCTGTCTCTTTCGAAATCGCGCGGATAGGCATCCAGATCCTCCGTCGGGGCGAACTGGGCGGGATTGACATAGATGCTGACGACGAGGCAATCCCCCCGTTTGCTTCCGATCCGCATCAGGTTCAAATGCCCCTCATGAAAGAAACCCATCGTCGGGACAAAGACGATCCGACGCCCGCGGCACCGTTCCGCCTCCGAAAATTTCTGCATCTCTCCCGCGGATTGAATGATCTTCACGTTTCACCCCACACAAAAAAGCCCCTGCGTCCAAGACGAGAGGCTTCCTTCCGTATTCATGAACCCCGATGTTCCCCCGTCCCAGTCCGTTGCCGGATCCAAGCGTCGACGCTCCCCTATCAGACGCCCTTCCGTTTGTCAAGAAATTTGTCGGCGCCGGTCTCGATCCATGCGGTTGTCAGCCGGGAGAATTCCTCGACCGACAGGGTCTCCGCCCTTCTGGTCCGGTCGATACCGCTTCGGACGAACACCTGATCGACCATTTCCTCCGGAAGACCGGTTTGGCGGAGGTTGTTCCAGAGGGTTTTTCTTCGCCGGGCGAAGGCCGCCCGGACGATTTTTGCAAACAGCGCCCCATCCGGAATCTCGGGCTCCCGGCGAACCTCCATCCGCAGAACGGACGAAACCACGTCCGGCACCGGATAAAAGCAGGTGGGCGGCACCGTCATTTCGCATACGGCCCTCGTATACTTTGCGACGATGACCGAAGGGATGCCGTAATCCTTCGTCCCCGGAGGCGCCGCAATCCGGTCCGCCAGTTCCTTCTGGAACATCAGGATCATCGACGAGATCGACCGCCGAAAGTCGAGCAGACGAAAGAGGATCGGGGAAGAAATATGGTAGGGGATATTGCCGACAACCTTGATTCTTTCCCCCGGACAGGCGGAGGAAAAATCGTACTTCAGGACATCGATTTGCACGACCTCCACCCGGTCCTGTCCGGTGAATCGCTCCCGCAGAATAGCCGCCAGCCGCGGATCGACCTCGATGGCGATCACCCGGCCGGCCCTCTTCACCAGCTCCTCCGTCATGAAGCCGAGGCCGGCGCCGATTTCGACGATCGTCTCATCCCCTGCGGGTTCGGCAAGCGCGACGATCCTTCGGATGATGTTCAAGTCCTCCAGGAAGGACTGTCCCAGTTTCTTTCGGGGATGGATATCATACCGGGCAAGCATTTTTCGGACGGATGTCATCTTTTGCCCCTCGCCCGGATCGCCTTGATCAGCCGGCGTGTGACAAAATAGGCCGGGACGGCAAAAAATGGGGCCATCAGGATGCCGCCCGTCAGCAGCGGCAGCAGGATCTCCCACCCCAGTGCAGCGAAGCTGCCCAGGGAGTGATCAATGAGTTCGAAACGGCTGCGCTCCATCCCCAGCAGGAATCGGCCGAGTTCATACTGGGCGACGTAGAGCAAAGGGACGGTTAGCGGATTGGAGATGATCAACGTGCCGAGGTAACCGGCCGTGATGTTCTGGCGGAAGAGGAGACCGATCAGGACGATGATCCCCGTATGGAACGGAATCGTCGGCGTCACGCCGACGAAGAC
>Ga0209014_10002734_pt1 | contig 10213 bp, 9 predicted proteins | sample BarGraNGADG00212_FD_184491 | JGI IMG/M metagenome (GOLD analysis project Ga0209014, IMG submission 184491) | Arctic peat soil microbial communities from Barrow, Alaska - Barrow Graham LP Ref core NGADG0002-212 (SPAdes) (version 2) | ecosystem: Environmental > Terrestrial > Soil > Wetlands > Peat... | reverse complement strand
AGACGGCGACGCTTCACCCCAACAGCCTCGTTCACTCACGGCCGAGGCACGAACCCCAACGGTTCCAGGCAAGTTCGCGCTCAATGCAACAGTGCCGTCCGGGCTCACCCCGAGAAGCTTTGCCGCCTGCCCGATCTGGAACGACTCCATCGGATGATCATACCGCGTAGTTGCAAGGGTTCATAGTAAAAATGACCGCATATGCAGTGCGAAATATTCAAGATCATTGCATATGCGAGGTAAGTAGTGCCCGAGGTGGCGTGACCCGCGAGGCGAGTAATTCCCGGGGTGGGTGGTCCCCGCAACCCGTCGGCGGATTGTCAGCCGCGGTCGTCGAGCGTTTCGGCAAGCCGTTCTGCCGTGGCCAGCGCCTCCTCCGGCGCAACGCCGGCCGATGCGGAAAGCCAACACGACAGGGGCGCTGCGGTGCGTTCGGATGCGTGTGCAGCAACCGCGGCGAGCGCGAGCAGTGTGTCGACTTGTTCGTCGGTGAGTGCCGGAACGCCGAGGGCTTCGGCGAAGCGGTCGACATAGGCTCGAGCAGTGAGCGTCACGGCCTGGATCGTATCGGCTATCGGCCGCGGCAACGGTCGAAGCTCGCGTCGCCGGACGCCGGCGCGGTCATGGATTCCCGGCGACGGGCTGGGGTTCGTGCCGTGGCGCACCCCGTCGACATGTCGCCCAGATCGTCCGGATCGATAGTCTGGGTCCCGTGCGGCATGAGGCCAAAGTTGTGACAGTCTCGGATTCCGTCCACGCAGGTTTGGCTGTTGACCACGCGGGGCCGGCGGTGACTGAGCTTCTCGCCGGTGCCGGTTTCGTCGTTGTCGACACCGCTGTCGTTCCCGACGGCATCGACACTGTCGCTACGATCCTGCGGGAGTTGGCTGCGGATTTCACCGGCCTGCTCGTGACAACTGGCGGCACCGGTTTTGCACCCCGCGACCTCACGCCAGAGGCAACGCAAGCCGTCCTCGAACGTGAGGCGCCCGGGCTCGAAGAGGCGATGCGAGCGGCAAGTCCTCGTGGGCGCCTGTCGAGAGGGCGTGCCGGGACGTTCAGAACTTGCCTCGTCGTCAATGTGCCTGGGTCGACCACCGGGGCGACCGAGTGCCTCGCTGCCATCGTGGATGTCCTTCCGCACGCACTCGTGCTCCTTGCCGGTGGCAAACCGCATCCCCGGTCGTCCGAGGCTGCACCGTAGGCGGAGATCGACGGCGCCCTGCCGGCGGGGCGCCGAGAGCGTCGTAGACCAGAACAACGCCACGGCGCGACAGCTTTGGCTCCGATGGCCCGCCCCCGGGCGCGTTCAACCGCCGGACACCGGTGGAAGGAGCGCGATCTCGTCGTCACCAGAGACCATCTCGCCGCCGCTGGACTCTTCCCCGTTGACCCATACTCGGCACCCCGCCGCCACCAGCGAAAATCTCTCACCATAGCGGGCCCGCGCCGCGATGAGGACGTCGGCGACGGTCGCGCCGGGGACGTCGTCGGTTGCCGTTCCTGCAGCCTCGCGGGCCGGGCCGAACAGGCGGAGCCGGGGCATTCAGCCGCCGATCATCGACATCGATCGTGCCGGTTGAAGGAACCCCGGCTCATTGATTCCATGGCCGGGTAGTTTCGACCACACCGCCCGGCGGAAGAGCATGGCAACATCGTGATCAGATCCCCCGGACCTCACTACCTGGCGCACGGATAGCTCGTCGTCGGAGAACAGGCAGTTGCGAAGTGCCCCGTCGGCGGTGAGCCGCAGCCGATTACAGGTCCCGCAGAAGGGTCTGGTGACACTGCGGATGATGCCGATCTCGCCTGCGCCATCGGTGAAGCAAAAGCGCTCTGCCGGAGCACAGGCGTCGCCTCCGACGGGCTCGATCGGCCAGGTGCCGGCGATCCGGGTGAGTACCTCATCTCCAGGGACGACCGAGTCCCGCCGCCACTGCCCGTCAGCGTCGAGGGGCATGAACTCGATGAAGCGAACCACCCGGCCCGTCTCTCGAGCGAACGCCGCGAAATCGAGGATCTCGTCGTCGTTCTGGCCGGCGAGCAGAACCACGTTCACCTTCATCGGCACGAGGCCTGCGGCCTCGGCGACCTCCATGGAACGAAGGACCGTGTCGAGCTCACCTCGGCGCCGGATCCGAGCGAAGCGATCCGAACGTAGCGAATCACAGCTCACGTTGACGCGGTGGAGCCCGGCCCGGGCCAGATCGGCGGCGAGCGGGGCGAGACCCATTCCATTTGTCGTGAGCGCAAGTTCAGAGAACCCGATGCAGGCCAGTCTGCGCACCAGCGCGGTGATGCCGCGCCGGACAAGTGGCTCTCCGCCGGTCAGGCGCACTGATCGCACCCCGAGGTCGTACGCGACCTGGGCCACCCGGGCGATCTCCTCAAAGGTGAGGATCTCGTCCCTGGGGCGCAAGGCGACCCCATCTTCGGGCATGCAGTAGACGCAGCGCAGGTTGCAACGGTCGGTCACCGACAGTCGGAGGTCGGTGTGTACGCGCCCGTACGAGTCGACAAGCGGACCATCGGTGGGGCAGGACCGGCCGGCACCGCCTCGTCGGCCGGTGGAGAGGCGCACCGGCTGGGCGGCTGCGGGTGTCACCGATGCACCGGTTGGCATGCCACCGCCTCGAGGTCGACCAGGCCCGCGGTGGTGAGGCCGCCAGTGTCGAGGAGCAGGGCAGTCACCTGATCGCCGCGGCGGACCCCGTCGCAGTCAGGAACCAGGGCCAACGCATTTGCTGCCGCCATGGCTCGTAGTTGATGAGACCCCTGACCGCCTGACGGGCGCAGCCGAAACTGGCCACCGGGGCCGGTTGTGGCGATGACCCGGACGAGATGAAGCTTGCCGTCACGCCGCCGGTCGAGGTCGGCGTCGGCGGTCGCCACAACTATGGGCCGTTCGAGGTGACGATGACCGGCCATCCGACGAAGTCCTGGCCGGACGAACAACTCGAAGCCGACCACGGCCGAAACCGGGTTGCCGGGGAGACCGACCACGGGCGTGCCCGTGCCCGCGAGGATCCCGAACGCGAGGGGCTTGGCCGGCCTGATCGCCACCTGCAACCACTCCATGGCGCCTGCAGTCAGCTTGTCGAGCACTACTTTCACCATGTCTCGGTCTCCGACACTGACCCCCCCGCTGATGATCAGTGCGTCGCAGCGCGTTGCTGCATCCTCGACTGCCGCGGTCATCGCTGATTGGTCGTCACTCACAATGCCGAGGTCGATCGTGTCACACCCGGCCTCTTGCACTGCCGCGAGGAGGGCCGGCCGGTTGGCGTCTCGGATCTTCCCGGGTCGCAAGGGCGCCGGACCTTCGACGAGCTCGTCACCGCTCGACAGGACGCCGACCACGGGATGCGGATGCACGCAGACGGTCGTCATCCCGAGGCTGGCCAGTACACCCAGGTGCGCTGGAGTGACCTCAGTTCCCGCGGGGAAGAGTCCGGCACCGGCCGCCACGTCCTCGCCGGCCAAGCGCACGTTCGTCCCGGCAGCCATTGGGTTCTCGATGACGACGATGCCACTATTGTCGTCGCTCAGTGTGTGCTCGAACATGCAGACCGTGTCTGCGCCGGTCGGAAGCGGGGCACCGGTCATGATGCGGACGGCATCTCCGGGACCGAGGCCGATCGTTGGCGCGTCGCCCGCCATGATCGTCCCGACGACGTTCAGACGGGTCGGGGCGCGTGTGACGTCCTCAGCTCGGAGTGCATACCCATCCATAGCCGAGTTGGCAAACGGTGGGACGGCCTCGCGCGCGATGATGGCATCGGCGAGGACGCACCGTCGCGCCTGGTCGAGCAGGACGCGGCGCGACGGGAGCTCCGTGAACTGCTCGAGGACGCGCTGGCGGGCCTGGCCGAGCGCGATCACCGTTGTCGCCGACCGCTCATGGCGCTGCCTGGGTCGAGATCGGCGGGGCCCCAAGATCATCCGGGAACGCCACAGCGCCGAGGTCGCCGCCATCGACGATGTCGTGGGCGCAGAGACCCCAGTCCGATCCTCCCGCCCACGACTCGCGCTTCCAGATGGGAACGGACACCTTCACCGAGTCGATGCAGAACCGAGCGGCTTCGAACGCCTCGGACCGATGCGGGGCCGAGGCGACGACGACCACGGATACCTCCCCAACGGCGAGACACCCGACCCGGTGCAGAATGGCAAGTCTCCCGAGGGTGTCCCACCGTCGGCGAGCCGCGTCGGCCACGGTGGCCACACGTGGACCGACATGCTCGGGGTAGGCCTCGTACTCGACTGAGGTGACACCCGGGCGGCCTTTGGAATGGTCACGCACGGTTCCACAGAAGACGACAACGGCACCACAGGCAGGCACCACGGCCCACTCGAGCGCCTCGGACACGGGAAGCGGATGCTCGGCCACCTCGATCCAGTTGTCGCCGAAGGGCGCGCCGGTCATGGTGTCATCGTATCGAGGGTCACGTGTCGCAGTGGAGTCGAGGTTCCGGGGTCTGTACCCGGAAGTGCCGACCGGTCACCCGATCGACCTCCGAGTCCGGCCATCGAGGTCACCGGGACGACCACTGCACTCCCAGCCGGTCGAGGTCGGCGACGGTGTCGACGTCACTGAATACCACCGGGTCGATGAAGCTCGACCATTCCGCCTCGTCGAGCAGGACGGGCGAGGACTGGTCGAGCAGGTCCCTCATGGACCGTCTGCCGGCACCGGCCAGCGAGACAGCCCGCTCGAGGTCGGGTGCCGACCACCTGGCGCAGAGAGGCTGGGGGTGGCCGCCGACAACGGGGACGAGCGAACTTTCAGTGGGCCACGTGACGAGGAGGCCGACCAACGTCGCTGTGAGCAACGGCAGATCGCAAGCCAGCACGACGACCGCATCGGGACATTCGGTATCGCGCAGTGTCCGCCAGCCGGTCACGACGGCGACAAGAGGCCCCTGGTCAGGACGGTCGTCGGCGACGGCCGGCAACGACGACCGTCCGGGTCCGACCTCGATAGCTCGGGTGCATGCCTCAGCCAGCAGGTGGCCGAGCCGGGGGGCGCTCGGCATGCCGTCGATCACGAGCGAGGCCTTGTCCATCCCCATCCGACGACTGGCACCCCCGGTGAGCAACATGCCGGCCACCGTGGCCACACGCCCGTCACCGGAGGCAACTGTCGAGACGCCTCGGTCGGCGCCGCCTGAATTGCTCACGGAGTCCCGGGCGGGTCCGGGGTCGCCGTTGGCGGTCGTGTCCAGGTACCCGAGCGGCCACCCCGTTTCTCCCATAGGGTCAGATCGTCGATGTACGCGGCGGGATCGAACGCATGGAGTGCGGTAACGACGGTGAGCGCGGCGACTGCGCATGCGGTCAGGGCTTCCATTTCCACTCCGGTGCGCGCCAGCACCTCAGCCGAGGCCGAGATGTCCACCCTGCCGGGTCCGGGAGCGACACGCAAGGCCACGTCGGTGATGCAGAGCGGATGGCACAGGGGAATCAGCGATGCCGTCTGCTTCGCAGCTTGGATGCCGGCTACCCGTGCCACTTCCCACAAGTCGCTGTAAGCCGCTTCTGTCTCGAGCACCGCTTCGTCGGTCGTTCGCACGCTACAGCGCGCCAGCGCATACCGGAATGTCTCCGGTTTGGCCGTGACGTCCACCATGTGGGCGCGGCCGTGCTCGTCGAGATGGGTGAACGGCCTCGACGACATCAGCCGCAGACCTTGATGTCGCGGCACACTGCGAGCCCGGGTCCGGCAGTCAGCGCGGTGCCGGCGGCACTGGCTGAGCTCCGCCGACCCCGAGGACCGCTGGATATGTCGAGCCGGATACTTGGTGTGAGCTGCCAGCGGCTCGTATATGTCGTCACCGGCCGATCGTAGCGAACGCTTCACCGCTTCGCGAGGCGGGGATGCAGCCGGTGTCGGACTGTCATGCCTCGGGTGTCCCAGGCTCGGCACGGGAGCACAGAGGGCGCAGTAGCACACCGAGCAGGAGTCCGAATACGGCAACCCATCCGCCGACTCCGACCCAGAACCACACCCGGCCGATCGACGCCATGAACTCGAGCCCTGGCGTCTGGCCGAGGGTGAGCGAAGCGACGGTGTACATGCCGAGAGGGAACACGACGCTCCAGAGCCTCGGCTCGTAGCTCAACGGGTAGTGGCGCAGCACATGACGCCACAGACCGAATAGAATCAGCAGGGGAATCCACCAGGTTCCGAACGACCACACGATGACAGATAGGCCTACGAGCACGGGGTGCATCTCGCGGAGCATCGAGGCCGCTGCTTGGTCATGAATGGCAAGGATGCCGGTGGCGGCGCGGACGCTGATCGCGGTGGCACCCATGGCGATCCAGTATGCCGGACCCATCTCCCCGGGCGTGACTTCGACAAGGAAGAGGCGGAGGAAGATGATGACGATGAGAACGACGTAGAGCATGATGCCGACACCCCAGAGCACCACGGCCACGATCGGTAAGCCGTCGTGCAGTGGTCGCCACGGTGACGTGGCGGCCAGTCCACCGGCCACCACCGCCACCGACTGGGTGGCGACGACCCAGATCAGCCAGGTGCCATTGATGTCGCCCAGGACAGGACGCCGGGCAGCCACGATGATCGACCATGGCAGGCCGTAACTGAGCACCACCCACAAGACGCCCGCCACCGCTCCCAGGATGACGGTGACCAGTGGGTGGCCGGCCATGAGGAGGCGGGTCGCCAGCACATTGGTACCGGCGACGAGGGTGAAATAGCCCATCGCGGTGGCCGGGTTGCGCAGCGAGCTACGCATCTGCTCACGGAAGGCAACGGCTCGGACGCCGTATGCCACGACGAGGACGACGAAGGCCGCTTCGGCCACCACCAGGGTGATGTCCGACACCAGGCGGGCATGGAGGAGGGACGCGCCGATCGAGATGATCCCGCTGGCCATGACCGAGGCGAAGTAGCCCGGATCGAGATCAGCTACCCACCGGGCGACGCCGCTCCCTCCCTGGCCGGCATGGGGAAGCGTCGAGCCGGAGTCGGCATCCGACCCGGAGGTGCGGTTCTCACTCCCCGCGTTATCTGCCGGCACGTCGACCACGCTACCGAATTGCGTGCCGGGAAGCGTGGGTTCTGTCGCGGATCGTTGCGAGTTGGGTGGTACGCGGTTACGGTCAAGTCTACGGCTCTAAGAGCGGGTCGTGACGGTCGGTGCCGGTGGACCGAGGAGGCCCTGGATGACGCTTCGCGACGCAGCAAGTGAGGCCGACGGTTCACGGGCCGATCTGCTCGTCGGAGGAGGTCTGGTCCGGGCCGCTCGCTACCTGCAGCGGGGCGAGGAGTCCTCCGACGGCCGAGAGGTTCATCGACGTGGCGGACGGCAGGCCGAGGAGTTCTACCGGGAGCGCTGGCGCCACGACAAGGTGGTGCGCTCCACCCACGGGGTGAACTGCACCGGGTCGTGCTCGTGGCAGGTCTACGTCAAAGACGGCATCATCACCTGGGAAACCCAGGCCGTCGACTACCCCTCGGTCGGCCCCGATTCACCGGAGTACGAGCCTCGGGGGTGCCCACGTGGGGCGTCGTTCTCTTGGTACACGTACTCCCCGGCCCGGGTGCGATACCCCTACGTGCGCGGCGAACTGCTCGAGATGTTCAGGGAAGCCAAGGCCCGGCTCGGTGACCCCGTGGCGGCCTGGGCCGAGATCACCGAAGATCCCGAACGGGCCGGTCGCTACAAGAAGGCCCGCGGACGTGGCGGGTTCGTGCGGGCCGCGTGGCCCGAGGTGCTCGAGCTCATTGCCGCCGCACATGTGCACACAGTCGCCGCCTACGGCCCGGACCGCACCGCCGCATTCACCGTTATCCCGGCCATGTCCATGGCATCCTACGCCGCGGGCACCCGCTTCTACTCGTTGCTCGGCGGTACCATCCTCTCGTTCTATGACTGGTACGCCGACCTGCCGGTCGCGTCCCCGCAAGTGTTCGGGGACCAGACCGACGTACCCGAGTCGGCTGACTGGTGGAACGCGTCGTACCTGATCCTCTGGGGCACCAACCTACCGATCACCCGCACGCCCGACGCCCACTTCATGACCGAAGCCCGCTACCGAGGTCAGAAGGTGGTGGTCGTCTCACCCGACTACTCGGATCATACGAAATTTGCCGACGACTGGCTGGCTGCAGCCCCGGGTACCGACGGGGCGCTCGCCATGGCCATGGGGCATGTGATGCTCACCGAGTTCTACCGGGACCGTCAGGTTCCCCGGTTCGAGGAGTACGCGCGTACCTATACCGACCTCCCGTTCCTCGTCTCGCTCCGCCAACGCGGCGACGGGTGGGTCCCCGACCATTTCCTCACCGCCTCCGATCTCGGCGACCGCGACGAAGGGGCGGAGTGGAAGACGGTCGTTCTCGACGAGGCGTCGGGCGTGACCGCGGTGCCCAATGGGTCGCTGGGATTCCGCTGGACCGACTCGGGTATGGGGCGGTGGAACCTGCGCCTCGAGGGGATACGCCCCGCCCTGAGCATGCACGGCCGACAGGACGCGGAGGCGGTGGCGGTGGATCTGCCCCGTTTCGATGTGGGCGAGGGGCAAGGCGGGAGTGTGCTGCGTCGCGGGGTGCCCGTCGTACGCATCGGGGACAGGTACGTGACAACGGTGTTCGACCTGGTCATGGCGCAGTACGGGGTGGCGCGGGACGGACTGCCCGGCGAATGGCCGACCGGTTACGACGACGCTTCGGTGCCGTACACCCCGGCGTGGCAGGAGCAGATCACGTCGGTGCCCGCGGTGGCCGCCGCCCGAGTGGCGCGCGAGTTCGCACGCAACGCCGAGGTGTCCGGTGGGCGCTCGATGATCGCCATGGGAGCGGGCACCAACCACTGGTTTCACTCCGACCAGATCTACCGAACCTTCCTGTCGCTTCTGATGCTGGGCGGCTGCGAAGGGGTCAATGGCGGTGGCTGGGCCCACTACGTGGGCCAGGAGAAAGTCCGCCCCTTGACCGGCTGGTTCACCCTGGCCTTCGCCTACGACTGGGCTCGCCCCACCCGGCACATGCCGGCCACCCCGTACTGGTACCTGGCGAGCGACCAATGGCGATACGAGGGGTCCCAGGCCGATTTGTTGTCCTCGCCGTTGGGGGAGGGCCGCCTGGCCGGACGCTCCGTCGCCGACCTCAATGCCTATGCGGCAAGGCTCGGGTGGCTGGCGTCCCATCCGACCTTCGATCGGAACCCGCTCGACCTCGCGGATCAGGCGGAAGCAGCTGGCAAAGACGTGGGCGACTACGTCGTCGACGAGCTCAAGGCGGGCCGGCTGGGCTTCGCGGCCGCCGACCCCGACAACCCGGCCAACTTCCCCCGAGTACTGACCGTGTGGCGCTCCAACCTGCTCGGCTCGTCGGGGAAGGGGCACGAGTACTTCCTGCGCCATCTGCTCGGTGCCGACAACGCCGTTGCCGCCGCCGAATGTCCACTCGACGCCCGGCCCGCCGAAGTGGTCTGGCGGGACCCGGCTCCTGAGGGCAAGCTCGACCTGCTGGTGGACATCGACTTCCGCATGACCTCGACGGGCATCTACGCCGACGTGGTCCTGCCCGCGGCGACGTGGTACGAGAAGCACGACCTGTCCTCGACCGACATGCATCCATTTGTGCACAGCTTCAACCCTGCCATTGCACCCCCGTGGGAGGCCCGTTCGGACTTCGACCTCTTCGACGACCTGGCAGCCGAGTTCACCCGCCTGGCCGAAGGGCATCTCGGCGTCCGGCGCGATGTGGTGGCCGTGCCCTTGCTGCACGACAGCCCCGACGAGTGCGCCCAACCCGGGGGCCGTGCGCTCGACTGGCAGGCCGGCGAATGCGATCCGGTGCCGGGGAGGACGATGCCGCGTCTGGTGGTGGTGGAACGGGATTATCCCCATCTCGCAGAGATGCATCGAGCGCTCGGGCCGCTCGTTGACGAGCTCGGGGCCACCACCAAGGGTGTCAGGATGCCGATCGGCGACGAGGTCGGCTACCTGCGCAGCCGCAACGGAACCATCCGGGGCGGGGTGGCCAACGGTCGGCCCCGCATCGATCGCGACGACCTGTTCTGCGAGGCCATCTTGGCGATGTCGGGCACCACCAACGGCCGTCTGGCCGTCGCCGGGTTCGAGGCGCTCGAAGCCCGAACCGGTGTCGAGCTGGCCGATCTCGCCCACGAACGGGCCGGAGATCGCATCACGTTCGCCGATACGGTGACCCAGCCCCGAT
>Ga0209014_10002731_pt1 | contig 10218 bp, 11 predicted proteins | sample BarGraNGADG00212_FD_184491 | JGI IMG/M metagenome (GOLD analysis project Ga0209014, IMG submission 184491) | Arctic peat soil microbial communities from Barrow, Alaska - Barrow Graham LP Ref core NGADG0002-212 (SPAdes) (version 2) | ecosystem: Environmental > Terrestrial > Soil > Wetlands >... | reverse complement strand
ATGGGTCTCGTCGAAGTCGTTCAGGTCGAAGACGAGCGGCCGCTCGGGGCTGGCGAAGACGCCGAAGTTCGCGAGATGGGCATCGCCGCAGAGCTGGACGGTGGAGCCCATGGTCGGGGTGGTCGCCAGGTCTCCCGCCATGACCACGGCCGAGCCCCGGTAGAAGGCAAAGGGTGATTCGATCATCCGCCCGATGCGGATGGGCACCAGGTCCGCCAGGCGGCCCTCGTTGGACGCGATGACGGTGTCGACGGGATCGATCCGATCCGCCGGCGCCGTCCACACTCCGTGGCTGCGGCGGGGCGTCTGCCTGCGCAGCTCGCGTCCACGCACCAGGGAAGCCGCCGCCAGGCTGTCCGGTGGCATGGTGGCAGAGGGAGCGATGAGCATCGCGGTCTCCTATGCGTCCGCTTCGAGATACGCCAGCACCGCCAGCACGCGCCGGTGGTCGCCCCGCGAATCGGGCAGCTCGAGCTTGCTCATGATGCTCGTGATGTGCTTCTCCGCTGCGCCCTCGGTGACGCTCAGCGCCTCGGCGATCCCGGAGTTGGTGCGGCCCTCGGCCATCGCCGCCAGGACCTCGTGCTCGCGGGGCGTCAGATCTGCCAGCCGGTCGTCGCGCCGGCGGCGGACCATCAGCTGCGCGACGACCTCCGGGTCCAGCGCGGTCCCGCCCGCGGCCACCCGGCGCAGCGCCTCCATGAACTCGCGGACGTCGGCCACGCGGTCCTTGAGCAGGTAGCCGACCCCGCCGGCGCGGTCCGCGAGCAGCTCCGTCGCGTACTGGCGCTCGACGTACTGGCTCAGGACGAGCACGGGTGAGCCGGGCACGAGCCTGCGGGCCTCGATCGCGGCGCGCAGTCCCTCGTCCCGCTGGGTCGGGGGCATCCGCACGTCCACCACCGAGACATCCGGGCGATGCTCCACCACCGCGGCGACCAGCGATGGCCCGTCACCGACGCGCGCGACCACCTCGCCGCCTGACTCCTCGATCAGGTGTGCGAGGCCTTCCCGGAGCAGGACGGAGTCGTCGGCGATGACGACCCGGAGGGGCGGGCGGCTCACGTCCCGATCATGCCCGAAACGGGCGCCCCGGACCCGGCCACGGTGCACGGATAGTGGGGGTAGCCCCACCCCGAAGACGCCCGCTGCCCGGCTGGGCTGCGCGGCCGCGTGCCACCACCATCGTGTGCACACCGCGGCTCATGGCGGGATCACGAATGGTAGGGTCGGCGCGATGGCGGCACACCTGGCTCCGGAGGCACCCGACGAGGGGTACGGCGCGTTCGACGCGATCCGCGACTTCGCCTGGTCGCCGTTCTCGCTGAAGACCTGGCGGGCCGTCCTCGCGGTCGGGCTGGGTCTGTTCGTCTCCGTCGCCGCGATCAGCGTCCTGAGCACGCTGTTCTCGATCGGCGGCTCGCTGCTGTTCCTGATCATCGGGATCCCGTTCATCGGCCTGGGCATCGAGGCCGCCCTGATCTTCGCCCGCGTCGAGCGGTGGCGCATGTCCATGGTCGACGCTCGCCCGCTGATGCCGCACCCGTACCGCTCGTTCGACGCCGATCCGCGCGCCCCGTGGGGCCCATGGGTCCGCCAGTGGGCCGAGGCCGAGTTCCTGGACGGCAACCGGTGGCTGGATGTCCTTTACGTTCTGGTCGCCCTGCCGCTCACGATCATCGAGTTCGCCGTCGCGGTGACGCTGTGGTCGATCTCCGCCGGGCTGATGCTGGCCCCGGTCGTGCTGTTCACGGTCCGGGCCTCGGGCCTCCGGATCCCCATCAGACCGGATCTGCCGGTTGACGTCGGCGTCGTCACGGCGGTCATGTTCGTCGTCGGTCTCGTGCTCGTTCCGGTCGCGGCCTCGACGACCCGCGGGCTCATCGTGCTCCACCGGGCCGTCGTCCAGGGGATGCTCTGCGTCGATCCGGCCGATGCGCTGCGCCGGGACGTGGAGCGGCTGCGCGACACGCGCTCGGCCGCCCTGGAGGTGGAGGCGAGCGAGCTCCGGCGGATCGAACGAGACCTGCACGATGGGGCCCAGCAGCGTCTGGTGATGCTGGCAATGGACCTCGGCCTTGCCGAGGAGCGCATGGACACGGACCCGGCTGCCGCGAAGCGGCTGGTCGCCGACGCCCGGGAGCAGGCGCGCCAGGCGCTGGCCGAACTGCGCGAGGTCGTCCGCGGCGTGGCGCCGTCGATCCTGGTGGACCGCGGGCTCGTCGCCGCGCTGGGGGCCGTGGCCGGCCGGTGTCCGGTCCCGACCTACGTGGACAGCTCGCTGGACCCGGGGGCGCGACTCCCGCACGCAGTGGAGCGCGCCGCGTACTACGTCGTGGCGGAGGCGCTGGCCAACGTCGCCAAGCACAGCAACGCCACCAGGTGCAGCGTGTTCCTGCGGGCGAGTGGCGGCTGGCTCTTCGTGGAGGTCCGCGACGACGGTGTCGGGGGCGCGGCGCTGACGCCCGGTGGCGGGCTGGCGGGGCTCCGGGACCGCGTCCAGGCACTGGACGGCACGCTCCAGGTCGTCAGCCCCGCCGGTGGCCCGACCAGCCTCCGGATCGCGATCCCGGTGGCCGGACGTGCCGGCGGGCCGGGGACGGTACCGGCTGCCTGATCAGTCCGGATCCCGAACGGTGTGTCTAGATCTCCTTGACCAACATCCCGACCAGCAGGATCACCGTGGCCCCGGCCAGGGCGAGCACGCCGACCTGGTCCGGCAGCAGCGTCCCCTACGTCCCGAGCAGCCCGACGAGCATCAGGACGAGCGCGACGATGATCGTGCGCGCGGTGGGGGCGTAGTTCGTGCGTCGCATCGTCAGATCCCCGGCAGCAGCGAGCCCGCGACCATCAGGCAGCCCGAGGCGAAGAGCCCCAGGTACCCCATCTCGCGGTTCATCGTCAGGCCGATCCCAGACAGGACATCCGCCACCGGGGCCAGCACGGGGATCAACCCGTCAACGGGCCAGGCGTAGATGAACCCGATCACGGCGAGTGCAACCGCCAGGCCGACCGTGACCAGCCGCGGCGGGTTTGGATGGAGCTTCATGGCGCGAGTATGTCAAACCGGAACGGCCTGGGAGAACTGGAGCCGGTACAGGCGGGCGTACAGGCCCCCGAGGGCCATGAACTCGTCATGGGTGCCCAGCTCGACGAGCCAGCCGTCGTCGAGGACGGCGATCCGGTGGGCGGCGCGGATCGTGGATAGGCGGTGGGCCACGATGATCGTGGTCCGGCCGACCTTGAGCCGGTCGAGCGCCTCCTGGACCAACCGCTCCGACTCGTTGTCGAGCGAGCTGGTCGCCGGAGGGCTACTCGAGCGGGCCGCCGGCGACGAACCGCTCCATGAGCGCCGTGTAGCCGGGCAGCCCGCGCTCGTACCCGATGGCCCAGAACCCGACGCCCGCGAACCCGTTCGCGTTGGCCAGGGCCATCTTCGGCGCGAGCGTCGCCGGGGAGTCCACGTAGACCGCGGTCCAGGAGATGTCGCCAGGCGTGGCCGTCGGGCTCGCCGAGGATCTCCCGGGCAGGACCGTCGCGGCCGGTGAGGGGAAGCCGGCTGACACCGTGGGGCCCGGCGACGGCGGGCCGGTGCTCCCGTCGGATCCGAACAGGTAGACCTCCACCATCTCCTGCGGATCGCGGAGCGGCACGATGGTGGGGTCGGCGAGGACATCCAGGTGGCGTCGCAGGATCCACGCCTCCCCCGGGCCGGTCTCGGGGGCACCCACCGCGGGTCCCGCCACCGGCCAGGTCATTCCGTACAGAGGCAGCCCCAGCAGGGTCCGCTCCGGAGGCACCCCCGCGGCCGCATAGAGGCCGATCGACCAGGCCAGGTCGCGGTCGCCGTCCGACCTGTCGAGGGGCGACGTCGCCCCCGGGGAGGAGCCCGCCACGTTATAGCCGTACCCCATCAGGAAGACCCGGTCGGCACCGGCGACGACGGCCGCCGCCGCCATCGTGGCGCCCAGCCCGCCCGCGGTGGTGGCGACGGTCACCCGGTCCCCGGGGTCCGCGGCCACCACCGCCTCCCGGAGTCGCCGGACGAACGAGCCGTACTCCGCCACGGACAGCGGATCGATCCCTTCGATGTCCACGCAGATCCCGTCCAGACCGAGGTCGCCGGCCAGGGCGACGAGAGAGGCGATCGTGGCGTCCTGACGGGCCTCGTTCGCGAACAGCGCCCGGTTGCGTGCCTCGCCGAAGCTCGTGAACACGAGCTCCACGCGGACGCCCCGCTGGTGCGCCTCGCGGATGATCCGGGCGCCCGGGTCCCCGGTGATCCGCTTGTAGCCGGTCTGCCCGGTGTTGAGCGAGCCCTTGGCCGTGTCGGTCACGCTGAACAACGCGAGCGTCGTGAGCGGAGTCTTCGCCAGGTGGTCGGCGATCGTGGCGTCCATTTCCCAGTACGGCAGGAAGCCGTACAGCTCGTGGCCGGGTGCCGGGCGGGGCGTCGCGACCGGTCCCGCGGACGCGGTGGCTCCATCCGTGACCTCCGGGGCCAACGTGCCGTCCGCCGGCGAAGACGCCGGTGCCGGCCCCCACGCACCGAGGACTGACACGCCCAACGAGAGGACGAGCAGGGTGCCCGCGGAAGCCCCGCGGCGGGTCATGGATCTCACCGGACCAGCCTGACGCAGCCGGCAGCCCCGGTCAAACACCTCTCCCCGCAAGGTTGCGGAATCTTCGCCCCCCCTCCCTTGAACTGTGGCGGATGGCGCGTCATCCTGCCCGAGTACCGAAGGAGGTGCTCGATGAGCTTGCTTCAGCTCGAGCGCGAAGAGCGGACCGATGCGACCGCATCTGGCGCCCTGGAACGGAGAGCCCTCGCTCTCTGGCCAAGGCTTGACCCCGCAGCCCTCCGCCGCTGCCGACACGATCCACGCCGGATCACAGCGCTCGTCGCCCGCCGCACCGCGATGCCGCCGGAAGCCATCTTCCAGGTGCTGACGATGCCTGCAGTGGCAGACGACGATATCGGAACCTGGTTCGGCTGATCCCCCGCTGATCTCCGGACGCTCCCGTCCCGGCCCGAGTCCCTACAATCGCCGGGATGCCGCCGCCTCCCCCGCTTACGACTGCCGCCGCTGAGTCCGCGCTGCCTGCTGCCCCGCGCCCGTCCGCGGGCAGCAACCGCCGGCACCTGGCGATCGTGCTGTGCGTGGCCCTCGTCGCGCTCGGGGCGGACCTCGTGGCCGCCTGGATGTCGGGCAGCCTTGCACTGGTCGCGGACGCCGCTCACCGCGTCACCGACGTCATCGGGATCTCCATCGCCTTCGCGGCCGCCACGATCGCCGCCCGACCGGCCACGCACGACAGGTCGTTCGGGTTCGCGCGGGCGGAGGTCCTCGCCGCCTGCATCAACGCGGGGCTTCTGGTCGCGCTCGGGGTGTTCATCGCCTACGAGGCCGTGCTCCGCCTCATGGAGCCCGAGACACCCGAGCCGGGCCCGATGATCGTCGCCGCGGTGATCGGCCTCATCGGCTCCGGCACCGCTGCGCTTGTCCTGCGCAGCGAGCACTCGGGGTTCGCGGCCCGTGGCGCCTTCCTGGACGTGCTCGGCGACGCCATCGGCTCGGTTGCCGCGATCGTCGCCGGACTCCTGGTCATCTTCACCGGCTGGTCGCTCGCCGATCCCCTGGCGTCGTTGGCGGTCGTCTTCCTGGTGGTGCCTCGTGCACTGCTCCTCCTGCGCGACGCGACATTCGTCCTGATGGAGTCGGTGCCCCCGGGGCTCTCCCTCTCGGCAATCCGTGAGCGGATCCTGGCGGTGCCGGGCGTCGCCGCCGTGCACGACCTTCACGCCTGGCAGATCACCGCCGGGTTGCCGATCCTCACGGCGCACGTGGCCGCCGCGGACGGCGCCGATCCCTACGCAATCCTGCATGCCGTGGACGCCTGCCTGGCGGCGGATTTCGACGTGGCCCACAGCACGATCCAGGTCGAGCACCTCTCACGCCCACTGGAGGCGGACGCCCACGCCTGACCGCCGGGCTCAGCTGACCTCGGGGCGCGGCTGAGCGCAGGGCTCAGCTGACCGTCGGGCTCAGCCCGCGATCGCCGCCAGCAGCATGGCCGCGCCGTCCGGCGCCGCGAACGATGCCTGCGTCCCGGGCCGCGTGACGCTGTCGGCCGCGAACGCGCAGCCCAGCCGGGCTGCATCCACCGCGCCCCAGCCCAGGGCCAGGCCGACCGAGAACGCGCCCACGAACGCGTCGCCGGCGCCCGTGGTGTCGACTGCCTCGACCGGTGGCGCCGCGACCCTCGTGACGTCGCCGCCGAGCGGGAGCACGGCAACCCCACGCTTCCCGAGCGTCACGACGAGCGAGACGCCGAGCCGCGCCGACAGCCCGACGATCAGCCCGTCCTCCGCGCCGGCACCACCGTCAAGCGTCCCGCCGCCGATGAGCGCGAACTCGTGCTCATTGGGAACGAGCCAGTCCGTGGCCGCGACGAGACCCGGAATGATCTCCGCCGCCGGGGCCGGGTTGAGCACCGTGACCGCGCCGCACGCCCGTGCGGCCGAGAACGCGGCGGCCGTGACGGCCTGGGGGATCTCGAACTGGCCCACCACCACCGCCGGCCGGACGATCTCCACAGCCTCGACCGCCAGGCCCGCGGGCACGTGGAGGTTCGCCCCGGGCACGATGATGATCCGGTTCATCCCCGCGCCATCCACCCAGATCGGAGCCACGCCCGACGAGCCGGGCACGTGGCGCACGTACGTGGCGTCCACGCCCTGGGCCTCGAGGTTGGCGATCGTCTCGCCGCCGTAGCCATCGTCACCGACGGTGTTGACCATCGCCACGCGCGCGCCGAACCGTGCCGCGGCGACGGCCTGGTTCGCACCCTTGCCGCCGAACCCGGACCGGAACCCGGTCCCCACCAGCGTCTCACCCGCCTCCGGCAGGCGGTCGGCATAGGCGATCAGGTCGATCATCGTGCTGCCGACGACGAGGATGCTTGGCAGGGACACGGTTCACTCCAGGCTGGGTGGCGGATGCGCCGTCCATGGTGGCGTCGCGGCTCGCATGCTGCACGCCGGACCGGCGCCGGGGTCAGCCGCGGGCCAGTGCCCGCAGACCGGAGGTCATGACCACCACGAACACGACGGCGGCGCCGACGACGATGGCGACCGCGACCTCGGGCGGCAGGACGACGGTGGAAGCCTGGCCGGCCCCCCAGCGCGTGAGCGCCACCACGGTCCCCGCGATGGTCACCGGGAGCGCCACCGCGGTCGCCACCAGGTCCACGCGCCGGAGGTCAACGCGCCGGTACGACGTCCGTGGTCCCGCGCCCAGGCCACGTGCCTCGAGGCTGAGGACGAGCGTGGTGAGGCGGTCGAAGGAGCCGGCGACGACGGGTACCAGCGTGGGCACGAGGGCGCCGATGCCGGTCGCCCGCAGGCCACGCGAGCGTTGCGCCTGGAGCACGGTACGCAGTTCCTCGAGGAGCTGGGGGATGAGCTGCAGCGACAGCATCGCCATCAGCGAGAGCTCGTACGGGAGCCGCAGCCGGCGCAGGACCGCGAACAGGTCCGAAGGATGAGTCGTGGCCAGCATCGCGACCCCGACCGTCTCCATCGCGAGCAGCCGGGCGACCAGCGCGAGCGCGTGCGACAGGCCCTCCGCGTAGAGCGTCAGCGGGCCGATGCTTGCCACCGGCGTGCAGGCGGGCCGGCAGGCGACCGGGGCGAGCGTCTGCAGGACGATCACCGAGGCCGCGACGGGCGCGAGGGCAATCAGGGTCCGCACGGCCGCCCGGCCGACCCCCGCTGACAGGGCGAGGAGATACCCCAGGACCGCGATGGCCACCAGGACTGCCGGCTCGTAGGTTGCGAGCACCACGACCACGGCCCCGGCGAGCCAGGCGAGCTTGGGCAGCGGGCTGGCCCGGTGGAGCCAGGAGTGGCCCGGCACGTAGGCCAGCAGGCCGTGCGGGTCCGTCGCCGTCATTGCATCTCTCCGCCGGATCCTCGCGCCGCCGCGAGCTCCTCCGCGAGCTCCTCGACGGCGAGGACGACGGGGCGGCCGCGAAGCCGAGGCAGCGCGAGGCCGAGACGCGTGACCTGCGGCGCCAGGAGGCCGGCCGCCTCCAGCATGGCGGCATCCGCGAACACCGACCGGGGTGTCCCGGCCGCCACCACCCGGCCGGCCGCCATGACCACCACCCGGTCAGCGATGGCCGCCAGCAGCCGCATGTCGTGGGAGATGCAGGCCACCGCCACACCCTCGGCCCGCAGGTCGCGCACGATGTCCGCGACAACGGCGGCCGCGTCCTGGTCCTGGCCCGTCGTGGGCTCGTCCAGGACCAGCACCCGCGGCTCCATCGTGAGGACCGACGCGATCGCCACGTGCCGCCGGCGCGGCGCCGGGAGCTCGAACGGCGACACCGCCATGACGTCCTGCAGGCCCAGGCGCGCCGCCGCACGGGCCACGCGGCCCTGCACCTCCACCTTCGAACAGCCAAGGTTCCTCGGGCCGAACGCCAGCTCCTCGGCCACCGTCCTCGCGAACAGCTGCGCGCGGGGGTGCTGGAACACCAGCCCGACCGTCCTCGCAAGCTCATGGACCTCGTGGCGGCGCGTGTCGAGGCCATCCACCACGATCGACCCCGTCACCGGGCGCAGGAGCCCGTTGCACAGGCGGGCCAGCGTGGACTTGCCTGCCCCGTTGGCGCCGGCGATCCCGATGACGTCGCCCGCGGCGACGTCCAGGCTGACCCCGTCGACCGCCACCACACCCCCGGGGTACCGGTAGGTCGCCCGCCGGAGGACGAGGACCGGTCCCTCGCCGCTCACCTGATCCCCGCCAGCCAGCGGAGCCCGCCCTCGAACGTCACGGGCAGGGGTTCCCCGGCCCGGCCGTTCAGCGTGACGGCCACCGCCGTCACGTCCGGCACCCGGACCCCGGCGGCGCGCATGGCGGAGACGTCGCCGAAGACGGCCGCCGGGGTGCCAGACGCGACGAGCCTGCCATCGTGGAGCACGAGGATCCGGTCGGCGCGCTCGGCCAGGAGCTCCACGTCGTGCTCGGCCACGATGATCGCCGTCCCGTCCCGTGCCGCCACGTCCGCGAGGAGGTCGAAGACCGCGGCGCGGGATAGCGGGTCGAGCCCGGACGTGGGCTCGTCCAGGACCAGCACCGGCGGGCGAAGCGCGAGCGCGCAGGCAAGCACCAGGCGCTGCTGCTCCCCTCCCGACAGGCTCAATGGCGGGCGCTCCAGCATGCCGGCCAAACCTACCCGCGCGAGGACGTCGTCCACCCTCGCGACCATCTCCGACCAGGGGACAGCCATCGACTCCAGGCCCAGGGCCACCTCCTCCCCGACCGTGCCCTGGCTGAGCTGCGCGTCGGGCTCGTCGAGGACGACCCCCACCACGCACGCCATCAGCCGGACCGACGTGCGCAGGGCGTCCATGCCGCCAACGGTCACGGAGCCGGACACATCAGCCGGGACCAGCTGCGGGACGATGCCGTTCAGGCACCGGCAGAGCGTGGACTTGCCGGCCCCATTCAGCCCGACCAGGCCCACGAGCTCGCCGGGGACGAGATCGAAGCCGACGCCGTCCAGGGCGTCCGTCGCGGCCGAGGGATACCGCACGCGCAGGTCGCGGACGGACACGACGGGCGAGAGCGAAGCCACGGAGTCGATCGCCTGCGTGTCCCGGCCCGGGATCACGGCCACGCCTCAGGCAGGTGCCTGGAGGGCCACGACGACAATCGCGAGCCCCACGCCCACCAGGATCCCCACGAGGGCCACGACCAGGCGGCGGGTTCCCGGTTGTTCCGGGAGCACCGCACGCGCTGCCACTGCAGCGGGCAAGGCCCCGGTGAGCGCCAGGCCGACGTACGCGGAGATGATCTTGTCGGGGACGGACGACGCGACGCTGGACACCAGGGTTGCCCTCTCCAGCCCGAAGCTGGCGAGTGCGGCGGTGATCAGGTCCGAAGGATGCCCGGTTGCCCCCCCGTACAGGAACAGCACGATCGGCGTCGCCAGCACCCCCGTCACGACGCCGACGACGGCCGCCAGCGCGAAGAACGGGACGGCGTGGCGCCCGAGGCCCAGCGACCGGATGCCGTATCCCCACAGGAGGGCGGCCGCCATGTTGACCGGGGCGAACAGGAGGTTCGAGACCCCGTTGGGCACGACCCCGACCATGTTGGTGAGCAGGCCGGCAAGGGCGCCCCACCAGGGCCCGAGCAGCACGGCCGC
>Ga0209014_10002729_pt1 | contig 10225 bp, 8 predicted proteins | sample BarGraNGADG00212_FD_184491 | JGI IMG/M metagenome (GOLD analysis project Ga0209014, IMG submission 184491) | Arctic peat soil microbial communities from Barrow, Alaska - Barrow Graham LP Ref core NGADG0002-212 (SPAdes) (version 2) | ecosystem: Environmental > Terrestrial > Soil > Wetlands > Peat... | reverse complement strand
CGACCTTGCCGGAGAGCGGGGCGACCAGGTCGGAGACCGCCTTGACCGACTCGATCTCGCCGTAGGCGCCGTCCTTGGCAACGGTCGCTCCCACGGTCGGCGGCTGGAAGAAGACGAGTTCGCCGAGCATGTCCTGGGCCTTCCAGGTGATGCCGAACACGGCCTCGGCGCCTTCGATGCGAGCCCAGTCGTGCTCGCTGTGGTACTTCAAATCGGCCGGGTAGTTCTCTGCAGCGGCCACGACTCACCACTCTCCTTTTCTGTCTTCGTATGTATTGGAACTCGTGTAGATGGGCTTCGTCACTACCTTTGCCCACAACGGCCGGCCGCGAACGTCAATCGTCAGCATCGATCCGGGCTCGGCTTTCTTCGCCTCGACGTAGCCCAGGCCGATGCCGACGTCGAGCATCGGCGAGTGCGAGCCGGAGGTGACCTCGCCGTAGGGAACGATCGGCATGCCCTGGCGCGGTATCCCGGGCTGGTCCATCACAAAGGGAACCAGTCGCTTGCTCGGCCCCTCGGCGGCGATCTGGCGCAGGGGCTCGATTCCGGTGAATTCTTTGCCCAGCGCGACCGCCCAGCCCAGCCCGGCCGAGATCGGGTCGGTCTCGGGCGTGATGTCCTGGCCGTGCAGCGGCAGACAGGCCTCGAGCCGGAGGGTGTCCCGGGCGCCGAGCCCGCACGGTACGACGCCGGCGGCGAGAATCGCGTCCCAGAGCTTGACGGCGTCGTCCGCAGCGCAGACCAGCTCGCAGCCGGCCTCGCCGGTGTAGCCGGTGCGCGCGCAGGTGCACGAAACTCCGAACAGCTCGATCTCGGCGAAGGTGAAGGAGCGAGCCGGCTCGAGCCCTAGTCGCTTGAGCGCCCCCGGACCTTGGACGGCGACCAGCGCGCGATCGTCCGAGACGTCGCGGAAACTGACGCTCTTCGGCAGTCGCTCCGTCAGCCACTTCACGTCGGTCTCGCGGTTGGACGCGTTCACGATCACCAGGTAACTCTCGTCGTCGCGGCGGTAGACGATCAGGTCTTCGACGATGCCGCCCTGCTCGTTGGTCAGCAGCTCGTACTGAGCCTCGCCGGCGCCGATCCGGTCGAGGTCGTTCGAGAGCAGGCGCTGAAGACCCTGGTGTGTCCCCGGGCCGGCGATCTCGAGCACGCCCATGTGTGAGGCGTCGAAGGCGCCGCTGTCGGCTCGTACCGCCTTGTGCTCACTGAGGAGGCCTTCGTAGAAGACCGGCATCTCATAGCCGGCGAAGGGGACCATGCGGGCGCCCAGAGCGACGTGGCGATCGAATAGCGGCGTTCGCTTGAGCCCCGGCATGCCCGGCCGATGCTATCCGCCCGAGCGGCCGGTTGCTTGATCGGGCTTAGCTAGTTGGTGGCTTGCCGGAATCCCAACAACCCGCTACCAGCGTCCCATGCCGAGCAAAGACCCGATAAACCGGCGCGACCGTCAGTCTTCGCGCAGGAAGGAGGGAATCTCGAGGATCTCCTCGGGCACCTCGAACGTCTCGGGCGCCTTCTTTTCGCGTACGCGCTCACCGGTTCGGGTCGCCTGCCAGCGCCGGTGCTCGCCGCCCGCGCCGAAGCCGGTGGCGATCACCGTCACGCGAACGTCGCCCTTGAGCGACTCGTCGATGATGGCGCCGAAGATCACGTTGGCGCTCTGGTCGGCCGCAGCCGTCACCAGCTCCGCGGCCTCGTTCACCTCGAACAGGCCGATGTCCGAGCCACCGGTGATGTTCAGCAGAACGCCGGTCGCACCCTCGATCGAAGCGTCCAGAAGCGGCGAGGCGATGGCCTGTTGAGCCGCTTCGGCGGCGCGGTTCGGGCCCGAGCCGAGCCCGATGCCCATGACCGCGGTACCGGCGTCGCGCATGATCGTGCGGACGTCGGCGAAATCGAGGTTGACGAGGCCCGGCGTCGTGATCAGGTCGGTGATGCCCTGCACACCCTGGCGCAGTACGTCGTCGGCCATCTTGAAGGCCTCGACGACGGTCGTCTTCTTCTCCACGACCTCCAGCAGTCGATCGTTCTCGACCACGATCAGCGTGTCGACCCGGTCGCGCAGGTCTTCGATTCCGCGCAGCGCCTGGCTCGACCGCTTTTGCCCCTCGAAGCTGAACGGCTTGGTGACGACGCCCACGGTGAGCGCGCCCAGCTCGGTCGCGATCTCGGCCACGATCGGAGCCGCGCCGGTGCCCGTGCCGCCACCCTCACCGGCGGTTACGAAAATCATGTCGGCGCCCTTCAGCGCCTCCTTCAGCTCGTCGCGACTCTCTTCGGCGGCCGCCTTACCGACCTCGGGGTTGGCGCCGGCTCCGAGGCCGCGCGTCGCCTTGGCGCCAATGTGGATCTTGATGTCGGCGTCGCACATGAGCAGCGCTTGCGCGTCGGTGTTCACGACGATGAACTCAACCCCGGAGATGTGGGCGTCGACCATGCGATTGACCGCATTCGAGCCGCCGCCGCCGACACCGACGACCTTGATCACCGCTAGGTAACTGTTCGATTGGTCTTTCATCTTGTGCGACTTGGCTCAAAAAGAAGTATCGGCAGATCGCCGAGCCTCGTGAAACGGCAGCGTACGCGCCCTTTCTATAGCTGTCAACGCGCCACGCGCCCTGTCGGTGTACTTCAACCCTAACGACCCTGGTTCGACTTCAACTCGGTTCCACCTACCGCCCGATCGGGAACGCTCACATCGAGGTAGGCGATCGAACCGGCCGGAGGGGCCGCGAGATCGGGCAGGATCTTCTCGGCCACGGCCAGTTTCAGCTCCACCTCCGAGGCGTCGCCGAAGCGCAACTCTGTGCTCGAGTCGAGCGTGAGCGTCAGATCGCCGTTACGGACGAGCACGCTCGTGGGCTGCATCGAGTGCTTCGAGCGCTGGAGCGCGGCGAGCACGCCGATCGCAGTTCTGACGCCGCGATCGGCGAGTGGATCGCCGATGCTCACCGCTACCGAAGCGGGCACCCAGACGCGAGCCAGATCCTGTCCTCTACCGCGCCGGAGCGGGCGCACCACCTTGCCACTAGTGGCGATCACCCAGGCGTCGCGGCCGCGGCGGAGCACGGCGACGGGGTGCTCTCGGGCGACGACGACGCGCAGCGTGTTGGGAAAATCGCGATCGACCCGCACCGTCTTGACCTCCGGAATCGCCAGGATCGCCTGCTCCACGCCTGCTGCGTTCAGCCCGACCAGACTGCGCCCGCGCAGCGGCTTGACGACCGCGTCTATCTGGCGCGAGAGGCCCGGAGTGGCGCCCCTGATCTCAACCTGCCTGAGCGCGAAAAGCGAGCTCTTCAGGGCGATCGCGTATAGCCCGACGGCAGCCACGAGCGCGGCGAAGAGAAGCGCGATCGTGCGCCCGCTCGGCATGCTCTTGGCCAGCGCCCGGCGCGACTTACGGCGACGCTTGATCGGCACGACAACGCGCGCGCTCGTCCTGCTGGTTGTGCTGGCCACTGCGCCTATTTCGCGCCGGCCGAAGTCGCTCCTACTCGCGCTGAAATGTCAGCCGACGGGCGGAAGCGAGATCTCGCCGATCAGCCGGACCTCGGGCTCGAGCACTACGCCGAATTGCTCGTGCACGCGCCGGCGGGCCAGCTCGATCAGTGCGAGCGCGTCGGCCGTTTTCGCGCCGCCGCAGTTCTCGATGAAGTTCGCGTGCTGGAGCGAGATTCTCGCTCCGCCGATTCGTTCGCCCTTGAGCCCGCAAGCGTCGATCATGCGCCCGGCGCCGAGCTCGTGCTCGGGATTCTTGAACACGCTGCCGAAGGTGCGGATGCCCGAGGGCTGGCTCGATCGCCGCTGCTCCTTCTTGGCCTGGACGCCGCTTTCGATTTCCCTCGCGGAGCTCTGCTCGAGCCTGAGCTCGGCGCGGACGACGATCTGCCCGGCGCCGAGCGCGGAGCCTCGGTAGCGCAGTCCGAGCTGACTGTTATCGAGCCAGCGCGATCCCTCCCGCTCTGCAACCAGCGCCCGCGAGAGCACGGCGCCGAAGTCGCTGCCCCAGGCGCCGGCGTTCATGCAGACGCCGCCGCCCACCGTGCCTGGAATCGAGGCCGCGAACTCGAGCCCCGACAGTCCTGCGGTCTGCGCCAGGCGCGCGCAGAGCGCGTCGGCCGCTCCGCCGCCGGCGATCATCATCTCGCTGTCGATCTCGACCGAGGCCAGCTCGCCCTCGAGCCTGATAACGAGCGCCTCGACGCCGCCGTCCGCGACGAGCAGGTTGGAGCCGAAGCCGAGCGGAAGGACGGGCAGGTCACGCTCGGCCGCCCAGGCGAGAGCCCGGGCGACGTCTTCCTCGTTGCGTGCCCGCATGAAGCCCCGCGCCGGCCCTCCGCTACCGAAGGTCGTGTACCGACCGAGAGCGACGCCCTGCTCGATCTTCATGCCAGCGCCTCCAAAAGCAGCGGGCCCGCCCGGTCAACATCGCCGGCGCCGATCGTGAAGACCAGATCGCCGGCTCTGACCCAGCCGGCCAAGAAGCGGACTCCGTCCTCCAGCGTCGGCGTCCAGGCAAGCGGCATCCCGGGCCTGACTTCGGCCAGGGCGTCGACAACCAGCTTTCCGCTCACGCCCGCCACGGGATCCTCGCGGGCGGCGTAGATCTCGGCGACGCATACCGCGTCGGCCGCGGCGAGCGAACTGGCGAACTCGCGGGCCAAGTAGCGCGTGCGCGAATAGAGGTGTGGCTGGAAGATGACGGCCAGGCGCCCCTCGCCCGCCCGCTCGCGCGCAGCGGCCAGAGTGGCCGCGACCTCGGCCGGGTGATGCCCGTAGTCGTCGAAGACCTTCACCCCGGCCGCCTCGCCGCGTTTCTCGAAGCGCCGGCCCGCGCCGCGATACTCGACGATCACGCTCTCGGCGGCGGCGCGCTCGACTCCGGCCAGCTCGAGCGCCGCCAGCGCCGCGGCGGCGTTCAGGCGATTGTGCTCCCCGGGCAGCGCCAGCGGCAGATCCACCGGCCCGAGCTCTTCGGCGCGCACGACCTTCGGCACCTGGGCGAGCCAGTCTTCGAACAGCCGCTCGACCTCGGCCAGCGAGGCGTAGGTCGTGTGATGGTCGAGGTCGACGTTGAGCAGCACGGCGATCTCGGGCCTGAGCGCCGCCACCGAGCGATCGGACTCGTCGCCCTCCACCACCAGCCAACCGGCGCCCGCGCGGGCGTTACCGCCGAGCTGAGCGATCTCACCGCCGACGATGAAGGCCGGGTCGAGGCCGAGGCGGTCGAGGCAGAAGGCGATCATCCCGCTCGTCGTGGTCTTGCCGTGGGCGCCCGAGACGACGATCGAGCGCCGCAACGAGACGAGCTCGGCGAGCAGATCGGCGCGGGGCCGACCCTCGATTCGCCCGACGAAGGCGGTCGAGACGTAGCGCTCCACGTCCGCGCCCGGCAGGGTCGGTTCCGGCGCGATCTCGACGTTGATTCCAGCCGTCCTAACGTTGGCCAGGTAGGGCGTATCGGCCTTGTCCCAGCCCGACACGTCCGCTCCCCAGGCCTTGGCGATCAGCGCGTAGGCGCTCATACCGGCGCCGCCGATACCGGCCAACCAGATCGTCCGCCCGCTCAGGGAGCCAATCTCTCCGATCCCGTTCACGCCCTCGCCACCGCCGATGACCGCCTCGCCCGGCCATGTCTTCGTGCCTGGCACCAAGACCCTCCCTTTGAGACGGTGTCAGGAGACAGAGCTAGTCGCAAATTGCGGTTTTTCAAGGCTTTTGATGGCGAAAAATGTCTTCCCTGGACGTGTCTTCGTGCCTGGCACCGGGACAGGGGCGCCCGGGACATAGACGCAGGGGCCAGGAGGAGGTCGTTTCGGGCCGGTGCTGCGGAGGCCGTCACGAGGCGCCGTCCTTCCTGCGGCTGCGTGCCAGCTCGATCAGCTCGTCTGCGATCTCTTCGGCGGCGTTCGGACGCGCCAGGCGCAGCATCGCGGCGGACATCTTCTCCAGTCGCGCCGAATCGCCAAGCAGCTCCAGCAGCTTGGCGGGCACCTGCTCGAGCTCGCTCTCGGGCAGCGCGATCGCCCCGCCGCCCTGCACGAAGTAGCTCGCGTTCTTGGTCTGGTGGTCGGCGGTCGCGTAGGGATAGGGAACGAGCAGCGCCGGCTTTCCGGCCGCCGCCAGCTCCCAAACCGAACCGCCGGCCCGCGCCAGCGCCAGATCGCAGGCCGCCAGCGCCGCCCCGAACTCGTTGATGAATCCCAGCAGCACGTAGTCCGACCGTTTCACCCTCGGCGACAGCGTCGGGTAGTCGCGCTCCCCGGCCAGGTGCAAGACGGCCGGCCCGCTTTCTCCGAAGCGCTCGACCACGAGCTCATTGAGCGCCCGTGCCCCCTGGCTGCCGCCGGCCACGAGCAAGACGGGCCCCTGCCGCGGCAGCCCGAAACGCTCGCGCGCCTGTGCCTGCTCGGGTGAAAGCGAGCGCGCGGGAACCGGCCGTCCGGTGACGCGGTACTTGCGCTTCACGCCGCCCTCGACCGGAAAGGCGAGGAAGACGCGGCGCGCGAACGGCTCCGCCAGCCGGTTCGCCAGACCGAGGTGCGCGTCCGCCTCGCTCAGCGCCGCGGGAATTCGCTTCAGCCAGGCGGCCAGGACCATCGGCCCGGCTACATACCCGCCGCCGCCGAAGACAACATCGGGCTTTCGGCGCGCGAGTATTCGCAGGCAGGTGAAGGGAGCGACCAACGCCCGCGCGAGCCCGCGCGCCAGCTTCAGCCCCGGCCGGCGCGAGAAGCCCGATACGCGAAAGGAATCGAAGGCAAAGCCCGCCTGCGGCACCAGCTCCGCCTCCATCCGCTCGGACGAGCCGGCGAAAGAGACTTCGACCCCGCGTTTCTCGAGCGCCTCAGCGACGGCGAGCGCGGGCATGAGATGCCCGGCCGTTCCGCCGGCGGCGATCAGACACTTCAGGGGCCGCTGTTTTTCCATGATTCACCGCGATGTTAAGGAGGATGCCTACCGCCATGAGGGAGACAACAAGGCTGGAGCCTCCATAGGAGACAAAGGGAAGCGTAATCCCGGTCAGCGGAACGAGCCCGAACACGGCCGCGAGATTGATCGCGGCCTGGCCCGCGATCAGCGTGGTGAGCGCGGCCGCGACCGCCTTCCCAAACGGGTCGCGGCAGGCGAGCGCAATCCGCAGTCCGGCCCAGACGAACACGGCGTAGAAGGCAATCAGCAGGACGATCCCGATCAGCCCCAGCTCCTCGCCGACCACGGAGGCGATCATGTCTGTGTGCGCCTCGGGCAGGAAATGAATCTTCTGCACGCCCTGCCCCAGCCCGTGCCCGGTGATGCCGCCCGAGCCAAGTCCGATCAGCGATTGCATGCCCTGATAACCGCTTCCCTGCGAGCTTTCCATCGGATGCAGGAAGGCGGTCAGACGAGCGCGCTGATAGGGCTCGGACATTACGGCGATCATTCCCAGCGCCCCAATGAGAGCGTAAGCGCGGGCAATCAGCCCGAAAGGCACTCCCGACACGACGAGCGCCGCCGCGACCATGACGAGAATGCTCGTAACCGTGCCGAGGTCGGGCTCGGCCGCGATCATGCCGCAGGCGATCAAAACCATCAGGCCGACGGGCTTTGCCAGCTCGCCCAGAGTCTGCGGCCGCGGCCGGCGGACGAGCCGGGCGGGAATCCAGAGCGCGAGAGAAAGCTTGACCAGCTCCGAGGGTTGCAGACCGATCGGCCCGAGCGAGATCCAGCGCCGCGCGCCGTTCACCTGCGTGCCTATCGCAAACACCGCCAGGCAAAGCCCCAACGAGGCCATGAGTAGCGTCGGCGCTAGCGGGCGCAGCTTGCGATAGTCGAAGCGGGTAAAGGCGATCATCGCGCCCAGCCCGGCCAGCGCGTAGACGGCCTGGCGCACCAAAAATGCGCTCGCGCTTCCGCCGCCCAGCGTGGCGGTGGCAGAGGTGGAGCTGAAGACCATCACCAGCCCGAAGGCGACAAGCGCCAGCGTCGCCAGAGCCAGGAGCTGAAACTCGAGCTGCATCTTCGGCGCCCGCGCGCGAGTCGGGCCACTGCCCGGAGCCCGCGCCGGCACGGCCTTGAGCCGGACGGGGGCGCTCGCGTTTCTTGTCGTGGGTCGCGGTGCGCGCGCCGCCCCCTGCGCCCGGCGCGAGGACGTCGCGCCAGGCGCGCGCCTAGTACGCCCCGGCGTGCTCCTACGGACCGTGCCCGTCTCCTCGAACCAACTTCCAGTCACGCTAGGACGGTTCGACCGCGCGAGCGCGCTTCCTACCCTCGGCGCTTCAGAAGAGGCCGCGCGAACCCAGCTTCGCCACAAACGAGCGGAAGGCGTCGCCGCGCTGCTCGAAGTTCTCGAACTGGTCGAAACTGGCGCAGGCGGGCGCGAGCAACACGACCTCGCCCGGCCTCGCGTTGCCCGCGGCCGTCGCGACAGCCTGCTCGAGCGTCCCGGAATGCTCGAAAGCTACGCCGGCTCGCTCCAGCGCGCCCGCTATCTCCTTTGCCGTCTCGCCGATCAGATAGGCGCGGGCCTCGTGCGTGCTCAGCTCCGCGGCCAGGCCGTCGAACGACTCCCCCTTGCCGCGCCCGCCGAGGATGATGTGCAGCGGCCCCGAGTAGGCGGCGATCGCCTTCCGCGCGGCGGCGGTGTTGGTGGCCTTGGAGTCGTTCACGTAGCGAACGCCGCCGAGCTCGGCGATGGGCTCGAGCCGGTGCGGCACGCCCGGGAAGGTACGAAGCGCCTCGGCGATCGCTTCGTCGGCGATTCCGGCCGCCCGCGCCGCCTGGGTTGCGGCGGCGGCGTTCTCGCGGTTGTGCTCGCCTGGTATCAGCGGCTCGGCCGGCAGGGGGCCCAGCGCGTCGAACTCGACGCGGCGGCCTTGCCCGGGCACCTCGCCGAATCCGCGCGGCAGCACGGCAACGTCACCCTCGAGCTGATTCTCGAAGATGCGCAGCTTGGCGTCGCGATAGGCCTCGAGCGAGCCGTGGCGATCGAGGTGGTCGGGCTCGAGGTTGAGCAGCACGGCGATCCGCGGGCGCAGGCGCTCGATGTCCTCGAGCTGGAAGCTGGAGAGCTCGCAGACGATCCAGCTGTCGGGATCGAGCTCACCGTCGAGCTCGCAAACCGCACGGCCGACATTGCCGGCCACCTCCACCTTGCGACCGGCTGCGCGGAAGATCGCTCCCAGAAGCTCGGTCGTGGTCGTCTTGCCGTTGGTACCGGTAACGCCGACCAGGGGGTTTGGAAAGAGGCGTGAGGCAAGCTCGACCTCACTCCAAACCGGAGTCCTTCGCTTGTGCGCCGCCCTTACCAGCGCCGCATCAGCCGGCACGCCGGGACTCTTGACGAGCAGCCCGGCGCCCTCGAGCAAGCGCTCGCTCTCGACACCGAGCCTCAGCTCGATGCCCGCTCCGGCCAGCTCGCTCACATCCAGCTCGGTCGAGCGATCGACCGCTACGACGGTCACGCCGCGCCGCGCCAGAGCCAGCGCCGCCGCCCGCCCCGACCGGGCCAGGCCCAGCACGAGCACGCGATTAGGCAGCCCGCTCACTTGGGCAGTGGGCGGAGGAAGTTGAAGACGATGAAGCTACGGTAGTAGAGAGCGAAGGCAAGGGCGCAGAGAATGCCGCAGAGAATCCAGAAGCGCACCATGATCTTCGTTTCCGACCAGGCCTTCATCTCGAAGTGATGGTGGATCGGCGCCATCAAGAAGACGCGGCGCTTGAAGAGGCGAAAGCTGAACACCTGGATCATCACCGAGAGCGCCTCGATCAGGAAGATCCCGGCGACCAGAAGCAGCAGGAGCTCGGTCTTGGTCATGATCGCGAAGCCCGCCAGCGCACCGCCGATGCCCATCGAGCCGGTGTCTCCCATGAACACGTCGGCCGGGAAGGTGTTGTACCAGAGGAAGCCGATCAGTCCTCCGATCAGTGCCGCGGCCAGAATCGCCAGATCGACGAGCCGCGGCTCGCGTAAGCCGGGGTTCGGCGAGGAGCGCACGTAGGCGACGACCGCGATCGAGAGAAACGTGAAGGTAGCGATGATCCCGGTGCCCGCCGCCAGGCCGTCCAGACCGTCGGTCAGGTTTACGCCGTTGGCCGCGCCCGCGATGATGAAGAAGAGCAGCACGTACCAGAGCAGGCCCAGTTGCAGGCGCGTGTGGGTGAAGGGAATGGCGAGCCAGGTCGGCTGGCCGGCGCGCTGCGCCAGGTAACCGGCGCCGACTGTGATCAGAACGAG
>Ga0209014_10002723_pt1 | contig 10236 bp, 10 predicted proteins | sample BarGraNGADG00212_FD_184491 | JGI IMG/M metagenome (GOLD analysis project Ga0209014, IMG submission 184491) | Arctic peat soil microbial communities from Barrow, Alaska - Barrow Graham LP Ref core NGADG0002-212 (SPAdes) (version 2) | ecosystem: Environmental > Terrestrial > Soil > Wetlands >... | reverse complement strand
TTCGGCGAGGCCCCAGCCGTCGGGACTGGCCGGGCTGCGGGGTTGGGCCGCGCGGCGCCGGGCCCCGCCAGCAGGGATCGGAGCATCGTCGCCAGCGGCGTCGTCGCGCCCCGGAAATAGACCTGGTTGCCCTCGGCTTCACGCTCGATCAGACCGGCCGCCACGAGGCGGCCGAGCTCGCGACTCGCGGTCCCCGGGCTGGTTCCCGCACGGCGCTGGATCTCGCGGAGGTGCAGCCTCATCTCCGACTGAGCGAGGACGGTCAGGATCCGGCGGCGGACGGACGAGCGTCCCATCGCCAGATCGGTCGTGGCGTTGTTCTCAAACACGAGAACAATCGTACTCAAAAACGAGAACAGGTCAAGCCCGGCCCAAGGATGCCCAGGCTGCATGGTCCCGGGCGGTGTACCGCCGGGGATCGGGGACCGTCCGCCGAGGCAGGCTGGACAGCGAGTATATGTCGAGCTTGGCATACTGGCGCCATGGTCACGCCGTCTTCAGAGCTCGAGGTGACCGGGGGGCCGGCGGTTCGGGAGCGGACCGCATGCGCGTGCAGGCTCCCAGGCGCTCGCGTCGACGCTGGCTTTTGACTCGCGACTTCCTCCGTGTCGTGGCAAGACTGTACTCGCGGGTCCGGGTTGACGGCCTCGAAAAGCTTCCGGCGGGCCCGTCGATCCTGTGCTTCAGCCACCAGAACTGGGCGGATCCCTTCTACGTCTGTGCGGCGGTTCCAGGGCGGCCGCGGGTGTACTTCTTCGGGCCCGAACAGGAAGATATGAGGCGTGGGTTCCGCAACCGAGTGATGCGCTGGAGCGGAACGGTGGTCCCTTTCCGGCCCGGCAAGCGCGGTCTCGTGGCCGCCACGAGGCTCGCCGAGTCTCTGATCGCCGGCGGGGGGACCATCGCCATTGCGGGAGAGGGGAGGATCCATTCCGGAGAGTCCGAGTTGCTGCCGCTGCTGGACGGACCCGCATACCTGGCCGTCCGGTCCGGCGTGCCGATCGTTCCGGTGGCCATCAACGGCACAGGCTGGCTGGGGTTTCGAAGGCTCGTTCTAGTGAAGTTCGGGGCACCCATCGCCCCCTCAGACGTGGCTGCGGCAGCCACGCGGGAAGTGATGGACGAAACGACGGCCCGAACCTGGTCGGCCCTGCATGCCCTCCTGGCGGGCTTCCCCGACAGACCCGCTCCGCACTTGATTGGCAGGCTGCTCACGGAGCTGTTCAACGACTGGCCTGAAGGGGCGAGGCCTCCGGTGCCCCTGCGAAAGGATTGAGCCGAGGTCCGGTGGTTCCGGCAGCGGTCGCGCAGTCTGCGATACTTCGGCGGACAGCAGCTGGAGGCAACGTGGACGCGACTGGTCTTGCCGCCAACCCGACGGAGTATCGGTCCCGGCTTCGCGAACAACCCGACGAGCGGATCGACGCCTGGTCGGCCGAGCTCATGCGGGACGTCGCGGCGCGGCGGGGCGTGGTGAAAGTGGTTGCCGACTTCAAGCGGTCCGCCCGCCTCGATGATCGCGCCTTCGCGCGGGTGTATGCGCTGGGTGGGGGAGCTCCGGCCATGCTGGGACGGGACGCCGAGGGCCGGCTGATGGTCCCGGCAATCACCTTGCACGGTCTGGTCGTAGGCCTCCGGGCCGAGTCTGCCGACGCCCGGAAGCTCTTGATCGAGTATTTGGTGGCCAACTTCGGCGAGATCGTCTACGTCTGAACCGTCCGACCGGCCGATGGGGGAGCCTGAGCGGCGTACGCCGCGAGTGACCCCGCGGGGGTTTGGAGCGCGGTTCGCGTGGCGCCTGGCCGGGTCGCTCCGGATCGTCCACCCATTCCCGTCGGCTCTGGATGGGCTCGCCGTGGCCTCGATCGCGCTCGTTGCCGGTGCGGAACCCGGAACTGCCGCTCGTTTGGCTCTGGCAATGCTCTGTTTCCAGTTCGCGATTGGCGTCACTAACGATCTCGCCGACATGCCGTCAGACCGGCTCACTCACCCTGGGAAGCCGCTCGTCAGCGGGGCCCTGGTGCCTGGGGAGGCTCTGGGAGTCCTCATCCTGGCTCTTTCGGTCGCCGTCGTAGTCGCTGCCTCGGTGGGGCTTGGAGCACTTGCGATCGGTTTGGTGGGGTTGGCCGACGGCCTCCTGTACGACCTGAGACTCAAAAACACACCATTTGCCTGGCTCGCCTTTGCCGCCGGGGTCGGGCTGCTGCCTGTCTACGCGTGGTTTGGGGCGACGGACGGGCTTCCGCCCGCATTGGTCGTCGTGGCAGGGATGGCGATTCTGGCAGGTGCTGCACTTGCGTTCGCGAATGCCCTGGCCGACCTGGAGAGGGACGCAGCGGCTGGCACTCGGACCGTCGCCACCATGCTCGGGCGAGACCGGACAGTCGCCGCGGATGTCGGCCTGGTCGCTCTCCTGCAGGGCGTGGTTGTGGCGACTTCGGTCCTCAACGGGCCAGAGCCCGCCCCGATCGCCGCGGAAGTGGCGGGGGCATGTATCGGCTGGGCCGGTCTATGGCTGACGGCCGCCCGCCGGGAGGGGCTCCGACGCCTCGGCTGGGAGCTTCAAGCTGTGGCTATCGCGATCATGGGCATCGGCTGGCTGGCGGCCCTTTCCTCGGCCGGCTCGCTTGGGAGGTAGCTCGCCGCGGGATGGGTCACGCAGCCGACCCGGCTACGGCTTGCGGTCGGATCCGCCTCTGCGAACCAGGGTGATGGCGTTCTCGAGCCGCACCTTGGCGATCGTGAGGTACTTGGCGAGGTTCTGGCGGTCCGTGTCGTCGATGGTCCTCATGACGTCGGACTGGAGCACCGCGATCAACTCTGTCATCGCTTGATTCAACTGAGCCCGGACCGAAATGAGCGAGTTGTCCGAGATCGGCTGCCTGGCGCCGCTGCCAGCCCAGGCTGCACCGGCATCGGCTTCGATCTTGTCCTCGACGGTCCCGGGGCTGCCGGGCCTGGACCCGGCGGTCTTGGCAGTCCCGCGAGGCAGGCGGGGCGTCCCTTCGATCTTCTCGCGTAGCTTGACAAGCGAGAGCTCGCCTCGCGCCACCATGTCGGCCAGCTTCTTGCGCTTCTTCGGGTCGCTGACTTTGAGCAGCTCGTAGGCATGAGAGAGCGTGTCTTTGCGTACAGACACCAGGTCGCGGATCTCGGGCGGCGCATCGGCCAGGCGGAGTCGGTTCTCCAGGTAACCCTTGTCCTTGCCCAGCTTTTGCGCGAGCCGGCGAATGCTGTAGCCGTGCTGGCGGATCATCTTGTCGTAGATGAGAGCCTCGTCCATCGGGGAGAGGTCTTCGCGCTGGAGGTTCTCGATGACGGCGATCTCGAGAGCGGTCTCGTCGTCGATCTCCTCGATGAGGGCGGGAATCGTGCCCAGCCCGGCGGCCTTCGCCGCGCGCCAGCGGCGCTCGCCGGCGACCAGCTCGTAACGACCGGAGGAGTGGGGGCGGACGAGGATCGGCTGCAGCACACCGTGTTCTCGGACCGAGGCCGTGAGCTCATCGAGCGTGGTTTGGTCGAACGCGAGCCGAGGCTGGTTGGGGTTGGCATCGACGCGGTCGACCGGTATGTTGCGCACGGCCGAAGGCCGGATTGTCGTTGTCGAGTCGGCGTTGAGCAGGCTCAGGACGTTCTGGGAGAGCTCCTGACCCCGTTCTTCGTTGAGACGGGCTGTGGCGGTGGCACGGAAATCTGGCCTAGCCAAGAGCTATTACCTCCCGAGCGAGCTCGCGGTAGTTGTTGGCGGCATCGGAATTGCTGGCGTACTCGGTTATGGGTCGTCCGACCAGGGGCGCCTCGCCAAGCTTGACCGCGCTTCGGATGATCGTGTCAAAGACGTGGTTCTCACCGTGCTCTCGCATCTCCGCGAGCATCTCGCGGCCCAAGACCGTGCGCGGGTCGTAGAACGTGGGCAGGAGGCCCAGAACCCTGAGATTCCTGTTGAGCTTCGAGCGGATGGTGGTAATCACCTTGACGAGCGCCGTCAGACCCTTGAGCGCGTAGTACTGAGTCTGGACGGGGATGATCACCCCGTTCGCCGCGACGAGCCCGTTGATGGTGAGCAACCCGAGCGTAGGGGGACAGTCGATCAGGATGTAGTCGTAATGGGCCTGAGCCCAAGCTTCGAGCGCCTCGGAGAGCGCGTATTCGCGACCGATGCTGCTCAGGAGATCCACCTCAGTCGAGGCCAGGTCAAGTGTCGCCGGCGCGACGTCGATGTTGGAAGTCCCCGTAGTGACGACGATGTCTTTGAGCGTCGTGTTCGACTGGCCCAGCACGTTGGCCATCGAATGCGTTACCACGGCGACGTTGATGCCCAGGCCGACCGACAGATTCGCTTGCGCATCCATGTCGACGCAGAGCACCCTGAGGTCTCGCTCCGCCAGCGCCCCGGCCAGATTGATCGTGGTGGTGGTCTTGCCGACGCCACCCTTCTGGTTTGCGATCGCGATTATGTTGGCCACCGGGGTTTCACCTCGCTCTGAGTGCTGGAGCTCGAGACGGACGAACGTGAACGGCGCTTCGGCTCAGCGGAGTTGGCCTCGGACTGCGATAGTCGGAATCCTCTCCGGCTACCTCGAAGATGCTACCCCAGGAACACCGCCCGCCGATCGCCGCTTATCCACAGAATCGCCGAGTTGTTCACCGATTCTGTGGATAAAACGAGGTTCGCAGCCCGTATCGGAAGGGACCGGACAGTCGATACTCGGGGACGTTCGAACTCGGGAACGCCAGTCGCAGCCTCTGACAAGGGCATGTCTTTACACAAAGACAGGGCGGAGTAGGGGAGAGTGCCTAGAGGGCGTCCCGCGCCTGAGGGCCTCGGGCCCCGACTGGCGGGTTTAGGCAACTCCGTGCCATGATCCACGGACAAGACCCGAGACGAGACCCACTGGAGGAACAGGTTCGTGTCCGAGGAGCCGAGAGAAGATCACCATATCGAGCCGGCTGCCACCAACTCCGATCCGGGGCTCGAGCGCTGGCGCGCGACAACGCGTGCCAAGGCCGTGGCGCGCTCTCCCGAACGCCAACCCCAATTCGTAACCACTTCCGGCGTTGAGATCAAGGACCTCTACGTGCCCTCCGATACGGCGGGCCTGGACGAGGACCGGGACCTCGGTCGACCCGGGGAGTACCCGTTCACTCGCGGGGTCCAGCCGACTATGTATCGCGGCCGGCTCTGGACGATGCGCCAGTACGCGGGCTTCTCGACGGCGGAAGACACGAACCGGCGCTTCCGCTATCTCCTGGAGCAAGGCCAGACGGGCCTCTCCGTGGCGTTCGATCTGCCGACGCAGATGGGCTACGACTCGGATGCATCTCAGGCCGAGGGCGAGGTGGGGCGGGTCGGCGTGCCGATCAGCTCACTTGCCGACATGGAAGTGCTGCTAGACGGACTCCCCCTCGGAACCGTCAGCACGTCGATGACGATCAACGCTTCGGCGGCCGTGCTGCTAGCGCTGTACGTGGCCGCGGCCGAACGGCAGGGAGTGCCCCGCGCCCAGGTTAGCGGCACGACCCAGAACGACATACTCAAGGAATACATCGCTCGGGGCACCTACATCTTCCCGCCGCGGCCCTCGATGCGCCTCGTCACGGACATCTTCGAGTTCTGCTCGAAGGAGCTGCCGCGCTGGAACACCATCAGCATCAGCGGCTATCACATGCGCGAAGCTGGCGCCACCGCAGCGCAGGAACTGGCCTTCACGCTGGCCGACGGGATCGCCTACGTCGACGCGGCACTCAGCCGAGGGCTCGACATCGACGACTTCGCCGACCGCCTCAGCTTCTTCTTCGCGAGCTGGAGCGAGCTCTTCGAGGAAGTGGCCAAGTTCCGGGCGGCCCGGCGGATGTGGGCTCGGATCGTGAAGGAACGCTTCGGGGCGTCGAGCACCCGATCCATGGCCTGCCGTTTCCACGTCCAGACCGCCGGCTCGTCCCTGACCGCCCAGTCGATCGACAACAACGTGGTCCGCACCACGGTCCAGGCCCTCGCGGCGGTGCTGGGCGGCGCCCAGAGCCTCCATACGAACTCGCGCGACGAGGCGCTGGCTCTCCCTACAGCGGAAGCGGCCCGCCTCGCGCTCCGGACTCAGCAGATCCTGGCCTACGAGTCGGGCGTTACGGAAACTCCCGATCCGCTGGCAGGGAGCTACTACGTGGAGTCGCTGACCAACGGCCTCGAGGCGGCCGCGAACGAGTACCTGGCGGAGATCGAGGCGCTCGGCGGGACGCTGGCGGCGATCGAAGCCGGCTATCAGCAGCGCCAGATCCAGGAATCGTCGTACCGCGTCCAGCGGGCGGTCGAAAGCGGCGCAAAGGTCGTCGTGGGAGTCAACAAGTTCCGCGACGAGGAGACTTCGACCCCTTCGCTTCAGAAGATCGACCCGGAGGGGGAGCGCCGGCAGTGCGAGCGCGTAAGCCGTGTTCGAGCCGAGCGGGACCCGGCAGCATGGGCGGCGACGATGGATCGCCTCGAAGACTGCGCCCGGGGACAGGAGAACCTGCTGCCTCCGATCATCGAGGCAGTCAAGGCATACGCGACGGTCGGGGAGATCTGCGACCGGCTTCGTGGAGTCTGGGGCGAGCATCGGGAGCTGATCACGATCTGACGAATGGAACGGACGCCGGCTGGAGCGACGCCATGCCGGTAGCTGCTAAGAGCTACGTTCTTCCTTGCGCCTGGCTAGATTGACAGCTGCGGCCAGCTGCCAGAGAAGGGGCCGGGCCCACACTTTTCGGCGCCACGTTAGGACGGTCTGGCAGCTGCTCGCAGATGCCAGACGATCGGCTGCGGCCGGCATCGGCAGGCGAAGGACGACCTCGCCAGCCCCTTCCCGAAGCGCGATACTCTCCGATCGAGGGCTTGCGTACCATTGAGACCCAAGTTCGGAAGCCCGAGAATATCCGTGCGATCGAACGCTTGTGCGGTACGGTGTGCGCGGCGAGACCCACAGGAGAGTTCATGGACCAGCTGAAGTCGGCGCTGCCCGAGGGCCTCGGTATCGGCAAGATTCACCATGTCGCCGTGATCGTTCGCGACCTCGACGCCGCCCTCGGTCTTTACCGTGACAAGCTCGGGCTCCAAGTCGATGCGGTCATGGACATGGCCTACGACCACGTGACGATCGGCTTCCTGCCCGTAGGCGAGACCAAGATCGAGCTGGTCATGCCGACCGATAACACTACCGGCTCGGCGCGCTTCCTGGAATCGAAGGGCGAGGGTTTCCACCACGTCTGCTTCGAAGTGCCCGACATCCAGGCGTCGCTCGACCGACTTGCCGCGATGGGTCTGGCCCTCATCGATGTCGCGCCCCGCAAGGGCGGTGAAGGCCCCGTCGCGTTCGTTCACCCGAAGAGCTGCCACGGCGTGCTCGTAGAGCTGATCGAGGCTCCGGGCGGGCCGGCCTGGGCAAAGCTCGAGTACTAGGGCCGGCCAGGAGGAGGGCCCGCGGCAGGAGTGTCGCGATCGGTGCCAGAAGCGCGCTCGGGCTAGAGCGACCAAGCGAAGAGGACGTCCTCCGCACCTTGGGCGAGGCGGCAGAAGGCCACGAGATCGCCGGCAAGCTCGCGTAGCATCGGCTTCTCTTCGGGGTCGACGTCGCACTCCTCGCAGTCGATCAGGTCGATCCAGCGAGCCGCCACCCTGTCGAGATAACTGTCGGGCAGCAGCGCCACGTCATCGACCCAGTGCGGATCGACGCGCTCGACCGTTCGCTCCGACAGGGCGGCGAGGCGGCCCTCCAGGGGGCAAGTGGCCTCGCTGAATGGATTTGGCGAGCTGGACGAGGTGCATTCGCGGGCAGCCTGAGCGAAGAGATCGAGCCAGATCTGGTCCATGCCGCCCCCCAGCGACACGTAAGACACGAAACGGGTCGGGTCTCGCAAACCCGCCCAGTCGCCGACGCCGATCGCGAGCAGAATTTCGCGAGCGTCGCCCGCGATCAGATCCATCAGGACCCCCAAGGCATCTCCATACGCTGCAGCTACGTATTGCGGGACGACCTAGCCGGAGTATGCCGCGCCGGACCCCGTTTGGCGAGAAATCGCTCGAGCTACGGCCGGTAGCCCGCCTCGAGCAGAAGACCGGGCAGCTGGGTAGGGGAGTCGGCGACGCGGATGCCCGCGGCCTCCAGGGCGGCGATCTTCCCGGCTGCCGTGCCCGATCCGCCCGAAATGATTGCGCCGGCATGACCCATACGCCGTCCCGGAGGCGCGGTTCGACCTGCGATGAAGGCCGCCATCGGGACTCCCCGCAGATGCTCGCCGGCGTAGGCGGCGGCCTCCTCCTCGGCCGACCCGCCGATTTCGCCGATCATCACGATCGCATCGGTCTCGGGATCGTCGTGGAAGAGCTTCAGAACGTCGAGGAAGGTGGTCCCGATGATCGGGTCGCCGCCGATGCCGACGCACGTGGACTGGCCGATTCCCGCGTCGGTCATGGCCTGCACCGCTTCGTAAGTGAGGGTTCCGGAGCGAGAAACCACGCCGGCGCGGCCCGCCTTGTGGACGCTGGCCGGAATGATCCCGACCTTTGCCCGTCCCGGCGAGGTTGCACCCGGGCAGTTGGGTCCGATCAGCCGGGCGCCGGCCCGCCGGACCGCCTCGACGACGGGAATCATGTCCAGCGCGGGGATTCCCTCGGTGATGCAAACGATCGTCTCTATGCCGGCCGCGACGGCTTCGAGGATCGCGTCCGGGGCTCCCGCCGCCGGAATGTAGATAACCGAAGTGTTGGCGCCGGCCTGCAGGACCGCCTCGGCGACGGTATCGAAGATCGGCACCGTGCCGTCGATCGCGAACTGCCCGCCCTTGCCGGGTCTCGTGCCGGCCACGACTTTGGTGCCGTAGGCGATCGAGGCCCGGGTGTGGAATTCGCCCTCGCGCCCGGTGATGCCCTGGACGACCAATCGGGTGTCGAGTCCGACGAGGATGCTCATCGAGCGGCTCCCTTCGCCAGCGCTACGGCCTTCTCAGCGGCTTCGTCGAGCGAGTTGGCCGTCTCGAGGTTCGCCGCCCGCAGCAGGCGGGCCGCTTCCACGGCGTTCGTGCCGACGATTCGCACGACCATTGGCACCTCGCGGACCTGTTCCGAGCGTGCCTCGATCAGTCCGGCCGCCACCTCGTCGCCGCGGGTTATCCCGCCGAAGATGTTGACGAGGATCGCCTTAACGTTCGGGTCGGCCAGGATCAGCTCCATCGCGCCGCAGACTGTCTCGTGGCGCGCCCCGCCGCCCACGTCGAGGAAGTTGGCCGGTTCGCCGCCGTAGTGCTTGACCAGGTCCATCGTCGTCATCGCCAGGCCGGCGCCGTTGACCATGCAGCCGATCGTGCCCTCGAGGTGGATGAAGTTGATCCCGAGGTGGCGCGCCTTGGCGTCGACCGGGTCCTCCTCGTCGAGGTCGCGCATGGTTTCGAGGCCCGGATGGCGCGCAAGTCCGGAGTCGTCGAGCGTGATCTTGGCGTCGAGGCAGACGAGCCGCTGGACCGTGGCGCCGTCTGCGCCGCGCTCGGCGACCACCGCGAGGGGATTGACCTCGACCAGGTCCGCGTCCTCGGTTCGCATCGTGGCGTACAGGCCCTGGGCAATGCCGACGAACTGGTTTAAGAGCGGGTCGCGCAGCCCTATCGCCAGACCCAGGCCGCGGGCCTGGAACGCCAGCAGCCCGAGCTGCGGATCTGCCGCGACGCGATGTATCTCGCCGGGGTTCTCGCGGGCCACTTCCTCGATCTCGACGCCGCCCTCGGCCGAAGCCATGAGCACGATTCGGCGGCTGACGCGGTCGACGATCGCCCCGAGGTAATACTCCTTGACGATGTTCGCCGCGGCGCCGACGAGGACCTTGCGAACCGTGATCCCCTTTATGTCCATACCGAGGATTCGCGACCCGACTTCCTGGGCTTCCGCGGGATTACCGGCGAGCTTCACGCCCCCGGCCTTGCCGCGTCCGCCGACGAGGACCTGTGCCTTCACGACGACGCGCTCGGCGCCCGCGGCGAAGAACCGCTCGGCCGCCGCCCCGACCTCCTGGGGCGTTCTCGCCACTTCCCAAGCCGGAACGGGCAATCCCTGAGCCAGCAGCAGTGACTTGGCGTCCGCTTCCTGGATCTTCAAGGGCGGCAGCTCCTGTGTCTGATGGGGCTCGGCAGTGAGTTGAGCCAATCGGCAGCTGCTCGGGCGGCTATCGCCCGGATCGTAGCAAATGGAGGGGACCTACCCTCAGCGTCGGTACG
>Ga0209014_10002721_pt1 | contig 10239 bp, 8 predicted proteins | sample BarGraNGADG00212_FD_184491 | JGI IMG/M metagenome (GOLD analysis project Ga0209014, IMG submission 184491) | Arctic peat soil microbial communities from Barrow, Alaska - Barrow Graham LP Ref core NGADG0002-212 (SPAdes) (version 2) | ecosystem: Environmental > Terrestrial > Soil > Wetlands > Peat... | reverse complement strand
ACCGGTAGCTGAAGATGAACCTTCACTTGCCGGCTTCAAAAAAGCGTTTATAAATGCTAATATTTCTGAAAGATGCGGAGAACTGCAACCTATGAATGAAGGATGTTTAAGTATTCCGAATTTAAGGGAAGAAGTAATGCGGGAATCACATATACGGATAAGCTATTTTGACGAAAACTGGCAGTTTCACGATGAGGTTTTTGATGGCTATAAAGCAAGGATAATCCAACATGAGTATGATCATCTCGATGGCATATTATTCACTGATAAAGTAAGTCCTCTCAGACGGAGACTCCTTAAGAGCAAATTAACAGCTATAAGTAAAGGCAAGTTTGAAGCCGATTACAAGACAATTCTCCCCGGGCAGAAGATAAAAACACTCTAAACTTTAGGCACTCAAAACTTTTGTTTAACTTTATACAGTCTCATTAGCTGCGGACTGTGCTACATAAAGAAATTCCGTTTCTTCGTATTGGCCTGCCGTTATGTGCTGGAATTGTTTCAGGCCTCTATTTCAAACCGGATATTACTATCCTGGTAATTGTCTGTATTGTCGCTACTACAGGATTCATAATCAGTCTTTTCTTCAACAAGCATCAATCCAACGTGATCTTTGGTTTTGCACTGACAATATCGCTTTATGTATGCGGTTTGCTTCTTTATACAAATGAAAAAAACAGCCTTTCAACTCTTAAACCTGAAAAAACGGTGTTCACAGGCACTCTGTCCGACTATCCTGAAGAAAAAGAGAATAGTTACAGGTTTACAGTAAAACTTAACAGAAAAATTGAGGGGGATAAATCTGAAGCTGTTAAAGGCTCTATTATACTTTACAACAAAAAAGATTTATCACCGGCATCATTCCTTCCGGGCGATATAGTTATTATACGATGCACACCCATTGAAATTGAAAATAGAGCCAATCCACATGAATTTGACTACAGATTTTTCATGGAAAACCAGGGTATCCGATACTATGCCTTTACTAATAGTCAGGATTTTATCAGGCATATTATTCCTGCACACAGAAAACTTATTCACAGGGCATTGATTATACGGGAAAAAATTATCTCAATGTTCAGAGAACGCGGTATCAAAGGTGAAAGGCTGGCGTTGGTAGCTGCAATTACACTTGGACAGAAAAGTATGTTGGACCCTGAACAGAAAATGAATTTTATTAAAGCCGGCGTTATGCATATCATGGCAGTTTCGGGACTTCATGCAATAATTCTGAGTCTGTTTGTATTTAATCTTTTGTTTTTTATGAAAAGAAGATTCAATATACTCCGTATTATAATAACTATTCTGATTCTCTGGTCATTTGCATTTGTAACAGGGCTCACTCCTTCAGTCCTGCGGGCAACCCTGATGTTTTCATTTCTCCAGGCGGGTAAATTGATGAAAAGACCTGTAAACGGAATAAACTCGGTGCTGGCGTCGGCTTTTATTCTGATCATAGCCAGACCATCAGTAATATTTGATGCAGGATTCCTGCTTTCATATTCGGCTGTGATTTATATTATCAGTTTTTACTACAGCTTTTTCCTGATCCTTCAATTCAAAAACTGGCTCACAGATAAGATTTGGCAATCAGCTGTTGTAACTATTGTAGCTCAGGCAGGTACTCTTCCTCTGACAATAATGCTTTTTAACAGGTTCCCTACATATTTCATACTTGCTAATATTACCATCGTGCCGCTCTCGAACTTATTGATTTTAACTGGTTGCCTTGTACCGATGTTTTTCCATATCCGTTTTCTATCGCTGCTTTTAGCTCTGCTTTTAAATTATCTGACCGGACTTACAGAGTATCTCACATCGTTCGCTGCTTCACTACCTTATTCGACAATTGAAAATATTGGTTTGACAACCGCTGAATGCATTCTGCTGACCTGTACAATATTTCTTATCAGTCATTGGCTAACAGATAGAAAATCTTTTCGAGTCATTTATCCGCTGATTTTTCTGACCCTTTTTGTCTTTTCAGGTTTGGCAAAAGATATCTTTTCAAAAACAACAAATGAATTAATAATTTATAATACACCCGGCTCGTTGACTATCGGAATCAGAACCGGGAAAATACTCAATCTCTTTACCGATACCTCAATAGTTCGACCTGAGGTGAACAGACACTGTGCTACACTTGGACTAAAAATACAATTAACTGTACTTAAAAATAATTATTACTGCAAAAAGGTAAGCGGGGAAAAGATACTTATCACCGATTTTCTGAATAAAAAAATCATTCAGAATTTTGTACCTGATATCGTGATATTAACAGGTTCAAAACCCAAAATTGAAAAAAATTTAAATTTGGTGAATTCTCCTGACATAATAATTATTTCATCGGAAGCGACCTCAGGTTTTCGTTTCCCTCAACAGGCTGTTTTTTCCGGTATTGACTCAATTCATTTCGTAAGAAAGTCCGGGGCATATATTAAAAGGATATGATCAGTTCATAAATAAAAGTCGTAAAAAACTTGAGTATTAAGGGATTTATCTCTTATTTTGTCATGTTTTTTCAAAAAAAATTTAATGAGAATAATAATCGCAGGAGCCGGTGAAGTGGGGACGCATCTCGCCAAAATGTTATCGAATGAAAATCATGAAATTATTCTTATCGATCCGGAGGAGTCCCGGCTTAAACCAATTGACAGTTCTCTGGATGTTCTGACACATGAAGGATCTGCTACATCAGTGAAGATACTTGAGGATGTCCTCAGCAAAAAAACTGACCTTTTTATCGCAGTGACTCATTCCGAGGATACCAATATTACTGCCTCTATTCTTGCTAAAAGATTTGGAGCTATTAAAACAATAGCCCGAATTGACAATCTCGACTACCTTGAACCTGCCACCCTGGAATTTTTTAAATCTATTGGAGTAGACTCACTGATTTATCCTGAACTTATTGCTGCACGAGAGGTACTTGGTCTGCTTCACGAAACAGGGTCAACTGAATTTATGGAGTTTTCAGATGGTAAACTGGCAATGTATGTTCAGAAACTTGATGAAAAGGCTCCTATCCTTAACAAAAGTCTTCAGGAAATTTCAGTCAGTCACAGAACAGATAAGTACAGGGCTGTTGCAATCAAAAGAAATGCTATAACTATCATACCGAGAGGAAATGAACACTTTCAGTTAGGAGATACGGTATTTGTTATCTCAACCCATGAAGGAATTGATGAAATGATGAAGTCATCGGGGAAAGAGAATTTTGAAGCCAAAAGTATAATGATACTTGGAGGAAGCAGGATTGGGAAACATGTAGCGATGTACCTGCAGAAAACATGTGAAGTAAAGCTGATAGATTCAAATATTGAAAAATGTGAAGATCTTGCAGAAATTCTCGACAATACCCTGATAATTAACGGCGATGGCAGAAATGTTGATCTTCTTGAACAGGAAGGAATAACAAAAATGGATGCATTTGTTGCAGTAACCGGTAATTCAGAGACTAATATTCTTTCATGTCTACTGGCTAAAAGGATGGGTGTAAAAAAGACTATTGCTGAAGTTGAAAACATGGAATTCATAAATCTTGCAGAGAACACCGGTATCGACACCATTATAAATAAAAAGATATCGGCGGCAAGCAGGATTTTCAGGCACACTACAAATCCCAATGTGACCCAGGTTAAATATATGACTGGAACTGATGCAGAAGTTATTGAATTTAATGTTCCGGCAAACTCAAAAATAACCAGGGGTACTCTACGGAGTATTGATTTTCCAAAAGATGCTATCGTTGGAGGTGGAACCAGAGATGGAGAACCATTCATTGCAACTGGTGATACAATAATCAAAGCTAACGATAAGGTTGTTGTATTTACTTTGCCATCAGCCTACGAGAGGCTTTCTAGATACTTTACCTAACTGTTTATGATCAACTTCAGAATAATAGCCAGGGTTTTTAGCCTGCTGCTCATTGTTGAAGGTTTGTTCATGCTTGTCTCCGCGGGTGTTTCTTTCTTATACCACGAACAGGCAGCATCTGCTTTTTGCTATTCTGCTCTTATTGCTATTGTTGCAGGTGTCTTGGTTTTCACTCCTCTTCGTAATAAAGAGAGAATTTTTGGAAACAAAGAAGGGTATATCATTGTAACTGGTATCTGGCTTATATTCAGCACTTTTGGAACATTGCCATTTCTTATCAGCGGCTCAATTACCAGCTTTGGGGATGCCTTTTTCGAGTCAATGTCGGGTTTTACAACCACGGGTGCCACAATTCTTACTAACATTGAATCTATGCCTCATGGGATCCTGTTCTGGAGAAGTCTTACCCAGTGGATGGGAGGAATAGGAATAATATTAATTTCGCTTTCCGTTTTTCCGGTTTTTAAATCATTCAATTTACAGATTGCAGTTGTTGAATTTTCAGGGCAACCAACCGATAAGATACGTCCCAGAATTAAGGATGCAGCAAAACGGCTTGTTGCTATTTATTTCTTCTTAACCCTTGCCGAAATCACTTTACTCATCTTTGGAGGAATGCCGTTTTTTGATGCTATCTGCCATTCATTTTCGACATTGTCAACTGGTGGTTTTTCAACGCGTAACAATGGAATTGCAGCCTTTTCCTCTCCTTATATAATGATTGTAATAACCATCTTTATGTTTATTGCAGGAACTAATATGACCCTCATTTACTTCGGTCTTAAGGGTAACTTTAAAAAGGTAGCAGGTAAAAATGAGTTTATTTTTTACTCACTTATCTGCTTCATTTTTGTATCGGTAGTCACCCTGATTCTTTATTTTAAATCGGGTTTTTCTTTCGGTAAAGCTTTGCTTGATGGAGCTTTTCATGTTATCTCTATAATAACCACTACAGGGTTTTATACTCAGGACTATAACTTATGGGGAAGCATAATTCTGATTATACTCTTCATTCTGATGTTTACAGGAGGGACAGCCGGATCGACCAGCGGGGGTATTAAAATTGTCAGACTGCTATTGATTACAAAGAACAACCGGCAGGAATTAAAAAGACTGATTCATCCAAACGCTTTTATACCTGTTCGTCTTGATAAAAGAGTAATATCACAAAATACCATATACAACCTTCTGGTATTCATAATGTTATATTTTTTTGTGATGTGTTTTGGTACCTTTATCATATCATTTATGGGATATGATATTATTACCTCCTTCAGTACCTCTGCCTCAATGCTTGGCAATATTGGCCCCGGACTCGGAACCTTCGGTCCGTTTACGAATTATTCTTCACTCCCTATGGCTGGTAAATGGTTTCTGTCGGCATTGATGTTATTGGGACGGTTGGAATTACTTACCGTTATGGTCCTTTTTAGCAAAAACTTTTACAGGCACTGATTTTCAAAGTTCAAGAACACCAAGCCCCTGTCTTACAATTTCAATTTCTTCCCCTGTACAGTCAACAATCGTTGAAGCTTCATTTCTGCCGAAACCGCCATCAATCATTATGTCTGCAATATCGTGATACTTCTCATAAATAAGCTCAGGGTCGGTGGTATACTCAATTACTTCGTCCGTATCATGTATTGATGTAGTTATAATAGGTCGCCCCAGTTCTCTGACAATCTCCAGTACAATATTATTATCGGGGATCCTGATCCCAACAGTCTTTTTCTTATTCTTAAACAGTTTTGGGATCTGGTTATTTGCCTGTACGATGAAAGTAAATGGCCCCGGAAGGTTCCTCTTAAGCAGTTTAAATAATGTATTGTCTCTGATTATCGTATATTCAGAAAGCTGACTCATATCATGAAATATCAGAGAGAGTTCCGGATTTTTCGGATTTAACCCCTTAAAACGGGCAATCTTCTCAATAGACTTTGTTGCCAGTATATCACAGCCCATTGCATATACTGTATCGGTAGGATAAATTATGATGCCTCCATCTTCAAGCAGGTCAACTATTTGCCTTATATCCTTTGGGTTTGGATTCTCATTATATAAGCGGATAAGCATGGATTATCACGAATTTTGGCAATAAAAAAAAGGGTAAGCCCCTTATATCGCACCGCTACAACTGCCTGCCCTTGCTACCTTCCGATCCTGGGGGAGTTCAGCAGGAGCTGGTCGTATAAGACTTACCCCGCACAAAAGTACAATTATTTGAGAAACCTGCAAAATAATTATTCCAAATTAACAGCAGTCCTCATTTCTATTTTTACATTATATTTGTTGTTAATCATTTAACCTGTTTAAACTAATCAAATAACAAACATCATGGAAGAAAAAGTCAATGTCTGGAAAGCTAACTTAACAAATGGCCTGATATTAGCGCTGGCAGGAGTAGCATTTTCTCTGATAATGTATTTTCTTGACCTGACACTAAATAAAACGGCAGGTTATATTAATGTTCCTATTCAATTAATCCTGCTGTATTTTCTTCTAAAATCCTATCGTGATAATTCTATGCATGGACAGATAACTTATGGTCAATCAGTTGGAGCTGGAGTAGTTATATTCGTATACGCTTCAATAATAATGGCTATTTATACCTACCTTCTTTATACTGTGATTGATCCGGGACTTATTAGTAAACAAATGGCAATGACTGAAGAACTTATGACAAAAAAAGGTGCACCTCAGGCCGCCATTGATACCTCTATGGCATTCACCGCGAAAATAATGAAGCCTGCAATAATTGCTCCTATCAGTATTATTAGCACTGTCTTTTTTGGATTAATTTATTCACTTCTCGTAAGTATCTTTATTAAAAAAGAAGGCAATCCTCTGATTGACGTACCTGTTAACTAAACTTAATCAATTCTGATGGATCTGTCGATTGTTATCCCTGTTTATAATGAAGAGGAATCCATTCAGGAATTAACTGAATGGATTGTAAAGGTTTGTACAATCAGGAGATACTCTTATGAGATAATCTTTATCGATGATGGAAGCTCAGATTCATCATGGGACAGGATTATTTTGATGGCCGGGAAGTTTAAATACGTTAAGGGCTGCCGGTTCAGAAGGAACTATGGTAAGGCTGCCGCTCTTCATACCGGTTTTGGTGAAGCGTCCGGCAATGTCGTTATTACCATGGATTCAGATCTTCAGGATAGTCCGGATGAAATACCTGACCTTTACAGGATGATCATAACTGACGGATATGATCTTGTATCGGGTTGGAAAAAGAAAAGATATGATCCTTTTGTAAAACGTATTACAAGTAAGTTTTATAATGGCACAGCAAGATGGTCATCCGGGATAAAACTGCATGATTTTAACTGTGGACTAAAAGCATACCGTCTCGAGGTTGTTAAGAGTATTGAGGTATTCGGAGAAATGCACAGGTACATACCCATGCTGGCAAAAGAAGCCGGATTCAGGAAGGTTGGGGAGAAAATTGTTGAACACCGTTCAAGAAAATACGGAGTCACAAAATATGGTCTTGACAGATTTATTAAAGGATATCTTGATCTTTTAACAGTAGGTTTCATTACCAGATTCGGTAAAAGTCCCATGCATCTCTTTGGTTCTATGGGTACCATAATGTTTATAATAGGTTTTATAATGGCTGGTTATCTTGGCATCAGAAAGTTGGTTTTTACCTCTCACCACCTCAGAGCTCCCCTGGTCACTAACAGTCCATTCTTTTTCATCGCCCTGACAGTAATGATAATCGGTTCAATCCTCTTTCTTACAGGTTTCCTGGGAGAACTGGTAAACAGAAATTCCCCGGAGAGGAATAGTTATCTGATTAAGGATAAGGTTAATTTATAAACCTCCACAATTGCTTCCGTCATCTTGTCCCACGAAAATTTCTCTTTTTCCTGCCTAACCCCTTCTATAAACTTTTCTTTCCTGTCATTATCAAAGAAATCGATTATTGCTTCTGTTATGAATTCAGGTTCTGGTTTCACAACATAACCGCACTTGCCATCCGGAACAATTTCCCTAAGCCCTCCAACATCTGTCACCAGCATAGGTTTTTCAAAATAGAAAGCAATCTGTGTTACACCACTCTGTGTAGCAGTTTTATAGGGTTGAACTATAAGATCGGCTACGCTGAAAAAAAGAGGAACCTCATTATCTTTTATAAAATGATCAAAAAAGATAACCTCTCTTTCAAGGTTGTACTTTTTAATCAGATCCTTATAAAGAGTTTTGTCCTCATAAAATTCTCCTGCAATGATAAGCTTCAGTTTCCTGTTTCTCAATCTTTTATCGGAAAATGCTTCGATCAAAAGATCAAGTCCCTTATAGGCTCTTATGAATCCGAAGAACAGGAGATATGAATTCTCATCATCGAGTTTTAATTCCGCCAATGCTTCTTTGCGTCCGACTGGCAAACCATAATTATCGAATAATGGATGAGGAGAAAGCTTAACAGGAATCTTTTTATTGAACGCATTAAGTTCATTCAGAACAGTCTGTGACATCACTATAGCCCCATCAATGCTATTTATAAAATACCTGGTGAGAGCTTTATCACCAGTCCGATTTTCATGTGGGGTTACATTGTCAAAAATACAGATTACGGAAGTATGCATGTTCGATTTTGCAATTCGGGCAATTGTACCAAAGCAAGGTCCCATAAAAGGCAGCCAGAATCTTATTAAAAGAATATCTGGCTTTTCCTTTTTAATTTTAAGACCGGTGGCAATCCAGTTAAATGGATTTATCGAATTAAGTTTCCGGGAAATCTTAATATTATCCGGGGGTGGTCCATCAGTATATTGCGTTTTCCCTGGGAATAGAAATTTTGGATATTGTAACCCGAAAGTAAATATTTCAATATCATGTCCCTCAGCAGAAAACTGCTGTGTCAGCCGGTCATTAAATGAAGCCAGCCCACCGCGATAGGGATATGCAGGACCAATTGAAATTATCTTCATTTCATAAGGTAGTAAGATAATCATCAAGGTAATTATACCGTGGGGTGAGTTTCCCGTCCAGGAGGATTGTCGCTCTTTCGATCATAGGGCTTGCAGTCTCTGTCAGGAGATCATGCAATACATTACTCATTAACATCTTACCAAAATCAAGTGATGCGTCGCGCGGAAGTTCGCCAGGCAGATTATCAATTGACATTACAGTGATATTGGTCTGTCTTGAGAATGCCGGCTCTTCAATTTCCAGGAATGGATTAAAGGCATAAAATGGGTCTGATATGGTCGTCGCCCGGGTTGTTGAGGGTATTGGACCATTCACATCACAGCTGATATCTGCAATTACCGAAATCCTGAAATCAGGCCTTTTCATATCAGCCCTGGTAAAGAAGATCGGAGATCTTGGATCCCAGTAATGACCAGCGATCAATATGTCAGTTGCTTTGGTGTAGGGTAAAAAGGTCGATACATACTCCTGAGGATATTTTGTAAAATGGCTGAAACTGAAATTCAGACCATTTTTGTGACTTGAATAATATTCAGGTCCGATCCGGCAAAAGACAGGAACATCAAAATCTCTGTTGAGGTAATCAACCGGAGAAACCTGTTCCACATTAGCAATATTAAGTGTTTCTATGGCACCGTGAGCCACACGGCCATCTCCGGTAACAAGAATTTTTAATCCCGGTTTAAGCTCAATAAGCCGGAGGCCTGCCCACATCTCATCAAGATCATGACACTGGTATGCCGGTTTAAGTTTAAACTTGTTAGTTTTAATTCCCCTTGCTCTTAATCCGTTGTATGCTCCGATGATACCGGCATGGCGACCAAATGCTACGACTCTTTGTCCATTATCGGTTGTAAGATATTCAAAATCGATAAAGCTAAGGTTTTTTTCAGCCATCGCATTGAACATCTCATGGTTATGAGGTTGTTTCTTAGCAACATGAGCAAAGAAAAGATATGTTTTCCCGGCGATAATAGTCCGTTTATCTACCTCTTTCACACCCAGAAGGAGATCACAATCCCGAAGATCTTCTTTCAGAGGGATATCAAGATACTCATATTCTTCATTTGAATAACACCGGAAATCGCTTGGCTGAACGAAGAATTCAACGTTTGGATAAAGCTCCTCAAGAGCAACTATCTGAGGGGGCGTAAGAGGTACCCTTCTGTCGGGAGGGTTCCTTGTTTCGCGGAGTATTCCGATTTTTAATGTCTTTCCCAAGGCTGCAGAACCATTAGTGATGGATATGTGAAGATACGGATTTAAGTTTGTCCTTTTTCCTTGTTTTCACTTTTGTCTTTATACTTTCTTCGTCCACCATAGCTTTCTTTGACCGAAGATACGCCAGTGAATGTGGTAGCGAAGGTGGATTGTCTTTTGTCTTAACTTTCCGGTTTGTGGCTTGCGGCT
>Ga0209014_10002720_pt1 | contig 10242 bp, 7 predicted proteins | sample BarGraNGADG00212_FD_184491 | JGI IMG/M metagenome (GOLD analysis project Ga0209014, IMG submission 184491) | Arctic peat soil microbial communities from Barrow, Alaska - Barrow Graham LP Ref core NGADG0002-212 (SPAdes) (version 2) | ecosystem: Environmental > Terrestrial > Soil > Wetlands > Peat... | reverse complement strand
CCGACAATTGAGTTTAATACTCCCACCACCGCAAGCCAGATCCACCCACTTTGAATGGCTGCTGCAAATACGAAAAACTTACCCACAAATCCGCCAAAGGGCGGCATTCCCGCCAGGGAAAGGAAAGCCACCAGCGCAGCAAGTGATAGGGTGGCATTTCGCCGACCCAGCCCATTATAGGCGGATATATCATTTGAGCCGGTCACCTGCCCGACAATTCCCACAATCCCAAAGGCCAGCAGATTGGTAAGAATGTACGCAATCAAATAAAAGACTACGCTGGCAATCCCCAGCTGCGAGAAAGCCACTACTCCGATCATGGCATAGCCTGCGTGGGCAATCGAAGAATATGCCAGGAGGCGTTTTACGTTTTTTTGCGCCAGGGCAATCAGGTTGCCAACCGTCATTGTCAAGGCGGCCAGGACTGCCAGGATCAAGCTCCAATTTGGCGCAATAACCGGGAAGGCAGCGGTGATCAAGCGGATAATGACGGCGAAACCGGCTGCCTTGGATGCAGTTGAAAGAAACCCAGCAACGGGAGTGGGGGCACCTTCATAAACATCAGGTGCCCAAAAATGGAATGGAAAAAGTGAAACCTTGAATGCAAGCCCTGCAAGCACCAGAAAGGTGATCCCAATTGCCAGCAGGTCAAATTTTTGGAAATGAGTTGCGAGGGTATAAATGCTAGTGGTTCGGGCAAAACCATAAATCAGGCTGAAACCATACAATAGGACTGCAGAAGTCAAGGCTCCAAAAAGCATGTACTTGAAACCGGATTCAGTGGATTTATCGTCAGCGATCAAGAAACCAGCCAGGATGTAAAGCGGAATGGAGGTGGTTTCAATAGCCAGGTACAACATTACAAGGTCTGCAGAAGAGGCCATCAAGCACATACCGAGGGCAGCCGCCAGAAGAAGAAGATAGGACTCGGCGCGCTGGTTCAGCCGATCTTCGTCCATGAAGAAGAGGGCGGTTATCCCTGCAGCAAGAACAAATAACATTTTGAATATGAAACCCAACCAGTCAAAACGCAACATCCCGCCAAAAACGAGAATGGGGTCTGAAGGGCGTCCGAATATCAGGCTAAGCACGAGAGTAAACAACAACCCGATGGCCGTAAACATCCCCAGGAATGTTCGCCGGTTGGCCCCCTGTTTCTGGAATGGGTCAAGAACCAGTACCAGTACTGCCATAGCCAGGAGCATTATTTCAGGGAAAATGGGAAGAATGTCTGCCATTTAGGCACCTCCCAGCAATGTAAGCACGTGTTGCACACCGGACTGAACCCATGGAACGATCAGACCAGGAAACATACCAATGCCTACCATGAGCGCCATCAGGAGCACAAGGGCGATTTTATCCAATGAATTGATTGGAGAAATGTGTCCTTCGAACTCCGCAGGCATCTTGCCAAAGAAGACACGCCGAACGACCAGCAATACATATGACGCGGTGACGATAATTGAGATTGCGGCAATAAGAGCCACCACCCATTGGGTCTTCCAAATGCCCATGAAGATCGGAAACTCAGCTATAAATCCTGAAAAACCGGGCATTCCCATCGAGACAAGGCTGCCGATGATGACACCAATCCCGACCAACGGCAGGGGCTTGATCATACCGCCCAGCTTGGGAATTTCGCGGGTATGCGCCCGATCGTAGACCATTCCAACGGCAGCAAAAAAGAGAGCCGTCATCACACCATGGGAAAACATTTGCACTCCCGCCCCCATAAGACCTTCTGGTTTCAAAGTGGCAAACCCCATCATTACCAGTCCCATATGCGAGACAGATGAGAAGCCGATAACATATTTAAAATCAGTTTGCACGCTGGCAATGAAGGCTCCGTAAACTATGTTGACCAACGCCAACCCCATGATTAATGGAGCCCAATATTTGGCACCTTCAGGCAAAAGCATGATACCCACCCGCAATGCTGCAAATGCCCCCAATTTCATTAATACACCGGCATGGAACATGGACACGGCTGTTGGGGCGGCTACATGACCGTCTGGTGACCAGTTATGGAAGGGGAAGATACCGCCCAAAATAGCAAACCCAAGGAAGACAGGAAGGAACCAGGCAATCTGGAATGAAGGGGTGAACTTTACCGTCTCCAGGACAAGCATATCAAAAGTTTGTCCGCCACTCGTCCAAAACATCACCAGGGCGCCCACCAGGGATATCACTGAACCGATAAACAGGTACAGGGTAAGCTTCATTGCTGCATATTCACGTGTTTTGACCCAGCCCCAGATGACAATGAGCAGGAACATTGGAAAAACGGCGATCTCATAAAAGAAAAACAACATGAATAAATCCAGGGAGGCAAAAACCCCAAATACTCCGCTCGCCAGTATAAACAGGAAAGCAAAGAATTCGCGCGGGCGGTCGTCGATCCCCCACGAGATCATTACACCAGTTACCATGACGATACCGGTCAATAAGACCAGCGGTGCGCTCAACCCGTCTACGCCAAAGTGCAGACTAATCCCCAACATGGGCATCCAACTGTATTTTTCAACAAACTGGTACCCTGCAACAGCTTTATCGTACCCAAAATACACCCAAACGGATAATGCCAGGGCCAGAAGACCCGCAGTCAGCGCCGTGATGCGGATGCCCTTTTTCTGCTCGGGTTTAAATGTAAACAAAACGAGCGCAGCAACCATCGGGGTGAAGACAATCACACTCAGGAACGGAAATTGCATGATACCCTCTTAGTGGAATAATAATAGCATGGCTTTATTGATAACATCCAAAATCCAGGCTGGAAAGATCCCGATGACCAACATGAGGATCATCATTGGAGCCATTACTAAAACTTCCCGCAGATTGATCTCCAACAATTTATGTTCGCCTTGAGCCCAGTGCTCATTCACAGGCCCGTGAAGGACGGATTTGATCCCTTTCAATATGTATGCGCCAGTGAAGAGCAACCCGATCATAGCCACAGCGGTATAGAGTGTGAGGACTGGCCAGGATCCTCTTACAACCAGGAATTCGGAGACAAAACCATTCAACCCAGGCAGACCCAGCGAGGCCATGCTGGTAAAAATCAAAATTCCACCGTAGATTGGTACCAGGGGAAACAAACCCCCGAAATCTTCCAGGTTGCGGGTGTGGGTACGTTCGTAGAGCACGCCCACAAGGAAAAACATGCCAGCGGCAGAGAGGCCATGGTTAAACATCTGCAATACGGCTCCGTTAAGGGCAATTGTTGCATTAAGAGTCCCGGCCGCCTTGGCAGCGGCAGCGATGCCAAGTACAACGAAGCCCATGTGATTTACCGACGAATAAGCCACCAGTCGCTTGAAGTCTTTTTGTCCGTAAGCGGCGAAGGCACCGAACACAATCGCCATAACAGCCAGGAATGCCAACCACCCCGCATATTTGGCTGATTCCAAGGGATATAAGGGCAAGACCAACCGAAGGAAGCCGTATGCGCCAAGTTTCAAGAGCACACCAGCAAGAAGCATCGAGCCGGCAGTAGGAGCTTCGGTATGAGCATCGGGAAGCCACGTATGGAAAGGCCAAACAGGAACTTTGATGGCGAAGGCGATAACAAACGCCCAGAAGGCAATTATCTTCACAGTAGAAACTGTGATGCCTAAATTAAAAAAGTGCAACATGACGGCATTTGGGTCCAAAGACGCCCAATTGGAGTACAGTGTTTGCAGATCGAATGTATTGAAAAGCACCCCAAGCAACTGGATCGCCAGGAGGAGCCCCAAAGAACCGGCCATGGTGTAAATAATGAATTTTAATGAAGCATAATTTCTAGACTGGACCTTTACCCCCTTCCAGATTTCCCTTTCACCTTTTTCAGAACCCCACTGGTTTATCAGGAAATACATCGGTACAAGGCCGACTTCCCAGAAGACAAAAAAGATCAACAGATCGAGTGACATAAAGACGCCCAGCATGCCAGTTTCCAGGAATAGAAAAAGCATGAAGTATGCCTTGATCCGGTCACTGATGTTGAAAGAGGCCAGCAGAGCAAGCGGGGTCAGCAGCGTGGTCAAAAGGACCATGGTAAGGGAAAGCCCGTCCACGCCAATATGGAATGTGGAATGGAGGGCTGCATACCAAATATATTGTTCCTGGAACTGGAAGCCGGGTTGACTTGATTTAAACTGGGTCCACAAGAATATCGTCAAAACAAAAGGTACCAGGCTGGCACCAAAAGCCGTCCAGCGAATGGCTTTTAATTTATCAGACGGGAGGAATAACACAACAATTCCTGCCAGAAGGGGGAGGAACAGGATAAGAAACAATATATGATTACTAATCAATTCCATCATTTACTCCAACAACCCGGTGTAACAAGTCCCGCAAGTACTTTCTTAAATAATAAGGGTGCCGGTAAATTACACCAACAGGAAATAAAACAACAAAGCAAAAATGACCAATACGGTTATCGAGGCCACCATGTAATATTGGATACGTCCAGCCTGGATCTTCCTCAACCCTGTTCCAGAGGCTTTGACTACGCTGCCGGTGCCATCCCCAATAAATTCATTTATAACGGGCTTGTCGAAATAGGTGCGGAATGCATGACCCAGGAACAGTGAGAAACGCGCTACACCATGCAGGACCCCATCGATCACAATCTGGTCCATATAAAGGGAAGTAAATTTTTCTGCAACCCAGGTGGCCGGCTTGATAAACAAAAAATTGTAAATTTCATCAAAATACCATTTATTTTTCAAGGCCGGAATTTGCAGGAAATCCTGCTCCGGGGATTTGACATTGCGATATACCAGCCACCCACAGAAAAGCCCGCCAAGAGCAACGGTTAATGAAGTAGCCAGCGGGACCCAACTAAATCCAACTTCTTTTGGCAGTTCGGCCAACGTCCCGCCGACGAAGGCATGGAACCAGTTCGGGATGAGACCGCCCAGCCCAGGAAACTGCTCGGGGATGCCCACCCACCCGAAGCCAACCGCAAAGACTGCCAGAACGATCAGAGGGATGGTCATTGTCCACGTGGTTTCACTGGCGTGCCCGGCAGCTTTGGTGCGAGGCTCGCCCAGGAAAGTGAGGGTGATCTGGCGCATAGTGTAGAAAGCGGTCATGAATGCAGCGACCGCCAGGACTATAAAAACCAGAATATGGCCATTGCCAAAGGCTTCGGCGAAGATTTCATCCTTTGACCAAAAGCCTGCAGTAAGCACGGGAAATCCCGAAAGAGCAAGACCGCCAATCAGGAAGGTCCAGAAAGTTATCGGCATTTTCTTGCGCAACCCGCCCATGTTGAACATATTCTGTGGGTCAGTGTGTTCACCGGTATGCAAAACGCCATGTTCTACACCATGAATGACAGAACCAGACCCCAGGAAAAGAAGAGCTTTGAAGAAGGCGTGGGTTACAAGATGGAATGCAGCAGCTACGTAGGCCCCAATTCCCAAAGCTGCCACCATAAACCCAAGCTGCGAGATGGTAGAGTAAGCCAGGACCCGCTTGATATCGTTTTGCGCCAGGGCGATCGAGGCAGCAAAGAGAGCGGTGAATGCGCCGATAAAAGCGATCACGCTCATGGTGGTGTTTAGCGGTAATCCTTCGGTCCAGCCTGCGGAGATGAGCGGGAACATGCGGATGATCATGTAGACGCCCGCCGACACCATGGTGGCGGCATGGATCATGGCGCTAACCGGAGTAGGTCCTTCCATCGCGTCGGGAAGCCAAACATGCAGGGGCCACTGTGCGGATTTACCTACCGTCCCGATGAAAAGAAGCAGCCCGATAATCCCGGCCGCGGAAAGCCCAAAAAAAGCCGGAGTAGATGCCAGCGCGGTCAACATGGCCGGTTTGAAGATTTCACTGAAAGAAAGTGAGCCTGTAAATGAATATACGAAGGCTATGCCTAATAGCATGAACACGTCGCCAATGCGGGTGGTCATGAAGGCTTTCACGGCGGCGTTGCGGGCGGAAGGTTTTCCGAACCAGAACCCGATCAGAAGGTAAGAGCACAAGCCCATAATCTCCCAGCCGAAGAAGAGGGTCAGGAGGTTATCGGAAACAACCAGGGTGTACATCCCGAAGGCGAACAAGCTGATAAATGCGAAAAAGCGCGAATACATTGGCTCGATGGATGGAACCGAATGGGTATGACCGTGTTCGGTAACTGTCGCACCATCAGGCGGCAGACCTGCCACGTCGTGATCACCTTTGGGCTGTCCAAAATTGTGGTAACCGATGCTGTAAATAAAAATTGCAAGGACGGTCCAGGCAACAAAAAAGATAACCACAGCCGAGAGCGGGTCGACCTGGACACCGACCTTAAGCCAGGTGGAGCCGGTTGGAAGCCAATTTATCGACGACCCGAATATGTTCGATCCAAATTCTTTTACCCCCAGAGCACGAATAAAAATAAACATGCTCCCCAACCAGGATAGCCCCGCAGCACCAACGGCAATGCCATGGCTTAATGCTTTGCGTTTATTCGTAAAAAGAATGATTGCAAAGAATGATAGAAGTGGCGGAAGGGGCAACAGCCAGATGATGTACTTTTCCATTATGTCTCCTACCACTTCATCAGGTCAATTTCATCGGCAATCACCGTCTTCCGCCGGCGATAGACCGAGATAATCAATGCCAGGCCGACTGCCACTTCTGCAGCAGCAACGGCGAATACAATGACAGCAAAAACCTGTCCGGCCATATTTGCAGGGTCCAGGTAACGCCAAAAGGCCACCAGGTTGATATTCACGGCATTCAGCATCAATTCAACGCCGAGCAGGATGGCAATGGCATTCTTTCGGGACAACACCCCGAACAAGCCGATGGAGAACAAGGCGGCTGCCAGGATCAAGTACCAGGATAATGGGACATTCATTCCAGCCTCCTATTCCTTGTTCCCTGTCGCAATGTAGACAGCACCGACCAAGGCTGCCAATAAAAGAACAGAGGCCACTTCGAACGGCAGTACAAAAGCGTCAGGGGAGACCAATGCAGTCCCAAGGCTGCGGAGTGCATCCAGTCCGGCGGGCAGCGCGGCTGCAGGTTGACCAAAAGCCGGCTGGCCAATAATCAGAAATACCAGCCCAACCAGGATTAGGAGCCCAAGCAAGGCGGGAAGCCACCAATTCGAGCGGGTCTGAGCACCCTTATCAAGCATTTCCCGGCGGGTGAGCATAACCGCAAATATGAACAATATGGCAATGGCACCGATGTAGACTACAACTTGGACGACCGCCAGGAAACTGGCTTGCAGGATAGCGTACAGGATGGCAACGCCAAAGAGAGCTGCGACCAGCCATAAGGCAGCATGGATCAGTTTCCGGGTAATCACTACCATCACCGCAGACCCGAGGATTAGCGCTGCAGGCACAAGAAAAATAATTCTGTCAACCGTCATTCTGCAAGCTCCTAGTTTTGGAGGCGCTGCGGGGAGGGGTTCGCTTCCGTTTTGCGCTGTTTGCGTCCGTAGGCACGCAGGATCTCAACGGTGATGTAACCGATGATCAAATTCGATAAGAACATTCCAAGGACATAACCCCAACCCGGCAGCCCGGAAAGAACCTTGCTTAATACGGCGGTATTCACCAAGACCACCAATGACAGAGGGGTGAGAAATTTCCAGTTGAAGGTCAACATGTGATCAATTCGGATACGCGGCATCGAGTATTTGATCCACATGATCACCCAATACCCAAACATGGCCTTGGCAAGGAATACCACTGCCTGAACGAACGAATTGTTCAGCCATGAGAATATCCCCAGTTTTTCCAAACCAAAGAAACCACCATAACCACCAAAGAATAACACGGCGATAAAGCCACCGAAGGTGAAGGCATGCAGCAACTCGCCTGCATAGAAAAGACCGAATTTCATGCCGGTATATTCGATATGGAAACCGGCGACAATTTCAGATTCAGCTTCGTTCAGGTCGAAGGGAGAACGCCCCAGTTCGGCAATCGCGCTAATCAAGAATATCAGTAAAGCAAGGGGAGAAAGGACGGCGAACCACATCCCGCTCTGCGCCTGGGTGATATCCTGTACACTCATCGAGTTTGCCAAAATGGTTGGGATGAGTAATACCACAACCATGGGGATCTCATATGAGACCATGTTGGCTACCATGCGGAAGGCACCAAGCAGCGCGTACTTGTTGTTGGAGGCCCAACCCCCCACGATGATGGACAAGGTACCGAGCGCACCCGCGGCTACCAGATACAGTACCGCAACGTTCAGGTCGACGCCAAAGATTTTCGATGAGATGGGTAAAATGGCCCAAAGAATAATAACGGAGGCGATGGCAAGCACTGGTCCCAGGTTAAAGAGAAGTTTGTCGGCACCAGTAGGTGTGATGTCTTCTTTAATAACCAGCTTGATGATATCGGCGAAAGGCTGGATCAGCCCAAACGGTCCGATGCGGTTGGGGCCAAGCCGGTCCTGGAAGCGGGCAACCACTTTTCGTTCGACCCAGACCAGGAAGATATCCAACACCATGGCAAACATAACCAGCACGGTAATGCCGATAAAATAAATGATCACAGTCACCAGACCGGATGGAAGACCCCAGCCGAATAGCAGGCTGCGCATCCACCCGCTGATGAAGTTGACCGGGTCATTTAAAAATGGCATGCATAGCTCCTTGCAAACACAAATAAAAGGCCGAAAGGGAAACCTGTCAGCCTTTTAAATTACAAACATGGTCGTTACGCCCACTCCAGCATCCCCCGGCGCCAGGCAAACACCAGACCGGTGACCAGGATGGAAATGAAGAGGATACCTTCCAGAACCACGAAAAGAGGGAATTGCTTCAATGACAACGCCCAGGGGAACAAGAAAACTGTTTCCACGTCAAAAACGAGGAAGATCAGGGCATAAATGTAATACTGAGCCTTAAACTGGACCCAGGAATCGCCAACCGTCTCGATACCGCATTCGTACGTGCTTTGTTTGATCGGATTAGGCTTGCGAGGTGCAACCAACCGGGAAAAAAGCAGGGGCACGATCGGGACAATGATACCAATCACAAGAAATATACCGATGTACAGCCAATTAGTCTGCATAGGTGCTTCACCGACGGATCAATTTTCCTTTGGATTTTTGACCTGCGAATTTTACCATAAAGGAAACCCTTACCGACAGATTTGGTTTCACTTTGTGGAGATTCTGAGCAAGATACGAGGTGTTATTCTGGATGGTAATGGGTTGGCATCATGAATCCGCGAAAACGACTAGAAACGAATGACTGATTTTGGTTGGTTTTATTCCATGATGGCAGAAAGCGTGTGATTTGACCGGCTGGACATTTGAAGCAACTTTGCATAATGCATAAATTTGCGAGCCAAAACGATAACAATCGAATAATTGATTTTGATGAATTAATTCGGGAATAAAGAATCTAAGCATACTGACCGCCGGTTGCGGTTGCCCCTGCGGAATTGCCTGGGAAATAGTTAGCGCCTCCGCCAGTGTTGACGACACCATTCATATCGACATAAAAGCGTTGTCCGGTTGCGGCTCCGCTGAATGAAAGGACATTCCAAAAGAATATCGTCGAGCCACTGGAACACGCCACAAACTGAGAAAACCCAGGAGTTCCTGAGACCGTGACCACGTACGTGCCATAGTCCATCGTGATATTACCTTGAGCATATAAGGACATGTGGTAAGGAGCGGAGCCACTGATCGTATATGCCCCAGAAATAAAGATCCGTCCGCCATTATTGGCAAGGAGGTGCGCGTAAGTGCAACCGGCTCCAAAATTGAGCTTTGAAAACTTGATGACTGCGCCATTTTGCGCAAAGATAAACTGACCGGTGGCCAGTGTTATTTTGAAACCCTGCAAAATATAGATGGATCCTGCTACATCTTTGTAAAATTGGCTTCCAATCACAACATTATCGGGAGTGGTGAGATTACCGGATATGATGACTGTTCCGGCTCCGACTGGATTTTTCAAGTACAAAATACTGTTGGCGTTATAAGTGCCGTCTGAGACTTGGATCGCAACATTGTAGATGGCTGTGTCCAAACCAGCCACCACATCCACGGCATGCTGGATCGTAAGGAATGCTCCCCCTGCACTATCGACAAGTCCAGTGTTGGCGTCGTTCCCATCCACGCGCACGTGATAGTGACGGTCAGCGGAAAGGGTTGGGCGGAGAGATTGGTCGTTCAAGTCCGTCTTGATCTGCAGCCAGGTTATATTCTTGACCTTGGGCGTCATGAGTGACATATCCACCACAGGGAACAGATCCGCATCGTCCGGTGGGTTGAGCGCGGTGG
>Ga0209014_10002719_pt1 | contig 10244 bp, 9 predicted proteins | sample BarGraNGADG00212_FD_184491 | JGI IMG/M metagenome (GOLD analysis project Ga0209014, IMG submission 184491) | Arctic peat soil microbial communities from Barrow, Alaska - Barrow Graham LP Ref core NGADG0002-212 (SPAdes) (version 2) | ecosystem: Environmental > Terrestrial > Soil > Wetlands > Peat... | reverse complement strand
TCCGCGGTCGGGATTCCGGCACGTATCATCCTCGATGAGCAGGACAAATCGCGCGAGGAAAAGGCGGCCAAGCTGGGCTTTTCTGCTTATGCCGTCACATCCAATGTCGCGGACGATCCGCTGGCCAAGGCGCTGCAGGGCATGCTGGACCACTCCATGGAGCAGGACCGCCGGCTGGATCATTTGCAGCACGAGATCGATGCTCTGCTGGGACGGACCGAAGACGACCGGGCAGTCGCGGAGCGCTTCGACCCGGGCCGGTTGCGCCAGGACGCGGAAGAATAGTTGACCGAAACACTCACGCTTTCTCGCCAACGACCATCGTCCGGAGCACAACCGCACAGCACTCGCGGATATTCACTGAAAAGTGCCGAAACACCACAGACGCGGACTGCGCCCACATGCCGCTCAAGGAATGAGTCTATCCCGAATGAGCTACCGGTCGCGTTCTCGACAGGAGCCTGGGCACAAGAATGAATGCGATTCCGATGGCGGCGAAGGCCATGAAAAGCAACAAAGGGCCGGAATACCGCAGATCCTCGAGCAGTACCTTCAGACCCGTTCCCCCCAAAAGGACCCAGGCCAGCCAACCCATTTCATGGATCTCCCAACGGCGAGCACTGGCTGCCAACGTGACGGCGGAACACGCGAACACCACCGTGCGAAGGGTGGCGATCCCACCCTGTTCCAAGGGATGGCCGAGAAGGTTGGTGACCAAAATCACGACAAGATAAATGGTCGTCCCACCCAGCAGGATCACCAGAAGCCCCACCTGACCCAGCCGGGCCACGCGGGTCATGAGGCCCACCTGAGATTCCCGCTTGCGATTCAAGGTGAGCGCACATCCGACGGAGGCCAACAGCACCAACCATCCAATCCACCCGGACTCCCGGACGTGGGCCACCGCATCACCTAGAATGGACGATCCCGCATCCTCTAGCAGGCCGGAAACCCAGGCAGCTCCCAATAGGTAAGTGAATCCATGAAGCAGCAATGCCGGGTGGATGAATCGTCTCCCTAACAGCGTGACGATCACGGCAAGCGTACAGAATGAAAGACTGAGAAGCGTGTCTCCAAGCAAGAGGCGGAGACCGGCCAGCGCGAACACCAACGCCAGAGCCGTGTAGAAATAGAAGTTCACGCTCTTTCCGTGCGTTCGGCTTATGAATGCGAAGGCCACCGCATAGGACCCCACGCCTAGAGCCAGACTGATCACACCGAGCGGTTCAACTGCGGCGTGAGTGGCCCGCACCACGACCACCGATCCACCGAGCCCCAGAAGAAGGCTAGCGGCAGTTTGAACGATTTCGAAAAGTACAATATCGCGGCCGCGTACGAGCGTTCGCACAGCGAAACTCGCGATGTAGCTACCCACCAGGGCCATGAGCAACCCGATGACCATGGCGGGTGGATCTGGTCGCTCCGGCCCAATGGCCCGCAACACGAGACCAAGCGCGACGAAGTCCACCACCAAGGCCACGGGCCAGCGCAGAAGGCTCCACTTCCGGTCGTATCCCAGCCACAAAGTGGAAAGCCCCAGCACCAACAGGAAGGCCTCGAACGGGAGCACCGCGCCGGTATTTACGATGAGAACCACTGCGGTCATCAGAGCGGCCACGGTGATGATCCAGGCCATGATCTGATGGCTGAACCGCCACGCGATCGCGAGCGACAGGGCAGATAAGAAGGCTAGAACAGTCGCGCTGGATTGAGGTCCAAGAAAATGGAAGTGTACCGTGGCTTCAAAGATGAGTGGAAAGGCGATGGCGGTCGCGACCACAACATGGAACGTGGCATCGCCCTTAAGGCCCTTCCCCGCCGCACGTCCTGCGGCAAGAATCCATAACACTGCGTAAGCCAGTCCCAGCGCTACTCCGGCCGATGCAGGCAGCATGCGGCTTTCGGTCAAAGCCCGAATCAGGTACGCGCCCCCAAGGATGATCAGGCTCCTTCCTGAAAGCGTAATACAGGTGGTGAAGTTGAAAGCGATTGCTGCCAATTCTTCATCTTCACTGGCAGCCTGCCTCGGCACGGCAGGAGCGTCGGGGAGAGTTCCCCCCTTTTTCGCGCCAGGTTCAACAACCGTCCGCGGGCGCAGCTCCCGCATGGTCTCAGCATGCTCAGCCGGTCGTGCACCGGCGTCCACGCGCTGTTCCAGCTTCTCCAGCTTCTGCTGCAAGTCCAGGAGTTGCTGCTCCAGCGCCGAAAGCCGATCCGCCATGGGTTCTCCCGTCAGGTAGATAAGGACTGGATCAAAGACTACTGCTCATTCCCCTGTGATGTCACCCTGCCGATTCTCTTTGGAGAACGCGATCAAGATCGTACGTGCATGAACATCTCGGGAGAGTACAGTGCCTGGGGTTCGGCGCGCGCGCTAGCGGAAACCTCTGGTGGAGACAAGATTCTGTATGCAATTATTCCGCGTCGGTGTGATTCCCTCGTACAACGGGTGCGTGTGATGCACTCGAAGCGCAGGTACGGCATCGTGATCCTGATATGGTGCGCGACCGCCGCCTCACCGGCGTACGCGCAGCGCGGCGCTGGCGTCATTCACGATACCGGCTCGGACGCTCCACTCGCCGGCGCCGTTGTGACCACGCTCGATTCGATTCGCCAACCGATAGGCCGCGTGCTCACGGACGCGGCAGGACGCTACTCGATCGAATTGCCGCCGAGCGCCAGACAGCTCCGCGTCGTTCGCCTCGGCTATCAGCCGCGCATTGTTGCCCTGCCCCGCCAGCGAGACGCACTATTCGCTCTCGACATCTCCATGACGAAGGTGGCGACGCTGCTCTCCACCATCGTCGTCAACGATGAACGGCTCTGCTCCTCCGATCGTGATCGCGCCGGCGCGCTTTCGCTGTGGGAGCAGGCGCGAGCAGGCCTTCTCACCGCCGTCGTCGCGCGTGGGGCACTGCCGGCGCAAGTCACCATCATGACGTACGTGCGCGTGCTCGAACCCAGCGGGCTCGTCGTACGGCAAACCCAGGAGATCCGTTCGGGCACTTCCACGCGTCCCTTCCGTGCGGAGCCGCCGGCGGTTCTCGCGCAGCACGGCTATGTCGCGAACAGCGCCGACAGTCAGAGTTTCCACGCGCCAGACGCAGACGTCCTTCTTGACGAAAGCTTCGCCGCCACGCACTGCTTCAGCGTCAGGAACGCGGACGCCGAGCATCCTGGCGCCATTGGCCTGGCGTTCGAACCCGTGCCCGGACGCGACACACTGATCGATGTCAACGGTACGCTCTGGCTCGAATCAGGCATTCCCGCGCTGCGCACGCTGGAATTCTTCTACACCGACAGGGCAGGCGCGTTGAAGCGCTTGAACGCCGGGGGCATCCTGCGGTTTCGCACCATGGAGAACGGCGTCGCCTTCATCGACGACTGGGCGTTGCGCCTTCCCATCCTCGACACCGTGATCGACAAGGCGGCGATTCGCGCTGGACGCGTCTTCACGTTGCCGGGACGCAAGCTGATACAGACCAGCGAGACGGGCGGCGTGGTGCTGGATGCCACGTGGCCGGATGGCTTGGCTTGGCAGACACCGTTGGAAGCGCTCACCGGCGGCGTCATGGAGCGCGAGTCCACCACACCGTACGTCGGTGCGCTCGTGGTGCTCGAAGCAACCCACGATACGCTCGGCACCGACAGCCTCGGTCGCTTCTCGCGCTTTCCCATTCTGTCCGGACGCTACGTCGTTCGTGCAACCGACACGACGCTCTCCGGATATCTGCCCACCGCGTCGACGAGTCGCGAGGTCGAGGTGAAGGCCGGAGAGGCGCCCAACGTGCGACTCGAGCTGCCGAGCCGGCGAGAGTCGATCAGATCGCTGTGCAACGGGATCGACGGCAGTGACCTCACGTCGACGCTGCTCGGTCGCATCGTCGACACCGGCGGCACGGTGAAGATTCCGAAGAATGTCATCGTACTCGCCGAATGGCATCAGGACGCATCCACCACTCGGCGGGAAACGCAGATCGTGAGCGTCGACGAGAGCGGACGCTTCTCCGTCTGCGGTATTCCGCGAGAGCGCTCGGCCCTGCTCACGGCGAGCCGGGACGGTCAACCGTTCGGCTTTCACGTCGTGAGGTTCAGCTCGAGCACCGCACTCGGGATGCTCGAGTGGAACGTGGACTTCCGGTTGGTCGGTAAGATCGTGGCGCAAAATTCCGCGAGGCTGCGCGGACGCGTCACCCGCGGCGACAACAATGCGCCCGTCGCTGGTGCCGAGGTATGGATTCCCGCGTTCGACCGCCGAGTGAAGAGCGATTCGGCCGGCGCATTCGTACTCGATACGCTTCCGGTGGGACCAACGCTCATTCAGATACGCGATCTCGGATTCGCGCTGCAGCGGGACACCATTACCCTTGCCGCCGGCAGGGAAACAAGGCGCGATTACACGCTCTACTCACTGGCCACTCAGCTCGACACCGTCCGCACTGTCGCGTCCGCGACGACGCGCATCTCGCCCGCGCTTCGCGGCTTCGAGACCCGCATGGCGAGTGGAAGTGGCGGTTACTTCATCCCGGACAGCATTCTTCGCCGGTACGACAACACGAATCTCGGCAGCATCATAATGAGCCGAGCGTCCGGACTCTCGCTCGTCCCCGGCCGAGCGGGGGCCTCGTATCTGGTGTCCAGCCGCAAGGCGTGCACTGGGCCGGCGCTTTCCTCATGCACCACTCCAAACTGCTTTGTCACTACGTACATCGACGGCGTGCGCGTCTACTCTGGATCGGCTGGAGAGCCGCCAACGGATGTGAATCGCGTCGCGGTGAGCGAACTCGCGGGGGTGGAGTTCTATCCTGGCTCCGGAACCGGACCGGTCGAGTACAACTCCACCGGCTCGGGGTGCGGCACCTTGCTGTTATGGACGCGAGAGCGATGAGAGGTCGCAATGCGCCTTTCGTGCGCTTGCTATTACTCCGGTCGTCAAATAGCCGATGGTTGCGGAGCCCATTCCCCCGTGGCGGCTATCGCCATTCTCTTGGCCGGAGTCATCAGTGAACCGCACCAGTTACTGAACAGCACTCACGGAAACGCGCGGAAGCACGCCGAAAAAACGCTGAGAGAGGAGCCTGTGATGTTCCCCTCAAGAATGGCGTTCGCGCACATCCAGCCGTTTCTCCGTGACCCCGTCCGCGGTTCTTCAGTTGAACCAGCAAGCTCCGGCCGTCAAATAGCCGATGTGTGCGGAGCCCATTCCCCCTTGGGCGGCTATCACCATTCTATTGGCCGGAGTAATAACCCCAGCGCAAGTACAGAAACCAGTACCCCACCGGAATCAGCGTCCCCGCCGCGGTGAGCCATCCACCGCGCCCCGTGATACCGAGTCTTCCTTTGAGCACGAATAGCCCAGTGACCCCGAGGATGATCAACGCGACCCCATAGACGTCCGCGACGTACGTCCAGGCCCGCTTTGGCCGGTTCAAGTGCAGCTGGTTCATTTCATACAGCACGCGGCGCGGGACGGTCGACTCGATCATCACCTTGCCGGTGGGCAGATCGACGTGATACACCTTGGCCTTGTAGAACATCTGCAAGGTCTGCGGATCGGGACGGAAACTGTTCGTCGGCGCCGCCGTCAAACCGAGGCGCTCGACGGCGGCCGCGACGATGTCCGGTGTCGAGGCCGCGGCGATCGGAGGGACGTCCACGAAAGTCTTCGTGATCCGGTAACTCGGATTCCAGTCGGCGATGTGGTTGACGGCGATCCCTGAAATCGCGTATGCCAGGGTCATCGCCACCGCGAGATAGCCGATGTCGCGGTGGAGCACGATGCTCCACCGCCGCCAGGGGAAGTGCGCCCCGGGTTTCAGGCCCCGCATTACTTGACCCGAGCGCCTTCTCCGGCCAGCTCGATCTCAGTGACCGGACCCTTGATCTTCGACGGGTCGAACCGGGCGGACGTGCCGCGCTCCTTGGCCGCCATCCGGGCCTGCTCGATGGCCTGTTCGCGCGTGTACGTCTTCACGGAGACGACGCCTTCCGCCAGCACGGTCTTGCCTTTCGCTTCCATCGGAAACACGATGACGCCGTCCTCTACCTTCAAGCGAAGCGATTCGAACTCCTTGTCGCTCGCAATGCGGATCCAGCATCCGCGCGTTTCGCACACTTCGATGATCAGGCCCTCGACCAGCACTCGCTTGCCGTCGTAAGCCCTGGGGTCCTTGAGAATGGAAGAAATCGGCGTCTTTACCGTGAGTGTGAGCGCCTTACCGTAGTCTTTCGTGGACTGCGCCATAGTGGCCGATGCGGTCAGCGCACCGAATGCGAGCGCGACGGCGAATGTGCGAAGAATGTTCATGATCGGGAATGTGAGACGGATAACAAAGAGAGAAATGCGTGTTGGCCTGCGATCTGAAATGTACCGGAGTATCGCCTACCGTGTTGCCTTGCGACTTTCCCCTATACTGTCCGAGTCGACACCCGAAACTCCGCATGACGAATCGCGAACTCGAAGCAGTCACCATTCTCCTGGCCATCGGCATCAATCTGCCGTTCGGAGCATACCGGGCGACCGTGCGCAAGTTCTCGTGGCAGTGGTTTCTCGCGGTCCACCTGCCCATCCCCTTCATCATCGTGATGCGGCTCTCGTTCGGCTTCGGCTGGTGGTTCGTCCCGTTCATGCTGGCCAGCGCCGTGACGGGCCAGCTCCTCGGTTCCTGGTTGTTCAACCTGTGGCGCACACGACGCGCTCGCTCGCAGTCGCAAGCCACGTGACGTAGCGCTCCAACGGGGCCGACTGCCGGAAGCAATCGGCGCGACGCTCGAATCGCGCGGCGGCGCGCTCTACGCTGCACGTCCTGATGCGAGAAACACAAACGCAAGCAGGAGTGCCTTCGTCGCCTTCACTGCACGCGGCTCCATAGAAAGAGTGCGCCACACGCGGTCGACGTGCGACCGAATTCCGCTGGCGCCGTCGAGCTGATCGCGTAGTACTCAATCCCGGCCAGGTTCTCCAGCTGGAAGTCCTGGAGGTCCATCGGCTGCGCCTCCGGGCCACCTGGTCTCTTTTGCTTGGACCTCTCAGGGGGCATCGGGTGCGCGAGCGGAATTCCGTCGAGATACACATCAAGCGGACCGCCGATCCCGCAACGAGGCGAGCGCTCGAGCAACTGCGCTCCCGCTGAGCCCACCGAAATCCGAACATTCGAAAAGTGTACCCTCAGCGCGTCAGCGAGGGGCCGGCCGTTCTCTTTTCTGATTTGTGCCTCTGACATGAAGTAGCCGGAAGCATGGTTCCGGCGCCGATCCTCGAAGCTGCGCAGAGCCGCCGACGTGTACTTCGGCGCCGAGTCGATCGTGACGACCGCCGGCAACTCCACCGCTCGGCTCAGTACCAGCGTGATCGGAGTCGTATCCGCCGGCGAGATGCTGACCATCATGGTCTGAAGCTGGTAGCCGATCTTGCGAATGCGCACGAGCCCGCCGCCATTGCGTCTCCTGTTTCGCCATGCATCAGGTGATCGCCGCGCCTATTGACGCCGACCAGATCATAGGGGGGAACGGACGTCGGCGGCCACGCCCGTCCAAGCCGCGGCGACCACTGAGATCGCCGCAGCTCGCGCGCCGGCGGCGCACGCGAGGGGGGGGAGGTTACCTCACGCGGCGGCGCCGAGCTGTTTGCGCGCGAATGGACCGACGATCGGGAGCTCCCACTCCTCGCCCTGGAAAGCCTTCCACATCAGCACCAGCCAGAGGATGAAACCGGCGAGCCCCAACACGAGCGACGTGAGGAGGCCGACGATCCAGCCCAGCACGGGCACCGCCGTGAAGAACGAGAGGCAGACGGAGACGATGATCCAGGCGATACTCAGCACCGTGGACTGCATCGCGTGGAAGCGCACGAAACGATTCTCTTTTTCGACGACGAGAAAGATGATACCGGTGATCGGTCCGAGCAGGTAGGCCAGGGCGCCGGCGACGTTCTGGGCGAGGCCGGAGGCGGTCGTGCCGCCGCCGGGAGAAACGTTCGGGGTGGTCATTCGAGCTCTCCGCGAGGTGGGGGGGCATTTTGTACGGCTCAACTATTCCACGCGAAGCGCAGGGATGCAACAGGCGACGACCTCAACCCGGGTCGCGGTTTCGAAGCGACCAGGCGCAAGAACCGTCGCGGCAACGTTGAAATACGGGAGAAGTCGTGCGGAAGGCTCGCGGTGCGCGCCGCTATTCTCCTCTTGCTGAACGTTCAGGGATGCCCGATGTCGTCCGCGATCGGTCGACCGCCACAAAGCAGCCCTGACCCTCATCGTACATTCGAGGAACAACGACTCATGAGACACTCGCGGCCCGTGCTCGTGCTGGCGCTGGCGCTCGCCATGGGCTCCTCCACCGCGCTCAGAAGGCGCTGCTAGTGGGCGCACGCTCGCCGTTCAGCGAGCGTGCGCCACCAGCCCCAGCGGCACCTGGCGTACACCCGGCCATTGGTGCGCCGTTCCCTGCGCGTCGCGCACCATCAGTTGCGCCGAGATCCCGCCGTCGAGCAACACCGCATCGGTGGCGCCGAGGGCGCCCATCACCGCGGCCATCTCCGGCGTCGTGAGACCGAACGGGACTCGATCGAATACGCCCCCGATCGCGTCGAATCGCGTCATCGCGATGAGCAAGCGGCCGTCGCCGTCGAGGCCGAGCGCGAGGCGCGCGTCGCGATGCGCGACGTCCACCCCGCAGCCGGGGGCGCGCAGCGGCTCGGGCACGGTGCCCGCGTTGAGGAGTGTCGGATACGATTGGAACGCCCAGAGCACGCCGGCCGAATCGGGCACCGTCGCGTGGACGAGCCGCACCCGGCCGCTGGTAGTGACCGTGAGCGTTGACACGAGCGGAGCCACGGACGGTTTCAGGAACTGCGCGCCGTCGAGCATCACCCAGCCCCACGGCATCGAGCGGAGGAACTGACCGGCGTTCAACGCCACGACTGCGCCGGCGCCAGCGCGGTCGAGCGACCACGCGGCGTTGCCATCAGCGAAGGCGGTGTCGAGCGTGAAGCGCACGCGGCGGGGATCGATACGCACGACGATGAGCCGCGTCCGCCACGCCTCCCCCACGCCGGCAAGCTGGAGTTCCCCCCACGCCGTCCCCGCGGCTCCGTCGCGCCAGTGCACGCGCGGCACGAGCGTGGCCAAGGCGTGAGGGTAACGCCCGGGCGCCCTGGCACTGTTCCACCACTCCCGCCACGCCCCTCCCTCGCGGACCGCGAGCCGCGAGGGAGGCAGCGGGAGCTTGGTCCCTTCCGCCGACCCCATGCACGCGGCGAACAGCGCCATGCGTGCGAGGAGCAGGGGGATCACTGCAATACGCTCTCTACCTTCCTGATGTCGCTCGCGTGCGCCAAGAAGAGATCGTTTTCTTCCTTCGTCAAGGAGCGCCGTCCGCTCTTCCCTTTCCCCTCGGAGTTCCACGTCAAGAGCCGCTCGCGCGCCAAGGAGTACTTGTCGGCCGGAATCCCGGACGCCGTCGCAGCTCGCCCGCCGATCTCCGCTTCTGCGGCGCGCCGCTGCTCCGTGAGCTGGTCGACCTCCGCCTTCAGCTTGTCGAGCTTCACCATCGACGCCGGCTTCGCGGGAAGATTTCCGCACTTGGCGTAGGCGACCGCCGAATCCTTCGCCGGGTCGAAGCCGAACATCTTCCCGTAGTCTGCGAACGCTTTCTGGAAGGCGGGTGTGTCCCCCTTGGCCTGCGCGTCGGCCATCCGTTTGGACACGGCATTCAACTTTGCGATGACCGCGGTGTTGTCCTTACGGCTGTTGAGAGCCATCACCTTCTGCGGCATTTCCTTCTCGTGTATCTTTCCGCTTTCGCTGATCGAGCGGCTCGCGCAACTCTCGATATCGCTACTCGCTTTATGCCACTTGTCGGGCTCGTCGCCGGCAGCCCGCTCGGCCTCATTCACTTCCTTCGCCTTCGCTTCGATCGCGGTCCAGAGTTGCTTCGTCTTGTCCTTCGATTCTGCTTCGAGCGACAACCCCTTGAGGACCGCAACGAGCGTGCTCTCCGTGAGCGGATCGCCCTCCAAGGGCTTCACCGGGATCGCGTTCTCCGCCTTGTTCTCGGCCTTGTTCTCGGCCTTGGCCTCGACTTTTTCCCGCGCCTTCTTGATTAGTCCGCCAAATTGAGCGTGCGCGACGGTGCTGACGCACGCCAGAACCACGGTCGCGCGGATGATGGAGCGGATCATGGGACTACCCTCCTGTCGGTGAATGGAACGGGCCCAGGGCCGCTTTCTCATCATGCCGCCCATGTCC
>Ga0209014_10002718_pt1 | contig 10247 bp, 6 predicted proteins | sample BarGraNGADG00212_FD_184491 | JGI IMG/M metagenome (GOLD analysis project Ga0209014, IMG submission 184491) | Arctic peat soil microbial communities from Barrow, Alaska - Barrow Graham LP Ref core NGADG0002-212 (SPAdes) (version 2) | ecosystem: Environmental > Terrestrial > Soil > Wetlands > Peat... | reverse complement strand
GTTCTGCATCGTCAACTCGTTGAACGACCCGGTGATCGTGCCTTCCATGCTGGCCCCGTTGTCACCCCAGATCCACAGGATGACGGTGTTGTCGAGTTCACCCAACTCGTCGATCGCGTCGATCACCCGGCCGACATTGAAATCGGCGTTCTCCGAGTAGCCGGCGTAGACCTCCATCTGCCGGGCGTAGAACTTCTTCAGGTCATCGGCGAGGCTGTCCCAGGCGGGGAACGCGTCGTCGCGGACCGTCAGTTCGGCGTCGGCCGGAATCACTCCGAGTTCCTTCTGCCGCGCGAAGGTCTCCTCCCGGAGCTTGTCCCAGCCCTGGTCGAATTTCCCCTTGTACTTGTCGGCCCACTCCTTGGACACGTGATGCGGGGAATGACTGCACCCGGTCGAGAAATAGGCGAAGAACGGTTTGTGCGCGTCCTGTCCGCGCACACCGTGCAACCACTCGATGGTCTTGTCGGCCATCGCATCCGGGAAGTAGTACGGGTTGTCCTCGTCGTAGAACTCCTCGGGGGTGCCGATGATCTTCTGGTTCTCGGCCAGGCACGGGTCCCATTGGCTCGCGCCGCCGCCGAGGATGCCGTAGAAGTACTCGAAGCCCCACCCGTTGGGCCAGCGGTCGAACGGGCCGGCCGGACCCTGCTGCCCGTCGGGTGTCAGGTGCCATTTCCCGATGGCCGCTGTGCTGTAACCGTTGTCGCGCAGGATCCTGGGCAGCGGTGCGCAGTCCCGGGGCAGCGTGGCGCAGTAGCCGGGGAACCCGCCGGCGAACTCGCCGACCGACCCGAACCCCACGTAATGACTGTTCCGTCCCGTCAGCAACGCCGCCCGGGTGGGTGAACACAACGCGGTGACGTGGAACCGGTTGTACTTCACTCCACCGTCGGCCATCCGCGTGTAGTTCGGCGTCTGGATCGGCCCACCGAACGTGCTCGGATTGCCGAACCCGGCGTCGTCGATGAGCACCATCAAGACGTTCGGCGCTCCGGCCGGCGGTGTCGGGTGCCCGATCAGGTTCCAGTCCGGCTGCGACCCCTTCAGCGTCCGGTTGACCACCCCCCCGGCCCCCGCCCGGCGGATCGGCAGACTGCTGCGGTCCAGATCACTCATCGTTGCTCCTTCGAATTGTCCGGTCCAGAATCATGGACGCCATCCGCGAATTACCTCTGGTGCTGCACGCGCCGGCCGGCTCGCTCCGGATACCGGGCCGGTTCAGTCATCGCACCAAGGGTGAAGGCGTTCAGGCACACCGCGCCGGCCGCCGCGATCAGGTACACACCCATCAACAGCACTCTGTGGTTCGCGTCCGGCTCGAAGACCCGGATGAACCCGACGTACAGCAGGCTCACTGCGACCGTGGCGGTCACCACCGTCGTTACCGGGCCACGTTTTCGCTGGAAGTCGGACCGCGTGGTCGGTGGTTGAGCCGCATCGGCGACGTCCACCGGACGGTACTGCGACAGGGTCGGGCGGCGGACCCGCCGCCACCGGTGGACCGGCCGCGCTCGACCGTGCCGACAGTGGCTCAGCCTGGCCGCCCGGACCGCGCGATGAGCCTGCAACACGGTGGGTCCGGCGGCATCGACCTCGTGGACGGGCCGTTGACCATCGATGGTTGACATTGCCGCTCCTTGAGAGTCTCCGACCGTCCCGGGCCCGCTGGCCGCTCGGCTGCGGATTGTCCAGCCGATCCGGCGGGAGCGTATGGCCGGCATCAGCCGGCCGACCTCATCCGGCAAGGATGACAATCCCTCTCGACACGCACGGGATGCTGTCGGCCTCCCCGTGAACCCCTACACGGCCGGATGGCAGGAGGACACGATGGCACCGTCGAACGAAGAGCGAATCCCACCGCAGCCCGTGGCAGCCCGGACCCAGGCGAACGCTCAGGCGGCCTCACCCCTCACCTCCCTGGAGGCGCAGTTCATCACGATGGTCGAGGACTTCAACGACAAATCACAGGAATGGCGTCGGCTGTGCTCGGAACTGCTCGGCACCTTCTTCCTGGTCCTGGTCGCCGCCGGCGGCGGCATGATGGGGCAGGCCTTCCCGGACACCATCAGCCGGACGGCCGCGGTGACCGCCCCGGCCCTGATGGTGCTGGGCGTCATCCTGTTCATGGGCAAGGTGTCCGGCGCCCACCTCAACCCGGCGGTGAGCATCGCCTTCGCACTCCGTGGGGACTTCCCCTGGGTGCGGGTGCCCGGCTACATCGTCGTCCAGCTGATCGGCGCGACACTCGCCGCCTGGTTCCTGCAGGCGGTCATCGGGGTCTCGGCGATGTACGGGTCCAACTATCCGGCACCGGGCTACTCGTCGACCCTCGCCTTCGTGATGGAGGCCGTGCTGACATTCGGATTGGTCAGCGTCATCCTCGGCACCGCCTCGGGAGCCCAGAACCTCGGCGTCATCGGCGCGTTGGGAGTCGGCGGCTACATCGCCCTCGCCGGATTGTGGGGCAGCCCGATCTCCGGTGCCTCGATGAACCCGGCCCGCACCTTCGGCCCCACCCTGGTCAGCATGGATTTCGACGCCTACTGGGTCTACGTGGCAGGGCCACTTGCCGGGGCGGTCATCGCGGTCGGTGCAGCGTTCGTCCTGCGCGGGCGCGGCGGTGGCAGGTCGGGCTCGGCGGCGGCGCAGGGCGCGCTTTTCACCGAGGTCGCCAATCCCGCCAGTTGATCCCAGACAGCGTCGCGTCGGACTGCGACGCAGCGGAGCCGGCGGCGGACGACGGGGATTGTCCGGGCCGGCGATCGCGATCGAATGGCCGGCATCCGGTCGCCGACCTCATCCGGCACGAATGGCAAATCACCCTTGTCACGCGCGGGATCAGGGAACACGGCAGCAACGGAAACCGAGGTGGCTGGTGGTGCTGCGGATGGCATGCGCCTGCCGGGCGGCGGGCCGGTAGCGATGGCAGTAGGAGGGTGCGCACAGGTGCGATCCGCCCTTGGTCACCCGCCGATCCTCTTCGGTGAGGGCGGATGCCGGCGCACAGCAGGAGGGTGCCGGTTCGGGCTCGGTGTGGTTCTGCGTCCAGAGCGAGTTGGTCCACTCCCAAACATTTCCCACCACATCGAACAGGCCGTATCCGTTGGGCGGGAACCGTTTCACCGGTGACGTGCGGCGAAAGCCGTGCGGCTGATAGTTCTCCCAGGGGAACCTGCCGTGCCAGGTGTTGGCCATGATCTTGCCGCCGGGCATGAACTCGCCGCCCCACGGGTAGGTCGCGCGGTCCAGGCCACCCCGGGCGGCATGCTCCCACTCCACCTCGGTGGGCAACGCCTTCCCCGCCCACCGCGCGTACGCCGTCGCGTCCTCGTACCCGACGTGCACCACCGGATGCAGGTCGCGGCCATGCAGTGTGCTGCCCGGCCCTTCCGGGTGACGCCAACTGGCACCGGGCGCCCACGCCCACCACCGCATCCAGTCATCCAACGGCACCGGACCCGTGGTGCCGACGAACAACTGTGAGCCCGGGACAAGATCGGCCGGGTCCGCGCCCGGGAAATCGGCCGGATCGGGGGCCCGCTCGGCGACCGTGACGTGACCGGTGTCGGTGACGAACCGGCGGAACTGGGCGTTGGTCACCGGATGTTCGTCGAACCACAGATCCCCGGCCTCCACGCGGCGCAGCGGCCGTTCCTCCGGATAAAAATCGTCGCTGCCCATCACGAATGACCCGCCCCGCACCAGCACCATGCCCTTGGGGACCGACATGTGTCATCACCTTCAAGCTCCGTGGGGCGGGACAACAGTGGACCGTGCCACGGCCGCCCCCGCAGGGCCTCACCCGATTAGGGTGGCAACGACCGAGCAGCAGCCGTGCTGTGCAGCCATAACGATTCATCCCACTTGCTGGTGGACGTCGACGCCCGGCCGACCCAGCCAGAGCAAGTCGGGAACGAGCAGCGACGAGCGCTCCTCGCGTCGACGCCGCTGTGGTCCTGCCATCCCACACCTTTCGGATGATCCGGCCACCCCAGTCTGGTGGCACCGTCGCCGCTGCGGGAAAGCGACATCGGCGGTCGGGAGTCTGCGAACGTGGCTGCATTGGAGTGTGAGATTCGGGTGACTGGCCCCGTGGCAACCGGCATGCTGGACGTGCTCGCGGACCTTCAGGCATTCACCCAGTCTGTCGAGACAGTGCCACGGGTTCGTGCCCGACCGAGCTGCACCGATCGGCATCATCCACCGGTTGCCGGGTTTGGGAGTCGAACTGCGTGGAGTCCGACGCCGCTGAATCGACGCAGCCTCGTCGACGAGAGGTCCGGAAGGGGGCCGGCCGGAAGGAGGTCAGGTGCCGGAGACGAGATCCAGGTGGCGGGCCCGATCAGACCCGTGGAGGCGTCCAGCACGCCCGGATCCACCTCCGTCGCGGTGCCCACGGCGCCGATCCTGGCCGGCACCGAGGCTCGCCCGGACGATCCGCTCAGCGTCATCGATCTGTTGACTGCGCGCGGGCTCGCACCGATCGACCTCCGGAGCAACCCGCATGACGGCGCGGATGAACCGCCCCCGGCGGCGCCCGTCACCGATTGCCGGTGCTTCCGCAGACCGCCTTGAGGTCTGAGCGGGGGACAGGCACGTCTCGTCGGAACGTGTGCACACCGAACACCCTGTCCGGCCGGGCCTTTCGGCTCCACCGGAAGAGCGCACGGGACAGAAGCGTTGGGGGGCAACAGGGTTTTACATCTCACCGGTGCGATTCCGGATCTTCGTCCACCAATGGGAGTTGAACGGACATGGCAGTGAACGTGATGGCGCATCCCAGCGTTGCCGACCGTCGCGCGCAGGGCGCCGACGCACGGAGCCAGACCCCACCCGAGCTGCACACCGGGTGGAAACCGGCCGGCGACCGGCCGGACCCGGTCGCCCAGCTGGAGGAGCAGAACACGACCCGGGAGCCGGACCTGGTGCCCGTCCGGCACGGCCGGATGATGGTCTCCCCCTTCACGTTCTACCGCGGAGCCGCGAAGATCATGTCCACCGATCTCGCCGGAACACCCACCTCCGGCCTGACCACGCAGCTCTGCGGTGACGCGCACCTGTCCAACTTCGGGGTCTTCGCCTCACCGGAACGGGCTCTGCTGTTCGACCTCAACGACTTCGACGAGACGCTGCCCGGCCCGTTCGAGTACGACGTGCAACGCATGGCCGCCAGCTTCACCATCGCCGCCCGGAACAACGGACTCACCAAGGCCGAGGCCATCTCGGCCACCCAGGCATCGGTGCGGGCCTACCGGGAGGCGATGACCCAGTTCGCCCAGATGGGGGTGATGGAACTGTGGTACACCCACATGGCCGCCGCCGACATCGAAGCAGGCTTGAGCAAGCTCGCCGGGAACGGCAAACCCCCGAAGGCAGCCAAGACCGGCAAGAAGGCCAAATCGAGAAAGGGATCGAAAGCCGCCAAAGGGGCAGACAAGGCCAGGCCTGACAGTGCCGCTGAGGCCGCCCGGCTAGCCAAGAAGAGCATGGCCAAGGCGCTCACCCGGGACAGCCTGCAGGCCCTATCCAAGCTCGGCGAACTGGTCGACGGGCACTACCGGATCATCAGCCAACCCCCGATCGTGGTCCCCCTGCGGGACGTCGAGGACCAGTACGGCATGACCGTTGCCGACATCGAGCAGGCCCTGCACGAGCAGTTCCGCGACTACCGCGCCACACTGCAGGACGACCGGCGGCACCTGCTGGAACGGTTCGAGATCATCGACATGGCGCGCAAGGTCGTCGGCGTCGGCAGCGTCGGCACCCGCGCGTTCATCATTCTGCTGCAGGGCCGAGACGACCAGGACCCGCTGTTCCTGCAGGTGAAGGAGGCCACCAGATCCGTGCTGGAGGGCCACCTGCCCAAGAGCCGCTACCACAATCCCGGGGAGCGCGTCGTGCGCGGCCAACGCATGATGCAGGCCACCAGCGACATCTTCCTGGGCTGGACCAAGGGCGCGCAGGCCAACCGCTTCCTGTACTGGCGGCAACTACGCGACATGAAAGGCTCCGCCCAGGTCGACTCCATGGGCGCGTTCAGGCTGGAGTACTACGCCGGGATGTGCGGCTGGACCCTCGCCCGAGCACACGCCCGGGCCGGTGACCCGGTGGCCATCGACGCCTACCTCGGGACCGGCGACGACTTCGACCGGACCATCACCGACTTCTCCCAGCGGTACGCCGACCAGAACGAGAAGGACTACCAGGCGTTCGTGGCAGCCGTGCGCAGCGGCCGGATCGACGCGGTCGAAGGAGTCTGAGACCACCCGCCGCATCGTCCTCGAACCGACGACCCCTTGCCTCAGCGGTTCCGCCGACCACCAGGGGCCGGGGATGATCGGACCTCTGACGGGACACGCTGACCCGACGGGCGCACCTAAGGAACTACCATCCGCCGCCCAAGAGATCGGGCGCAGTAGGGCTCGGCACCGGACCCTGCGGTACTGGCCGCGCTCGCCTTCTGTTGCTCGGTCAGGTTCTTGCAGCGACATCCTTGGGCGTGGCTGACGGCCCCGGCCGTGACGTCCGCTGCTCATCACCCGGGCGATGTCCCATCCATGGGCGGTCAGCGCCCAGATGACGTCGACGTCCAGCGCGATGACCAGGATGCCCCAACGGGTGCCAGCCACACGACGTGGAGCACGGCACTGATCGCGATCCCGCCGATGCCGATCACCCTCGGCCCACACGGTGCCGGTAAACAGTAGGAACCCGGAGGTGGCGAGCAGGGCGCCGATGATTAGCTGCATCCAGCCCCTGTTCGGGATGTCGAAGGAGAACGTCTTTTCCCGCCGACGACGTGGAGCAGTGCGGCCAGGTCCTGGATGGTCTGTACCACCCGAACAATGCTCGGCACCGGCGCCGGCAGACGCGGTCAGACCGATCGCGGTGCTGCATGTGAAGCGTCGTGGTGGATCCGTCTGCGGTGCGCTGACCGGTCACGGGACTTCCCGTTGGTGCTCGGGGGAAGCCGATGCGCCGATGCGGCTCGACAAATGGCGACCCCATGCACCATTCGAACGGCGACCACCCGGCACGAATCCTGATCTCATCCGGACCGGAGGAGGGACCACATGCCGGTGGGCGAGTGGACTGGTGGCCCAGGTGCGCGAGACGCGGCCGGTACGGCCGAGGGGGGCTGATGACGACCCGGATAGCCCAGACCACGCCCGCGCTGCTTCCCGATCATGTCGTGGCCGAGATTGTTCAGATCGTGCAGAGCAGGCACGGAAGGATCAACGTTGCGCGGGTGCGCGAGTTGGCCGAACGGGAATGGGCTCGGTATCACGATGCTCGGGTGCGGACGTTCATTCCGGTGCTGGTCCGGCGGGCGGTCGTTGATCACATATTGGCCGCGGGTGGCCCCGAGTGACGACCGGACACCGCACCGTCACAGGAGTCTCATGGCACGGGCCCGGTCGACCGCGTCCCGGCGGGTGGTGACCCCCAGTTTGCGGTAGATGGACCGCTGATGAGTCTTGACCGTGTTCACCGAGACGAACAGGTCGGCGGCGATCTCGGGGGCCTTGAACATCGTCGGCAGATACGTCAAGACCGCGAGTTCCCGTTCGGTGAGCGCGTCAACCGGGGGTGGACCGGTGTCGATGGGTTCGTGGTTCGTGACTGCGGGTGTCAGTTCGCGGGTGAACTCGAGGTGGCGGGCCACGATGTGCCGGTGACGGGCGATCAACGCCGCCACCCGCGGGCCGGCCGCCAGGAAGGCCCGCACCATGCTGACGCTCTGGGCAAGGTCGACCGCTTCGGTGATCGCGGCCATCGCGGCCGTGTCCCGGTGCAGCCGGTCGGCCGCTACCGCGGCCAGGATCTTGGATTCGACCACCGCTCCCCGATAGGGCATCGCGGTCGCCGCCACCGGGTCGAGCAGGTCGAGCGCTGCCTCTGGCTGGTCGAGCAGCAGGTGGGCCTTGGCGCGAACTACGCGTTCCAGGGCGTCCGCGAAGCCCGACGGCTCGCGGGGGTGACCGATCCCATCGATCGCCGCGCCCGGTTCCCCGGCGATCAAGTGCGCGTCGGCGTGCGCGACGGCACACCACCGGGCCAGCAGCGGCGGGAGTTCTCCGGCCTGCTCCTCGATCGCGTCGAGAGAGTCTGCGGCGGCGCGGGTCGCGGTGTTGTCGTGTCGGGCCACCGCAATCCCGATAGCGGTCATGGCCAGGACCAGTTGGCAGGCCGGGTCGGAGCCGCTGTCACTGACGGTCAGTCCGGAGTCGACCTCCCTTGTTGCCGCGTCGAGCTGGTTCCACTCCAGGTTGGTCATTGCCAGGGCTGCGTACAGTCCGAGCGCCTGCGGTTCGGAGGTCCAGCCTCTCCGTTCGGCGATCTCCCGGGCGGCGCTGGCCCGGCGGTACGCGTCGGGCAACCGACCGTGGATCACGTCGAGCAGCGCCAGATGGGCCTGAACGCTCAGCAGGGTCAAGCCAAGGCCCAGCAGGCGACATTGAGCGTCGACCGTGTGTAGTTGCGCCTCGGCCTCGTCCAGGTCGCCGGTCCACAACTGGCCGACGGCGGCGTTGGTGGCGGCGAGGACCCGGTACTGCTCGATGGCCGGTAGCTGTCGACGCGGCACCCGATCGAGCAGGTCCAGCAGTCGGGCCGCGGATTGGGGGGTTGTTGCGGGGTTCCGGGTTCGGGAGTGAGCCAAACGCACCAACGCGATCAAGACGTCCGCCGCGGGCCGGTCGCTCTCGGGGACGTCGGCCATCAGCTGGGCGGCGGCGTTCGCGGCCCGGACCATCGGCTCGTAGTCATGCCGCTGGAAATGGCAGACCGCCGCGGCCAGCAGCGTGCTGGCCGTGGGATCCACCCTCGCCCTGGCCGCGGCGGGTCCGAGCGCGGACACCAGTGCCGGGCCGCTGGTGGTCAGCAGCTGGGGTAACGCCAGGCCGGTCAACAGCCGCCCGACCTCGTCCCAGTGCTGGGCGGCACTGGCATGCCGGATCGCCGCAATCGGCTCGCCCTGCGCGGCGAACCATCGGGATGCCCGCAGGTGCAGCTCGGTGACGGTGCCCGGCTGTTCCAGGGCCAGCCGATGTCGCAGCAGTTCCCGCAACAGCGGGTGAACCGTGAACCAGGTGTTCTGCCCGGCGAGTCCGACGATGAGAGCGTTCCGCGCGACGAGTCGTTCCAAGATCAGCTGGGCGTCGCCGTGTCCGGTCACCGCGTCCGCCAGACCCGCGCTCAGCCGGTCCGCCACGCTGGTCGCCAGCAGGAACTGCCTCTCGTGCTCCGGCAACTGGTCGATGACCTCCTCGATCAGGTACTCGGCGACCAGCCGCTCACTGCCGGTGAACCGGGAGAACCCACCATCGATGCCGGCCGGATCCCGGCACATCACGGCCATCCGCAGACCCGCAGCCCACCCCTGGATGCGGTCCAGCAACAACCCCAGCGGGTGGGCAGACAGCCGGATGCCGCTGCGGTCCAACAGCTCCGCAGCCTCCGTTGCGGTGAACGCGAGGTCGTCGGCCCGGATGTCGGTCAACTCGCCGCTGACCCGCAGCCGGTTCAGCCGCAGCGCCGGGTCGGCGCGGGCGGCCAGCACCACCCGGAGTTCCGGCGGTTGATGTTCCAGCAGCTGACCGAACGACTCCAGCACCCGACGGTCACCGACCTGCTGGAAGTCGTCCAGTACCAGGGTCACCAGTGCCGGCAACTCGGCCAGACCCGCGCGGACCCGGTGGGCCTCCCGGGCGCCGAACCCGGCGGCCGGCACCACCTCCCGCAGGGCGCTGTCGGACGGAAGGGCACCGCCGATCGTGAGTGCACCCAGCACGTCGGACCAGAACGCCTGCAGGTCGTTATCCGTCTCATCCAGAGTCAGCCACGCCACCACGCCCGGAGCCGAGCCGAGCCGAATCCAGGACGCCAGGGTCAGCGTCTTTCCGTAGCCCGGTCCGGCGCTGACCAGTGTCACCGGGTGAGCGACCGCGTCGGTCAGCCGGTTCTCCAGGCGCGGCCGGCGCACGAACGCCGCCGGAACCGCCGGCGGCGATGCCCGCAACCGGAGGAGGCCGACGAACTGGTCGTGCGCTGACGAACTGCTCATGCAGCGAGCTCTCCAAGGACGTAGGCAACAACAACCACCGCCCGGGCGGGCGGACCCCGACGCCTTGTTACCGAGATGTTGCCCTCGGTGATCGAGGCGGGCATTCGGGGACATATGGTCCCACACGGTTCGGATGATCCCAGTCCGCTTCCGACCTGGCAGCGTCCCGGGTCAGGGA
>Ga0209014_10002717_pt1 | contig 10249 bp, 10 predicted proteins | sample BarGraNGADG00212_FD_184491 | JGI IMG/M metagenome (GOLD analysis project Ga0209014, IMG submission 184491) | Arctic peat soil microbial communities from Barrow, Alaska - Barrow Graham LP Ref core NGADG0002-212 (SPAdes) (version 2) | ecosystem: Environmental > Terrestrial > Soil > Wetlands >... | reverse complement strand
AGGCGGCTGCAGGCAAGATTGCCTGCCCCACAACTGTTATGGTGATCATGCGCCCTCCGCTTGCTCGGCGGCGGCGGCCACCTCGATCCGGCAGATGTCTTTGGCATCGCAGAAGCGGCAACTGTCGCGGTCGGCGGGTACGATCTCCACGCGGCCGCGGCGGATCTCCTCCACGATGCGCAGGGTCCGCTCGCGCGCGGCTTCCAGCCACTTCTCGGGCAGCGCGAGGCTGTCCATCAACGGAGCGTCGCTCCACCCGGCGTACTCGATACCGCCTTTTACTCCCACGTAGAACATGCCGGCCGGGCGGAAGTTCAAGTCCTCCGCGGCCATCATATAGAGGGGCGCCTGCATCAGGTTCTCATTCTTCAGCTTGTCCTTGACGCGCTGCGCGGCGCTGTACTTGTAATCCAGCACGAAGGCGCGGCCGTCGGGCGCGACATCCAGGCGGTCAATGCGCCCGAAAATTTCCACGCCTTCGGCGAGGGGAAAGGCGAAGTCTTTTTCGGTCTGCGATTGGAACACCCCGCGCGGCCACGCGTCCAGGCTGGTAAAGCGCTTGAGGTCGTCCAGCATGGCGTTGCGCAGACGCTCGGTGTGATAGCCGTTGGGGATGTGCGCTGCTTTCAGGTGGCGCGCGAAAATCTGTTCAAAGAGCGGCTCCATGTCGCGCGGCTGCTGCCACCATTCGGCCAGCACCTCGTGCACGATGTTGCCCTGTTCGAGGAAGGAGAGACGCTCCTCGGGGCGCGGCGGGGCGGTCTCGAGACGCATCAGGCGTAGCGTGAAGTACTGAAACGGGCATTGCAGGAACGTCTCTAGCGCCGTGGCCGAAAGGCGGGCCGTCTTTTGGCGCAGGAAATCGAGCAGGTCGGGTGCGGCGATCTGCGCGGCGATCCGCGCCGCGCCGCGCGGTGCGGGCAGGCTGCGCGGCGCGGGACGCACGGCCACCGCATCCACCGGCGGCTCGAGCAGATCTTCCAGGTAGATCGACTGCAAATTGCGTTCCCCGCGCGCGTCGAACTCCGGGTAGGAGAGGGTGACCAGCATGGTGGCGCGGCTGGTAGCGGTAGAGAACAGGGCGCGCTCCTCGCGCTCGCTCTCGGCGGCGGTGCGCACACGGATGCCGCCGGCATTCAGGCGGCAGCGCGCCGGGTCGGGGAAAAACGGGTCCTGCTTGTGGATCTGCGGGAACTGTTTCTCCACCATCCCGCAGACAAACACGATGGGCAGCACCCACTGGCGCGCTTCCTTGGCGCCGATCACGTGAACCACGTTGCGCCGTCCGTCCTCCAGGCGTAGCGGCTTGAGGCGCAGCACGCTTTTGACGGCGCGCCAGTAGTCCTCCATACCGATCTCGCGCGCGCCATCGAGCGCCGAGGCGGCGTCGGCGAGCGCCTCATCGAAAAGCTGGAGCGCGGCCGACTGGCTGCGCCACTGGAGCGCGAGTTCATGGGTGGCGGGCTCGGCGGGCGGCGCCGGGCGGAAGAGATTGCGCAGCGTGCCGAAGCGCGCCGCCCAGTTCCTGGGGGTGAGCGCGAAGCCGCGCCACTCTTCGAGCGCGGCGAGCGATTCCAGCTTGTGCAGCAGACGGTCGGCGCCCGTGCGCGGTTGGCCATCGCCCGCGAGCAGCAGCGACCGCAATTCGCTCAGGCCGGCGTTGGGGATCTGCTCGCGCACGTCGAAATCGAAGGTGTCCGCCATGGCGAAATCGGCGAAGCGCGGGGTGAGGCGCAGGACCGCGAGGGTGCGCGCGTGGTCCCAGCCGCCGAGCATGGCCTCGATGGCGCCCGCGAGGAAGCGCACCACGGCGTGGCGTTCCAGCCTGGTATCGAAATAGAAGCGGGCCGGGATGCCGAAGCGTTCCAGCGTGGAGCGCAGCGCCGGCACGTAGATCTCGGGGGCGCGCACGATGACGCCCATCTCGCGGAAGGGGCGTCCCGCGGTGGCCTGAAGAAGAATGCGGCGCGCGATCTCTTCGACTTCGCGCTCGATGCCCGGCGCCTTGACCAGCGCCAGAGCGGGCCGGGCTCGCCGGGCACGGGTGCGCTCCTGGTCTACCACAGCGGTGAAGCCCATGGCGGTGAGACGCGTGCGGAGGGCGGGCGTGAGATCCTCGTCGCCAAGGGTGAGGGTGAGATCGGCGTGCCTGCCCATGGCGGCCACCACGCGCAGTTCGGGATCGGGGAGGGCGTGAAAGCCATCCATGCAGATGGTCGAGATACCGTGTAACCCCTGCGCTGTAATCTGTGCGGCGGCCAGCTCCAAACGCCGTGCGCGCATCGCCAGACCGCGGCGAGCGAGTTGGCGATCCACCTCCTGGTAGACGGCGAGGAAGGCGTCGCCGAGGGGGACATCGGGGAGAGAGGCGGCGAGGCGGGCGCTATCGCAGCCGGCGGAGGCGAACTCCTCGATGGTGTGCGCCAGCGAGTTCGAGAAGCCGTGGAACCGGATGACGCGGGAAAACTCGGGGCGCGCGACGCGTTGTGCGGCCTCTTCCACCAGGAGGTAAAGCACGGCGCGGGGAACCTCGGCAGCGCCGCCGGCATAGTCGCGAACGAAGCTGGAGAGGGTTTGGATCAGGCTGCCGCGAAATACCAGGCCCTCGCGGGCGAGACGATTCTGCAGGTGCCGCGCCATGGTGTCGGTGGGCACCAGGAGGCGAATGGCCGAATTGCCCGAGAGCGCCTGGCGAAAGCGATCCAGGATGTTGGTGGTTTTGCCCGAGCCGGCGGGTCCCGAGAGCAACCGCATCGGCTCCAGTGTAGCGCAGGGCGAAGAAAAATCGAACAGGAGATTTAGTGCCTGGCCGCTGGAAGAGATCGGTTCAGCCGGCTGCGGACCCAATGACGAGATCGAGGCCGGCAGCGTCGGCGAACGCCCGGAAATCCCGGTCTCGCGTAAGCAGAGGAATCCCGCGATCAATACAGCTTTGGGCCATCAGGGCATCGCCGAGGCGCGCCTTGCGGCGCTTTGCCAACACCTTTGCTCGTAACTCGCCTACCCGTTGCCAATAGCCAGGCCCGACCTCGATGAGAGGCAGTTCCGAGAGAGTTTGCGAAACCTCTACAGAAAGCTGCGGCTCGCTCAACACTTCGGTGAGCACAACGGGCACCATCAGCACCTGCCGGTCCTGGAGCGCCCTATCGAGCAACTCCGCGTCCTCGCCGCCATCTCCTTGCAGGAAGGCGATCCAGGTGCTGGTGTCGACCGCGATCACCGGTCGGCCTTCAGCTCATCTGACGTGAGCGTGAAGCGAACCTTGCCCCGGAGTTGGCGTAGCTGCGCGTAGGCCTGCGATGCGGCAACCAGTTGCAGGCCGGTACGAACAGTCTGGGTGATGCCGCTACCGGTGGCGCGTTGTGCCTTTTTGAGCAGCTCCGGTGGCACCTCGACGGTGATCTTGCGCGCTGTCTCCATGACGCCTCAGTATACCATACCCGATACCAGCATCGACTATGGCCCAACGGGTCAGCCGTATGCATCGGCGGTCTTGGGCCTGGGATGCTCTCTACGCCAGGAATACTGCCGGGGAAACCTGAAAGAACTCGGCGAGTTTGCGGATGTGGGCCTTGCTGAGTTCCCGCTTGCCGTTCAGGACCAGGGAGGCGATGGAGCGCGCGCCGAAGATGGGGGTCAGGTCCGCCGCCCGCAAGTCGCGCTGTTCCATGAGGAATTGGATCATGCCGATGGGATCGGCCGGCGGAAGCGGGTAGGTGCGCTCATCGTATTCTTTGACGAGGGTGGCGAGAAGGGAATGGAGCGCGATTTCCTCCGGGCCTGCGGCGCCGTGCTCAATCGCTCGGCTCAGTGGCTCCATTATTTCGATGAAGTGATCCATTTCCTCGCCCGTCTCGATGCGCTTGGGCATCGTCCGGGAGAGCAACTTTCCATATTTGGCAGGGCTTAGGGTTAGCACCATTTCTTCCATTCCTCTCGATCATATTCTCTATGAGTCAACAGCGCTTTCACATAGATTTCACGGCCGGCAAAGAAAACGGTCGTAATCAGCCGGTAGCGATTGTGCCCCAGATTGAACACGAGCACTTCGCCAATCAGGTCCGCGCCCGGAAACTTGATGCGCACGTCGGCGAGGCAAGTCCAATTGGCGGCGGCCGCGGTGCGGAACCAGTTCAGCGCGTCGGATTCTGTCCCCGGATGTTTGGCTGTGAGTTTTTTGAGCCCGTGCCGGCTGACCACGTTCACAAATAGATGTTATCAAAACGATAACACATATGCAAGCGAGAAATGTCTCTGCCCTATCTTGGGGCGATGCGCTGCACGAAGGGCAGCTTGGACAAGGCCTCCAGGCGAGCGATGGGGATGTGGCCTTGAATCGTGGCGCCTTGCTGGCTGGTGATTACCAGGCCTGCCTGGCGCAGTTGGTTTAACGCGCCGGTGGATAAGTCGGCGATGGTGAGCCTTACATAGGCTTCTTCGCCAAATACGAACTTACTCTCGTCCACGCTGGGGCGGCCTCCGGCTTTGACGCGCGCGATCAGGGCGGCAATCGCCGGATCGAGATTCGACGCCGGCGTTTGCGGTGCCAGCGGGGGCGCTACTTTGCGGGATTCCATCATGGGTCGAGGCATGGCGCCGCCGCCGCCGCCGAAGTAGGCCCGATCGGCAATCATGGCCATGGGGGCGGCGACGGCCTGCAGGCGATCCCCTCTGCCGAAGACGCCCTCGTAGCTCATGCCCTCGGGCATCTCCACGGGCACTTCGACGCGCCGCGGCGCGCCGCCTTCGGTGATCACTGTTTCTTCCACCGCGACGAAGGATGTGAACGGCGTCATCAGGCGGTAGTCGATACCCAGTTGCGTGATCTGCTGCTTGAGATCGTCGCGCATGACGCCACGTTGCAAGCCGCCGAAGTCCTGGGACATCAGGTCTTCCACGCGGCGGCGGGCCCAGAGCGTGGCCAGCATGGCATTCTCGGGCTGCGAAGCGGGCAGGTTGACGCGGATCTCGCGGGTGAACTCGCGGCCCGCCATCTTGCCGCGCAGGCGGATCACACCGGCGCCGGGCGAAGTGTAGCGGCCGGAAATGACCAGCGGTTTGGCGGCGAACAGGTCGGGGATGCGCGCCGGGTAGACGCCAGTGACCGCGAGGCCGCCCCAATCGATCGAGATATCGGTGAGCAGTGGGCTGCTGACGCGCTCGTGGAAGCGGCGCGCGGCGGCGGAGCCATCGTCCTGCAGTCCGACGTACTCCACTTCGCCGCGGCCGTAGCGCGCCATGCCGTCGAGCAGGAAATGGTTGACGCTGCCGCCGATGCCGAAGGCGAAGACGCGCGCGTTGGGGTGGCGCTGCACCTCGGCGAGGATATCCAGATCGTTGCCCACCTCGCCATCGGTCATGAAGCAGACCACGCGGGTGCGCTCCGGCGCATCGCTGGGGGCGCCGCTGGGGGCGAGCGCCGCGCGGATGGCCTTCATCATTTCGGTGCCGCCGCTGCCGGACCGCGAGTTCAGAAACTCGCGCGCCAGGCGGCGATTCTCGGGCGTGGCGGGCACGGGGTTGGGGAACAGGATGTGGGTGTCGCCGGAGAACGTGATCAGGTTGAAGGTGTCGCGCGGATGCAAGCCGTCGAGCGCCAGGCCCATCGCCTCCTTGGCTTTCTCGATGGGGAAGCCCGACATGGAGCCGGAAGTATCCAGCACGAACACCAGTTCCTTGGGCGCGATCTCTTCGGGCTGCACGCGATCGGGCGGTTGTAGCAGGAGGGTGAAGTAGCCCGTGTGGGTGAGCACCGCATCTTCCACCCGGCGGCCGGCGACGCCGTACTTGAGGATGAAATCCTTGTTCGGGATAACGGACTTGTCGCGCAGTTTCACCACGGCCTGGCGCGGGTTGGGGCGCTCGATCGCGACATCATGGGTGCGCGATTCGATGGCTCCGATGGGGACGCCGGCGTCCAAGTGGACCTCCACCGCGATATCGTGGCCGGCGCGCGTGCCTTCGGGCGTGACGGGCGGCGCGATGCGGGCGGCGTCGGGCACTCCGCGGCGCGGCATGTAGCGCGGCGCCACCACCATCGGGAAATTGAACGAGTAGGCGCCGGCTTCGTAGGGCACGGTTTCGACGTAGCCGATCTGGATCTGCACGGTGGCGCCGGGAAGGATATTGGCGACGGCCTGGGTGAAGATGTTGGGGCGCTCCTGGTCGAGCAGGGAGGCAATGCGGCCCGTGCGGCGGGCCTCCTCGTAGATTTTGCGCGCTTCGTCGCGCGGTTTGATGAGGCCGCGAATGGTGCGGTCGCCGACGTGCATGGTCATGTCGTCCACGGCGGAATCGGGCGGTAGCGGGAAGGTATAGACGGCCTCGATTTTTTCGGCGAACGGGTTGTGAAACTCCTGGGTGACGGTGGCGCGGGCGAGCGGACCGGCAATGCGAACCTGCACGTCCGTGTGGCGTAGCGGGCAGATGCCCTTCGGCGTGGTGAGCGATCCGGGCGCGACGGAATCGTTGGCGGCAAACCCGGGAAGGGCGAGGATGGCAAGAAAAAGTAAACGCGAGTGGAACGGCATCGGAAGACCTCCACGGGCGAAATGCCGCCAGAGCGGAATTCCTTTCAGGCAAGGCAAAAAACCGCCCGGAGCACCGAGAACGTTGCATACTGGGATTGAGAATCCGAAGCGGAGTGATTGTCAATGAAAGCTAAGAGTTTTGCAAAAGACTTTCCCGTCGTTTGCGTGGGTGGTTCGGCCGGCGGCCTCGACGCCTATACCCGGTTACTCACGCATCTGCCGGCCGATATGGGTGTGGCGATCGTCATCGTGAATCACTTGAGAAGCGTAGCCACCCACCTTCACGAGATTCTTCCGCGCTACACACAGATGCCGGTTGAACTGATCACGGAAAAACTACTCATCGAGCCCAACCATGTGTTCATCATCCCGGAACAGCGGGATTTGCACGTTCTTGACGGAGAGTTCCGTCTAAAGCCGATATCCAAGCCCAGGGGATGGCCCGACGTGATTACGGTCTTTCTGCGCTCCCTCACGCAGAACTGGGACGGCAAACTGATCGCTGTCATTGTCTCCGGCTATGATGGCGATGGGGCAGCGGCGCTGTGCGGCATACGGGAAGTGGGGGGCATTACCATCGCGCAGAAGCTCGACACGGCCGGGCAGCCGGATATGCCTGAGAGTGCCATCGCAACCGGGTGTATCGATTTTGTTCTTTCACCTGAGAACATCGCGCAGCAAATTGTACGAATTGCCGCACGCGTCCCGGGCGAAGGGAACGCCAATTCACCAGAAGGCAAGTAGAAGTCCGAGCTGCGAAGCGGATGCACAAGGCGGAGCCTTATGCCACTGGGCTACGATAGTCGTTCGATGTCCAAGCGGGCGGGGCTGATACTCTTCGTGGCGTTCGCGGCGCTGTTCCTGACGGTGAACCGCGACGCCTATCGCGGCTATTTTCAGGACGACGAGATCGATAACCTGAGCTGGGCGCCGTACCTCGGGCCGCTGGATTTCCTGCAGGGCGCCGCCACGCCGCGGTTTCAGGCCAATAATTTCCGCCCGGTGGGCCACTACTATTTCCATGCGGTGGAGGAACTCGCGGGGCTGGATTTCCCGGTTTATGTCGCGGTGCTGCATGCGTTCCACCTGTTGAACGTCTGGCTGCTGTGGCTGCTGGCGCGGCGGCTTGGGGCCACGGCGTTCGCCACCGCCGCCGCATGCTTGTTCTTCGGACTGCACATGGCGCTGTTCGACAATTTCTGGAAGCCGATGTACGTCTTCGATGTGCTCTGCGCCACGTTCTGCCTGCTGAGCCTGTGGTGCTACGCGAGCGAGCGTTGGGTACTGAGCTTCGCGGCCTTCTGGTTGGCCTACAAGTCGAAGGAACTGGCGGTCATGCTGCCAGTGGTGCTGCTGGCCTTCGAGATCTGGTTCGGCAAACGGCGCTGGAAGCCGCTGGCGCCGTTTTTTCTGACCTCGCTTTCCTTCGGCGTGCAGGGAATTCTGGGGAATCCCAATCGGGATAACGACTACACCTTTCGCTTCACGGCCGCCGCCCTGGCCACAACCAGCGTGTTCTACGCCGGACGCGTTTTCCTGATTCCGTATCTCGGATTCGTGGTCCCCGCGATAGCATTTCTGGCGCGCGGCCATATGTCTTCAGCTCGCCGCACATGGTTCGGACTGGCGGCGATGGGTTCGTTCCTCTTCCCCGTGCTGTTTCTGCCGGGGCGGGTATTCAGCGGGTACTGCTACCTGCCGTTCGCGGGCCTGGCCATCGCCATCACGGGGCTGGCGGAGGCGGGTGGGGCGGACCCCCCTGGTCCTGGGGTCCCCTCTGGGGACGGACGCCCTCGTCCCGCATCCGGAACAACGATATCAGCATCTTGCCAGGCGCAAGCAGGCCGACGGGGGCGTCGGCCGCAGACCAGGGGGTCCGCCCCACAAGCCGCGCTGGGACTGTTCCTGGCATTGTGGCTGCCCATGGATATCCACGAACTGCGCTTGCGGCGGCGCGATACCCTGGCCAACGACGACGAGGTCCGCACGTGGATGAGCGCGGTCGGCCGGTTCGCCGCCGGCAAGCAGCGAGTGGATGCGTTCGTGTTCTCCGGCACGCCCGCCGGCTTCCATCAGTGGGGCATCGAAGGCACGCTCAAGTATTTCTACGAGCGCAACGATCTCACCGTGAAGCCCATCGGTGGGCCAGACGCGGCGGCCCTGATCGCGACCAGGCGCGTGGCGATGCTGAACTGGGACGCTGCGCGCAAGCGCCTCGATATCGTGATGCGCGGGCCCGGCAGTTACTGAGTCAGCACGCGCGAATCGGTCTGAAATTTCTTGTAATCGCTGAACGTGTAGATGATTTCGCCGCGCATCACCTTGACCAGGGCGATGCGCACGGAACCCTTGATGGCAGCCCGCTTAGGCAGCCAGACTTCGTGGTTGACGCGCGCGTTTTCAATGGTGAGGTGGCTGCCTTTGGCGAGGCGGATCAGGAAACCGCCGAAGGTGATGGTGTCCAGCGATTCGAGGTCGACTCTGACCCACTGGTAGTCCTTCTTGTCGATCCAAAAACGCAGCTTGACCTTGGGAAAGAACGCGGTGGACGCGCTTTTCGGGCGGTATCCGGGCCTGGGCGCGCCCTCGATGACGAAGGCGTCACCGCCATTGAGCGCTTCCTCGCCGGCCAGTTTGAAGTTGAAGGCGTCGGGCAGTTCCTTGAGCGGCTCGCGCTGTTTCTGCCTCTTGCGTTTCCAGTCGGCAACGCGGCGCTCGCGCTGCTCCGGGGTCTCCTTGCGCCGGTCTTCGATGCTGTGCTGGAGTTTGGCCTCCTCTTTACCCGCGTCCTTTTGGGAAAGCGGCTTGTCATCGCGCGCCACCAGGCGGCGGTAGGGCGACCCCTCCAGCAGGGTCACGTCGAAGGTCTCGCTCTCGGTCTTTTTCAGCTTTCCGCTTGCCTCCAGGTCGCGCTGCTCCTGGCGTTGCAGAAAGGTGTAGCTGCGCGAGATCTCGGTGTTGCGCCGGTCGAGCTCGGTAGAGCGGCGGATGATCTCCAGCGGGTCCTGGGCGGGCAGGACGGCGGGCAGCGCAAGAGCGAGGAGAAGCAGACGCACGATTATTTCTACGGTTCGGTGCCGGCTCCGGTTTCAAGCGGATGCCGGGGAATCACTGTCTTAATGGTATGTTAATCGGCGTGGCGCGGATTGTCTTCTTCACGGCAGTGGTGGCACTGCTCGGCCTGTGGGCGGCGATTGCCCGGCGCGGCAAGTAGCGTAGCCTTTTAGGCGGGGTGCCCTCTGGGCCGCCCCCATTCGTGGGGGCATTCTTCCCCGGCTTCGTGCTGCCACTGAGTTACAGTAAGGGTGCATGGAAAGCACTCGGATTGCGATCGCGACCGCGGACGGCGTTTCCGTTTGCGATCACCTGGCGCGCTCGGCGGCCTTTGTCGTGGTGGAAGTAAACTCGGGCGTGCCCGGCGCGCGGGCGACACGGGCGCGCGGAACGGAGGCCTGCGGAAATCACGCCACCTTCGTTGAAATGCTGGCCGGGTGCGACGCGGTGATCTGCGGCGGCATCGGGCAGGGCGCGGCGGTATCGCTGGCGGCGCATGGGATTCGCCCGCTGGTTTCGCCGGCGGCCGCCGGGACGCCGATCGACGATGCCTTGCAGGCATGGATCGCAGGGCGGCTGGCTACGTCCGACGAACGCGTCTGCCTCTGCCACGGGGACTGACAAGACTGGCATGAATTTCCGCCGGGGACTGACAAGACTGGCAT
>Ga0209014_10002714_pt1 | contig 10257 bp, 8 predicted proteins | sample BarGraNGADG00212_FD_184491 | JGI IMG/M metagenome (GOLD analysis project Ga0209014, IMG submission 184491) | Arctic peat soil microbial communities from Barrow, Alaska - Barrow Graham LP Ref core NGADG0002-212 (SPAdes) (version 2) | ecosystem: Environmental > Terrestrial > Soil > Wetlands > Peat... | reverse complement strand
GATTCCATCGGGCACCTGACCACCGACTCGCGCTTGCAGGCGCTGTTGATCGCCTTCGCCTTCGGCGCATTCATCGAGGGCGCCGCGGGCTTCGGCACACCAGTGGCAGTGGCGGCGGCAATGCTCACCGGACTTGGCTTCGAGCCGTTCTACGCGGCTGCCATCTGCTTGCTGGCCAACACAGCGCCGGTGGCGTTCGGATCCATCGGGATTCCCATCACCACGCTGGCCGTAACCACGGGACTACCGCTCGATCGGCTGAGCGCGGGCGTGGGGCGCATCTGCGCCCCCGTGTCGCTGTTCGTCCCGGCGTACCTGATCCTGGTGATGGGCGGCTGGAAGGGGCTGCGCGGCGTGCTGCCGGCTGCGGCGATGTGCGGCGCGGCATTCGCCGGCACGCAGTTTCTAGTGTCGAATTACATGGGACCGCAGCTCACCGACATTCTGGCATCCCTGGCGGCCATGGGCGCCCTGCTCATCGTCATCCGGCGGCGTGGCGGACCGCCGCGGAAACATAGCGGCCGGGAGATCGCTCTCGCATGGGCGCCGTACTTACTGCTGGTGATCTTCGTTCTGCTTTGGGGATACCCGCCGCTGCAAACCCAGCTCAACGCCTTCAACGTCCGGGTGAACTGGCCGGGCCTGCACAACGCGATCCAGCGCATGCCGCCCGTGGTGGCCAAGGCGACAGCGTATGGGGCCGTCTACAACTTCACCTGGCTCTCGGCGTCCGGCACGGCCTGCCTGCTGGCGGCAATCCTCGGCGCCATGGTCGCCGGCCTTTCGATAAGGCAGTTTGGGCGCGTGTTGCGGCACACCGCCAAGCAACTGGCGCTGGCGGAACTTACGCTGGCGGCAGTGCTCGGCCTGGCCTTCCTGATGAACTACTCGGGAGCGACGGCGACGCTCGGTCTCGCCTTCGCGGCGACCGGCGTACTTTTTCCGTTCTTTAGCGCGCTCTTAGGTTGGTTGGGCGTCTTCCTGACCGGCAGCGACACATCGGCCAACGCGCTCTTCGGCACGCTGCAAGTGGTGACGGCGGAGAAACTCGGGCAAAACCCGGTATTGATGGCGGCAGCGAATTCCGCGGGCGGAGTCATGGGCAAGATGATCAGCCTGACCAGCATCGCGGTGGCGGCGGCAGCTACCAGCATGAAGCGCGAAGACGAGGGTCGCCTGTTCCGCTTCACCCTGCGCCATAGTATATTCCTGGCCAGCATGATCGGCCTCCTGGTCATGTTCTACGCCTACGTAGCGCCCGCCTGGGCGCCATAATGCGATAGGCCACGCCGTGCCCAACCCAGTGTGCCAGCAGAATTCCCACAAACTGTCGAAGTCTTCTACGGCAGATTCCCACAGTTTGTGGAGGTTTCTTGCATTCTGAGCCGGTGAGGGGTATTGTAAATAACAGGATCTGTTTCACGGAATCAGAGTTGGTAGATGCATGTCTGTATGGAATCGCAGGGATGTCCTCAGAATGGGGGCGGTCGGTCTGGCTGGTGTCGAGCGCGCCCTATCCGCGCCGCCAGCGTTGAGCATCGCGCACTATCGCACGTCGCCCACCGCGAAGGAGGCTATTGCGGAGGAGGCGAAAATGCTGACCCGCAAGGCTATCGAAGCGCTGGGCGGGATGCAGCGATTCGTGTCGAAGGGCAACAGCGTCTGGGTAAAGCCGAACATCGGTTGGGACCGGAGCCCCGAGCTGGCCGCCACGACCAACCCGGATGTGGTAGCCGCTCTGGTGGAAATGTGCTTCCAGGCCGGCGCGGGCAAGGTGATTGTCAGCGACAATGCCTGCAATCCCGCCCAGCGCACTTTCCCGCGCAGCGGCATCCAGCCGGCCGCCGAAAAGAGCGGAGCGCGTGTCTTCTTCATGGACGAGCGGAAGTTCCGGAAGATGGCGATCAAGGGGCATGTGCTCAAAGAATGGGAGATCTACACTGACATCGTCGAGTCCGACCGGGTCATCAATGTCGCCATCGTGAAGCATCATGGGCTGTGCAAGGCAACGCTGGGGATGAAGAATCTGATGGGCGCCACGGGCGGGGCGAGGAACCGCTTTCACCAGAACCTGGACCAGACCGTGGTCGATTTGGCCGCGTTCCTGAAGCCGCAACTGGTGGTGCTCGACGCCATCCGCATTCTGGCGGCCAACGGGCCCACGGGCGGCAACCTGGCCGACGTGAGACGCAAGGACACCATCGTGGCCGGGGTGGATCAGGTGGCCGTGGATGCGCTGGGCGCCACGCTGCTCGGGCTCAGGCCCGAGGAACTCGCCCACATCATAGAAGCGAATTCGCGCGGTTTGGGGACCATGAACTACCGGTCGCTCTCCCCCGTGCAGGTGGAGGTCTGATAACGATGGTGTACCGACTTTTCCTCGTGCTCGGATTAGCCTGTTTTCCGCTGGCGGCGCAGGATGGCGAGACAGGTCCCGCCAAGCCGGCCGTCATTCCCGAGCCGGTCAAGAGTTCGCTCGCGGCGCTGGTGCCGGCTGCGCGCGAACTGGGCGGCGCGGGTCCCGGGGAGCGCCGCTTTTACGGCTCGGATCTCTGGACCTACATCGACGGCGGCGCCGAACCCTACCACGGTTACGGCATGGTCGCCATGGTTCACCAGGAGTACAAGATCAAGGATACCGAGCTCACCATCGACGTCTTCGATATGGGCGATCCGCTGAGCGCCTTCGGCATCTACTCCTCCGAACGGGCGCCGGAGTACAAGTACCTGGACATTGGCGCTGAAGGCCATGGTGAAGATGCGGCGCTTGATTTCCTGCAAGGCAAATACTACGTGAAGCTGGCCGCCGTGCGCGAGAACGGCAGCGCGGCGCCGCTGTTGGCCACCTGCGCCGGCCAGATCTCGAAACGAATCGGCGGCGGCAAGAGCATGCCTGAAGGATTGAAGCTGTTGCCCGCCGCCAACCGCGTGGCACACTCGGAGAAGTTCGTCAAGACGGCGCCGCTCGGGCACAGCTTCCTTGCACCGGCATACCTGGCTTTCTATACATTAGAGGGCAAGCAGAGCACGGTGGCATTGTCGCTGGCGGCCAATCGGGCCGAAGCCCAGTCGCGCGCCGAACAACTGGGCAAATACTTCACCAAGCTCGGCAAATTGGCGCCGCGGCCCGATCTCGGGCCGGGCGCCAGCCTGGGGTCCACCTCCTATGAGGGTGAGGTGGTGTATGCCGTGCGGGGGCGTTACGTTGTGCTGGTGGTGAACCCTCCGGCGGACCGGGGAGGTTTTCTGAAGACGCTGATCGGCGCCATCCCGGAGGCGGACTGAGCGGTCCGGTGTCGATTTGGCAAAAAAGCGCAAGACATCCTGGTTGGTCCGGCTGCGGGTAATTTGCCAGACCATCTTCCTTGTACTCTTCTTTTATCTGTTCCTGCAAACCGTCTACCACCCGATCAACCGCATCCAGGGTCCGGTCAAGCTATTTTTCCAGATCGACCCGCTGGTGGCGCTGAACGCATGGCTGGCCTCGCACACGCTGGAGCGGGCCATGATGCTCTCCGCGGTGACGCTCGTGGTGACACTGCTCTTCGGCCGCTGGTTCTGTGGATGGGTCTGCCCGTTCGGGGCGATCCACAACTTGTTCACCAGCTTGCGCGGGGGCCCGGCGAAAGCCAAGCTGGAGGTCGGTGGTTATGACTCGCTGCAGAAACTGAAGTATTACGTGCTTGGCGGATTGCTGGCGGCGGGCCTGGCCGGCGTCAACATCATCGGCTGGCTGGACCCCTTTTCGTTCCTGTTCCGGTCGCTGACCACGGCGGTGTACCCCGCCTTCAACCGGGGCATCGTGGTTCTGTTCACGTGGATCTACAACGTCAACCCCGGCGTGGGCCCGGTGCGCGTCACCCTGGTCAGCGAGCCGGTCTACGAGTTTCTGCGCGGGCACGTTCTGGCGGCACAGCAGCCGTTTTACTACGGCAGTATGACGATCGGCGTTCTGTTTCTCCTCGCGATCGTGTTGAACTTCTTTCGCGCCCGGTTCTGGTGCCGGTATGTCTGCCCGCTGGGCGCATTGCTCGGCGTGGTGGGGCAGCGCCCGCTAATCCGCCTCCGTACGGATGCCGAAGAGTGCAACGACTGCCGCCTTTGCCTCCAGGACTGCCAGGGCGGCGCAGCGCAGCAGAATGGCAAGGTGGTCCGGGCGGAATGGCACCCGGCCGAGTGCTTCTACTGTTTTAACTGTATCTCGGACTGCCCGCGGGATGCGGTCGGAATCGCGGCAGCAGGGGCGAAGAAGGGCGAAAACCTTGTCACGTTGGAGCGGGATGAGGTCGGAATCGCGGCAAAGGCGGTGAAGAAGGGGAGTGCGGAAAGGTGAAACCCTTGTCAATTTGGACGGGCAAAGCGAAGAAGCCCTCCGGACCGGGGCTGCAACGCCGGACCGTGCTGGCTGCCTGCCTCGCCGGACTGGGCGGCGGTTTGGTTTTCCGCGTCCATCCTCGCACCTCCAAGAAGTCCTTCAGCCAGGAACTGGTGCGGCCGCCGGGAGCTCTTCCGGAAGCGGATTTCCTGGCCAAGTGTGTCCGCTGCGGCGAATGTATGAAGGTCTGTCCGACCAACGCCATTCAACCCGCGGCTTTCGAGGGGGGACTCGAAGGCAGTTGGACGCCCGTAATGAAGATGGATGTCGGCTACTGCGAGTACGAATGCACGCTCTGCTCGCAAGTCTGCCCCACGCAGGCGCTCCGCCCGGTCGGTGTCGCCGAAAAACAGAAGATCAAGATAGGGCTGGCCTACTTCGACAAGAACCGATGCCTTCCGTGGGCCTATTCCCGAACCTGCATCGTGTGCGAGGAGCACTGCCCAACGCCGAAGAAGGCGATCTGGTTCGAAGAGGCCGAGGTGACGAACATCCGGGGCGAGCGGGTGCGAGTCAAGCAGCCTCGCATCGACCCCGACCTGTGCATCGGCTGCGGTATCTGCGAAAACAAGTGTCCGATTAAAGCCGGCGCCGGCGTACGCGTCTTCAGCGCCGGAGAGGCCCGCAATCCGGAGAATCAAATTCTGCTCGATGGCGGCTATAGCGGATGACGAAACGAGAGAAGGGGTAAGGTACAAGGCAGCTTCCCCGAACTTCCGCCGTGGCTACGGCGGCTAACACGGATAAAGAGGGGTAGTTTATGAATTTCGGATCTTCTCGACGCAATTTCCTGGCCGGCAGCCTGGCGCTCCCGGTGCTCCCGGCGCTTGCCGCTCCGCCGGCTAAGCCCATTGGCATGGCCCGGCGCACTCTGGGTAAGACCGGACTCAAGCTCTCTCCGCTCGGTTTCGGCGGCAGGGGCACCTCCGAAGCCGGCGTCCTCCGGCGCGCCTTCGACCTGGGCATCAACTACTTCGACACCGGGCGGATGTACGCCAACAGCGAGCGGTTGATCGGCGTGGCTCTCAAGGACCATCGCAAAGACGTCGTCATTTCCACCAAGACCGCGAACCAGACCAAGGACAAGGCCCTGGCCGATCTGGACACCAGCCTGAAAGAACTCCAGTCGGACTACGTCGATATCTGGCAATATCAGAACGCCTATACCCGCCCGGAGGACGTCACCGACGAAGTGCTCGAAACCCTGCAGATTGCCAAGAAAGCCGGCAAGGCTCGTTTCGTCGGTATCACCAGCCATTTGAATGTGCCGGCGATGGTGGACAACATGGTCAAACGCGGCGGCTGCGACATGATGCTGGTGGGATTCAACTTCACCATGCAGGCGGACACCGCGCATGCCATCGAGAGGGCGCGCCAGTCGGGGATGGGCATGGTAGCCATCAAAGTCCTGGCCGGTGGGTTCGCCAGAATCGAGGCCAGCCCCGCGCGTTCCGACGGACGATGGTTCACTCCCGGCACCATCGACGGGCTGACGGCGACGCTGAAACAGGATGGCGCCATGACCGCCGCCATCCGTTGGGTGCTGCGGAACGAGTTCGTGGACAGTTCCGCCGTTTGCATGGCCGACTACGATCAGGTGGAAAGCAACGTGCGCGCCATGGCGCAGGCCTTCACGCCGGAGGACGAGAAGCTGTTGACCGCCAAAACGGCGTTCCTTGCCCCCCGTTACTGCCGTATGTGCGGGACTTGCACCGGGGTCTGCGATAAAGGCGTGCGCGTGTCCGACATGTTGCGGTTCGTGGCCTACGCGGAAGGCTATCGCGACTTCCCGCTGGCCCGGCAGAGCTATCTCGACCTTCCCGAGCACCAGCGCCAGATCCACTGCGGGAATTGCGGGTCGTGTACGGTCAACTGCCCGAACGGAGTCCAGGTACGCGACCAGTTACTCAAGGCGGAGAGATTGTTCGCCTGAGCTAACCACGTGCCGAGGAGAAGAAGATGAAGAGACTTTCCAAGATCATAGGACTGTTAGCCATAGGCTGCCTTACGCTTGGTGCATTGCGGGCCCAGGCGCCGAACACCCTCGCTAAAGAAGAAATCGCCGCCGGATGGAAGCTCTTGTTCGACGGCTCCACGCTGAAGGGGTGGGAGCCGCACCCGGCTTCCGCTACCGAACCCGCGGCAACGGCGTGGCGTGTGGCCGATGGCGCCATTCTCTGCGACGGCGATCGTCGAGGATGGCTTGGCACGGCCGACACCTTCAGCGACTTCAACCTGAAGATTCAATTCCGGGCCGGGGAGAAAATCAACAGCGGCGTCTTTATTCGCTCTCAGAAAGAGGGGGGGATCCCCGCTGAGACTGGTTATGAATTGCAGATTTGGGACTTTCGGCCGACTTACAAAACCGGAGCTCTGGTGAATGCGATCGAAGCGGAACCGACCAAGATTCTGGCGGATCAATGGAACAGCTACGATATCACCGCGGACGGTAGCCACTTCATCGTGATTCTCAACGGGAAGAAAGTCCTGGACGGCACGGACTCTAAGCACGCCTCGGGAGTGCTTGGCCTGCAGTACAACACCGGCGGCGGCAAGGTCGAGTTCCAGAATATCAAAATCAGGCCGATCAAGCACTGACACACTCAGGGGCCATCGCCCGTCGTGGCGGGCGGCGCATCCCGTGCCCCCTGGCTACGGCTTGATTACCTTGACGACGTAATAGCTGACGGACGGGCGAACTTCTTTGAACCAGTGGGGGATACCCGCCGGGACAACGATCACATCGCCCTTGCTCAGATGGTGAGCCTCGCCATTCTTTATCTCGGATCCCACGGACTGACCGGGTTTCGTCTTCGTCAGACCAATCGCGGTTCCGCCCGTTACGAAAGTGGCGTCGCCCTCAATCATATAGATGACGTCCGTCTCTTTATCATGCACCTCGACTTGCCCAGGCTTGTCGCGGTGGCTTCCCGTGACCGTGAGGTCCGGCGCCGTGACCAGAGAGCCGCCCTTGCCGATCGCGGCAGCCACTTTATCGTGGTCCACGTAGGTGACACCTGCCGCCCCACCCACTGTGGTCGCCAGGAAGGCCGCCGCTAAAATCAAGAGTGTTACAAGCACGATCAGGAACTTCATTTGCTTCTCCTTATTGTTTACTTCCCGGATTCTCCGTGGAATGGACCATGTCTTCATACCACACAGAGGTGGCGGCGTCAACTAGAAGCCACTCCGTTCATTGACAGTAGGCCCTGCCCTTTGATAGAGTGGTCGCCAGTCTGGGTTCAAGGAGGGGCAAGTGTGGAATCCCGCTAGCAGCCTGCGGCAACGGTGTCCGGCTTGGCCCCTGCTGCTGTGCATCGCGTGGCTTGGCCGAGCGCAGACAACCCCGAAAGTCTCCTTTTCCAAAGACGTAGCTCCCATCCTCACAGAGAGGTGCATGCAGTGTCATGGCCGCGAGCCTCTGATGGCCCATCTGGATCTGCGCACGCGGGAAGGAGCCCTGAAAGGCGCCCAGCATGGGCCCGTGGTCAACCCGGGCAATGCCGCCGGCAGTCATTTGTACCGCCACCTGACGGGCCAGGAGCTGCCCCGGATGCCCTTAGGGGGCCAGTTGCCCGACGCGGAAATTGCCGTGATCAGGAATTGGATCGATAGCGGCGCCGAGTGGGACAGTGGCGTGACCCTTGGCCCGGGGGCTGGGCCGGCGGGATCCGCCGAGAAGAAGTTCAGCGATATGCAGCGCCGCTATTGGGCCTTCCAGAAAGTAGTGAAGCCCGCCGTGCCGGCGGTGAAAGATGCCGGCTGGGCGCGCAACCCAATCGATGCCTTCATCGCGGCGAAGCTTGAGGAGAAGAACCTCAGGCCCAACCCGCCCGCCGACAAAACCACGCTGCTGCGGCGAGCCACGCTGGACCTGACCGGGCTGCCGCCCACGCCGGAAGAGGCGCGTGCATTCCTGGCGGACGCTTCGCCCGGCGCCTTCGCTAAAGTGGTCGACCGCCTTCTGGCTTCCCCTCAGTACGGCGAACGCTGGGGCCGGCACTGGCTTGACCTGGCTCGCTACGCGGACACCAATGGCTTCAAGGGCGACGAAACGCGCCCCAACATCTGGCGCTATCGCGATTACGTAATTCAGGCGTTCAATGAAGACAAGCCTTATGACCGGTTCATTCGGGAGCAGATCGCCGGAGATGAGTTGTATCCGAACGATCTGTCCGCCAGAGTCGCGGTCGGCTTCAATCGTCACTTTACGGATGAAAGCAATCAGCCGGTGATTGAGTTGCGGCGCCAGGAAACCTTGAACGACATTACCGACACGGTGGGCGCGGTGTTCCTCGGCATGACGTACGGTTGTGCCCGATGCCACGACCACAAATTCGATCCGATCCTGCACAAGGATTACTACCGGCTACAGGCGTTCTTCGCGAATATTCGCGAGCAGGACGATTTGGTGCTGCTCTCCGGCGCCGAACTGGCGGTGTACCGGCAGCAGCAAGCGAATTGGGAAGAGAAAACGCGCGATATCCGCCAGGAAATGCACGCGATGGTCGAGCCGCTGGCCAAAGCCAGGCGCGACTATTACAGCATCCGTTTCTCTGCGGGCACGAAGGAGGCTTTGGGCACGCCCCCTGAGAAGCGAACCCCGCTGCAGTCCCTGCTGGCGATCAAAGCCACGCCGCAGATCACTTATGAGGACCGGGCTCTGGTCAACTTTAAGGATGAAGAGTTCGGCGCCGCGCAGTTGACCCCGCAGCAGAAGAAGCGCTTTGCGGATCTGGAAGCCGAGTTGCGAAGTTACGATTCGCTGAAACCAAGACCGCCGGTGGCACAGACGATCGTCGACAACGGACGGGAGGCGCCCAAATCCTATGTGCTGGGAGCGGGCAATTGGGACGTCCTACGGGACGAGGTGCAGCCCGGATTTCTTTCGATCTTAGTCCCGGGCAATCCACAGATCGTCCCGCCGGAGGGCCTGAACTCGACGGGGCGGCGGTCGGTTCTCGCCAACTGGTTGGCCGATCCACAGAATCCGCTCACCCCCCGCGTCATGGTGAACCGGATCTGGCATTATCATTTTGGCCGCGGCATCGTGGCTTCCACCAGCGACTTCGGAGTGATGGGCGACCGGCCCGCTAACCGGCAGTTGCTCGATTACCTCGCCTCCTCGTTTGTCGAAAACGGGTGGAGCATCAAGAAGATGCACCGCCTCATGATGCTCTCGAAGGTCTACCAGGAATCGTCGGATTCCCAGGTTCAGGCGGAGGCTGTGGACCCGGACAATAATCTGTTGTGGCGTTACGACCGCCACCGTCTTGAGGGCGAAGCCATTCGTGATTCCATGCTGTCCGTGAGCGGCCTGCTGAATTCGAAAATCGGCGGCCCCGGCGTGAACCCACCGCTTCCGTCGGGAGTCGCGGGGCCGGCGGCAGGTGCGATTGGAGTGGCCGGCGGCAGTGGAAGAGCCGGAAGGGGCGGCGCCGCACCGGGCGACCCCGCGGACGCCAATCGCCGCAGCGTGTATGTTTTTGTGAGGCGGAACATGGTGTATCCCATGTTGGATGCCTTCGATGAGCCGAATCCGCAGGAGACCTGCGGCCGGCGTTTCCGCTCGGTGATTCCATCCCAGTCTCTGATTTTGATGAACGACGCGCTGGTACTCGACTGGGCGCGTGCATTGGCAGGCCGGGTCTTAAACGACAGTGGGCTTTCGCTGGATCAGCAAGTGGACCGCGCCTACCGTCTGGCACTTTCACGCCCGCCGGCCGCCGCCGAGCTCGGGGAGCTGGAATGAGTAGTGTCCGTGAAAGTTGAGGGGCGGCGCATATACGCCGACAGCCGGGCGGCATCCTCGTCGCGCACCGGGTAGCCGTCGGTGCGCAGGCGAGCAAGGACAGCATCGAGGTAGACGGTATTCCAAGGCG
>Ga0209014_10002709_pt1 | contig 10265 bp, 7 predicted proteins | sample BarGraNGADG00212_FD_184491 | JGI IMG/M metagenome (GOLD analysis project Ga0209014, IMG submission 184491) | Arctic peat soil microbial communities from Barrow, Alaska - Barrow Graham LP Ref core NGADG0002-212 (SPAdes) (version 2) | ecosystem: Environmental > Terrestrial > Soil > Wetlands > Peat... | reverse complement strand
ACCAGGACGTACTGGTCAGGCTCCAGGGTTCGTTCCATCGACATCTGTTCGACGCGGTACGGTTGCGCCACGAACGTCTGGATCACGAAGAAGATGATGAGCGTCAGGACGAGCGTCTCGACGATCTCGAAGAGGCACCCGAGGGGGCGTTTGGTCACAAGTCCGGCAGTATAGGGGCTGGCGTCGGCCGACGCCCCACGTATGTCCGTTCGGTGCGATGGAGAAGCGATGCAGGGCTTCGGCGGGGTTGCCGCGATCGATCGGCGGGCGCTCCTTCGGGCGCGTGCGTCGGGCTACGCCCGGGTCGCCCTCGCCAACATCGCCCGCGAGTTCCCGGCCGACGTCTGGCACACCGTGCGGGGCCCGGACGACCTGCCGCGCCGACCCCGCGAGCGGACCCCGGTCTTCTACGGCAGCTTCGACTGGCACTCGTGCGTGGAGATGCACTGGCTGCTGGTTCGCCTTCTCCGTGCCGTCCCCGCGGAGATCCCGGCTGCGGCGATCCGGGCCGATCTCGAGGCCCGCTTCGACGGGGCGAAGCTGGGCGTGGAGGCGCGGTTCATCGCCGATCCGGACAACCGGAATCGCGAGCGACCGTACGGCTGGGGGTGGGGCCTCGCCCTCGTGCACGAGCTCGCCTCATGGGACGACCCCGACGGACGGCGCTGGGCGGCGCGGTTCGAGCCCCTCGCCGATGCGCTCGCCTCCAACTTCCTGGGCTGGCTTCCGCGCGCCACGTACCCGGTTCGATACGGGGTCCACACGAACAGCGCCTTCGGGATCTCGCTGGCGCTCGGACACGCGCGAGACCGCGCCGCGGCCGGCGACGCGGCGCTGCTCGATGCCCTGGTCGGCGCCGCCCGCCGCTGGTTCGCCGAGGACGTCGACTACCCGGGTGCCTGGGAACCGTCCGGCTTCGACTTCCTGTCGCCCGCCCTGGCGGAGGCCGAGTTGATGGCCCAGCTGCTGCCCGGCCCGACCTTCGCCGCGTGGTTGGCCCGCTTCCTCCCCGGGATCGCGGCGGGGGAGCCGCGAGCGCTCTTCACGCCGGCCTTCGTGTCCGACGCGGGTGACGGCCACATCGCCCATCTCCACGGCCTCAACGCGAGCCGCGCCTGGTGCTGGCGGCGCATCGCCGAGGCGCTTCCCGCCGGGGATCCGCGGGCGGTCGTTGCCCGGGAGGCGATGGCGCGCCACGCGGCAGCGGCCCTTCCGCACGCCGTGGGCGGTGACTACATGGTCGAGCACTGGCTGGCTGCCTACGCGGTGCTCCTCCTCTCCTGAGAGAGCGAGCGCGACGCGAGCGGCCGCGTCACCGGCCAGGGCGCCCGGCCGCGACTGGGCCAACAGGACTGCATAAACCGGGCCTCTATGCAGATTGACCCGCGCCCCGACCGGACGCTATCCTCTGCGAGGCCCGCTCCCAGAATCACGCCCTGCCGTTGCGGCCGGGCGCCAGCCCAGGCGAGCCAGGCAATCCTCGTCCCCGGCGCGACGGACGCGCTCGAGCGGACGCTCGCGCCCCGACAGGGAGGTTTCGCACCAGCCGTGGACCCCAGCTCGCTTCAGCTCATCATCCTGCCGGCCGGGCTCATCGCCGTGGCCTTCGCGCTCTTCCTCGCCCGGGACGTGCTGCGGCGCGACACCGGGACGAAGGAGATGGAGGCCGTCGCGGCGACCATCTTCGAGGGCGCGGTCGCGTTCATCCGGCGCCAGTACTCGACCATCGGGATCCTTGCCATCGTGGGCGCGGTCGGGATCGCCATCCTCATCTCCGTCTTCGAGACCGCGAACGTCGCCGACACCAGCGTCTTCGGGCCCGAGCTCGGGATCCGGACCGGGATCGCGTTCCTGGTGGGCGCCGCCTGCTCGATGGCCTCCGGGATCATCGGCATGTTCATCAGCGTCAAGGCGAACGTCCGGACCGCGGCCGCCGCCCGGCGCAGCCTCGTGGAGGCGGTCCAGGTCGCCATGCGCGGCGGTGCCGTCTCCGGCTTCCTCGTCGTCGCGCTCTCGCTCCTCGGCGTCTACCTCATGTTCGTCGCCTTCGGGGGCCTCAACGCCAACACCGTCCGGGAGGCTCCCTTCCTGATCGTCGGCTACGGGTTCGGCGCGAGCTTCGTCGCGCTGTTCGCGCAGCTCGGCGGCGGGATCTACACGAAGGCCGCCGACGTCGGCTCCGACCTCGTCGGCAAGGTCGAGAAGGGCATCCCCGAGGACGACCCGCGGAACGCGGGCGTGATCGCCGACCTGGTCGGCGACAACGTGGGTGACTGCGCGGGCCGCGGCGCCGACCTCTTCGAGTCCACGGCGGCCGAGAACATCGGCGCCATGATCCTCGGCGTCGGCGTCTACTTCGTCGCGCAGAAGGCCGGCTGGGCGAACCCGGAGGCCTGGATCTTCTTCCCGCTCGTGGTCCGCTCCTTCGGGCTCCTCTCCACGATCATCGCCATGTTCTTCGTCCGCGGCCGCGAGGACGAGAACCCGATGAACATCCTCAACCGGGGCTACTGGGTCACCACGATCCTGTCGGTCATCTCGCTCGCCTTCGTCACGAACGTGATGATGCAGACGGGCAACCAGACCGGCGCCAACGGCATCCCGACCTGGATCTGGTTCTTCGGCGCCGGCGTCGTCGGCCTGGCGACCAGCGTCGCCTTCGTCTATATCACCCAGTACTACACGGCGGGGACGTTCCGGCCGGTCAAGGAGATCGCCGAGGCCAGCAAGACCGGCCCGGCCACGAACATCATCATCGGCACGGCCGTCGGCTACGAGACGACGTTCGTCACCGCGATCACGATCGGGATCGCGCTCTTTGCGAGCCACTGGCTCGGCGCGGAGGCCGGCCTGACCGATGCGTCCGGTCGCAACGTGGGCGGCATCTTCGGGACCGCCGTCGCGACGATGGGCATGCTGATGACGACGGCCTACATCCTGGCGATGGACACCTTCGGCCCGATCACGGACAACGCGGGCGGCATCGCCGAGTTCAGCGGCGCGGAAGCGCACGCCCGCGAGATCACGGACCGTCTCGACGCCGTGGGCAACACGACGAAGGCGCTCACCAAGGGCTACGCGATCGCGTCCGCGTCGCTGGCCGCCTTCCTCCTCTTCAACGCCTACATCGACAAGGTCAACCTCATCCTCGGCCGCCAGATCGCCGCGGGCAAGGAAGGCGTCTCGCTGATGACGTCGGTGAACCTCGAGAACGTGAACGTGTTCATCGCCGCGCTCATCGCCTCGATGCTCGTCTACTTCTTCAGCTCGCTGGCCATCCGCGCCGTCGGCAAGACGGCCGGCGCGATCATCTTCGAGGTGCGGCGGCAGTTCCGCGAGATGCCCGGGATCATGACCTACGAGCAGAAGCCGGATTACGCGCGCGTCGTGGACATCACGACCCGCGCGGCGCTTCGCGAGATGGTCGCGCCGGGCCTCGTGGCGGTCGCCACGCCGATCGCGGTGGGCCTGCTCCTCGGCTACGAGGCGGTCGCCGGCATGCTCATGGTCGGCACGATCGCCGGTGTCCTCCTCGCCACGGTCCTCAACAACGGGGGCGGCGCGTGGGACAACGCCAAGAAGTACATCGAGTCGGGCCACCTCAAGGACGACCACGGGAACGTCCTGGGCAAGGGCTCCGATGCGCACGCGGCGGCCGTCGTCGGCGACACCGTGGGCGACCCGTTCAAGGACACCGCGGGCCCCTCGCTCCACGTCCTCGTGAAGCTGCTGGCCACCATCACGCTCGTCCTCGCCCCGCTCTTCATCCGCTAGCTCGGAGGCTCGGGCGGGCCGCGCCCCTCGAGGGTCGGCCCGCCTCCACGTTCCATGGATATCGCCTTCCAGGCGCTCGTGATGGGCATCGTCCAGGGACTCACCGAGTTCCTGCCGATCTCCTCGTCCGGACACCTCATCCTGGTCCCGTACCTGCTCGGCTGGAAGGACCCGTTCATCGACTCGCTGGCGTTCTCGGTGATGCTCCACATGGGGACGCTCGCGGCGCTGCTCGCCTATTTCTGGCGCGACTGGGCCCGCCTGGTGCCCGCGGGGATCGCCGCGCTCCGTGATCGCTCGTTCCGCGGCGACAACGACCGCCGCCTCGCCTGGCTCCTGGTGGCGACGCTCCCGCCGGCGGTCGTGCTGGGCGTGCTCCTCAACGATTTCTTCGAGGAGAAGGTGCGCCAGCCCATCCTGGTGGCCGCGATGCTCGTGGTGGGCGCCGCGATCCTCTGGCTGGCCGACCGGCTGGGCCGGCGATCCGATCCGATCGAGCGGCTCGGCTTCGGCGGCGCGGTCGGGATCGGCTTCGCACAGGCCCTTGCCCTCGTGCCGGGGATCAGCCGGTCCGGGATCAGCATCAGCGCCGGACTTGCCCTCGGGCTCAGCCGCGAGGCGGCAACGCGCTTCAGCTTCCTGATGGCAACGCCCGTCATCGCGGGCGCGGGGCTCTTCGAGCTCAAGAAGCTCGTTGGCGGCCAGGTCGTGGGCGATGTTAACGGGGGAGCGATCCTCATCGGCTTCGTGGCAGCCGCGGTCTCGGGGCTGGCGGCCATCCACCTGCTCCTCCGGTTCGTGCGGAACCACCCGATGACCGTCTTCGTCGCGTATCGGCTCCTGCTCGCGGCGGTCGTGGTGATCGTCGTCCTCGCGGCCTGACGCGGCCCGCGCGCCGCGGCATGGAGGTCATGAAGCAGCTCCGGCAGCGGGCGATCCGCGATCTCGTGGAGCGGCGCTCGATCCGGACGCAGCAGGAGCTGGCGACCGCGCTCCGCGAGCGCGGATTCCGGGCCACGCAGGCCACGATCAGCCGTGACGTCGCGGAGCTGCAGCTCGTGAAGGTGAGCCGCGAGGGGGTCGCGGTTTATGCCATGCCCGCCCGCTTCACGGACACCGATCCGAGCGGCGAGGAGCGGCTCAGGCGCCTCTTCCACGACGCCCCCGTGGAGTTCCGCGAGGCCGGCCACATCCTCGTCCTCGTCACGCTCCCCGGGTCCGCCCACGCGATCGCGGCGGCCCTCGACCGGGCGCGCTGGCCGGAGGCGGTCGGCACGATCGCCGGCGACGACACGCTCTTCATCGCATGCGCGGATCGGCGCACTCTCGCGCGGCTCCGCGGCCGACTCGAGCGCCTGGCCACCGGATAGTCCGCGCAGCGTCCGAGCGCGACGGGCCACTGCGCGACCCGGTTCGATTCTCTTTTGACACTCCGCATGGCCCGGGCTATCATCCGCACCCGACCGGACTTCGGGCGCGCCCACCCGCGAGGCAGCCGCCCGGGGTCCTTCCGTATGTGCCACATCACCCGCCGGGCACGGCGCACCCGCCCGGTCGCCAGAGGTTCGATTCCTCCGTGAACACGAAGCCAACCTACCTGTCGCGCGAGGGCGAGACCGGCCTCCGTCAGGAGCTCGACAACCTCGTCAACGTCCGTCGCTCGGAGGTCGCTGCCCGCATCCACGACGCGAAGCAGCACGGCGACCTCTCCGAGAACGCCGAGTACGAAGAGGCGAAGAACGAGCAGGCCTTCGTCGAGGGTCGAATCCAGACCCTCGAGGGCATGTTGAAGACCGCCGTGATCATCGAGAACTCGGGCTCCGACCACGCGGGCCTGGGCTCGACGGTCACCGTCGAGAGCGTCGATGGGGCGGAGACCTTCTCGATCGTCGGCTCCGCCGAGGCGCGTCCCGCCGACGGCAAGATCTCCAACGAGTCGCCCGTCGGGCGCGCCCTCCTCGGCCGCAAGGCCGGTGAGAAGATCACGGTGCGTCTTCCGAACGGGACGGACTTCGTCTACACGATCAAGAAGATCAGCTGAGCGCCCGCCCCGCGACGTCGGGACGCGCGGCCGGTGCGGCCCCCGCCCCGGCGATCGAAAGGGCAGGGACGCACGCGATGTACTGGGCCGACGAGCTGGCCTCCACGGTCGAGGGGCCGCAGGTCGTCAACGACTCCAAGACCCCGTCGGGGACGGTCCACGTCGGGAGCCTCCGCGGGCCGGTCATCCTCGACGTCATCAGCCGGGCGCTTCGCGATCGCGGCGTGCCGACGACGCTCCTCTACGGCGTCGACGACATGGACCCGATGGATGCCCAGGCGCTCCTGACGCCCGATGCGGTCGCGCGCGAGATGGGCCGCCCGCTTTCCCAGGTGCCGGACCAGGTGGGCGACTGCCACGCGTCCTACGCCCGCCATCACGCCAGGATCTTCATCGACATCTTCGCGGGCCTCGGCATCCGCCCGGACCGCTACTACTGGATGAGCGAGATCTACCCGACGGGCCAGATGGACCCGTTCATCCGGACGGCCCTCGACCGCGCGGAGATCGTCCGCGACCTGTATCGCCGCGTGTCGAAGGTGGAGCGGCCCGAGGGCTGGCTGCCCATCAGCATCGTCTGTCCCGCCTGTGGACGGGTGGGGACGACGCTTGCCCGCGACTGGGATGGCGCGACGGTCGGCTTCGAATGCCTGCCGGACTACGTGACGTGGGCCGCCGGGTGCGGCACCGCCGCGCGGATCACCCCGTTCGGGGGCGCCGCCAAGCTGCCGTGGAACCTCGAGTGGGCGGCCCAGTGGTCGCTCCTGGGCGTCACCATCGAGCCGTGCGGCAAGGACCTTGCCACCGCGGGCGGCTCGCGGGACCGCTCCGACGCGATCGCACGCGAGGTCTTCGACCGCGAGCCGCCCCGCAACCTGGCCTACGAGTTCCTGAACATCGGCGGCCGCAAGATGTCCACCAGCAAGGGTCGGGGCGCCGCGGCCCACGAGATCGTCGAGGTCGTGCCGCCCGAGCAGCTCCGGCTGCTCTTCCTGCGGCCGCGCCCGAACCAGGCGATCGAGTTCGATCCCGACGGCACGGACGCGATTCCGCGGGTCTTCGACGAGTTCGACCGCCTCGCCGGGGCCGCAGCCGGCGCCGAGGTCAAGGGCGAGCTGCCGGCCGACGCGGACCGGATCTTCCGCTACGCGCTGCTGGACCCCGCCGCGGACGTGGCGGCCGAGGCCGGGCGCTACCGGCCCGCGTTCTCGCACCTCGCGCTCCTGGCGCAGATCCCTGGAACCGACGTGGCGGCACGGGTGGCGGCCGAGAAGGGGAGCGCCCTGACCGACGAGGAGCGCGCCATCCTCGGCCTGCGCCTCGCGGCCGTCCGCGGCTGGCTCGAGGCCTACGCGCCGGAGCGGGCCCGCATCGAGATCCAGCGGGACGGGTTGCCGGCGGAGGCCGCGGCGCTCGGCGAGGACCAGCGAGCCTGGCTCGGCGCCTTCGCCCGTGCCGCGGAGGCCGTGCCGCCGTCGTCGGGTGACGGCTGGCAGGCCCTGATCTTCGAGATCGCGTCGGCGGCCGCGCTCCCGGCCGGCCGCGCGTTCGGCGCGCTGTACGTCGCGTTCCTCGGCCGCACGAACGGGCCGCGAGCGGGCTGGCTGCTCGCCAGCCTGGAGCCGGGCTTCGTCGTGGAGCGCCTTCGCGCCGCGGCCGGCTGGCGCCATCATCCGGACAGCGAGCCCGGCGTGACCGGGACTTCCGGTGGGCCGGGCGAGCCCGGCGGGCCGGCCACGCACGACACGGCGGAGGCGGGACGATGAGCGTCGGGCTCCAGCGACTGCGGGAGGAACCGGAGGTCATCCGCAAGGGCGCGCTCGACAAGGGCGAGGACGCAACGCTCGTGGACGCGGCGCTCGCGCTCGACGCGCGGCGGCGGGCGCTCCTCGGCGAGGCCGACGCCCGCAAGGCCGAGCGCAACACGGTCTCGAGGCAGATCGGCGAGGCGATCAAGGGCGGCGCGGCGGCGGGCGGGCCGGAGGTCGCGGCGCTACGCGCAGCGTCGGTCGCGGCCGGCGAACGGATCTCCGCGCTTGACGTGGAGATCGGGCGCGTGGAGGCGGAGCTGGAGGACGCGCTCCTGCGGATCCCGAACCCTGCGGACCCGGACGTGCCGGTCGGCGACGCCGACTCGAGTGTCACGGTCCGGACCTGGGGCGAGCTGCTGCCGCGCTTCCAGCCAGTGGCGGGCGAGGTCGGCGCGGACGCCTCGACGGCGACGTGGGAGCGCAGGCCCCATTGGGATGTCGCCGAGCGGCTCCGCATCTTCGAGCTGGAGCGCGGCGCCAAGATCACGGGGTCCGGATTCCCCGTCTATCGCGGGGCGGGGGCCGGCCTCCAGCGCGCCCTGATCGACTTCTTCCTGACCATCCACACGCGGGAGAACGGGTTCACCGAGATCTGGCCGCCGGCCGTCGTCAACGCGGCGTCCGCCCGGGGCACGGGACAGATCCCGGACAAGGAAGACCAGATGTACGTCGTGACCCGCGACGAGCTGTACCTGGTGCCCACGGCCGAGGTCCCGGTCACGAACCTTCACCGCGACGAGATCTTCGAGGCGGACGAGCTGCCCGTTCGGTATGCCGCCTATTCGCCCTGCTTCCGGCGCGAGGCCGGTGCCGCCGGCAAGGACACCCGCGGGATCCTGCGCGTCCACCAGTTCGACAAGGTGGAGATGGTGCTCTTCGAGAAGCCCGACGCCTCCGCCGAGGCGCTCGAATGGATGGTGGGCCGGGCCGAGGACCTCCTGCGCCGGCTCGGCCTGGCGTATCGCGTGCTCCTCATGGCGACCCGCGACATGGGCTTCGTGCAGGCGAAGAAGTACGACCTCGAGGTCTGGGCGCCAGGCGTGGAGCGCTGGCTCGAGGTGTCCTCCTGCTCCAACTTCCGCGACTACCAGGCCCGCCGGATGGCCATCCGCCACCGATCGGCGCCGGGTGCCCGCCCGGAGCTCGTCCACACGCTCAACGGGTCGGGCCTCGCGCTTCCGCGGGTCGTGGCCGCGATCCTCGAGACGTACCAGGAACCCGACGGCAGCGTGCGCGTCCCGGGTCCGCTGCAGGCGTCGCTCGGGACGGACGTCCTGCGCCCACCTGCCTGACGGCGCTTTCCGGCGTTCGGCCCGCGCCCCGATCATCGCGGCGTCTGCGTCCCGGCCCGGACCTTCGTCCCGGGTGCCCCGGACCAGCGGGCCGTTGAGCGGAGCGCGGGTGGCGCCCATGCTCGGCTCATCACCGTCCGCTGGCCCCTTCGGGTCGGCACCTCCGCCCTTCGTCACACCAGGTATCCATGCACGATCGACCCCGCCGCGTCGCGGCGGCAGGACTGGCCGGCCTGCTCCTGGCCGCGGCCCTCGCCGTGCCCGCCGCCGCCGCCGACTCCCCGCATCCCGTTCCGGCGCCGAAGGTCAGCACCCCGCCCAAGGTGCGCGTCCTGAAAGCGGAGCCGACGCGGGTCGCGGACTACCACCCGAACCAGCCGATCACCCACGACACCGACCTGCTGTCCCCATCCGGCTACGCGGCGTGGATGATCGACGAGCTCCTGTCGACGACGACGCCGCTGCCGCCGCTGGGCGCCGCGTTCACCCGGGCGGAACGCGACACCGGCATCAACGCGCGCTACCTGGTCGCGCACGCGATCCTGGAGACGGGATGGGGAACCTCGTGGATCGCGCAGGCGAAGCACAACCTCTTCGGGTACGGCGCCTACGATCGTGACCCGGCGAAGTACGCCATCCGCTTCCCGACGTTCGCGGCCGGGATCGCGGCCGTCTCGGACCAGATCCGCACGGCCTACCTGTCGTCGGACGGGCGCTGGTGGCGCGGCTTTCCGACGCTCCGCGGCGTGAACCGCTTCTACGCGTCCGACCCGTTCTGGGCGGAGAAGGTCGTCGTCCTCGCGAACGCGATCGACACCCTGATCGTGACCCTCCGTGAGCGGGGCCTCCAGTTCGGCAATCCGCGAGTGGTCACGCCCGCCGCGGGCGCCCTCGTCCCGGTCGGCTCGTCGATGGTCGTCGCAGTCCCGTGGACGACGCGAACCCTCGGGCTGCCGTCGGCGATCCGCTTCGCGATCCGATGGACGCCCGTGGCCCTTGCCGAAGGCGCGACCACCGCCCCGACGGGGCCGGCGTCACCTGCCTGGTCGCTGGTCGGCCGGACCACCCGGGTCGGACAGACCGTCAACCTGTCGGTGGCCGCGCCCGCCCTGCCCGGCGCGTGGCGGCTGGAGATCGAGGCGCGCGATTCGGATGGGTTGCCACTCCCGGTCTCGGATGCCCGGCCCATCCGGCCGCTCGCGGTGCGGGCCGTCGCGGCGACCGAGGCGGCGATCTCCGTGAGCCTCGACCCGACGCCCGTGGTCTCGGCGGTGGGCCGAGCCACCACCGTTGCCTTCGCGACACCCGCGCCATTCGCTGCGCCCGCCGTCAGCCAGCCGGAACCGG
>Ga0209014_10002707_pt1 | contig 10266 bp, 5 predicted proteins | sample BarGraNGADG00212_FD_184491 | JGI IMG/M metagenome (GOLD analysis project Ga0209014, IMG submission 184491) | Arctic peat soil microbial communities from Barrow, Alaska - Barrow Graham LP Ref core NGADG0002-212 (SPAdes) (version 2) | ecosystem: Environmental > Terrestrial > Soil > Wetlands > Peat... | reverse complement strand
GACGCCCCGGTCATCGACCACAACAAGGGCGGCCTGATCGTCGACTGCGGGATCCGCGGGTTCGTGCCGATCAGCCAGATCGTGGACTTCCCGCGCCGGCCGCAGAACGAGCAGCCGCGTGACGCCGCGCAGGAGATCGCCGAGAAGCTGCAGCCGTACATCGGTCGCAAGCTGCGGCTGAAGATCCTCGAGGTCAACCGCAAGGCCAACCGGCTGATCCTGTCCGAGAAGGTCGCCCTCTACGAGGAGCGGCGCGAGAAGCGGGACGAGCTGTTCAGCAGCCTCCAGGTCGGTCAGAAGGTCACCGGCAGCGTCCGGTCCATCGCGCCGTTCGGCATCTTCATCGACCTCGGCGGGATCGACGGCCTCGTCCACAAGAGTGAGCTCTCGTGGAACAAGGTCAACAACCCCGAGTCCGGCTACAGGGTCGGCGAAGAGGTCGAGGCCGAGGTCATCGACATCAACCACGAGCGGGGCCGGATCAGCCTGTCGATCCGCCGCCTCCAGCCCGATCCGTGGGAGTCGACCGTCGCGGACTTCAAGGTCGGCGACATCATCGACGGCACGGTCACCAAGCTCGTGAACTTCGGCGCCTTCGTCCGGGTCCGCGAGGGCCTCGAGGGCCTGATCCATATCAGCGAGCTCTCGCACCAGCGCGTGGCCCATCCGGGCGACGTAGTGCACGAGGGCCAGGTCCTCAAGCTCAAGATCATCAGCCTGGACTCCGAGCGGCATCGCCTGGGCCTCAGCCTCAAGCAGGCCGAGGAGCCGCCGGTGCGAACGGCGCCCGAGCCCGGCACCACCCCGACGGCCGTCTCGAGTGTCGGTGTCGGTGTTGGTGGCGGTGAGCGCCGTGAGCGGCGCGAGCGCCGCGAGCGGCCGGACCGCGGCTACGCGCCGTCTGACACGCATTCGGAGCCCGAGGGCGGCATCGACACGACGCTTGCCTCGGCCTTCGCGATGGTGCGCGACCAGCTGGCCAAGGCCGAGAAGGCGTCAGAGCCCGAGCCCGAAACCGTCGCCGAGGAGCTTGTCGCGGAGGCCGTCGCTGTCGACGGCGTTGCCGATGAGTTCGCCGTTGAGGCAGTCATCGCCGAGGACACGGCCATCGAGCTCGCCGAGGAGGCCGTCGCCGAGGAGGCCGTCGCCGAGGAGCTCGCCGGGGAGGCAATCGCGACCGAGACCGCTGCTGACGAGTTGGCCACCGAGGCCGTGGAGATCGCCGAGATCGGGGACCAGCTCGCCTCGGAGGCGTACGCCGCCGAGATGAGCGGGTCTGTGGCCCTCGCAGACGAGCTGGCCGGTGGGGCCGTCCAGGCCGAGGCAATCGCCGAGGAGCTCGCCATCGAGGCGTTTGCCGAGGAGACCGCCGCCGAGGACCTGGCAATCGAGGCCGTCATTGCCGACGTCGTCGCCGAGGAGCTGGCCACCGAGGTCGTCATTGCCGACGCCGACGCCGAGGAGCTGGCCACCGAGGCAGTCGCCGAGGAGATCGTTGCCGAGGTGCTCGCGGAGGAGGCCGTCGCGGCCGAAGCCGTGTCGGATGAGTTTGCCGCCGAAGCCGCCACCGAGCTCGCCGCGGAGGAGGACGCCGCCAAGGCGTGACGCGCCGGGAGCGGCGCTCCCATGACTCCAGCAGACGACCCGCCGGTCCCCGGCGGGTCGTTTCGATGTAGGCCCGGCAACCGTCCCCGAGGCCATCCGCCGCGTCGCCCGCGGCGAACGGATGGCGGGGCGCGGGCCGCCCGATGCCCGGGCCCGCCGAGACCGGGTGGGTCTCGCGCTCCCCCCGGAGGTTGGGTGCTAGGATGGCCCGCAGGTCGCCTCCGCGACCAGGGAGACACGAGCCGGCCCGATGGATCGCTTTGACAAGTTCACTGATCGCGCACGCAAGGTGCTGACCCTCGCGCAGGACGAGGCGCAGCGGTTCAACCACAACTACATCGGGACGGAGCACCTGCTCCTCGGGCTCGTGCGCGAGGGCGAGGGGGTGGCCGCCCGGGTGCTCGAGAACATGAACGTCGAGCTGCCCAAGGTGCGGACGGCGGTCGAGTTCATCATCGGGCGCGGCGATCGCCCGGTCGTCGGCGAGGTCGGCCTGACGCCGCGCGCCAAGCGGGTCATCGAGCTCGCGATCGACGAGGCGCGCCGGCTCGGGCACAACTACATCGGGACGGAGCACCTGCTGCTCGGGCTCGTCCGCGAGGGCGAGGGCATCGCCGCCGGCGTGCTCGAGAGCCTGGGCGTGAACCTGGACAAGGTCCGCCACGAGGTCATCCGGGTCCTGTCGCAGTCCTCCTCCGCCGGCCCCGCCACGGAGACCAAGCGCGCCAGCAAGACCCCGACGGTCGACGCGCTGGGGATCAACCTCACCGAGGCCGCCCGCGCGAACAAGCTGGACCCCGTGATCGGCCGGGAGAAGGAGATCGAGCGGGTCATCCAGATCCTCGGCCGGAAGACCAAGAACAACCCGGCGCTGATCGGCGAGCCCGGCGTGGGCAAGACCGCCATCGCCGAGGGGCTCGCGCACCGCATCGTGGCGGGCGACGTCCCGGACATCCTGCTCAACAAGCGGGTCCTGACCCTGGACATCGGCTCGCTGGTCGCCGGCACCAAGTACCGGGGCGAGTTCGAGGAGCGCCTCAAGAAGATCATCGAGGAGTTGCGCAACACCAACGACGCGATCCTGTTCATCGACGAGCTCCACACGATCGTGGGCGCGGGTGCCGCCGAGGGTGCCATCGACGCCGCGAACATCCTGAAGCCGCCGCTGTCGCGCGGCGAGCTGCAGTGCATCGGGGCGACCACGCTCGACGAGTACCGCAAGTACATCGAGAAGGATGCGGCCCTCGAGCGGCGGTTCCAGCCGGTCATGGTGGAGGAGCCCACGCTCGAGCAGACGATCGAGATCCTGATGGGCATCCGGGAGCGCTACGAGCAGCACCACAAGGTCCGGATCACCGACGAGGCGCTCAAGGCCGCCGCGGATCTCTCGATCCGGTACATCACGGACCGCCATCTCCCCGACAAGGCGATCGACCTCATCGACGAGGCGTCCAGCCGCGTCCGCCTGCGCCACTCTTCCTCGCCGCCGGCGCTCCGCGCCGCGCAGAAGGAGCTTGACAAGATCACCAAGGAGAAGGACGCCGCGATCAACGCCCAGGAGTACGAGCAGGCCGCGACGCTGCGCGAGGCGGAGTCCATCTCCCGGGAGAGCGTGGATCGTCAGCGCGCCGAGTGGCAGGCCAGCATCTCCGGCGAGGCACCCAAGGTGGACGAGGAGGAGATCGCCACGGTGGTCGCGATGTGGACGGGCATCCCGGTCACGCGCATCGCGCAGGAGGAGTCCCAGCGCCTGCTCAAGATGGAGGAAGTCCTCCACACCCGCCTCATCGGCCAGGAGGAGGCGATCGAGACCGTCTCCCGCGCCGTCCGCCGCGCCCGCGCCGGTCTAAAGGACCCGAAGCGCCCGATCGGCTCGTTCATCTTCCTGGGGCCCACGGGCGTCGGCAAGACGGAGCTCGCGAAGGCCCTCGCGGAGTTCATGTTCGGATCCGAGGACACGCTCATCAAGATCGACATGAGCGAGTTCATGGAGCGCCACAACGTGAGCCGTCTCGTCGGGGCGCCGCCAGGCTACGTCGGCTTCGACGAGGGCGGCCAGCTGACGGAGGCGGTCCGCCGCAAGAGCTACGCCGTGATCCTCCTCGACGAGATCGAGAAGGCCCACGCGGAGGTGTTCAACATCCTCCTCCAGATCCTGGAGGACGGTCATCTCACGGACGCCAAGGGGCGCCGCGTGGACTTCCGCAACACGATCATCATCATGACCTCGAACCTCGGGGCCGCGAAGATCCAGACCAACTCCAGCCTCGGGTTCCGGGTCCAGGGCGACACGGTGGAGACGCGCGCGGCGGCCTCCTACGACCTGATGAAGGAGAAGGTCCAGGCCGAGCTCAAGACCAGCTTCCGCCCGGAGTTCCTCAACCGGATCGACGCCACCGTCGTGTTCCGGAGCCTGACGGTCGAGGAGATCGCGAAGATCGTCGACCTCATGCTCAAGCGGGTCCGGGACCAGCTCAAGGCACAGGGGATGGCCCTCGAGATCACCCAGGCGGCCAAGGAGCACATCATCAAGCTCGGCTACGACCAGGCATACGGCGCCCGGCCGCTCCGCCGGACGATCCAGAACCTGATCGAGGACCCGCTCGCGGAGCACCTGCTGCTCGGCCGGTACCACCCGGGTGACTCCATCCTGGTGGACCTCGATCCCGACGCCAAGGGCCTGGTCATCACGTCCACCGAGGCAAAGACCCCGGTCGAAGCCTGACGGCGGGCTGAGCCACCCCGTGGCACGCGCCCAGAGCCGCTTCGTCTGCCAGTCCTGTGGCGCCGCGGTCCTCCGCTGGGAGGGCCAGTGCCGCACCTGCGGCGAGTGGAACACCCTCGTCGAGACGGTCGTTCACGATGCCCCCCGGGCGCGGCCCGCCGCCGCCCGCGAGGGATCCTCACCGGTGGCGCTCGCCAGCGCCGACGACGCGATGGGAGAGGTCCGCCGGCCGGTCGGGATCGGGGAGCTTGACCGTGTCCTTGGCGGCGGTCTCGTCGCCGGCTCCGTGGTGCTTCTCGGCGGCGAGCCGGGGATCGGCAAGTCCACCCTGCTGCTGCAGGTGGCGGCCGGCGTGGCGACCGGCGCCGGGTCTCGCGTGCCCGCGGCCACGGTGCTCTACGCAACGGGCGAGGAATCGGTACGCCAGGTCCGGCTGCGGGCGACCCGCCTGGGGCTCGCGGAAGGGCCGATCGGTGAGGCCGTGCGGGTGGTCGCGGAGACTGGCGTCGGGCGCATCGTGGACTTGGCCCGCGCCGAACGCCCCGGGCTGCTCATCGTGGATTCGGTCCAGACCGTGGCGTCGGAGGAGCTGGACGGGCCTCCGGGCAGCGTGGGCCAGGTCCGCGAAGCGACGCTCCGGCTGATGGAGCTGGCGAAGTCGGAAGGGCTCCCTGTGGTCCTCGCGGGGCACGTGACGAAGGACGGCACCCTGGCCGGCCCCAAGACCCTCGAGCACCTGGTGGACGTCGTCCTGTCGGTGGAAGGGGACCGGACCGGTGGGCTGCGGCTGCTCCGCGCCACCAAGAACCGGTATGGCTCCACCGAGGAGGTGGGGGTGTTCGAGATGGGGGACCGGGGCCTGCTGGAGGTGTCGGATCCGGCGCGGGCGTTCCTTGCCGAGCACGACACGCCGGCGCCCGGGAGCGTGGTCGCGCCGGTGCTCGAAGGGTCGCGTCCCCTGCTCGTGGAGGTCCAGGCGCTGGTCGCCCCGACCGGGGCGCCGAGCCCCCGGCGGACGGCCTCGGGCGTGGACCCGAACCGGCTCGCGCTCCTCGTCGCGGTGCTGGGCAGGAGGGCCGGGATCGGCCTGGCGGGCCACGACGTGTACGCCAACCTGGCGGGTGGCCTCACCGTGTCGGAGCCCGGGCTTGACCTGCCGCTCGCGCTTGCGCTGGCGTCCTCGCTCCGGGACCGCCCGCTCGTCACCGGGACAATCGCGATCGGCGAGGTCGGCCTCCTGGGCGAACTGCGCTCCGTGGGCGGGCTCGACCGCCGCCTGCGGGAGGCCGCCCGCCTCGGGTTCACGAGGGCGATCGTGCCCCGATCGAGCCGCGGTGCTCCTGCGTTGCCGGCCGGTCTCGAGGTGATCGTCGTCGGCTCGCTGGTCGAGGCCATCCGGGCCGCGCTCATCGAGCCGGCCGGGGCCACCACGAACCGACCGTGACCGCCGCGGGCAGCGGCCTCGCGCGGGCGCGTGCTAGGCTCGGGAGTCCTGCGCCCGGTGCACGATGGGCCGCAGGTCCAACCGATCGAGGAGAGTCGTGATTCGGACGATCCGGGTCCTGGGGGCCGCACTTGGCGCCTTCATCGGCCTCGGGCTCGCCGCCACCGGCACCGGCCTGTTCACCGGCGTGGAGTACGGCGGGTTCATCCTCGCCGCCTGGACGATCGCCTGGGGGATCGTCGGGTTCGCGCTGCTCCCGTACCTCACGGTCGTCCCGGCAGGCTGGCTCATCCGCCAGGTGCAGGAGCTGTCCACCGCGGAGTTCGTGGCCGCGGTCCTCGGCCTGTTCGTCGGCCTCCTGCTCGGCCTGCTCCTGGGCCTGCCGCTCGGCCAGATCAACGGCCCCCTCGGCACCTGGCTTCCCCTCGGGATCTCCCTGTTCCTCGGCCTCGGGATGATGGGCCTGACCGTGGCCAAGCGGTTCGACCTGATCGCGGCGGCCGAGGGGGCGGGGCTCGTCCGGCGTCCGGGCGAGGAGAAGGCGAGCACGGAGGGCGAGCCCAGGATCGTCGTCGACACGAGCGTCCTCATCGACGGCCGGATCGCGGAGATCGTCGAGTCCGGGTTCATCTACGGGACGCTCATCGTGCCGCGGTTCGTGCTCGACGAGCTCCAGCACATCGCGGACTCGTCCGACACCCTCCGGCGGAACCGCGGACGGCGCGGGCTCGAGATCCTCAACCGGATGCAGCGCGACCCCCACACCCCCGTCGAGGTCGTCGACGACGAGGCACCCGGCGTGGCCGAGGTGGACGCGAAGCTGGTTGAGCTGGCGAAGCGGCGCAGCTGTGTCGTGCTGACCAACGACTTCAACCTCAACCGCGTCGCCGAGCTCCAGGGCGTCCGGGTGATGAACATCAACTCGCTGGCCAACGCCGTGAAGCCCGCCGTCCTGCCCGGCGAGGACCTTCGCGTCAAGGTCATCCAGGAGGGCAAGGAGGCCGGCCAGGGGGTCGGGTTCCTGGACGACGGCACGATGATCGTGGTGGAGGGGGGCGCCCGCCTGATCGACCGCGAGCTGGACGTCACCGTTACCCGCGTCCTGCAGACGGTGGCCGGGCGGATGATCTTCGCCCAGCCACACCTCGACTGAGGTGGCGACCGGATCCGGCGAGCGCCCGGCGGCGGACGTCGTGGTGGTCGCCGCCGGCTCGTCCCGGCGCATGGGCGGCACCGACAAGCTGATGGCCCTGGTCGCTGGCCGGCCCCTGCTGGCGTGGACGCTCGTGGCGCTCGCCGCCTCGCCCGTGGTGGGGCGCCTGGTCCTCGTCGCGGCCCCGGAGCGCGTGGAGGCGTTCTCGGCTGCCCCGTGGCTGCCCGCCCGCGTCGACGCCGTCGTCGCCGGTGGGGCGACGCGCCAGGCCTCGGTCGCGGCGGGGGTGCGGCACCTCGTTGCGCTCGACCCCGCCGGCGGTGACCGGCCGGTGCTGGTCCACGACGGCGCGCGCCCGCTCGTGTCGACGGCGCTCGTGGAGGCCGTGGCGGCAGCCGTCGTCCGGCACGGGGCGGCGATCCCGGTCGTGCCGGTGGCCGAGACCCTCAAGCGGGTGGGGGACGGCATGGTGCACGACACGGTGGACCGGTCGGTGCTCGCGACGGCCCAGACGCCGCAGGGTGCTCGCCGCCGCCTGCTGCTCGAAGCCTGGGCCCGGTTTCCGCCGGAGGGCCCCCGGGAGTTCACGGATGAGGCCGCACTGCTCGAGGCCTGTACCATCCCGGTCCATGCAATCCCCGGTGAGCCCGCGAACCTCAAAGTGACGCTGCCCGACGACCTGCGCAGGGTCGAGCAGGCGCTGGCGCCTGTCACGGCGCGGACCGGGTTCGGCCACGACAGCCACCCCTTCGGCCCGGGCTCGCCACTGCGCCTGGGCGGGGTGGAGATCGCCGGCGCCCCGAGGCTCCACGGCCACTCGGATGGGGACGTGGCGCTCCACGCCGTCGCCGATGCGCTGCTCGGCGCCGCCGGCCTGGGCGACCTCGGCCGGCTGTTCCCCGCCGACGCCCGGACGTCGCGCGGCATCGCGAGCGACGCGCTGCTCGGGGAGGTCGTGACCCGGCTCGCCTCGGTCGGCCTCCGTCCGGCGTCCGTGGACCTCACGATCATCGGGGCCCGTCCGCGGCTCGGTGCCCACCTCGACGCCATGCGGGCGGCGGTGGCCCTGCTCCTCGGGATCGACGAGGATGCCGCCAATGTCAAGGCGTCCACCGGCAATCTGGCCGGTGACGAGGGCGCCGGGCGCTCCATCTCGGCCCGGGCCGTGGCCACCGTGCGAGGTTGGGGATGACGATCCGCCTGCAGGACACCCTCTCGGGTGCTATCCGCCCGCTCGAGCCGCTCGAGCCCGGCCACGTCCGGATCTACAGCTGCGGCCCGACCGTGTACGGGCCGGCTCACGTCGGCAACTTCCGCTCGTTCCTGTTCGCGGACCTCCTGGTCCGCTACCTGCGCTACCGCGGGCTGCGCGTGACGTGGGTGATGAACCTCACCGACATCGATGACAAGATCATCCGCGGCGCGGTGGCCGAGGGAATCTCCACGACCGAGCTCGCCGACCGGTACGCGGGGCGGTTCCTGGCCGACGCGGATGCGCTCGGCATGACGCGTCCCGACGTCCTGCCCCGGGCGACCGAGCACATCCCGCAGATCGCGGAGCTCGTCGGCACGCTGCTCGAGAAGGGGCATGCGTACCGGACCGACGACGGGTCGATCTTCTTCCGGATCGGATCATGGCCGGCCTACGGGCGCCTGGCGCGGCTTGACCCCGACGCGATGCGGGTGGGGGAGCGGGTCGAAGCCGACGAGTACGGCAAGGACGATGTCCGGGACTTCGCGCTCTGGAAGGGCCCCAAGCCCGGCGAGCCGTCCTGGGACACGCCCATCGGTCCCGGACGGCCGGGCTGGCACGTCGAGTGCTCCGCGATGAGCATGGCCCACCTGGGGCCGTCGTTCGACATCCACAGCGGCGGGGTCGACCTGGTCTTCCCGCATCACGAGGACGAGATCGCCCAGTCCGAGGCCGCGACCGGGCAGCCGTTCGTCGGGACCTGGCTCCACTGCGCCCACCTCCGGATGGGCGGCGAGAAGATGGCCAAGTCGACCGGCAACATCAGCCGGGTGGCGGACCTGATCGCGGAGGGCGTCTCGCCGCGCGCGATCCGGTACGCCCTGATCTCGGTCCACTACCGGGCGCCGCTCAACTGGTCCGACGAGTCCCTGCCGGCGGCCGCCGCCGCGGTGGAGCGCGTGGATGCCGTGCTGACGGCGCTCGCGGCCTATCGCGAGGATCGAGAGGATGATCCAGGCCTGCCGGCCGCGCTGGACGGTGTCCGGACGGCGTTCGAGGCTGGCCTCGATGACGACCTGAACGTCTCGGAGGCGCTGGCCGCGCTCTTCGAGGGCGTCCGGGAACTGAACCGCCGGCTGGACGCGCGGGCCCTGTCCACCGCCGACGCCGCGCGGGCCGCCGCGTTCGTCCGCGTGCTCGACGCCGTCCTGGGCATCGCGGCCCCAGCCGCCGCGGCCCTCGACCCGGGCCTGCAGGCGATGCTGGACGAGCGGGCCGCGGCCCGAGCGGCACGCGATTGGGCGGCCTCGGACCGCCTGCGAGATGAGCTCCTTTCCCGTGGCGTGGCCGTCGAGGACACGCGCGATGGACAGCGCTGGCGCCTCGTGGTGACGACGAATGCCTGACAACCGACGCCCGCGCGACGACGACCGATCGGGCTGGCAAGCCCGGCCGGGTGGATCCGGCGGCCACGGCGGCCACCGGCCCACGGGTCCGGGGGGTGGTCACCGCCCGGGTGATGGGCACCGGTCCGGCGGCCCGGGCCGGCCCGGCGGCTTCCGACCCTCCGGCCCCGGCGGCCCAGGCCGGCCCGGCGGCTTCCGACCGTCCGGCCCTGGCGGACCCGGCCAACGCGACTTCCGTGCGTCCGGCCCCGGCCGGCCCGGTGACTTCCGTCCGTCCGGTCCGAGCGACTTCCGTCCGTCCGGCCAAGGCTGGCCCGACGACTTCCAGGGCCCGCGCGACGACCGAAGCGCGAACCATCCCGACAGCCGCGGACCCGGCGGCTTCCAGGGTCCGCGCGACACCTCCCGGCCGGGGTTCGGGTTTCGCGACGACCCCGGCCTGCAACCCCGCCCCCGTCCCCAGGGGGGCTATCGTCCTGGGGGTCCCGGTGCGGGACCCACGGGTCGCGGGGCCGAGCGTCGCCCCGGTGGCTTCGGCGGTCCAGGTGGTGCCCACCGGCCCGGCGGTCCCTCGCATCCGAGTGCCCCCCGTCCCTCCGGGCCGCGCCCGTGGGAGGGCGGATCCGGCGATCGACCGCAGCGGCCGTGGCAGGTCTCCTCGGAGAGCCGGCAGGTGCGCCACCCGGATGACCGCGGCCCTGCGCCGCGCGCGGAGCCCCGTGACTGGGAGGACCGCGGCCC
>Ga0209014_10002706_pt1 | contig 10273 bp, 8 predicted proteins | sample BarGraNGADG00212_FD_184491 | JGI IMG/M metagenome (GOLD analysis project Ga0209014, IMG submission 184491) | Arctic peat soil microbial communities from Barrow, Alaska - Barrow Graham LP Ref core NGADG0002-212 (SPAdes) (version 2) | ecosystem: Environmental > Terrestrial > Soil > Wetlands > Peat... | reverse complement strand
ATGTCCTATCACCTTTACCCGGACGGCGGTTGGAGCAAGACCGTGGCCTGGGGCACCACCTGGATTACGGACCACACCAAGCTCGCCAAGAAGATCGGCAAGCCGTCGATGCTCGGCGAATTCGGCTTGAGGGACCAAGTCGCGCGCAACGTGACCTACCAGACCTGGACCGACGCGGTCCGCAACTCCGGTGGAAACGGCGCTCTCTTCTGGATCCTGACCGCGCACCAGGACGACGGGACCCTGTACCCCGACTATGACGGCTTCAGGGTCACGTGCCCGAGCCCGGTCTGCACCACCCTCGCCAACGCCGCCATAGCGCTGAAGGACCAGCGTAGGTTCGACAGGCTTGCTCCTGTCGCCGACAACCTGAGCGCAACCGTCGAGTTCGCTCAGACTGCAACCTTCGCGCCGGCGGCGAGTGCCGTCGCATACGGCCACAAGAACGCTCCAGTCGCCGGCACGATCGACCTCAACACGGCCCTTGCGGGTCAGCAGAAGTCGATCACCCTCGCCGGCGGTACCTTCGCCCTCCAGACCAACGGCACGGTCACATTCACGCCCGCGACCAGCTTCCACGGCCCGGCGAGCACAACGTTCACTATCCAGGACAAGGAGCACCGGACGTCGAACGTCGCGACTCTGTCGGTCTTCGTGAAGCCGTCGCCTCCCCCGCCGCTCCTCATTGGCTCGTTCGAGACCGGGACCGACGGCTGGACCAGCTTGCCCGCAACTCCCGCCACTCAGAGCACCGATTGGGCCTCTGAAGGCACGCACAGCCTGTTGATCACCGCCACTACCGACTGGACGACCAACGTCTGGTACAACACGCCACTCGATCTGACCAACAACTACACGGCCATCACTTTTGACGTGTACAACCAGAGCAGTTCCGCCTGGGGCTATTTCAAGGTAGCCATCAAGGACGGCGCGGGCACCTGGTGCGACAACGGCGGCGTCTCGCTTCAGCCGAATGCAAGCGGGCCAATGGCGATGTCGCTCAACCTGACGACCTGCGCAGGCTTGAATGGAACGCTCCAGCAGATCATGGTCTACAGTGCCGGCAACGCCTATCTCGACAACATCGTCGTCAAGTAGCAGCGCTTTCGCGCCAAGTCGAAGCGGCCTCGCCAAATGGCGGGGCCGCTTCTTTGTGCCCTGAGTTGAGAGCGCCCTCGCGCCGTTCGCTACAGCGACGCCCGCAGAATGGCGCCGATCTCATCGTCTGTGAGCACGATCGGGTTGGTCTTCCTGCTCGACCCGCGGCTGCCAGCAACGATGGCGGGGATCGAAGATTCGGCGAGGCCGAAGTCCAAGGCCGAAGGGCGAGGGACGGCGAGACGGGCACACGAGTCGCGGACGTTTGCGATATGGCTACCTGGTGAGGTCCTCCCCACCGGTGGTCAGGCATGGGCCTGACGCTCCTGACGCTGGATTGCAGCACGTCGACGTCGGCGCGGGCAGCGCAGTGCCCACCATGCCGACAACCAGACCCGGACGAACTGCAGCGTATAACTGAGTCGATTTGGTGGTACCGCGACGAGGGGAACCACAGCGCTGAGGCGCGGCGATACTGTCATGCGGGGCGATGCTCAACCACCGACCACTCTGGCGGGCCGACTGATCGAGTTCTTGTACCCCACGGGTCACGCGTTAGTTCCGGGCGACGGCTGTAGGAGCAGCGTCGCGGCGCGCCGCCGCAGCCGCACGGCCGCGGACCGAAGTGCGCCTCCCGGGGTTTCGTTCAGCTTTCCCGACCGGAAGCTCCGTCCGAGCAGGGGCACGACAACGTGAACCCGCCACTTGTCTCGCTCGGGAGCGAGGGCAATCCGTGCCCCGAGCAGATCGCCAGTCGGCGTGCGGTCGCAAGCGAGTTGGGCAGCAAGCCACGCCTCTCCGAGCCCGGCGGCGCTCTCGGCCTGGATGCCGAGATGGACCATCACGTCGGCGATTCCCAACGAGTGTTCATCGTCTGCGGTCGCCCGTTCCAGAACGACATGCGTGTCGTCGTCGCCGCGCCATTGGCTCGCGAGGTGCGGGAGGAAGGTCGCCTTCGAGCGGGCGTTCTCCCCGGTCAGCCAGGGCTCAGCGCGACTTTTTGTTGCCTGCCTGCTTCGCCGCTCACGGCGATGCGCCGGAGCGGCCCCGCGCCGCCGTTGTGTGTGGCCCGCTCCATCAGCTGTCGGAAGCCGTCGCCCGGCCAAATGGCGCCGAGCACAGTTGCACGTCGGACGCCCGTCGCGCCGGGGAGCGTGTTCGGCCGCCCGTGGAGCGCCTCGTGGCCAAGCACCGCGAAACAGATCGCCTCTTTGGCCGCAGCCGGGATGCCCGCCGCATCGACCATCCGAATCTCCGGAACGTCCGCCCCGTCCGGTACCTCGCGGGTCAGCGCTGCGACGAGCGCGCGCATGAGCGTCGCGTTCCGCGTCCCGCCGCCGGCGACGTGAAGCACCGCCGGCCACGCTGCGCGCGAGTCGCGAACGCCCCGGGCGATCGTGCTCGCCGTCAACTCGGTGACGGTCGCCATGAGGTCCGGTTCGGACACCCCAGACGCTCGGCCGCGCTCCGCCACCGCCGCGGCGGTGGCCTCGCCGAACAGCTCGCGCCCGGTGCTCTTGGGTGGCCGGCGCGTGTAGTACTCGTGGGCGAGCAGTTCGTCGAGCAGCCGCCCGTCGACCGTGCCACGAGCCGCGGACGCGCCGTCCTCGTCGCACGGTCGGCCGAGGAGCCGTCGCGCGAGCGCGTCGATGAGCGTGTTCCCGGGCCCGGTGTCCCAGGCGACGGCTTCCAGCGGCGCACCGGCCGGGACGAGCGTGACGTTGGCAATGCCACCGATGTTGAGCGCGCCCACCGCTCTGTGCGGCTCCACGAACAGCAACGCATCGAGGAAGCCCACCAGCGGGGCGCCCTGGCCGCCGGCCGCGATGTCCCGCGGCCGGAAATCCGCCACCACCGTGCGGCGCGTCCGCTCCGCGATCACCGCCGGTTCGCCGACCTGGAGGCTGGCGAGCGCCCGGCCGGCGTCGTCCACCGCGTGGTGGACGGTCTGGCCGTGCGAGGCGATGAGCGCGACGTCCTCCATCACCAGTCCCGCGGCGCGAACCGCGCTCGACGCAGCAGCGGCGAAGGCCTCGCCGGCGGCCATCGAGGCGAGCGCGAGATCGCGCGGCGGCACCGACACGGCGGGATCCGCCAAGTGACGCAGCTGTGCCTGCAGCGGTACCGGCCACGGCGACTCGGTCCAGTCGATGACCGAGAGGCGCATCGTGCCCTGCTCGACGTCGAGTTCCACGAGTGCCGTGTCGATCGCGTCCAGCGACGTCCCGCTGCTGAGCCCGAGCACGCGCATCGTCAGCCCTTCACCCCGCCGACGCGAACGCCCTCCAGGAACTGTCGCTGGAAGAACAGGAACAGCACGATCGTCGGGATCGCCCCCACGGCAGCACCCGCCATCTGGAGCCCGATGTTCGTGCTGAACTCCTGCTGGAGCAGCGCGACGCCGACCGGCAGCGTCAGCAGCTCGCGCTTCGAGAGCACGATGAGCGGCCACAGGAACGCGTTCCAGGCGCCCACGAAGCTGAAGATCGCGACGGTCGCCACGGCCGGTCGCGAGAGCGGCATGATGATCCGCCAGAACACGTGCCACTCGTTCGCGCCGTCCACGCGCGCCGCCTCTTCCAGCTCGGTGGGGAGCGTCCGGATGAACTGGCGCATCAGGAAGATACCGAAGACGTCGGCGATGCTGGGCAGGATCACGCCCAGCAGGTTGTCGTCCAGGCCGAGCCGCGTGACGAGGATGAAGCGCGGCACGAGCGTGACCTCCACGGGGACCATCAGGCTGCTCACGATGAGCAGGAACATCAGGTTCTTGCCGGGGAATCGTTTCTTCGCGAAGGCATACCCCGCCATCGAGTCGAAGACGACGTGGCACACCATGATCGCGACGGCGATCACGAGGCTGTTGAACGCCCACAGCAGGATGGGCGCCTGCCGGAACAGCTCGGCGAGGTTCTCGGTGCTCGCGTCGAGCGGCACGAGACTGGGCGGGACACGGATCGCCGCGCTGGACGGCGTCAGCGCCGTGGTCACCATCCAGTACATCGGGAACAGCCCGATGATCGCGACCGGCACGAGAATCGCAAGGATCGCGAGCCGTTCGCGTCGTCGCAGCGGACGACCCGAGGCGTTGGTCGCCCCGCCGACGACCGGCAGCACTTCTACCGGGACCAGCACCGGAACCTCGCGAGGCGAGCGCACGGACACACCGGAGGAGGTCGGCGTGGCCATGTGCGGCTCGCCTCGCGGCTCGGGGCGCATCAGTACTCGACGTCCGAGCGGAGCGCCCGGAACTGGATCAGGGAGATCGTCGCGATGACGATGAACAGGAGGAACGCTTGCGCGGACGCAAGCCCGTACTCGCCGAAGCGGAAGCCAGTGCGCCAAATGAGGTACACGATCGTGTTCGTCGCGTAGCCGGGGCCGCCGCCGGTCATCACGTAAACTCGCTCGAAGACCTCGAAGGCCGCGATGGTGTAGATGACCGCGACGTACAGCGTGATCGGCTTCAGCAGCGGTATGGTGATGTGGCGGAACTTGGCGATGGCTCCGGCGCCCTCGACTTCGGCCGCCTCGTACAGGTCACGTGGGACCGCCGAAAGCGCCGCCGAGTACAGCACCACGCCGACCGCCGGGATCGTGAGTACCGATGACAGGATCACGGACCACAGCGCGACGTTGGCGCCCAGGAACGGCGACGGATCCGAGAGGAACCCGAGCGGGCCGGCGCCGAACAGGCTGAGGACGTAGTTGGCGAGCCCCCATGGGTTCGCGTTGAAGACCCAGCGCCAGACCAGCGCGACGAACACGGCAGAGGTCACCGAGGGCAGGTAGTACGCCGCCCGGAAGAACGTCCGAAGTCGCGGCGGGAGCGGGTGGATGAGCGTGGCCAGGACCATCGACACGAGCACCCACACCGCGACCGTCACGACGGAGTACAAGACGGTGTTGAACGCCGCCTGCCCGAACACCGGGTCGTTGAGCAGCGAGACGTAGTTGTCGAGCCCGATCCACGAGCTCTGCGCGAGCCCGGACCGCTGGAACGAGATGACGAAGGACCAGCCGAGCGGCAGGAACATGAACAGCACGAAGAACACCATGCTGGGCAACACGAACAGGTACCCGGCACCGTACCGGCGCCAGAATCGCACGCCGCGGCGCGGCGCCCCTGGTGCTCGCTCGGCGGTCGTCGTCATCTGCGTCGGGGGCCTTCAGCGCGCGGGCGCCGGTGTCCGCGGCGCCTACTTCCCGAGGAGCGGCGTGATCTTCGCTCCGGCGTCGTCGAGCGCCTGCTTCGCCGACTTCTGCCCGGCGAGCGCGAGCTGGATCTCGGGGTGGATCGCCGCATCGAGCTGTGACCACTTCTCGATGAGCGGCATGAACTGCACGTTCGGGAGCATCGCCTCGAACGGCGCCATCTCCGGCGTCGTGTCGGAGACCTTGATTGACTTGCGTGTGGCCGGCGCGAGATACCACCCCGGCACATCGCTCGCGACCTCGGCGCTCGTGAGGTACCGCCCGAGGGCGTGTGCCGCAGCGACCCGGGCCGGGTCGCTCTTCTTGGGCACCGCATAGGTCCCCATCCCACCGACGGTGACAGGCTTGCCCGCATCGCCGATGGGCGGCGGGAGCACCGTGAACTTCACGTTCTTCGACTTCAGGTTCGCGATGCTCCCCGAGCCGGTGGGCATGATCGCGAAGCGTCCATCGATGAATCCCTGCTCGACATCCGCGAGCTTGATGGTCGCGCTGTCGGGCGGCATCGCGCCAGCCTTGAACAGGTCCACCATCACCTGGAGGCCTTTCACGCCCGCCTCGCTGTTGAGCGTGTACGTCTTGTTGTCGTCGCTAAGGACCCGGGCGCCCTCGGCGTAGAGGAGCGTCAGGTCGTTGACACCCGCCGCGCCCATGTACGTGGCGAACCCGTACGTGCCGTGCCCGGTCACGTCCTGGGCGAGCTTCATGAAGTCGGCCACCGTCCAGGTCGCGTCGGGGACCTTCGCGCCGGCCTTCTCGATCACGGCGTTGTTGAGGTAGTAGCCGACCGGCGGCACCCACTGCGGCCAGGCGAGATGCTGGCCGTTGTACGCGACGCCCTCGAGCAGGTTCGGCAGGATGTCCGCCTTGTCCTCCGCGGTGAGGTAGTCGTCGATCGGCGAGAGGACGCCCTGCGCGCCGTAGCTGGGCAGCCGGTCGGAGGCGATGCGGAAGATGTCCGGGCCGTTCCCCGTGGCGATGGCCGTGTCGAGCCGTGCCAGCCCCTCGTCGGAGAACGGGATGCCGGTGACCGTGATGTCGATGCCCGGGTGCTTCTTCTGGTACGCCGCGACCGCGTCGTCGACGAGCTTCGACGTTGCGGTCGTGCCACCCGGCGCGTACCCCAGTTGCCACCACTCGAGCGGTCCCTGGTAGCCACCGGCCGCGCTGCCACCGGGAGAGCCAGAGCCGCCCGACGAGTCGGACGGTGCACCCGGCGACCCCGCCGGAGTCGTGCCACCCGCACCAGTGCACGCGGCGACCATGACCAGACTTGCCGCCACGCCGATGAACTTCGCGATACGTCCGTTTCCCATCACCCGTACGCCTCCCTACAGTTGCCTCGTTGCCTGACGTGGTTCACGTGTCGCTCGGCCCGGCGCGCGGCCACTGCTCCCGGCGAGCGAGCGCGAGCGCCCCCGTCGCCGGTTCGCCATGCACCGAGACCAGCTGGACGACGCCCTCCGCGTCGTCGGCGACGTGCGTGCCGCTGAGCTGCGCGGCGAGCTCCGCGAGCAACGGCGACCCGGGCGCGAGCAGCCCGCCGCCCGCCGCGACCGCGACGTCCTGTCCGATCCAGCCGAGCCGATCCCGGCACGCTCTGACCGCCGTCGCGAGGTCGGTCGCGGCCCCGCGCACGATCGACGCGCTCACCTCGTCGTCGGCGGCCAGCTCGAGCACGACCGCTGCGAGCCGAGCGACCTCCGCCACCGGCGGCGCCGGATAGCACCGCCGGCGCAGCGCCGGGACATCCGGCACGCCGAGGGCGCGCGGGATCGCCTCCCCGAGGCGGGTCGCGGGAGCCCGTCCGTCCGCCGCCTGCGTCACGGCGCGCAGTGCCCGTCGTGCGATGTCGTGGCCGCTTCCCTCGTCGCCCAGCAGGTGGCCCCAGCCACCTACGGTCACCTCGAGGCCGTCGGGCCGCAGCCCGTAGACAGAGGAACCCGTCCCGGCGACGACCGCGATGCCATACGCCAGACCGGCCGTGGCGAGGACCAGCCGGCCGTCGTGCGAGATCCATACCGCATCGGTATGGAGCGCCTCCGCCGCGACGGCGCGCAGGTCGCCGCGCATCCGCGCGCCTTCCGAGCCCGCGATCCCGATCCACGCCGCCGTCACACGCCGGCCCCCGGCCGCGTCGAGCGCACCGCGTGCCGCCTCGGTGAGCGAGCGGCGGAAGCCGTCGATCCCCGCCGTGTTCGGGTTCGCGGGACCCGCCTCGCCGCGCCCGAGCACGGCTGCCCGGTCACCGACGAGGCACACCGTCTTGCTGCCACCCACATCGACGCCGAGGTACAGCGGCTCAGGCATGCTCGGATGCCTCGTCGGTGACGGCTATGAGACGGTCGAGGCTCGCGCCGCTCGCCAGGAGCCGACGCGCGTCGCCCTCGTTCACCGAGCGGGCGAGCATCACGATGGCCACCCGGGCTGACCAGCCCGATGCCCGGAGGGCCTCTTCGACGGCAGGTCCACTGCGGCCCGTCACGTGCTCCACGATCCGCTGTGCCCGCCGGCGGAGCTTCGCGTTCGTGGGCTGGACATCCACCATGAGGTTCCCATGGACCCGCCCGAGGCGGACCATCGTGGCCGTCGTGAGCATGTTCAGCACGAGCTTCTGTGCCGTCCCGGCCTTCAGGCGCGTCGAACCGGCGATGATCTCCGCGCCGACCAGCGGGTGGATCGCGATCGCCACGGCCCCGGACAGCGGCGCCGGGTCGTCACAGCACAGACCGACCGTGAGCGCGCCGCGGCGTGCTGCCTCGGCGACTGCGCCGAGCACGAACGGTGTGCGGCCGCTCGCCGAGATGCCGACCACCGCATCGCCCGGGCCGACGTCGAGGCGCTCCATCTCCGCCCCGCCGCCCGCCGCGTCGTCCTCGGCTCCCTCGATCGGGTCGGACATCGCGTCCGCGCCGCCGGCCATCACGGCGACGACGACGCCGCGGGCGACGCCGAAGGTCGGCATCAGTTCGGCGGCCTCGATAACGGCCAGCCGGCCGCTCGTGCCGGCTCCGACCAGGACAAGGCGGCCGCCGGCACCGACAAGCGCGGCCACACCGTCCACGGCCCGCGCGACTGCCGGGAGCGTCCGCGCGACGGCTGCCGCCACGCGCGCATCCTCGGCGTTCATCTGCCTGAGCAGCGCGAGCGTCGGCAGGTCGTCGAGCGCGCGCGCGCCCGTGCTCGCGCGCTCCGTGGCGGGCAACTCGTCGAGCACGTGCCGATCCGCCCCGGCCGAACGTCCGTCCGTCACGCGACCGGCACCGCAGCGGACAGTGACATCGGGAGCGTGCCCGGCCAGCCGGCGCGGCCGGTCAGCGCATCCGCGAGCGCCTCCAGCGACGCTGGGACGTCAGCGTATGCCGCGACCGCGCCCGTCGTCGGCGCCAACGCCGCGACGTCGTACGGGTTCCGGAGCGCGACCAGCATCGTGGCCCGCCCCGCCGCCGCGACTCGCGCCACGAGTTCGCGATCGTCATCCCGGACGTACGCGTCGCGCGTGGCGACGATGACAAGCTCGGCGTCCGCGGCGGCCGCGACCGCACGGTCCGCGGCCTCGGCGTCGTACGCACCGTCCAACGCGACGTGGCGCATGCGGGGCAGCGCCCGCGCGAGCGCCGAGCCGAGGCTGGAAGCTGCCGTGTCCTCCTCCTCGACCGGACTCGAGCGCCGGCTCGGGAACTCGATCACCACGACCGACGCGGCCGGCCGCACCGGGAGCAGCTCCGCGCCGGCGATCAGCGTGAGCGACCGCCGCGCCACCGTGCGGGCGAGCTCCAGATGCGCGGCATCGGGGAGCGACGCGAGCGTCGTGTGCCCGGCGTTCCGGGTCGCGGACAGCCGCTCCTCGAGCCGCATGGCGCGTCCGATCGCGTCCGACACGCGGGCCTCGCGGAGCAGGCCGGATCCGATCGCCGCACGGAGCTCGTCCAGCGCGTGCGGCCCCTCCTCCATCGGCATCACCGCGTCGGCACCCGCGTCGATCGCTGCGACGCACGCGCGCGGCACGGGCATCCGGTCGGCGAGCGCGCGCATCCGCATCGCGTCCGTTAGAACGAGTCCGCCGAAGCCGAGCTCGGATCGGAGCAGGTCGGTGAGCGCGGCTCTTGAGACGGTCGTCGGCGCTCCCTCGGTGAGCCCGTCGTACGCGACGTGCGTGGCCATCACCAGGTCGACGCCGGCGGCGATCGCGGCGCGGAACGGCGGCAGGTCGATGGCACGGAGCGCGTCGAGGCCGCCGGCGACCGTCGCGACGTCGAGGTGCGGGTCGACCGGCGTCCGACCGTGGCCCGGGAAGTGCTTGGCGGTCGCCGCGATCCCGGCATCGCGGTATCCGCGGACCGTCGCGGCGCCGAGGCGCGCCACGAGCTCCGGCGACGAGCCGAACGAGCGCGCACCGACCGACGCGTTCCGTGGGTCCGCCGCCACGTCGAGGACCGGCGCGAGGTTGACGTCGATCCCGAGCGCCGCGAGCTCGCGGCCGGCGGCGAGCGCCACCGCGTAGGCGAGCTCTTCGGACCGGGTGGCACCGATCGCCATCGCGCTCGGGAAGCGCGTCAGGGGCGCACCGATCCGCGCGACGTGACCGCCCTCGTGGTCGATCGCGATCCGCAGCGGGCCTGGCGCGCGCCGCCGGAGCTCCGCGGTGAGCAGGCGAAGCTGCTCCGGCCCCGCGATGTTCGCGCCGAACAGCACGACCCCGCCGACGCCCTGCTCGAGGAGCCGTGCGGTCTCGTCGTCGATGCCGGGTCCCGGGAGCTGGATCCAAACCAGCCGCGCAGCCGCCGAGCCGGCATCGCCGGCAGGGGCGACCGCGTCGCGTCCGACCGGCACGTTCGTCGTCACCGGAGCTCCACGGTGAGCTGGTAGCGGTCGCCCCGGTACGCGGCGCGGACGAACTCGACGATCCGGCCGTAGCTCCCGGAGGTCAGGCGATGAATCCGGAGCACGGGCACGCGCT
>Ga0209014_10002705_pt1 | contig 10276 bp, 8 predicted proteins | sample BarGraNGADG00212_FD_184491 | JGI IMG/M metagenome (GOLD analysis project Ga0209014, IMG submission 184491) | Arctic peat soil microbial communities from Barrow, Alaska - Barrow Graham LP Ref core NGADG0002-212 (SPAdes) (version 2) | ecosystem: Environmental > Terrestrial > Soil > Wetlands > Peat... | reverse complement strand
CATGCAAAAACGCATGGGTAGTCGCTAAATCGCTAGATTGTAACCTGGGTTCCGACCTCGACCACGCGCCCGGTCGGAATCTGGAAATAGTCGGTGGCGTCGTTCGCCGACCGGCTCAGCGCGATGAACAGATGGTCCTGCCATGCCGGCATCCCCGACTGCGCCGACGGCTTCAGCGAGCGCCGCGACACGAAAAACGATGTCGCCATGATATCGAACTGCCAGCCGAGCTTGCGCGCTATCACCAGCGCTTTTGGAACGTTCGGCGATTCCATGAAGCCGAAGCGCAGCCGGACGGTCGAGAATTTGTCGCTGATCTTTTCCATCCGGACCCGCTCGGACGCGTCGACGCGCGGGGTCTGCGGTGCAGAGGAAGCCCGGTCGCGCAGCGGCCCGGCGACGACGTACTCGGTCAGCCGGAAGGCGATGTAGTTCATCATGATGGTCGTGATGACCTCATGCGCGCCTGTGCGGGCCTTGAGGTAACCGGGGATCGCCGCCCATACCGCGCCGCCCAGCGCGCCGATGAGCAGCGTCAACGGCAGATGCACGATCGCCGGCAGGCCGTGAATGGCCTGCCCCATCCATGCGGCGCCGATGGCGCCCACGTAGAATTGCCCCTCGACGCCGATATTGAACAGTCCGGACTTGAACCCGACTGCCACGCCGAGGCTCAGCAGGATATAAGGCGTCGTCGCGACCAGGGTCTCGGTAAGGCCGCGCTCCTTGAACAACGCACCGCGCAGCAAGCCGCTGTAGGCCTGGATCACGGTGTTAAAGTTGCCGCTCGTGATCCAGATCAGCACGCCGCCAATCACGAAGGCGGTGAACACTGCCAGGATGGGCATGGCCAGCAAGTTTAGAATGCGCCGAGTCACGGGTGTGGCCTGGCCCCCTTGCGAGGCAGGCGGGACCTTGACCGCGACGGAAGAGGTGCTAGACATTCGCCCCCTCCTTTACTACGCCGGCCATCAGCAGGCCAAGCTGCTCGCGCGTAGCCGTCTTGGCATCGAGTGTCGCCAGGATGCGCCCTTTGTACATAACCGCGATCCGGTCTGAGAGGCTCATGATCTCGTCCAGCTCCGCGCTGACGAGCAAAACGGCCGCCCCGGCGTCGCGTGCTTCCACAATGCGCCGGTGGATGAATTCGATACTGCCGACATCCAATCCGCGCGTGGGTTGGCTTGCGACCAAGAGCCGCACCGGGCGGGCCAGTTCGCGGGCCACGATCACTTTCTGCTGGTTGCCGCCCGACAGCGTCCCGACGGAGGTCTCGATGCTCGCGGTGCGGATGTCGAACATCTCCACCAGTTCCTCGGCTTGTTTTTTGACGACCTCATAGTCGATTTCCATCCCCCGCGCGAAGGGCGGTTCGTAGTAAGTACAAAGCACCAGGTTGTCCCGGACGGGGAACGAAAGCACCAGGCCGTGCTTGTGCCGGTCTTCGGGCACGTGGGACAGGCCGGTCTGCACCAACTGGCGCGGGGTAGCACGCGTAGTGTCGTGTCCGAGAAGGGAAATGTGCCCTTCAGTGACCTTGCGTAACCCGGTCAATGCCTCGGCCAGTTCGGTCTGGCCGTTGCCTTGCACCCCTGCGATGCCCAGGATCTCGCCGGCCTGGACGGTGAAGCTGACATCGTCCACCGCCATGTGGCGCCGGTCGTCCAAGACAGACAGGCCGTCGACCGTCAGGACCGGCTGGCCAGGATGAGCGTCGGCCTTGTCAATCTGCAGGATAACTTTGCGCCCGACCATCATCTCCGCCAGCAATTCCTGGGTGGCTGCCGCAGGCTTAACGGTGCCGATCATCTGTCCTGCGCGCATGACGCTGATGCTGTCGGACACCGCGAACACCTCGCGCAACTTATGGGTGATGAAGATGATGGACTTGCCCTGTTTAACCATACCGCGCATGATGACGAAGAGGTCATCGGCTTCCTGGGGAGTCAACACGGCTGTTGGCTCATCCAGGATCAGGATTTCAGCCGCCCGATACAACGCCTTGACGATCTCAACGCGCTGCTGCGCCCCCACGGTCAGGTCTCTGACGTATGCATCAGGATCAACGTCCAGCCCGTATTGCTGGCTGAGCTCGCGGATACGGGCCGCCGCGGCCCGCCGGTCGAGCACAGCCAGGCTGCCCATGAACGCGGACGAACGCACCAGGGACTCCTGACCCAGCATGATGTTTTCGGTCACGGTCAGGGGCGGCACCAGCATGAAGTGCTGGTGGACCATGCCAATGCCGTGAGCGATCGCAGCATGCGGGCTGGCGATGACCGTCGATTTACCGTTCACGCAGATCTGGCCCTCATCGGGCTGATAGAGCCCGTATAGGATGTTCATCAGCGTGGACTTGCCGGCGCCGTTCTCGCCGAGCAATGCGTGGATGTCGCCTCTTTCCAGGGCGAAATCGACGTGGTCATTTGCGAGCACGCCGGGAAACCGCTTAGTGATCCCGGAAGCTTGTAAGGCTATTGTCATGGCCCGCTCCCTTTAGTCGGAGACAAGTCGAACATACGATGAAGGGTGCTGTACGGCTCTGGCTGCACAGCACCCTTCTGATCAGTTCACGTTACGCAGCATCGCGCAAGGCCGTCAGGCCGGTCCCTCTTGGGACAACATTACGGCTTGTAGCCGGTCGCGATCTTGCCGCTCAGTAGGCCGTCAGTGGCTTCCTTGACCTTATCCTTGACAGTCTGCGGAACCTTGCTGTCCCAGTCATGATACGGGGCCAGACCCACGCCACCGTTCTTCAGGTTCGCCATAGCGACGCCGGCCTTGGAGCTGCCATCCTTCACGCCCTTCAGGTAGTTGTAGACGGCGGCGTCCACATTCTTCATGGCGCTGGTCACCAGGGCACTATTAACTTCAGGATAGGTCAGGTACTGGTCGACGTCCACGCCGATGGCCATGAGGTTATTTTCCTTGGCCGCCAGCAGGCCACCGTTGCCGGTGTTGCCGCCGACGCCGAACACGACGTCACAGCCCTGGCCGATCATGCTCTGGCCGGTTTCCTTGCCCTTGGCAGGATCCACAAAGGACGGGATGTAGACGTTCAGCGCCTTGATGTCGGGCTTCATCCACTTGGCGCCATTCTGGTAACCGACCACGTAACGCACGACGGGCGGGATCTCCATGCCGGAAACCGTGCACACAGTGCCGGTCTTGGTCATGCCGCCGGCCACGACACCGGCCAGGAAACCGACTTCGTCTTCCTGGAACATCAGGCTGGCGACGTTCTTCAGCCCGCCGTCAGTGTAGCAGTCCTTGACGGTGTCAGGGCAGGCCACGGAGCCCTTGGTCGGGGCGTAGGCGCTGTCGATGATGGCGAACTTGATGTTCGGGTATTGCTTGGCCTTGGCTGCCGTCGCGTCACCCATCAGGAAGCCCACGGTGATGACGACGTCATAGTTTTCCGTGGCAAACTGGTCGATGTTCTTCTCGTAGTCGGTCGGCTGCTTCGACTCGATGTACTTGGCTGTGTAGCCGAATTCCTGGGCAGCTTTTTCCACGCCCGCCCAGGCCGACTGATTGAAGGACTTGTCGTTGACGCCGCCCGTGTCGGTCACAAGACCGACCTTGAGCGCCGTGCCCCCGGCTGCCGCAGTCGGAGCGGGCGCGGACGTGGGTGCGGCTGCCACAGTCGGGGCAGGCGCGGACGTGGGTCCGGCTGCCGGCGCACACGCCGCCAGCACCATGGAAAGCAAGACCACCAGACTGAGGACGAGGAACATTCGCTTGCGCATGACTTTTTCCTCCTTGAGAGTGAATGGAGAGACTGAGGCTGACAAACTTTGTCTCATTATAATGCAGTTGATGGGTCTTCGCAAGTCCATTTATGGGCTTTTTATGCCCTGAAAGCGTCGGCGATTCAGGTGGCCGCCTCTGCTAGTGTTCGCCGCGTCCGCCCAGACTTGCCACAGACGGGTCCTGCAGCTAAAATCTTCTTGCCGAGCAATGCTGTCAGCGATTGGAGTAGAACGAAGTGATAACTTATGAGTGACAAACTCAGTCAATTACGAGCCATCCTACGTGAGATGGACTCGGTGATCGTCGCCTACTCGGGCGGCATCGATAGCACCTTTCTTCTCAAGATCGCCAGCGAAGAGCTCGGCGAGAAGGCCATCGCCGTGACCGCCGTTTCGCCAAGCCTGGCCCACGCTGAGTTAGAGGAAGCGCAGGCGATTGCCGCGACGATCGGTGTGCGTCACGTCTGCCTGACGACCAACGAGATCGAAGATCCTCGCTATCAGGCCAATACTCCTCAACGCTGCTACTTCTGCAAAGGCAACCTGTACGACGTGCTCCTGCCGTACGCCCGGGAAAACGGCTATCGCACCATCCTGGACGGCAATAATGCCGACGACGTGGGGGACGACCGGCCCGGCCGAGTGGCGGCACGCGAGCACGGGGTGCGCAGCCCGCTCGAAGAAGCGGGGCTGGCCAAAGCCGAGATACGCAGCCTGGCGCGGGCCGCAGGGCTGCCCAACTGGAACAAACCGGCCGCGGCCTGCTTATCTTCGCGCATCCCCTATGGCAACCGGGTCACGGTGGAGCTTTTGAGCCAGGTCGAGCAGGCAGAGGGCTACCTGCGCGCGCGTGGCTTCCGTCAGTTGCGGGTCCGGCACCACGGACCGGTCGCCCGGCTGGAGGTCGAAGCGAGCGAGTTGGCCCGGGCGCTTGAGCTGAGGACGGAGATTGTCGCCGCCCTCCAACAGGTCGGGTTCACGTATGTGGCGCTCGACCTGGCCGGTTATCGCACCGGCAGCTTGAACGAGACTCTGAAGGACGGCTGAGGAGCAGTTTGATGGCTGGCTTGATAGCGATGGATGATCAGAGATTGCGCCAACTGCTTGAGGCCGTCCAGGGCGGGCAGACCAGCGTGGGTGAGGCGCTCAGCGAGCTGAGCGAACCGGCCGGGCCCATATTGCCCTTCGCCAACCTGGACCATGGGCGAGCACAGCGCACCGGCATACCAGAGGTCATATTTTGTCAGGGCAAGACCGCCGGGCAGGTCGTGCAGATCGTCGGCCAAATCCTCAAGCACGAGGGCCGCGTCCTGGCGACACGCGCTTCGGCCGAGATCGCACGCGCGGTGCTGGACGAATTCCCGGCCGGGCGCTATGACGAGCTGGCGCGCACCATCACCGTAAACGGCCAACCGGGCGCTGAGCCCGCCGGCCGGTCCTTGGGGCGGCCGGCCCAAGGACCCGGTGTTCCATACATTGTCGTCGCCACAGGCGGCACCAGTGATATCCCGGTGGCCGAGGAGGCACGATTGACCCTGGACTTCCTGGGCGACCGCACCCTGCGAGCCTACGATGTCGGCGTGGCCGGTATTCATCGCCTGCTCAGTCGTCAGGAACTCCTGCGCGGGGCCGGGGTGGTGATCGCCGTGGCGGGCATGGAAGGGGCGTTGGCCAGTGTGGTGGCCGGTTTGGTGGATTGCCCAGTGGTTGCGGTCCCGACCAGCATCGGCTATGGCGCCAGCTTCGGCGGCCTTGCCGCGCTGCTGAGCATGCTCAACTCCTGCGCGCCTGGGGTTTCCGTGGTCAACATTGACAATGGTTTCGGCGCGGCCGTGGTTGCGCACCAGATATTGAAGGTACGTGGTGGTGAGCGCGCATGAGAATCGCCTACTTTGACTTGATCTCGGGCGCCAGCGGCGACATGCTGCTGGGCGCATTGGTCGACGCCGGCCTGGCCCTGGCCGATCTGCAGGCAGCCCTGGCCGCGCTGCGCCTGCCCGGCCTCGAGCTCGCGGCGGAACGCGTGCAGCGCGGCGCATTCTCGGCCACCAAGGTGGATGTCAGAACAGGGGAGCATCCCCCGACCCGTCACCTGTCCGATATCGCCGCGCTGGTCGACGCCGCCGGCCTGCCGGAGCAGGTGCACGCGCGGGCCATGCACATCTTCAGGCGCATGGTCGAGGCGGAGGCAGGCATTCACAACCTACCGGTCGAACAAGTGCACCTGCACGAGCTGGGTGCGGTGGACACGATTGTAGACGTCGTCGGCACGCTGCTGGGGCTGCGGCTATTGGGGATAGAACGCGTCTACGTGTCCCCGATCCCGCTCGGGCGCGGGATGGCCGGCTCGCAGCACGGCCGCATGCCACTGCCCGCGCCCGCGACCCTGGCCCTGCTTCAAGGAGCTCCCGTGGTAGGGGTTGACCACGCGCTCGAAACGGTTACTCCGACTGCCGCGGCGCTGTTGACCGAATTGGCGGCCGGATATGGGCCGATCCCTTCCATGCGCCTGACAGGCACCGGTTACGGCGCGGGGACTCGCACTACGCCCGAGCCCAACCTGCTGCGCGTGCTCGTCGGAGAAACTGATGAGCCGACGAGCCGGGACGTCGAAGCCGGCACACTTGCCATGCTCGAGACCAACATAGACAACATGAACCCGGAGATATACGGCCATGTATCCGAGCTGCTGCTGGCTGCGGGAGCGCTTGACGTTTACACAACGCCCATCCTGATGAAGAAAAACCGGCCCGCGGTGGTCTTGAGCGTGCTTTGCACACCGGCCGATGCCGATCGCCTGAGGGGCTTAATGTTCAGCGAGACCAGCACCCTCGGCGTGCGGACCCTGGAAGTCACGCGCCACTCGCTGCCGCGCTCGATCGAGCCAGTGAGCACCCCTTTCGGCGAAATCCGGATCAAGGTGTGCCGCTGGGGAAACGGCGAGGAGAAAGCCGCCCCAGAGTACGAGGATTGCGCCCGGGCGGCGCGGGCAACCGGCCTGCCGCTGCGGCAGGTATATGAAGCCGCGCAGGCCATCTATTACGAACAAAAACAGAAATCTCGCACGCAGACCCCTTGATCTTTCATGCTCTTTCTGCTATCATGTTGCCATGTTGCCGCCCGGCTCCCCGCGTGGGCGGTTTGGCGCTGCAAGCGCTACGCGGCAGGCGATGCAATAACGCATCGCCGTGCCGATCGAGCCAAGGAGGTGTGATCACGGCCTGAGTTGCGTGCATGGCCAATGCACAAGCGCAGTGTTTTTCGCCCTCTCAGCCTCGCGCCCAAATTCCCTCGTTGATCACTATCCAGGTAAACTATTCCCGGCCGCAGCAGAGCGGTTTTGGCTGCATGCCTGTAGCTGCCCGGCTCACCCTGATCTTGGCCATTGGACGTCTGGAGGCCCCGGCCTAAGCGTTCAATCTAGGGGGCCGTGCGCTCGACCGAACAGTTCTGTCTGCTACGGCTCATCCCGTGGGTCTGCCACGGGGTGGATGCTTCATGGGCCCGGCCCGACAGGCTCGGCCCGCAAGGGTTTAAGGAGCAAAATCACCTGATGGCCAGTGTAACTTTCGAGCATGTCTACAAGCGTTTCGGCGACGTGGTCGCCGTGAACGATCTCGACATCAAGGTTTTTGACAAAGAGTTCCTCGTATTCGTCGGCCCCTCCGGCTGTGGCAAGACGACCAGCCTGCGCCTGCTGGCCGGCCTGGAGGAAATCTCGGATGGTCGCATCATGATCGGCGACCGCGTCGTCAACGACGTACCCCCCAAAGATCGCGACATCGCCATGGTGTTCCAGAGCTATGCTCTGTACCCGCACATGAGCGTGTACGACAACATGGCGTTCGGCCTTAAGCTGCGCAAGGTCCCCAAGGCGGAGATCGACAAGCGTGTGAAACAGGCCGCTGAGATCCTGGGCATCGCACAATTGCTAGACCGCAAGCCGAGACAACTCTCCGGCGGCCAGCGCCAACGTGTGGCGGTCGGCCGGGCCATCGTCCGCGACCCGGCGGTCTTCCTCTTCGACGAACCGCTGTCAAACCTGGACGCCAAGCTGCGCGTCCAGACACGTGCCGAGATCAGCAAGCTGCACCAGCGCCTGGGCACCACCTTCATCTACGTGACCCACGACCAGGTCGAGGCCATGACGATGGCCACCCGCATCGCGGTCATGAAGGACGGGCTCCTGCAGCAGATCGATTCGCCCCAGAACTTGTACGATCATCCGGGCAACGTCTTCGTGGCGGGCTTCATCGGCAGCCCCTCCATGAACTTCTTTGACGCCACGCTCGTCGAGCAGGACGGCAAGATGTTCATCGATGTCGGCAGCTTCAAGTTGCCCATCCCGGAGAGCAAGCGCACCCAGTACATCGGCCAGAAGGGCAAGAAGATCATCTTCGGCATCCGGCCCGACGACGTGCACGCCGCCAATTTCGCGCCTCCGGGCATCACCCCGGCGCCGCTGAAGGCGGATGTGGACGTGACCGAGTTGATGGGCAATGAAATCTTCCTGTACCTGCTCACAGGCAAGAAGCAGTTCATCGCCCGTGTCGACCCGCGCACCCATGCCCGCGCCGGCGAGTCCATCGATCTGATCGTCAACATGGACAACATGCACCTGTTCGACCCGCAGACCGAGATGACGCTCGACGCGCTGAAGTAAAGCTCAAGCGCAAAGCGTAGAAGCGCAAGGGGAGAGGCCTTTCGGCCTCTCCCCTTTCATATTCTGTAGTCTGTGCCCGTCTGCAGCCGCGAACCCGTCAGAACCGCCCTCCCAGCGAGCCGGCGTAGCCGGTCAGCTCCACATAACCGTTGCCGGTCACCGGCCGGCCAGCGACCAGGCCGGACACTCGCACCGCCCCTTCCCAGTAAGCGAAGGAGACGTTCATCTCCTGGTCGGCCAGGTAGGGACTGATGGTTAACTGAAGGTTGGCGGAGGGCACCCGCAAAGTCCAACCTGATGGGTAGGTGGCACCCGTATGCGGGCTCCGCCACCGACCTGTCGCCTCGAAGGAGAAGTCCTGCGCCCCCAACGTGCGAGTGCTGCCGTCCGGGCTCACCAGTATCCCGCTGGAGAAACGCCCCAGCCGGCCTTCGCTCTGGCGCAGCCCGTACACCATCAACTCACTGCCGTCGTTTAGCTGAAGGCTAAACCAGTCCCAGCCCACGATACCCGGCTCGAGGGCGCTGGTGCTGAATTCGTGATCCATCCAGCTGAGCCCGTCCACCGTCCATGCCCGGCCGCGCGCCGTGACCGTCCCGTGGGTGGCCAGGCGCGTGAGGCTGTAGTAATACGAAGCGTTCCCCGGGTCGGCGCCCTTGCGGCTGTAGCCGTGGTCGCCTTGCGGAACCGGTCCTTTTAGATCGTGCAAGTTCAGTTCCAGGGCCACGTCACCCGCGGCGGCCCGCATGAGCACCTGCCCGTCCTCCTGTTGGGTCACAGACCAATCGTCGAGCCAAACGTGGTAGGGCGAGGCCTGCGCCCCAGCCAACCCGGCTGCGCCGCGCTCCAGCCGCTCGAACACGTCGTGCCTGCCGCCCGCGACGTCGGTCAGCGCGAAATCCGCCAGGTAGACCTGTTCGGTTGCCCAGGCCGAAGAGCGCGCGACACGTTGCGCAGGCGACTGCAGAGCACGGCGGAAGAAAGTCAGCTGGTAGCCGAAATGCTCGCCACTCGCAGCCGTCAGGTTGCCCGTGTAGTACCACCACTCAGTCTGGAAATCGTTATGTGGACCGTAGTCAGCCGGGAACGTCAGCGCACGCCCTGCTGCGGCGCGCGTGTAACCAGCGCTGCTTGCGGGCACGGCGGCAACCACCAGGCTGGCTTGCAGGGGCTGAGGGCCGCGCGGCCATAAGGCCCAGGCCAGCACAGCGGCTATTGCCGCCAGCACCGGCAGCAGGATCCAGCGTATCGCTCGGGTTCGCTTGCTCATCCTCAATCTCATTTCTTCCCGATCATGCACTCACTCACCCCGCAGGACCTCGGCGGCCAGCAGGCGGCCGAGGCGCCAGGCGGGGTAGACGCCGGCCAGGAGGGCCGCAATCACGGCCAGGGCCAGGGCCTGCACAAAAAGCTCGGGCCGGATCTGGAACTGCAGGGTCCAACCGAAAGAGCGGCGGTTGATCACGAAGGTCAAGATCAGAGCCAGCACCAGGCCTGTCGGCATGGATAAGAGTCCCGCCACTGTGCCGATGAGCCCAGTCTCAAGGAAAACGGTGCCGCGCAACTGACGAGAGGTCAATCCGATCGCGCGTAACATGCCCAGCTCGCGGGCGCGCTCGAGTTGTAGAGACAGCAAGGCGCTGAGCACGCCGATGAAGGCCACTACAGCCGCCAATAGCTGCAGAGCCCCGGTGATGGCGAAGGCCTGGTCGAAGACGCGTAAAACCTCATCTCGCAGCGCCCGGTTCGGTCGAACGGACAGTTCCTGAACCGCATTCAGGCGCGTTCCCAGGTCGCGGGCCACTTGATCGCCCTGGCCGGCGGCGGCCATCAGCAGCGGCGCCAGGCCCTGCAGGTCATC
>Ga0209014_10002704_pt1 | contig 10277 bp, 9 predicted proteins | sample BarGraNGADG00212_FD_184491 | JGI IMG/M metagenome (GOLD analysis project Ga0209014, IMG submission 184491) | Arctic peat soil microbial communities from Barrow, Alaska - Barrow Graham LP Ref core NGADG0002-212 (SPAdes) (version 2) | ecosystem: Environmental > Terrestrial > Soil > Wetlands > Peat... | reverse complement strand
GGCAACTGCAGTACCAACCGTGAAGGCAACTGCAGTACCAACGGCGACGGCAGCGCTCACATTAAGTTCCGCAAACTCTACAGCTGAAAATGAGTCGGTGCCTGGAATTTCGGTCCCATCAGCTCAAACGAGCGGCGTTGCGAGCTTACCTGCCCAGCCCGTTTTAGAGTTTTCGTTACTTGGGCTAGGGATACCGGCACTTTTAGCTGGATTAGTTTATCTGTTGATAAGACGGTGAGAGGCCCCCAGAAGGGCCCCTCTTTTTTTCTGTTTGCTTTACTGATTGACTCGCTGAAGTCGCATTGTTATGGCGTCTTCTTTTTTAAGGCTTCTTTTGAATTTATCATATCAGAAAAAGCTTGAGTACAGCTAGCGGACACGTGGTGGTGCGCACAATCACAAAAGCTTATAGTTCACCTTGGCCAATTTATTGAAACGGTTTTTTCATGCGTATAGCCTTGCTTGGTGGTACAGGAAATAAAGGCAAAGGATTAGCGCTTCGCTGGGCTCCAAAACATGATGTTATTATTGGTTCAAGAAGCGCTGAAAAGGCCGAAGAAGCGGCAGCGTTTTGTGAAGAGTTGTTATCAGAAGAGGGTACAACGTGTACGTTATCTGGTGAAGAAAACGTCGAAGCGATAGCAGACTGCGACGTGGCAGTCTTTGCGCTTCAGTACCAACACGCAATGCCCACTGCAGTGACCATTAAGGGAAACCTCGACCCAAGCGCGATAGTTGTGTCGCCAATCGTTCCTATAGCTAAAAATGGTTTTTGCGCTATGAACCCTCCAAGGAATATGGAAGCGCCGCATTGGAGATACAAAGTCTTCTTTCAAACAACGAGGTCGTATCGGCGTTTCACACAACACCAGCTGCGCGTCTGATCGATCTTAAAGATAAGCTTGGATTGGATGTCCTCGTTTGTGGCGCAGAAAAGCCAAAAAAAGTCGTTATGGAACTATCAAGGATATAGAAGGGCTCATTTCTTTCGATGTCGGGCGCTCGAGGCGTCATGCATGCTCGAGTCGATCGCCCCCCTTTTGCTCAACATATCGGCTCGAAGTAGGATCAAGAACGCCTCAATTCGCATAATAGGGTAGCAAATCGAGTGATTCGACGCTAATACGTTCTATTCGCTATCCAGCGGCTTTCCTGTTAATGCGTCTATCCTAACTCGTCTTTTTTTGGTGTCACGGGCATAGATAGCCTCAAGAACTGTAGAATATATCGTATCTACACTGATAACTTCGCATCCTGGATATAAGCCTCTGACAAGTTCATTCAGTTTTTGCTTTGAAATTTTCGGCTTAGTGACGTTGTCGGCACGACCATTCTTGATCTTCAAAGAGTCGGCGTTTTGTGACTCGAGGGATTTTGGATAGGAGATATTAAGCAAGGGAAAATACATGTCGTCTTTTATGCCTATGAGGTTCATTTCTTCCAGCTTTTTTAAGCTTGGCTTAAACCGCTTCCCGGGCAGCACTTCACGAAGCTGTGCGTAGCTTGCCGCTTTGTTGGTGAGAATGAAATCCATGACCTTCAGCTGAATAGGATTCAAATCAGTGAGATAACTTAGATTCTCGGACCGTCGATGCACACCGGTAGGGCTGAGTAGCTCTCCAGTGATGGCGTCGATCAAGACCCGGTAATCAACGTACTTTGTGCCTCCTAAAAGTCTTTTTTTCACTTCTCGAACATTAACAGAAAAAACTGGCAGTAGGACGCGTTTGACGTCCATTATACTTTCACTCGTGCCTAAAATGAGGGGCTTGCGCTTGTTGTTATTTAAGGCATTTAGGGCCTTGATTTCGTCGTAGTATATAAAAGGTACCTTCTTAGCCCCCCGCGTGGTGTCAAGGGCACGCTGAACCCGAGCAGGTTCGCTCTCATCGACATCGTGAGATTCACGAGCTTCTGAGTGTGATGTTTGAACTGTTGCGGGATCAGAACGACTTTTAATCGTAGGCGTCGCCCCTCCATGTCGTGATTTTCGCCGTCTCACTTTAATAAACGATGGATCTGAGATCGTTCCTTGGACGTAAAACTGCCCTGGTTCGAGTTCTGTAAGCTGACGCGCATCATCCATCGAGGAGAAAAATATCCGCACCGAATCGATATCGTTTTTGAGCGTTAGCTTTCCGATGAACACGTTGTTGCACTGGCTTAGCACGTTTTTGTTGACCAAAGCAGGTCGCTGGGTCGCTAAAAGGATTCCCAGACCCCTCTTCCGGCCTCTTCTGCTTATGACTTGTAAGATCTCAAGCCCGTCGCGCTTTGACTGCGGAATGTAGACGTCTGCCTCTTCAACGACAATCAAAAAAGGATTCTGCTTGTGAGCTCCTGCTTTAAAAAGCTGGGTCGCGACGCGATAAATGCTATCTAAAAAATCGTTTATGACTTTTTTTTCCGTTTCGGAGACATCGAGGACTATTTTTTTTGACTCTGTGATAATGCGTTGAATTTCATCTTCGTCCTTTGAAAGATCCTCAATATCTCTTGACTCGACGTTAGGGCAAAGTTCAGATAACCCCGCGTATTCTCCTTCGGTATCAATAACTACGAAACCGAGGTCATTTTCGGGTGCGGCAAGTTCCTCGCATATGACGCTTACGAGATAGCTTTTTCCGCTTCCGCTCTGTCCTATGACGGCACTTCGTTCAGTGACGAGATACCTTGGATCAATGCTGAACGCTTCTCCGATGTGGAGCTCCATTGGTTCAATATGGCCTGTTGGTTCAATATAAGCTTAATGTTGTGCGACAAACATCTTTGCTGCCGTCTTTGACACTCGTTGCGATGCGTAAAAATAAGATATACCACGCCGTAGTGCATAATTGATTTGTTATGAAGCTAAAATTCCTTGGCGCCGCCCGCGAAGTTACCGGGAGCAAGCATCTCATCACTACTGAAAACGGGGAGAAAATCCTGCTTGACTGTGGCATGTTCCAGGGCAAAGGGATGGAAACCGATGGTATGAACCGCAATCTCGGTTTTGACCCTGCTGAAGTCGACCATATTATCCTATCGCATGCACATATCGACCACTCGGGATTGATCCCCTACGTTTATACACTCGGTTTCCGCGGATCGGTGGTTTGTACCAATGCCACCCGCGACTTGTGCGCCATCATGCTTGCCGACAGCGGGCACATCCAGGAAAGTGACGTAGAAAAGTTTGATAGACGCCGTATTGCCAAAGGTCTGCCTCCTGTTAAACCAATTTATACCGAAAAAGATGCCCGTGCCTGTATGAAGCTATTCATAGGCGTGGCATATGACAGGAGATTCCGGATTGATGATAACACCAATGTATGGTTTACTAATACCGGTCATATGCTGGGCAGTGGCGTAGTTTCGCTTGAGATTACTGAAAACGGGAAAACTACAAAGCTCGCATATACCAGTGATATCGGCAGGCCTGTGAGCTATATCCTGAAACCGCCCCAGCCTTTCCCGCAATGTGAATACCTAATCACCGAAGCGACTTATGGAAACCGCCTACACCCACAGATGCAGGATGCCAAAGCAGAATTGCTTCGTGTGATCCGCCAAACGTGCGTTGAAAAAGGCGGAAAGGTAATCATCCCTTGCTTTTCGATTGGCCGCACACAGGAAGTGGTGTACGCGCTGAATACCTTTTTTAACGAAGGGCTTTTGCCAAAAATAAATATCTACGTCGACAGTCCGTTGGCGGTGAATGCTACTGATATCTTCCGGTTGCACCTCGATGACCTAGGCAATGATGTTCAGGAAGTAATGCAAAACGACCCAGATCCGTTCGGATTTGGCTCCCTTTTTTACGTGAAAAGCACGGAAGACTCGAAAAAGCTGAATTCAATTAAGGAACCCTGCGTGATCATTTCTGCTTCTGGTATGATGGAAGCTGGACGTATAAAGCACCACTTGGCCAATAATATTGAGGACCCGAAGAACACTATTCTTGTAGTTGGTTATTGTTCGCCTACTACGTTGGGGGCTAGGATAGAAAACGGTGAAAATCCTGTATCTATTTTCGGCGAAAAGCACCCGGTGAATGCAACGATTGAACGGATTGAAGCATTTTCGGGCCACGGCGACTACCATGAAATGGAGGATTATATCAGTTGTCAGGATAAAAGTCAATTGAAAAAGGTATTCTTAGTTCATGGTGAGTATGAAGCCCAGCAATTTTACCTGGGTAAGCTGGAAGAGGCCGGATTCAAGAATATAAGCATACCTGAGGCCGGTACTGAAGTTCAACTTTAGATACCTGACCTGTTATTTGTTGAACCGCTGCTAGCTGAGCGTTTCCTGTTGCTTTGTACACGCAGTGCACAATCACTGCGCAGCAACCTCGTCAAAAGAGTCACCTGCGGGAGGCCACTAAAGTGACAGTGTCCTTATCAAGCAGCCGGTGGTCTAGTCCCACACGCTGACCAGCGTGTCTTGCACTTGGACCCCACACGTGGGCGTACCTGAATTTCCGCGAGATTTGTTTATGCATAAGGTTGCAGACCTCTCCAACGGTCGAATTATGACGTAAAATCAACGGGTTTTCGGTATCTGCCGCTTTACCCTGAGGTTTTAAGAACACACGAATAAACCCTAGCTTTTCAAAGATTAAATCTTTAAGACAATCGACGTTAATGTTGTGCTCGGCGGAGATGTGAACGTCACCGAAGCCCACTGGGTTAGATAATTGGTCTATCTTGTTTACTACCGTTATTGCAGGGACGAACCGTCTGCCCGGGATCAATGCGTCTACCAATTGATCGACGGTAACGTCTTCTTTAAGCAAAACGTCTGCGTTGTGAATCTTGAAGTCGTGTAAAATCGCAATTATCGTGGCATCATCGATTTTGGGAGCATTGGGGGTCCTTTTAATTAAAACACCCCCGCGGGATTTCTTTTTTATTAATACTTTTGGGGGACTTTGGTTTAGTCTAATTCCAGCGTCGTTTAACTCTTTTTTGATTACGTCGATTTGATATTCGCTAAAAACGTCGACCAAGATCAGGATGAGGTCTGCGCTTCTGACAACTGAAATGACCTCTCTGCCCCTGCCTTTGCCCGCTGCCGCACCACCGATCAGTCCTGGAATGTCCAAGACCTGTATACGTGCTCCTTTATGCACCATGGAGCCAGGTATAACATTTAGTGTGGTGAAATCGTAAGTCCCCACTGGTGATTTTGCGTTTGTGAGCACGTTTAGCAAGGTTGACTTTCCGACGGATGGATATCCTACCAGTACACAAGTGGCATCACCGGACTTTTTTGGCGCATATCCGGTCCCTTTATGAGAGCCTTTCGTCTCCCGTTGCTCCTTTAGCCGCGCTAGTTTTGCTTTTAGACGACCGATATGGAGTTGTGTAGCCTTGTTGTAAGAAGTGTCGCGTATCTCCGTCTCTATTTGAATGATCTGCTCGTCTACACCACTAAGACTATCTCCTGATCGTCTCGCGTTCATTAGATGCCCTCGGAGGGTGTAGAATCAGGCCGCATATCTCTAAAAAAATTAAGATCTACTCTGAGCGGTTATCTTCGTGTTTACTAAAACGAGCTTCGTTCGTTCGCCTCGGCCTCGGACAGCTACGAGGTAAATGTGTGGATCATTCGATGCCATACACTCCATCCATTTCTTGTGCAGGCTTCCATCTGAAGAGATTGGCGGTGATCCGTTTTTAGCACGGAGCTCATTAACGCAGTATATAAAATCTGTCTCGGACAATCGAGCGACTTTAGACTTCATACCGATATTTTGTGGCCAACACGCCGTTAGCTCTTCCTTTATATCTTTTATGAAGCCGCCAGTCGGCATCTTGTTGTCAAAGTTCTCGATGATATCGATTTTGCCGTCTCCATCATCTAAGCCGTAATAACATTTCACTGCGTGTTTGGCAAGCTTTAGGTCGCGTTTTCCCAAAATAAGTCCCAATTTGATATTGGCGATCAAAGTATTTCAATATTGCGTAATAAGTTCAATTCGTTGCCTTTTTGCGTGTTTAACATTGCTAAATCGCGTTTTCGTTTCCAAAAGACAGCTAAATCTCGGTCTTGATCGAACCCGATAGCCCGATGATTCTAACACTACGAGGGTCAGTTGGTGTAAAATTGCTAAGAATGCGTAAACCGGGTAGGTTACATTGTAGTCCTCTTGAATCTAGAGATGCTCACTATATGAAGCGCGACCTCTCTATTCAAAAATAACTCCGTCTGAGGTGGATTATTCGGCCTAGCCGTCTACTTAGCTCACTCCTCTGTCATCGCTTACATTTCTTTTAACCACATTTTCAACCTACCCAACGCCTACGTGATGATAAACGGTACCACAACAATCGCACCGTGTAAAAACGGTAAGAGCTGGTAAAATTGGCTGATTATCCCCAGTAGTAAGACGATACCGATTTGTGCTTCTCGTTTTTTTACTGTTTTCCGCCCTATTTTTCCCCATCTGTGGAAACATCAATCCTTGCGCAATCCTGACGAATTACTGTTTCATTGCTTCTATTTTGTCTTTCAAGACCGCTCTCATGACTTCCTTTCCAGTTTCGTATGACAAAATTTCACGCCCCTCAATCTCGAAGAAGGGGTAGAATGAGAACGCCCTCCGAAACGAGTCTTTGGCTTCACCGGTACTAATTACGTATCCTGACGTTGCGCCTTGGAAGAAGCCGAACTCGAGCATTTCACCTGTTTCCAACAAGTTGTCAATCGCTGCGAATATCGTCTCATAGACCTTTGCATTTTCAGTCGGGTCGGTCGGCCACGGTCCCGACGGGCTGATGCGCCACAAGCTCAGAAATCTGGCCATGTCTTTTACCTCCTTTTGGGTTGGCGGCGTTGATAGTGGCCGCCATTTTTACCATATATCTCGTTCGTCGAAAAAATAAATCAAAAACGTAAAATAGCGATGATAGACGTAAGTGTTTTCGTCTTGCTGCAAGATTTTGTCGATATTCAGAATGGGATGGGTTGCTATGTATCACTAAGATGATCAACTAACGCATGAGTTGCCTCTCTTCTTTTGACGTCCCTATGGGCCTTTAGCACATTGAAATAAAATTGACTCAAAACGGCAGCGCCAAGGTCGAGTTTTTAATTCAGCCTTAAGTCAATCGCCGTTAATTTGGTAAAAATCGTGATTTAGCTTAAAAAACGCCGGATTTCTTATGAGCAAAGTTGCTTAAAAAGAAGGCTAGTCGCCCACTCTGGAATAACAAAGGTGTAAATCAATAAATTCGAGAAATGCGCAGAAATGAAGCCAAAAAATCCGAATAAATGGCAGCCCTTCAAAAAAAGCTAAGGTTTTACATGAGCAGTTCAAGCCACCCATCGAGCAGCGAACAGTACTCAGGAGTACACACTTCGTGGCATCCGATACAAGGGGCTATTTTGCCTTGTGCTAGCAGGATTTCGTGCTTGTTTTTTTTGTCGATTGAGGTTTGACTATCCCCCTTTCCTACCACTTTTCGATCACCTGCTTGTAGTAACGCCTCGGATTCTGCTCGATCTGATCCTCAAGTTTTTGAAATATTTCCGTTTCAGGGTGCTCAAATTTGTTAAACGTGCGGCTAATGTTTGGATTGAGGGGGTCAATTTCTACCATTTTTCACGTCCTAGTGTTTTACACCGTTTCCTTAACATTGCCGCGTATTTTTTCCACGGATGCACTTATATTTCGAGGATTAGTCGTTGACGGGGTTTAGAAGGATAATGTTGTTGCCGCGGAGCACTACTGATCCGAGAACTCGTGACTTCTCTCCGTCAACAACTTCTGCGGTATTCGTAAGATGTAAGTTGAGGTAGTCATCGGCACTCATTAAAAGGCCTTCGAGCACACATTTTTCGCCTTTCATCTCGACTTGAACTCTGGAACCAACCAGATTTTGAACCTTCTTCGATGGGAACAATTTGTATCCTCAAACAAACTAGGTTTTTCGAATACTTTAATATTGTGTTAGAAGGCTCACGAGAGGAAGTCCCCTACTAGTAGATCTCTCACGCAGCTTGCGTCACTCGTTTCATGCACCAAAAAAATGATTAGTTGCGGTGCGACTCAGGTGGGATCAACCATATAATATGAACGTGATGATCGCAAGTGAAGAGAGCAAAACAACCAATGCGTTGGCCAAAGGGTTATCATATTTGCATAGGTGCACTGAAAAACTGCGATGACTCAGAGGCCAAAGCAGCGGACAGCCTGACTTTGTTAGTGTATCGAGGAGGATATGGCTAGCGACGGCCGCTGTGAGTGCTGGTATTACGAGTAGATCCAGGGGCGGGTACCGTGAGAGAAGGACATACGAAACGCAGGCGCATACCACTATGGTGAAAATCGAGTGGGAGATCCCACTTCTGTGGTGAACTAGTCTTTTAGGCATACGTTCGTCGATGTCAGGGATCGATGCCAGTGTGAGCGCAATCGCGCTCGAGAGTAGTACCAAAACTTTGTTTGTTTCCGGTATAGCAAGCTCAAAAATGGCGATGCAGAAGATAAAAGCAAAAACTGAGTGTGCTAGTGCCTTCACAACACACGTGTTGGTTGCGCCTTCGTTAAGTAAATATATGGTCGGGGTGACATTTAAACCGAGCTCATCCTCGGGTGAGCATCGTTCTTTAAGAAGAATTTGTCGAGCCCGGTAGTGTAGCGGTCAATCATGTGAGACCCTGGATCTCACGACCACGGTTCGAATCCGTGCCGGGCTACCTCTATTTAGGTGAGCCCTTCAAACTGAAGCTTCCCTTTCGTACGCTCCCACTCCTCGAGAGGGATGCTATACTTCTTTTCTATGGCGTCCCGGTAGCTTGGGCCGCTGTTATATGCGCAAAACGGGATGATCAACCCGCCTGGGGCAGCATAATGAATAGCGCAGCGCTTGACTCTTTCAACGTCATAGTTGTAAGCGTCCATAAAATGCATGCCGCCTATGAAGAGTGCTTTTTTATGAAAGTCACCGAGCGTTTCATAGTCGTGAGTTAGTAAGACCGTCTTTATTATTTCCTTAAACTGAACGCCCTTAGGTTGATGCTCTTCGTCGACAAGCGAGTTCAGTGCCATTAATCCTCGCATCAGCGCTGCTGGCTTCCGCAGCACACCGCCGTTGTTCAGGTTGCCCGCAAGCTTCTGAGTCAGTTCAAAGAATTTATCGACGTCCACGAACCTGTTTATTGGAATCAGTTGTCCGTCTTCGACGAACAAGTAAGTTGCTATCCCGCAGTGCGGGTGTGTACTGAACTCGATCTGTGGCGTTTGTGTATATGCCTCAATGAGCTTTGAGATAGAAACGACACAAGGCACAGGATAAAAGTCTTCAGTTTTCACTTGTCCATTCGTCTGCTGTTCTATGCTCAGCGCGAGATCGGGCAGGGTGTATCTCTGAGCGTTTCTGACCGCCGAGGTGAACTCGCTTGCGCCCCCTGTGAATGCCATTGGCTGGAAGTTGACCCCTCTGACGACATCCACGTTTTGCGCCGCAAAATAGATGATTTGCCCTACTTCATGATCATTTAACCCGCGAGCGACCGTGGGAACTAACACCACGCCTTGGCCCGCTTTTCTGCAGTTCTCGATCGCCTTCTTTTTTAGCTCTATCAGACCATCCGTCTCCTTTGAAACGCCATTAAATTGAAGGTACACGGTGTTCAGCCCAGCCTGTCGTAGCTTTCGTGCAAGCGTATCATCTTTTGCAAGCCTAATGCCATTTGTCGCAATTTGGGTCTGAATAAAGCCCATTTCGACCGCCATTTTGATGATCTCAGGGAGATCCTCCCTCAACGTCGGTTCGCCTCCTGAAAACTGAACCGCAAGCGTTGGAACCGGCTTCTCTTGGCGTAGTGTGGCAAGCATCTCTCTGAGCTGCTCGAATGACGGTTCGTATACGTAACCCCGCGCATGAGCGTTAGCAAAACACCACTCACAGCGCAAGTTGCACCGATTGGTAACGTCAACATTTGCTAGACTCGTCGAAGTCAGATGGGCATCGCAGAGGCCACATTCAAACGGGCACTCTTTTTGAAGTGTGAGTTGAGGATTCTGGACTCCGTCTCCGTTATACGAAAACCGCTCAGCCTTATGATACATCTCCGCGCTTGACCAATACAACTCGTCGAACGCACCATGCTCCGGACATTCCTTAGCCATCCAAATCTGGCCGTTCTTTTCGTAGATGGTAGCATCCACTGGTTTAAGGCATATGTGACATAACGAGGTCGTTCGCTTAGGTAGTGGCACTGGTGTGTCGTAAATGGGCATGTAGTTACTCCAGCTATTCCTAACTGAACGTTTTATTCTGTTACTA
>Ga0209014_10002703_pt1 | contig 10280 bp, 6 predicted proteins | sample BarGraNGADG00212_FD_184491 | JGI IMG/M metagenome (GOLD analysis project Ga0209014, IMG submission 184491) | Arctic peat soil microbial communities from Barrow, Alaska - Barrow Graham LP Ref core NGADG0002-212 (SPAdes) (version 2) | ecosystem: Environmental > Terrestrial > Soil > Wetlands > Peat... | reverse complement strand
GCCCCCGCCGCGAACGCGTCGCGACGTGCCGCGAGATCGCGTGACGGACGGAAGCCCTCCCCGCGGGCCGGTGCGCCGGGCCGGCCGCTCCCCTCCCGCCACGCTCCACCGGCGCGGGCACCGAGTCGCGACGAGCGGCGCGCCCCGAACGCGAGATCGAGGTCGTATGGGTCGGCGGCACCCGGGAGCAGGCGCGGCCCTTCCATCAGGTCCGCGGGGATCTCGTACAGGAAGCGCGACGGCACCGCCGGGCCGCCTGCCGGACCCCACGTGGCCCGCCGCGAGGCATGCGAGAGGAAGAGCCGTTCCTTCGCCCGCGTGATCCCGACGTAGGCCAGCCGGCGCTCCTCCTCGAGCTCGTGCGGGTCATCGCGTTCGCGCTCGGCAGTCAGCGCCCGGGCGTGCGGGAAGATCCCCTCCTCCAGGCCGCCGATGAAGACGGCGCCGAACTCGAGCCCCTTGGCGGCATGCAGCGTGATGAGCGTGACCGCGTCGGCGTCGCCCTCGTAGCTGTCCTGGTCCGCCACGAGGGCCGTCTCCTCGAGCAGCCGGTCCAGGGCGTCGTCCGGTGAGAGGTCGTCGTAGCGGGTCGTAACGGAGCGAAGCTCGAGCAGGTTGCGCCAGCGCTCCTCGTTCTCCTCGGTCCCGTCGGCGAGCATCGCGCGGTACCCGGACGCCTCGAGGACGTCGTCGAGGAGCTCGGGCAGGGGCAGCAACCCGACCCGGGTCCGGAGCCGCCGAACGAGCGTCACGAAGTCCGCGACCGCGCTCCGGGCGCGGCTGGTCAGGACGAGCAGCCCGTCGGCGGCCGCACGCTCCAGGGCGCTCCAGTAGGTCGCCTCGGGCGCGTCGGCGGCGATCCGGAGCACCTCGAGCGACTTGTCGCCCAGGCCGCGTGGTGGGATGTTGATCACCCGCTCGAAGCTGACGCGGTCCCGGTCGCTGCGCAGGATTCGCAGGTAGCCCAGCGCGTCCTTGACCTCGCGGCGCTGGTAGAAGCGCGTCCCGCCGATGAGCTGGTAGCGGATCCCGTAGCGCAGGAATGCTTCCTCGATCGCCCGGGACTGGGCGTTGGTCCGGTAGAGGACCGCCACGTCCTTCGGCCGAAAGGCCTCGTCGTCGTCGGCGCGACGCGTCAGCGACGCCGTCCGGCCCCCCAGGAGCGCCTCGACCTGGCGGGCGATCCACTCCGCCTCTTCCTCTTCGTCGTAGGCCTCGAAGCGCTGGATCGGGCGACCCCCGGCCTTCTCCGTCCAGAGCTTCTTCTCCTTGCGATCCAGGTTGTTGGCGACGACGGCGTGGGCCGCCTCAAGGATGAGCTGCGTGCTCCGGTAGTTGCGCTCGAGCTTCACCACGGTCGCGCCGGGCTCGTCGCGCTCGAAATCGAGGATGTTGCGGAGGTCGGCCCCGCGCCACGCGTAGATCGACTGGTCGTCGTCACCCACCACGCACAGGTTGTGGTGCGCGGCGGCGAGCGCCCGGACGATCCGGTACTGGGCCCGGTTCGTGTCCTGGTACTCGTCGACGTGGAGGTAGCGCCAGCGCGCCTGGTACCGCGCCAGCACGTCCGGCTGGGTCTCCAGGAGCCGAACCGTCCAGCCCAGGAGGTCGTCGAAGTCCAGCGCGCCTGCCTCGCGAAGGCGCCGGTCGTATGCAACGGCGAGCTTCGCCAGCTCCTCCTGGTAGTGCGTCGTCGCGCCCTCGACGAGGGCGTCCGGCCCCTCGAGGTCGTTCTTCGCCCTGGACAGCGCCTCGAGCACGCCTCGCGGCCGGATCGGCCCGCCCTGCAGGGGGATGTCGAAGTCGCGGAAGACCTGCTTCATGAGGGTCAGCTGGTCGTCCGTGTCGTAGATCACGAAGCGCGGATCGAGGCCGAGGGCCGCGCCGTCCCGACGCAGCATCCGCGCACACACCGCGTGGAACGTGCCCATCTCGACCTTCCGGCCGTCCTCGGGGCCGATGAGCGCGACGATTCGCTCGCGCATCTCCGCGGCCGCCTTGTTGGTGAACGTGACCGCGAGGATCCGCCACGGCGCCACGCCGAGGACGCCGACCAGGTAGGCCACCCGGTGGGCGACGACGCGGGTCTTGCCACTTCCTGCACCGGCGAGGATGAGCAGCGGCCCGTCCGTCGTGGTGACCGCGCGTGCCTGCTCGGGGTTCAGCCGCCCGGTGATCGCCGCGGCCAGCTCCTCGCGCGAGGCGACGCCCGTGGCGAGGCCGCGGTCGCGCCCGAGGGCGCGCGGATCCGGCCCCACAGCCGCGAACGGGGGCTCCCCGTCGGGCGCGGGCGCGTCGGGCAGGGGCGGCTCGTCGGCCAGCCACGGGGGCGGGGATTCCACGTCCCGATTGTACGGCGGGAGCCTGCACCGGCAGTCGACGGTGCGCCGGGCGCGTTCACGAAGGCGACCCCGGTCCGGCCTGCCTGCCTGCGGGGTCGGCCTGCCGGTCGGCCTGCCGGGTCGGTCAGGCCGCCCTGAGTGCGGCCTCCCCGTCCGCTACGCGCCGGGCGGCGGGGTGATCGTCACGGGATCGCCGATCTTCGAGAGCGAGAGTGCCACGTTGACCGTTCCGCCCGCCCCGAGCGGCACGTCGAAGCTCAGCTTCACGAGGCGCGGCGTGTCGGTCCGGACCAGCGCCGTGACCGCGACGTCGCCGAGGACGAGCCCACCCGGCAACCCTGCCGCCGGGTTCCCGCCAGTGATCTGCGCCGCGGGGATCGTGAACGCGACGGCATAGCAGTCCGCATCGTCGCAGCGCTCGTTCGAGAGCGTCCTCGGCGCGACGCCGGGCCGCGCGAGGAACGCCCCGAGCTGGGCCAGGGCCGCCGCCGGGTCGGCGAGCAGGCCGAAGATCGAATCCGTGCCGGCCTGCCGCGTCCAGCCGCCCGACCCGAGGAGCGGCACCCGCGCGTAGACGACCGCGTCGATGGCGACGACGTCTGCCGTCACGTTGAAGAGCGCGGGGACGGCGAGCGAGAGGGATGCCCGCTTCCCGAACAGGTCACCGTCCCCCGTGATCGTGGATCCGTCGAGCGAAATCGGCGCCCCCGACCCCGTCGAGCCCCCGAGGCTCAGGACCAGCTTGCCGGTCGCCGTCCCGTCGACGTGGAACGTCTTCGCCGTCTGGAGACCGGAGATCCCCGCCTCCAGGATCTGCTTCGGGTCGCTGAGCGCGGGCGCCGCCTGGCCGCCGCACGCCGCGGCGACGAGCCCGAGCAGGACGACCGCCGCCAGGAGCGCCCGCGGCGCCCGGGCGAGGGCTCGACAGGACATGCTGCCTCCCGGATGGGCAGGACCTGTCGCGCCACGCTCCAGGGCGCGGGGCCTTCCCCCGTCAGCGTGGCGCGACAAGGCCACGCTCGTCAACCGCGGTCGCCCGCCGAGGCCGGCAGCGCAGCCGGCGATCGCCAGCCGAGGCCGTCAAAGCAGCCGAGGCCGTCTGCGCGGATGCCAGACCCCGACGACCGACCCCGCGGGGTCGGGCCGTCACCCGTCCGCGAGCGCCCGCTCCGCGCGCTCCGCGACCACGCCCGGCAGAGCCCCGAAGCCGACCGCCCGCAGCGCGGCGCCGACCCGACCGACCAGCTCGTCCGCGCAGGCGGGGTCGAGGGACGACGGCACGCTCCCCGCGAGGAGCGCGTCGACGCGCGACCGGGCCCGGGCGAACGTGTCGCCGCCGCCGCCTTCCAGCCACGCCCGGAGCGAGCCGCGATCCACGACCGACGAGGGCAGGTGCTGCTCCTCGCGGAATCGCCGGCGTGTCTCCGGCAGCTCCAGGAATCGCCCGGCGAAGCCGGCCTCGCGGATCGCGTCGAGCCCGAGCGATCCCTCGGGGGTCGCGATCCCGCGGACGAGGCGCAGCGCGCTCGAGATCGCCTCCGCGTCGATCACGAGCTTCTCGGCGCTCTGGCAGCGCAGCGAGTCGAGCATCCCGGCGCCCGACACGAGGTCGATCCCGGCGAGCGCACCGACGAGCGCCGTGGTGGCGCTCTCCATGCCGGCCTGGGCATCGACGGTCTTGGCGTCCGTGGCGCCGAGATAGCCGTGCGTCGGCAGGCCGAGCGACCGCCCGACGGCCGCGTTCCCCGCGTCGAGCATCGCCGTCTCGATCGCGCCCATCGGCGTCGCGCCCATCCGCATGTCGAGGATCGCCGGCGCCCCGCCCCACACGATCGGGGCGCCGGGCGCCGCCGCCTGGTGGATCACGATGCCGGCAAGGCACTCCGCGGCGTGCTGGACGACGGAGCCCGCCAGCGCCACCGGGCCCGCGCCGCCGGCGAGCGGCATCGAGACCATCTGGGCCGGGACGCCGGCCCGCGCGAGCCCGATCAGGCACCGCGACGCGAACGAGGTCCAGTCGAGCGGCGGGGAGGGGCAGACGTCGAAGACGGCGCGGGGCCGCGCCCGGAGCACGTCCGTGCCGCCCGCGTCGACCGCGAGGAGGTCCAGCATCGGCCCCAGACCATCAGCCGTGAAGGCGCCGGTCACGACCGGCTTGTCGGACCCCAGCAGCACGAGGAGGAGCCTGTAGCGATCGCCGAGCCCGGCGGGCACGTCCGAGCAGACCACCGCCGTGGACTGCGCCGCGTAGGCCGGCAGGCGCTCGGCGACAGCCACCAGCCGGACCAGGTCCGCGGCGGTCGACGGCCGGTGCTCCCCCGTCTCCGGGTCGAGCACGGCGACGCCGCACGAGCCCGGATCGAAGGCCACTTCGCCCACGCCATAGCGGACCGCCGCCGAGCCGTCGCGGGCATGGAGCGTGAAGGAGCGCGGGACGGTGGCCAGCGCAGCCCGGACGGCCTGCTCGGGGATGCGGGCAATGCCGTCCTGGACGGTCGCACCCACGCCATCGAGGAGCGCCCGTGCCTCGGCGTCTGCGACCCGGACGCCCGGGTCACGGAGGACCTCGAGCGCCTCGTCGAGGATGCGCTTGATGCCCGCGGCGTCGAGCAGGTCGAGGGTCGGGCGGCGGCCGGCGCGCCCGGTCGCCGGCCCGGCTCCGCGGCCGGTCACCGGCCTGGCTCCGCGGCCGTCTCCGCGATCCGCACGAGCTCCGCGGCGAGCGCGGGATCGAGCGGGGCACCCTGTGCGGACGCGAGCAGCTCGAGGGCGCGCTCGTGCGCGCGCTCCCGTGCGCCGACCCGGGGTGTGCCGTCCGGCGACGGCGGGCGCCGGTCGATGAGCGTCGGGCTCCAACGCTCCCGCATGTGCCGCCGGGTGTGCGGCTCGGCGAGGAAGTCGCCGCCGGGGCCGACCCCACGGATCACGTCGAGCGCAAGCGACTCGTCGTCGACGGGGATGCCGCGGCAGATCCCGCGGACCAGGCCGAGGATCTCCGCGTCGAGCAGGAGCTGTTCGTAGGACCAGATCCGGCTGCCGGCGAGCAGTCCCATGCCGAGGAGCATGTCCGCGCGGCCGACGCACGCGGCGAGCGCCGCGAGGCCGTTCTCCAGGCCGGCCCGCCAGTCCGGGACGTGCGCGCCGGTCGCGAAGGCGCCCATCGAGAGCGGCACGCGGTATCGCTCGGCCAGCTCCCCCGAGGCCAGCCCGAACAGGACGTCCTCCGGGCCACCGCCGGTGTAGGCACCCGTCCGCAGGTCCATCGCGGTCTGCGCCGCGGCGTAATAGACGGGCGCGCCGGGGAAGGCCAGCTCGACGAGCGCGAGCGCCGAGAGGACCTCTGCGTTCCCGACCGCCAGGGTGCCGGCCAGCGTCGCCGGACCGGTGTGCGCACACGACGCCATGGTCATGAAGCCGGTGGGGATCCCGGCCTCCGCCGCGACAAGCGCGGCGTCGAGCGCGCCGGCTTCGTGGGCGAGCGGGCTGATCGTGCAGAACGTCAACGACAGGGGCGGTCGCGCGCGGAGTGCGGCATCGCCGCCGGCAAGCGCCAGCGCGATCTCGACCGCGACGGCGGCCTCGCGCGGGTGCATCACCGATTCGGTCTGGACGTGCTTGGACGTGATGCCGAGCGCGGCCGCGAGCTCCCGGAGCGCGCGTGTCTCGGGCGGGACGTCCTGGGCCGAGACCGGCATCCAGATGAAGCCCACGTCGGGCAGTTCCTCGGCGACACGGCAGATCGCCGTGATGTCGTCGAGCGTGGAGCGTCGCCGCTCCCCGGTCGTCGGGTCCGCGACCTCCACGCCGCAGCCGTCGGTGGCCGCCCACACGTGGTGGCCGTCGAGGGGCAGGTCGCGGTCGGGGTCGCGGCCGGCCAGCGTGAAGGCGGCCGGGGCGTGGCGCAGCGCGGAATCGATCACGTCGGCCGGGACGCGCACGATCCCGGTTCCCAGGTCGACGTGCGCGCCGTGGGCCGACCAGATCGCCTGCGCGCGGGCCGACGGGAAGCGGACGCCGACCGTCTCGATCAGCTCGAGGGTGGCCGCATGGATGCGATCGAGCGCAGCGGGGTCGAGAACCTCGAGCCGGATCGCGGGATCGACGAGCGTTGCCAGGGGTCGACGCGCCGGCGTCGACGCCGGCTGGACGGAGAGGGTCGCGGGCGTCACGTCGGCCGGCCTCATGCCGCCGCGCCGACGAGTCGGCGTGCGGTGTCGACGGCGGCGATCGCATCTTCCGCGTAGGCGTCCGCGCCGATCTCCTCGGCCCATGCGCGCGTCACGGGAGCGCCGCCCACCATCACCTTGATTCCGGGCCGAAGGCCGGCCGCGACCAGCGCCTCGACCACGGCGCGCTGCCCGGTCATGGTCGTGGTGAGGAGCGCCGAGACGCCGACCAGGTCGGCATGCACCTCGGCAGCCTTGGCGACGAACGCCGCCGGGGAGACGTCGACGCCCAGGTCGTGAACCTCGAAGCCGTTCGCCGAGAGGAGGGTCGCCACGAGGTTCTTGCCGATCTCGTGGATGTCACCTGCAACCGTCCCGAGCACCACGCGGCCGGCGGTCGCGCGCTGCTCGCCTCCCGCGGTGAGCGCGGGTTCGATCACGCGCATTGCGGCCTGCATCGCCCGCGCGGCGAGCATCAGGTCGGGCAGGAACAGGTCGCCGTTCGAGAACCCCTCCCCGACCTCGCGCAGGGCCGGCATCGCGGCCTCGTCGATGAGTCGGAGGGGTGGGATCCCCGCTGCAAGCGCCTCCCGCGCGGCCGCCTCCGCCTTGGCCGGCTCGCCGTCCGTGACGGCCTGTCGCAGGGCCGCGAAGCTCGTCTCGTCCATCGCACACCTCTCGCCGCGTTGCGCGGCTCCTCCCGCACCATCCGCCGCGACCCATTGAGGTGCGCGGCCCGACCGATCGTGAGACGTGCGTCAGAGGCCGGCCCGGGCTTCGGCTCGGGCCACGATCTCGCGGAGCTCCGCCGAGGCCGCTTCGGGGAGCGGCGGCGGGATGGACCGGCCAGCGAGGATCGCATCCACGCGGTCGGCCGCACGGGTGCCAAGCGGGTGCCCGCCCGCGGCGGCCCAGGCGCCGCGGGACCGGCGATCGAGCAGGGTGGGATACCAGCGCGAGCGGTAGTGGGCCAGCGTGTGGTCGGCCTCCAGGAACGACCCGTCGGGCCCGAGCTCGTCCACGAGGTCGAGCGCGAGCGCCTCGTCGGAGAGATCGAGCGGCGCGGTGGCCGCCCGCGTCCAGCCGACCAGCTCGTCGCAGATCGCGAGCTGTGCGAGCGACCCGGCAAGGCCCGACTCCAGGTACCCGCTGTCGTGGGTGACCTGGCCCGCGGCGAGCGCGTCGAGGAGGATCGCGGCGGCGGCCTCCGCGGCAGCCTGGCCGTCGACGATCTTCGAATCCGCGCCCCCGCCGAGGCTGAACATCGGGAGCCCCAGGTGGTGCGCGAGCGCCTCGGCGGCGCCCTTCGGGTCCGGGCCGACGTACGGATCGACCGTGGTCCGAAGGTCCAGCGCGTCGCCGCCGAAGCCCGGCACGACGACCGGAGCGCCCTCGCGAACCAGCTGGGCGATGACGAGACCCGCAAGGACGCCCGCGTGGTTGACGGCGAGCGTCCCGGCGAGCGTCACGGGTCCCGTGGTCCCTCCGGAAGTGACGGGGATCCAGAGCGCCGGCAGGCCGCGTTTGGCGAGGAATAGGAGCCGGTCGACTGCGTCCGCGTCGAGCAGCAGGCCGCGCGTCACGTTGATGTACCAGGCCACCGAAGGCCGTGCCGCCAGCTCACCGGCGCCGCCGGCAACCGCTTCGGCCATCGCGAGCACGTCACGCAGGCCGGCCATCTCGTAGGTGACGACGATCAGCGGCTTCGACGTCCCCGTCAGCATCGCGACTGCCTGGTGGCGATCGGCGACCCGCCCGTCGACGTCGGACGGAAGGAACATCGACATCGCGAACGCCATGTTCGGGAGCGCGTCGACCAGGGCGATGCCCGCGCGAACGTCGTCGAGCGTCGCGAGTCGCCGGTCGCCCGTTCGCCCATCGATGATGGATGGGCAATCCGACCCGGGTCCGAACCAGGCCGTCTCGCCGCCCCACTCGATCGCGGGGCGCCCGGACCGATCGTGGAGCGTGAGCGCCTTCGGCGCGACCGCGAGTGCCTCGGCGACCAACCCGGCGGGGATCCGGACGCGATCCGCTTCGTCGACGCTGGCGCCGGCCGCCGCAAGGAGGCGGCGCGCCTCCGGGTGGTCGACCCGGACGCCTGTCCGCTCGAGGATCGCACCAGCGGCGGCGTGGAGCCGCGCACATCCGTCGGCGGACGTGCGATTCCAGCGGCCGGCGCCGGGCGTGATCGCCGCGGGGCCGGACCGATCGCTGTCGCGGGCGGGAGCGGGAATGAGCATCGGACCTCCAGCCACGCGAGCGTGCCGGGGCGCGCGACGGGTCCGCCAGTGCGGAATGGCCCATTCCTGACCCTGGGCGCTCAACGCCCGGACATCCCGGGAAGGCCGAGGCGGGCAGGCGGCTCTGACACCCGGGCATACACGCACCGACGCCCCCGGATTGCTCCGGGGGCGTCTCCCGCGAGGTTACGCGGAGGTCATCCGAGCGCCTTGAGCGCGGCGACGCACGCCCGGGCATCGGCCCTGGCTCCGGCGAGCAGCCCACGGCCGGCCTGGAGGCTCGTCCGCGAGCTCGCCAGGATCGGCGCGGCCGTCCCGCCCTTGTATTGGGCCGGCGTCAGGAGGAGAACCGCGGCGGGGACTCCCTGTACCAATGGGGAGACCAGGGCCACCTTCGCGTTCATCGCGTCGAGGTCGGACTTCGCCCGGGTGACGTCCTTCCCGGCCGCATGAGCGGCATCGATCCGCGCCTGGAGCTTCGTGTTCAACGTGCCCAGCCGAGCGACAGCCGCGAGCTCGTTGTCGGCCGCGATCACGTCGGCGGCCTTCGGGGCCATGAGCAGGTAGACCCGGAAATCCGTGACGATCTTCTCGAGGTCCGCTCGGAGCGCGCCCACGTTCGTCTCGTGATCGATCTGCGTCCGCAGGGCGGTGAGCCCGCTGGTGTCGGCGGCGAGCTGCGACTGGAGCGCGGCGCGGTCGGCGGCGGTCAGGGCTGCGGCTCCCGCGACCCGGGCCTGGAGCTTCGTGATGGTATCGAGTCGCCGATCGATCTCGCAGTCACCGAGCGTGCGGAGATTGCCGACCCCGTTGTCACGGGCGGCGATGGCCTCCGGACGGCACGGCCGGGCGCCGATGGCCGCGTTGGCCTCAGGCACCAGCGGGGAGGGCGCCTGGACGGCGTACGTCGGCGCAACCGATCCGATGGCGAGCAGGCCACCCACGACGATGGATGCGAGCGTACCTCGAGCTGCGAGCTTCATGGGCCTGGTCTCCTTGCGACAGGGTGCATGGCTGACGTCCCGAGCCCGTTCGATCGGTGGAATCTGGGATCGTCATGCGTCACGATCGAGCGCGTCCGTAAGGGCGTCCCCGCGGTCACATTCGGGGGATGTAAGGCGGCCGGCGAGCACATCGACCCGTGAGCCCCTGACATCCGCGACCGTGGCCGCACCCGAGGTCATGGCCCGGACGCACGGGAGCCGGGTCATCCACGGATGGATGGCCCGGCTCCCGGCACGCTGAGGGTGACGTCCGCTGGCACCGACGCCAGCGGGGCGAACGGTCGGTTCTAGAAGTCCATGTCTCCGCCGCCGCCGTGGCCGTGGCCGCCGCCGTTGCCGCCGTCCTTCTTCTCGGGAAGGTCAGTCACGAGCGTCTCCGTGGTGAGGACCATCGCAGCGATGGAGGCCGCGTTCTGGAGCGCGGAACGCGTCACCTTGGCGGCATCCACGATGCCGCGCTCGAACATGTCGCCGTACTCGCCCTTCAGGGCATCGAAGCCCTGGCCCTTGGGCAGGTTCTTGACC
>Ga0209014_10002702_pt1 | contig 10281 bp, 7 predicted proteins | sample BarGraNGADG00212_FD_184491 | JGI IMG/M metagenome (GOLD analysis project Ga0209014, IMG submission 184491) | Arctic peat soil microbial communities from Barrow, Alaska - Barrow Graham LP Ref core NGADG0002-212 (SPAdes) (version 2) | ecosystem: Environmental > Terrestrial > Soil > Wetlands > Peat... | reverse complement strand
GCATTCTCGTTCCGTCCAGGCGCACGCGCGGAAACAGCGAATCGGGAAACGCCCGACCGATCATCCGCTGCTCGCGCGGGAACATCGCGAGCAGCGGATGCACCGGCAGCTCCACGAGATAGACGGTCGTCCCTGCCAACCGCCATTGATCGAGCAGGCCGCGCACTCGCTCGAGCGCGCGCTGGCCCTGCGCGCTGTCGACTTCCTCGCGCCCATACGCCGCGGCCGCACGGCGCTCCGCCACGCGCTTCCCTTCTTCTGACATCAGGACCCGGCGCGCCAGGTCGGTGACCCGAACGATCAACCCGAGTGCCTGCGTCGACGGTCGGTATTCAAAGCGCCAGAGTCGCCAGGTACCGGACCCGGGCGTGGCGACCGACAGGTCGCGCATGTCCGAGGAATCGGAAGGCCAGGCCAACCGGTTGGCCTCCACCACCGCCACACGCGGCCGGCGCCCCATGGACTGCGCGAGCTCGATGGCCATCGCCGCCGTGCCGCCGCTGACGCCCACGGCCTGCGCGCCAGGTGCGACGCTCGACATGGGCAGCCGTGCCGTCATCGAACTGCCAAGCACCAGCACCGACGAATCGGTGGCGTCCAGCCGGAGCCGCTCGGCCACGATCCGGTTCTGCGCTGCGCCAACGGGCAGCGGTGGCGCGGAAGGCGCGATCCATTGAACGAAGGCTGTCCAGCAGGCGAGGGCAGCGATCAGCGAGGCAACCAGCGCGCGCACGTCAGAACTGGAAGTAGATGAATGGCACCGGCGCCGCCGCGTCGACGATCGTCCACGCCAGCAACACGCCAAGCAGCGGCATTGCCAGGCGCTCGGCGAGGTCGGCACGACGTTCCTCGAGCCTTCCCCAGGCGTGATAGACGATGACCGGCAGCGAGAACCACGCGATGGTCGCGAGGGGAAAGACATTCGGCGGCCACGCCAGGTGCGCGGCGGCGGCCTGCAGCACGGTGAACGCCGCCGTCACGCTGCGCAGGCGGAAGAAGAGCCAACCCACGTTGATGAAGGCGAAGACGCCGAGCACGCGAAGCGCCCTGACTCCCCACCACCTGCTGCGCGACGGATCGAGACCCAGCGCGCGCTCCGCCACCATTCCGGCACCGCTCCACAGGCCCCACACGGCGTACCCCCAGGCGGCACCGTGCCACAGGCCGGCGAGCGTCATCGTCAGCAGGAGGTTGGCGGCGTTGCGCGCGGCGGACCGCTTGTTACCTCCCAGCGGGATGTAGAGGTAGTCGCGCAGCCAGGCACCGAGCGAGATGTGCCAGCGTCGCCAGAATTCCCCGATGGACTCACTGAGGTACGGGAAGGCAAAGTTGCGCGGCAGGGTGAAACCGAAGAGCGCCGCCAGGCCGACGGCGAGGCTCGAGTACGCGGCGAAGTCGGCAAAGAGCTGCATCGCGTAGGCAATCACGAGGCCGGCGAGATTGAGCCCCGGAAGCGTGATGATCCACGACGCGTCGAGGTCCACGGTGAGCACCGCGAGGTGGTCGGCGACGACGAGCTTCAGGAAGGCGCCGGTGATGATGGCGCGGACCACCACCGGCCAACCAATTGTGGTGGCGTCCTTGGGCCCGACCTGCGACAGGAAGTCGCGGGCGCGCACGATGGGACCGGCTATCAGCTGGGGAAAGAAGACGAGATACAGGGACGCGCCGCCGAGGTGCCGCACGCCGTTCCGCGGGGGCGTCCACGTGCCGCGCCAGACGTCGATGATGAGGCTGATGCCGTGGAACGTGTAGAACGAGATGCCGGCGGGAATGGGGAGCAGCAGGAGCCCGGCAACCGGGCTGTCCTGGGGCAGCAGGCCCGTGACGAGCCGGCCGTACTTGAAGCAGGCAAGTGCGGCAAGATTGCCCAGCACACCGGCCACCGCCCAGGCGCGTCGCGCCTTCACCGTCGGCTGCGCCCCGACGCGCCAGCTCACGAGCGCGGTGAGCGCGCCACAGCCCACCAGCAGCCAGAACATCGGGCCGACCATCCACGCGTACAGCGCGAGGCTGGCCGCCACCAGCCACGGCAACTGCCAGCGTCTCAGCGAGGGCAGGTAGTAGATGGTCGCCACGACAACGACGAATCCGGCGAACGGCCAGCTGGTGAAGAGCATGGATGTGACGGGAGTTCAGCGCGGGAGTTGCTTTCAGGGCCCAGGTCGGGAATTGGATTGACGTTCCGGCGCCGCGCCCCAGCGCGTCACGAGTCGCTGAATCAACGCGAGCAATATCACGCAGGTGGCCAGCGTCGCCAGCGCCGCGCCTTGCGCGGTCGCCGTCGTGGCGCGCAGCAGGGCGGCAAGCTCCTGCATCGTGGTCACCAGCAGCGACGCCACGATCCAGGCCGCAACACTCGTAGCGGCCCAGGTGCGCAGCGCGAGATACGCCAGTGGAAGCGCCGACACCAGCAGCACCGCCAACAGCGCCGGATGGGGCGTTGCGGTGCGGCCCATCGCCACGGTGCCAATGAGCACTGCGGCGAGCGTGCCGAGCAGCAACGTAAGCGCCAGCCGCCGTGCCGTGGACCGCGACACCAGCATGATCACGAACGCCACGATGCCCAGCAGCAGCGCGCCGATGAAGAACGTCCTGATCAGGCCCAGCGCACCGTCGAGCGGGGGAAGCAGCGTATCGAGCGCGTCGAGCGAAGGCGCTTCCGGAACGCGGGGACCTTTGAGATGGGCCAGCGCTCCGGCAAGGGTGGCCTGAGCGCCGGCGAGTCCCAGGCCGGCGATTGCCGTGAGGCGCCAGGAATCTTCGCCCTCGGCGAACAGGGGAATGCCCACGCGCCGACGCATTCCGTCGAACACCGACCAGAGCACCGCCAGCAGGCCCAGCAGGACGAGCGAAATCACGGTTTGCAGCGACTCGCCGGCGAGGAACCGTCCCCACGGCTGCGCCGTGTCGTAACCGGCCAGCGTGGACGGCAGGCCGTTCACCGCGCCCACCAGCAAGACGATGGCGAACGCCGCCAGTGTCACGATGGCACGACGGCGATTGAACAGGCGGTCGTGGCGCTGGGCGGCACGGCGGTTCCGCGTCCAGAGGATCCCGACGACCACGAGCAGCACGAACGTCAGGCCCGCCGTGCCCGCGATCATCAGGCGCGTCGTTTGTCGCTTGGTATCGGCGCGCCGGAATGACTCGGGCAGCTCGACGCTGCGCCGCACGAGCACCACCTCGTTGCCGGCGAGTTCCACGCGCACCCTCGCCAGGGCGTCGCCGGGGAGGTGCACCGTCGTATCGGTGTATGTGAGTGCGATGTCCACGCGCGGCCGGGCACCCTTGGCGCCTGCCTTGCGATCGGAAGTCTGGCGGGATTCCGTCAGGCGTGCGGCATCGATTCCTGCACCGCGCAACGCAGCCTGTGCCATGATGCGCGCCGAGTCCACGCTCACCGAGTCGCGCCAGGCCGCGTCGGGAAGGACGTGGCGCACGTCCAGCACCCGTCCGTCAGGAAGCACTCGCACGCGCCACTCCTCGGCGCGCTCCTCCACGCGTCCGTGCGGGCGCACGTAGCGCACGATCCACCACGCCGGCGGCTGGTACGTGGTGGCGAGCGCGGCGGCCATCGGCTCGGCGCGATGCTCCACGAGGAACCGGCGCCATTCGTCCATCGAGGGCGCCGCCGTGCCGGTGAGCCGCGTCCACTCGGGGGTCCTGACCCCGCGCGCTGCGAGCACTGAATCGGCAACGACCAGCGCGCGACCACGCGTGGCCGTGGCATCGGCGCCCAGCGTGGGATGATGCGGCACGGCAAAGCTCAGCACGAGACCACTCACGCCGAGCAGCACGGCCAGTCGGCGTGCAAACGGCGACAGCGTCGTGAGGCGCATCGCCGACGCCTCCTCGAGTGGTAGCGGTGGCTCCGGCGCGCGCATGCCACCGGCGAGATCGGTGTCCGACACCTCCACCAGCCCGCGCTGCCGCCACCATTGCCAGCCCACCGCGATGGCGGGTGCAAGGGCGACCAGCACGATGATGGCCGCTGATACCCGATAGGCGGGCGCAGTGCCCGCCGCTGCAAAGAGACCGAAGAGAATCAGGTCATACAGGAAGTGGCCGAGCATCGTCGCCAGCGGTCCGAGCCAGACGACCAGCGCTCCCCACACACAGGCGTCGAAAAAGATCTCCACGCCGCGCGAGTAGGCCGGCCACGACGGGTAGTTGGCGTGCGCAAAACCGAACACGAGTGCCGTCGCCACGACGCCGAGCGCCATCCACCGACGGCGGCCCGTGCGATTGCCAACCCAGAGCGAGAGCAGCGACAGCGGCAGCACGCGAAAGAGGGCCTCTTCCCACACACCGGCCTCGAGCGACATGGCCACGCCGGCGAGCCACGGCGCGCGAGTGGCCATCAGGTTCGGGTTGTCCACGAGTTCCGTGGGAACCCACCAACCGAATACACGACGCGTCATCAGGTAGAAGAACGCCACGTATGCCAGCCCGAAGGCCGCCACCGCGTACCCCGTCATCACCCGGCCGGCAACCTGCCGCGTTCCACGAGCGGCCCACCATCGCCACCACGAGACCTGCCGGGGGAAGGCGTGCCGCGAGATGACCTCCGCCGCGGCGAGCGTCAGCGCCAATTGCAGGGTGGTGAGGAGTCCGGCGAACACGGCCGCCGCCACCATGGACGCCTGGGCAATGCCGGCGGACGTCGCGGTGTCATAATCAAACCACGCCAGCGGCAGCAGGTTGAGCCCGGCGGCAAGCGCGAGCCCTCCCACCACTCCACCGGCAATCCACGATTCCCGCCAGCGTATCTGCCCCGTGCCCGAGAAGTGCCGCAGCACGAGCAGCGCGCCAATCATCAGCAACAGCGCCCCGACGCCGGCGATGCTGGCCAGTTGATCGTTGGCGGAGCGCATCTCGCGATACCGGCGCTCGAACGCCTCGGGCACCGCCGCGCGGCGGCGCGCCGCCGTGGGCAGGTCACCGCCAATCGTTATCACGAGTCGCAGTGGGGCGGCAATCAGCTGCCGGTCGGCGCGCTCGAACGTGAACGTGCGGTCCACCCGAGCACTGCCGGCCTTGGTGTCGTAGCTCTGCGACGCCAGGCGCCACCGGTCCGAGCCTTCGCGCAGCCACTCGCTGCGCACCACCTCGGCGAGCCGTTGCGCCGAATCAGCCGACAGGTTCGGTCGCCGGGTGCTGTCGGCCAGTCGACGCTCGAAACCGAGCACGCGGCCATCAGGGGCCAGCGTCAGTCGCGTCTCGTGTGCGTCACCCGGGGTGAATCGCCGTACGCCCCACGTGAAGAGTGCGTAGTCGCGCCCTCCCACGACCGCGCGCACCGTATCGGCGCCTCCCTCGAGGTCGAGGTACGTCTGGACGTCATCGTCTCCCTCGAACCGCACGGCGGTGCGACTGCCATTCCATGGAAGGGAGTGCGCCGCGGCAAACGAATCGGCCACCGTCCGGGCGATCGCCGGCGTGAGGTTCTGCTTGAGCGCAATGAAGGGAAACGCTCGTGGAAAGAGCGCCACGGCCACGGCCGCGCAGGCGACGAGCGCCGCGAACAGTGGCACGCCGACACGCCGCGCCGACCAGGAAGCACTCATGGCACCACCGCACGCACCCGCACCGCGGTCTCGCAGAATGGGCAGGTCGCGAAGTGGTGATTCGTCGGCGAGGTACCGGCGAGAACCGGGACAGAGGCGGAAGGCATCTGAAGAAGATGCCGCCAGGTGGGAACGGCCGGAAGTCAACGCGCCTCCGCGAAGCGCCCGGCTCGACCGGTCGTATCGCATGCACGATATTGTGAGGAGGCTCAGGAGGCATGATGGATCCGAAAGCACACTGGGAATCGGTCTACACGGCAAAGTCACCGATGGCGGTGAGCTGGTTCCAGCCCCAGGCACGGCTGTCGCTCGAACTCGTCACCGCCGCCACTCCCGACCGCGCGGCGCGCATCCTCGACGTGGGCGGTGGCGCGTCGCGGCTGGTGGACGGGCTGCTCGACCTCGGATACTCGCGCTTGACGGTGCTCGACATCGCCGAGGCGGCGCTGCAACACGCGCGTGAACGGCTGGGGACACGTGCCACGGAGGTCACCTGGCTCACCGCCGACGTCCGCTCGGTCAGGCTCGATCCCGCGTCCGTAGACCTCTGGCACGATCGCGCGGTCTTTCACTTCCTCGTCGATGAAGCCGACCGTCGGCGGTACGTGGAGCAGGTGCGACGCGCGCTGTGCCCGGGCGGAATCGTGATCGTGGCCACCTTCGCCGACGACGGCCCGCTACGCTGCAGTGGCCTGGACGTCGCGCGCTACTCGCCGGAAGAACTGCACGGCGAGTTCGGTGAGGACTTCCAGTTGCTGCGCAGCGAGCGCGAGGAACACCAGACACCCGGGGGCGCCGTGCAGTCGTTCACCTACTGCCTCTGCCGGCGCGGCTCAGGCCGGTGATACCTCGACGGCGGCACCAAGGACATCCGCAGCCTCAAACTCACCGCTGGCACCGCCAAGCAGGTAGTCCAGCACATCAGCCGCCGTGTACGACAGGCGGCCGTGGGCCACCGACGCCAGTTCGGTGACGGCATCGCCACTCGTCAGGAGCGGCGGCTCCGCCGAGCCGTCCTTGCGCAACTGTGCCTGGCCGATGACGGACATGAGGCCGTTGCACAGGCAACGGCGGCCAACGGTGTCCTCGATGTTGCCCCCGGACTTCACGTACGTATCCACGGGCTCCGACGAGCACTTGTAGGCAAGGCGTCCGTCGGCACGGCGCGCCGCCGTGCGGAGGTATCCCAGGTCGCACAGGCGCACACGCGAGTCGTCCTGCTGCACGAGCGAAGGCGCCTCGATGACCTTGAACGGAAAACCGGTTGGCGAAGCACGCGGATCGGTGAAGATGCCGATATGGCCGGCCGCCACGTCGCCGAGCACCGTGCGCTTGACCTCGGGCGAGAGACCCGACTCATCGGAATAGGCAAAGGGCGTACCCACCTGGACGCCGGCCGCGCCGAGCTTGAGCGCGGCACGCAGTCCTTCAGGGTTCCCGAAGCCGCCGGCCAGCCAGAACGGGGCACCGAGTTCACGCATCACGCCGAGGTCGACCTCGTCGCGTTCACCGTAAATCGGCTCACCCCGCTCGTTCAAGTGCAGGACGCCGCGCGGTGGAGCATTGTGCCCGCCCGCCGTGGCGCCCTCCACAATGAAGCCGTCCACGCGACCCGTCGCCTTGCGCAGAAGCGTGGTGGCCAGCGCGTGCGACGAGACGATGGCGTAGAACTGCGGCCGCTTCAGCGGCACGTCGGTCGCGCCATGCACGGAGGGGTCAAAGCGAAGGAACAGCGGCTCGCTGGCGGGCTGGCCTTCGACATCGAAGCGCAGCGTCGCCGGCGCGTGCTGCGCCAGCGCGTCCAGCGCACCGGGAATCTCGCGTGGAATCCCCGCGCCCATGAGCACCACGTCCACGCCGGCCAGCATGGCGCCGTACAGCGACGCCAGGTTGGGCATCTGCACCTTCGTCAGCAGGTTGATGCCGACCTTTCCGGAGTGCCCTTCCTTGGCAAGCCAGACCTCGACGAAATTGGCGGCGATCGTTACCTGCTCGCGCACCGTGCTCACGGCCTGCTTGTACATGGGGAGCCCGCGATACGGCTCGCCGGGGGCGCGGCCACCCGGCTTGAAGTACCGCCGCAGCAGGTCGGCGGCGACACTTGGATTTGGAAAGTTCTCCAGGGCACGGCGAATCGCCCCGCAGGGGTCACCATCCTGGAGTCGCCGCACGAAGACCGAATCGATCGCCGTACCCGATATGACGCCCAACTGTCCGGCGGCGGCAACTGCATTGGCAAGGCGCCAGTTCGAGACGGCTATGCCCATACCTCCCTGAATGACAAAGGGAAGAGCAACTGCCGTCATGAAAGCTCCTGAGCAGGAGAAAGTGGAGCGCCCGCCCATGGAGGCGGCCAACCAATCAAAATACTGATCCGGCCCCCACCTCTCAGTCAGGGATTCCCCTAGGGTTCTTGTCCTGCGGGCGGCGACCATCGCCCGGGTTGCGATGCTGGCGAGGCGGGTAATGATTACGCTACCAGCCACCGCTTGCCGTCGTACGCGACGGTGGCCAACCCTTCAAGATGGTAAGATATGCCCGACACGGTCGCACCGAAACCGGCAGTCACGCCGGTGCGCTGGGGTATTCTCGGCGTCGCCAACATAGCCATCCAGCAGGTGATTCCGGCGCTGCAGCGGGGCTCACGCTCGGAAGTTGTCGCCATCGCATCGAGGGACGCAACGAAGGCACGCGCCGCTGCCGCCAAGCTCGGCATCGCGCGCGCCTACGGTTCCTACCAGGAGTTGCTCGACGATCCCGACGTCGAGGCCGTCTACAACCCGCTGCCAAATCACCTGCACGTTCCCTGGTCCATCAAGGCCGCCGAGGCGGGAAAGCACGTGCTGTGCGAGAAGCCGCTCTCGCTCACCACCGCGGAGGCCCGGCACCTCATGGCGGCCCGCGATCGCGCCGGCGTGCAGATCGGCGAGGCCTTCATGGTGCGCACGCACCCACGGTGGCTCGCCGTGCGCGACCTGGTGCGTGCCGGTCGGATTGGCGAGCTGAAGCTGATCGTCGGGCACTTCAGCTACAATCGGCACGCGAGCGACGACGTGCGCAGTCGTGTTGAATGGGGCGGCGGCGTGCTGATGGATATCGGGTGCTACCCCATCACGCTGTCCCGCTGGCTCTTCGGCACCGAACCGGTGGAGGTCGTCGGCATGATCGAGCGCGATCCCGATCTCGAGGTCGACCGCCTCGCCTCAGCGCTGCTCCGCTTTCCCACCGGACAGGCATCGTTCACGGTGGCCGGCCAGCTGGTGCCCTGGCAACGGATGCAGATCTTCGGGACGACAGGCCGGATCGAGGTGGAGATCCCCTTCAACACACCCGCGGATTATCGGGCCCGTATATTCATTGATGATGGCAGCGACCTGCGCAGCCGGAACGTCGAAACCGTCGAGTTCAAGGCCGTGGACCAATACGTGCTGCAGGGCGAACGGTTCGCCGAAGCCGTGCGTGGGTCTGGAAGCGTACCCGTACCACTGGAAGATGCCTTCGGCAACATGGCCGTGATCGAGGCGCTGTTCAGGTCCACCGACTCGAGGCGGTGGGAGACACCGGCGCGGTAGGGCTCACTCCACGGAGACGACGATGAAATTGCTGCGCGCGGGACTCGTGTTGTTGCTCAGCCTGGCGATCGGCCATCCGCTCTCGGCGCAGGCCAAGCCGGCCAAGGCGCCGTCGCGGGACAAGGTGATGGCCGCCGCCAGGGCCATCATGCTGGAGGCCCGGTACTGCACGTTCATCACCATCGGGCCGGACGGTCAGCCGCAGGCCCGCGTGGTCGATGCCGCTGCTTCGGACTCCGGGTTCGTCGTGTGGATCGGCACGAACCGCGTGACGCGGAAGGTGGCGGACATCCGGAAGGATCCGCGCGTCACGCTGATGTATTTCAACGCCGCGGGCCAGGAATACGTGACGGTGATCGGCAAGGCGGTGGTGGATGACGACATGGCGCACAAGAAGGCGCACTGGAAGCCGTCCTGGGGCATGATGGTGAAGGATGAGTATCGCGGGGCGGACTTCACGTTGATCCGGGTGCAACCGTCGCGGCTCGAGGTCAGCAGCGTGAAGCGCGGCATCTTCAACGACCCGATCAACTGGCGTCCGGCCATCGTGGAGCTGCGGTAGCGAGGGCGCATCGCCCGGAGGTTGCTCCGGCGCGTTCGCTTCCTCAGCGATGTCCGGCCATTCAGCCAGAGAAAGCCGTTCGTCACGTGCGAAGCGGCGGCGGTCTTGAGGTGTCGGCTGCAGCCGTTCGATGACGGGCGCAATGCACTTCAGTGGCACGTTTGTTCCATGGCGTCACCTTGCGTTGTATATAGCGTAAATGCTATGTTGCCTCAGTGACTTGGAAGGTCGCGTTCTACAGCGCGTCGCTGGAGACGGGCGCGGGAGATCACGACGTGACCACGACATTGAAGGCATTCAGAGCCCGCGCGCTGTCGAACCCGCGCGTCAAGCATGAGTACGATCGCCTTGAAGGCGAGTTTGCGTATCTCGATGAGGTCCTGAAGGCGCGCGAGGCCGCAGGGCTCACGCAAGCCGATGTGGCAAAGCGCATCGGGACCACTCAGTCGGCCGTGGCCCGCCTCGAGTCGCGAAGCGCCAGGCATTCGCCCTCATTGGCTACGCTGGAGCGATACGCGGCGGCGTTGGGATGCAGGCTCGAAGTGCGATTCGTGAAAGAGCGCGCGCGACGCTGAGG
>Ga0209014_10002701_pt1 | contig 10283 bp, 9 predicted proteins | sample BarGraNGADG00212_FD_184491 | JGI IMG/M metagenome (GOLD analysis project Ga0209014, IMG submission 184491) | Arctic peat soil microbial communities from Barrow, Alaska - Barrow Graham LP Ref core NGADG0002-212 (SPAdes) (version 2) | ecosystem: Environmental > Terrestrial > Soil > Wetlands > Peat... | reverse complement strand
CTCCGTTCTCGGCCTCGGTTGCCTGGGCATGAGCGACTTTTACGGCGACGGCGACGAGCGGCAGTCCATCGCCACCATCGCGCGGGCGCTCTACCTGGGCAGCACGATGCTCGACACGGCCAACGTGTATGGCCCCTTCACCAATGAACAGCTCGTCGGCCGCGCCACACCCGCCCACGGCGGCGCACGAGGTGCCAAATGAACCGATCTCAGTTCGAGGCCGCGATTTCTCCGCTGCTTGAGCTGGTGTACCCAGATGCCCATCAGACGGCCCGCACTCAGTTGCTCGAACTCACCGACCGCTATGTCACCCGGTTGGTTCGGGCTTCTGGCACCTCCGCACCCAACCAGGGCACGGCCGTCCTCATCACCTACGCCGATGCGATCCGTAGCGAGGGCGAGGCACCGTTGGCCAGCCTGCGCCGCGTCCTGAAGCACGAAGTCGGCAACGCCATCACCGACGTCCACCTCTTGCCGATGTTCCCCTCCACGTCCGATGACGGCTTCGCCGTGGTCGACTACCGCAAGATCGACCCCAGCCTCGGCGACTGGTCCGACGTCGCCGCGCTGAGTGGCGACTACCGTTTGATGTTCGACTTCGTGGCCAATCATGTGTCGAGCAGCTGCCCGTGGTTCACCGACTGGCTGGCCGGGAACAGCCGGTACGACGGGTACTTCGTCGAGTTCGACCCCGCCTTCGACGTTTCGAACGTCACACGCCCGCGAACCTCGCCGCTGTTCCACAGCTACACCCGTGCCGACGGCACCGAGGCCAGGGTCTGGACGACGTTCAGCGACGACCAGATCGATATCAACATGGCCGGAATCGCCACCTTGTTAGAGATGACCGACGTGTTGCTGGCGTACATCGCCCGTGGCGCCTCGATGATCCGTCTCGACGCGATCGGGTTTCTGTGGAAGGAGTCCGGCACGAGCTGCATGCACCTGCCCCAGACTCACGCCATCGTCAAGCTGTGGCGCGCCGTCATCGACTACGTCAAGCCCGGCACTCAGATCATTACCGAGACCAACGTGCCGCACGCGGAGAACATCTCGTACTTCGGCAACGGTTCCGACGAAGCACATCAGGTCTACCAGTTCGTCTTGCCGCCCCTTGTGCTCCATGCGTTCACGGCCGGCACCACCGAAACCCTCAGCCGGTGGGCCTCAACCATCACACCAGTCAGCGACACCGCAACGTACTTCAACTTCTTGGCCAGCCACGACGGCATCGGCATGCGGCCCTCTGAGGGGATCCTGACCGAGGACGAGCGGTCGGCGTTGGTGCAGAAGGTCCTCGACAACGGTGGTCGGGCCTCGATGAAACCCAACGCGGACGGTTCCGAGACGGTCTACGAACTCAACATCAGCTACCTCGACGCCCTGGCGAATGGTGATGAACTCAACCAGCCTGCGGTCGTGGCCGCGAAGGGCCTAGCCGCCCACAGCATCCTGTGCTCGGTCGTCGGCGTCCCGGCCATCTACTACCACTCCCTCTTCGGGTCCTCCAGCGACCGGGCGGGCATGGAGGCCAGCGGGATCAATCGGCGCATCAACCGCAAGGTCCTCAACGCCGAACAACTGGTCCACGAGCTGGCCACTGATGAGCGGCGCAGCACCGTCTTCAACGGGATCAAGCACATGCTCACCGTCCGTAGCCAGCACCGAGCCTTTTCCCCGAACAGACCCCAGCAGGTCGAGCGATTGGATCCACGGGTGTTCGCCGTCCGCCGAGGGATGGGCACTGAGGACGACATCCTCTGCATCACCAACGTCACCGACGAACTGGTCAATCTCCCGACCGTGTCAGGTGTTGACGTCCTGACCGACCAAACCCATCAGGGACTGGCTCTGCCGGCCTACGGCTACGCATGGATCCGGTAAGGGATCCGCCATGAAGATCGTCATCGCCATTGACTCGTTCAAGGGGTCGCTTGACAGTCGCGGCGCAGGCGAAGCAGCCCAGGCCGGTGTGCTTGCCGCCGACCCGGCCGCACACGTCGTCGTGGTCGAAGTCGCCGATGGCGGCGAGGGGACACTCGCGGCGGTGCTGGCGGGTAACGAGGGACATGTTGTGCGGGTCGAGGCCGTCGACGCGATCGGACGACCCTTGGCGACCAACTACGGAGTCTTCGAACGACATGGGAAGCGGAGTGCAGTCCTCGAGTGCGCCAGCACGGTCGGTATCAATCTCGTCCAGATCGACCCAACCCTGCCCTCGAGGGCTAACTCATACGGGTTCGGCCAGCAGTTCGTCCACGCACTGAACGCCGACGCCAACGAGGTGCTCGTCACCCTCGGGGGATCGGCAACGACCGATGGCGGCACCGGGGTTCTGCTTGCGCTAGGAGCGAGGATCCTCGACCAGGCCGGGAACCCGATCGGCCCAGACGAGAACCCATTGTGGCGTTTCGCGACCTTGGACACCCGCGAGATGCGCGAGGTAACCGGTACGACGATCTGCATCCTCGGACGTCACCAACCCACTGACCGGGCCGACGGGCGCGGCAGTGGTGTTCGGCCCGCAGAAGGGCGCGACCCCCGGGCAGGTCGCTCACCTGGACGCTCAGATGGGCCGTTGGGCTGCTGAGCTACAGGCCAGACTGGGCCGCGCCGTCGCCAACGAGCCTGGAGCAGGTGCTGCCGGAGGGCTAGGGTCCGCGTTCCTCGCCCTCGGCGGTCATATCGAGGCAGGGTTCGATCGGGTCGACACTGAGGTAGGACTGCCCGAGGCGATGATGGGGGCCGACCTGGTGTTCACTGGCGAGGGCAGCTTGGACGCACAGTCCGCGCACGGCAAGGTGCCCTCTGGCGTGGCCCGACTGGCTCGCTCGGCTGGGGCATTTGTCGTCGGCCTGGCCGGGCGGGTCGATCGACCCCTTGGGCCAATGTCCCCCCTGCTGGACGCCGCCTTCGGCATCCATTCCGAGACGCGACAACTTACCGAAGCACTTGATCCGACCGTCACGGCACGCGAGCTTGAGGCCACCGCGTTCGAGGTGACCCGCTTGGTGATCGCTGCGGGTCAGCGAGGCCACCGCCGACCACGACGACCCAAACCGCTGCAACCACGCGGTGCGCCGGGGCGCCGAAGTTGAGACCGTAGGCGCCGCATCCATCCCTGATCAATGCGGCCATGTCAGAAAGGAATAGGGAATAAGGTCCCCTTGACAGCCACTCGCCACGCCCATACGTTCAGCCTCATCGTGTTCATTCTAAGAATTCACGACAGAGGACGACAAGATGACTGAGTCCTTCTTCACCAAGGCAATCTCCCGCCGGCAGGCCCTGCAGATAGGGGCCGGAGTAACAGTGGCGCCCTTCCTAATCGGTTCGCTGTCCGGTTGTTCCGGTGCCAGCACATCCGGGGGTGGGGCCTTCTCCTTCCTGTCGACACAATTCACGCCGGTCGAGGAGAAGCAGCGCTTCGAGAAGATCCTCGGCAGCCGTGTCAAGGACGTCAAGGTCTCGTACAACTCGATGGCGGTTGGGGACTTCACGACTCAGGTGACCTCCCAGGTCAAAGCCGGGAAGGTCAGTATCGGCATGGTTGGCGGGCTCCACGGTGACCTTGCGCCACTCGCAGCGAATCTCCAGGACCTCGACAGCCTGGCCAAGGAGATGTCCGGCGCAGGCATCGGCGACGACCTATGGAAGTTGGCCAAGCTGGGCGGCAGCACCACCAAGTACATCCCCTGGATGCAGGCAACCTACGTCGTCGCCGTCCACAAGTCCGCGCTGGCGTGGCTGCCGTCTGGTGCCGACGTGAAGAAGCTGACCTACGAGCAGTACCTCGACTGGGCCATCGCAGCCAAGAAGGCGGCGGGTAAGCCGGTGTTCGGTTTCCCTGCCGGGTCCAAGGGCCTCTACCACCGCTTCTTCCAGGGCTTCCTCCTCCCGAGTTTCACCGGCGGCCAGATCACGACCTTCAGCTCCCCCGAGGCGGTCACCGCATGGACCTACATGCAGCACCTCTGGGCGAACATGAACCCGGCATCGACCAACTACGACAACCTGCAGGAGCCACTCGCCCGCGGCGAGATCCTCGTGGGCTGGGACCACGTCGCCCGGCTGGTCGACGCGCCCAAGGCGAAGCCCGGTGACTGGCTGATGGTGCCCGCGCCCAGCGGACCCAAGGGCTTGGGATACATGCTCGTCGTCGCTGGCTTTGGTGTCCTGAAGGGGGCCGACCTCGCCAAGGCGTCCACTGTCATCAAGGCGCTGAGCCAGCCCGCGACGCAGATCGAGGTGTTGCGCCAGAACGCGTTCTTCCCCGTGGTGAAGGCCACGATCCCCACCGATCTGCCGCCGGCTGTACTCCTCGAGGCCGACGCGGCGGCCAGTCAACGAGCCTCGTCGAACGCGCTGCTTAGCCTTCCACCGGTGGGTCTGGGCACAAAGGACGGAGAGGTCTCGCAGGTCTTCAAGGACTGCTTCACGCAGATCTGCAAGGAGGGCAAGGCTCCGGCCGTCGTGCTGGGCCAGCAGGCAAAGATCCTGCAGGGCATCCTGGATGAAGTCAAGGTGCCCTGTTGGGCTCCGGACCCTGTGACGGCTGGCGAGACCTGCAAGGTGGGTTGACGCGATGGCGGCTGACACGCGGCAGCGCCCAAAGCGCCGCTTGTCACCGGCCTTCCTCCTGATCCTGCCCTCGATCATCTTCATGTTGCTGCTGTTCGCCTGGCCGATGGTCTCTGGCGTTCTTCAGGCGGTCCGGTCGCCGGACGGCTTCTCGATGATCTATATCAACAGAATGCTCGCCGATCCGGGGTTCTGGGCGGCAGTGCGGAACACGCTCCTGCTGATCGTGGTGCTCCTGCCGCTTCAGTTCTTACTGGCCCTTGTCATGGCGCTTTTGCTTCAGGCCAAACCCAAGGGTCAGGGAATCTACTTCTATCTCTGGGCAGTTCCGCTTGGAGTGTCTGACCTGGCCGCCGGCCTGGTGTGGCTGTCGATCTTTGCGGACCGTGGGTATCTGAACTCCGTCATGGACACGCTCGGGATCGGGCCTGTTTCCTGGCTGTCCTACCAGAACTACGGATCAATGTTCCTCGCCGTCGTGATCGCGGAGCTCTGGCGCGCCACATCGCTGGTCATGGTGATCGTCGTCTCCGGGATGCAGGGGATTCCCAAGGACTATGACGAGGCGGCAAACGTGTTCGGGGCAACCTACCTGCAGCGTCTACGGCACGTCTGGCTGCCGTTGCTCAAGCCCAGCCTGCAGGTCGCCTTGATCCTGCGGACCATCCTCGCCTTCCAGACCTTCGCCGTTGCGTGGGCTTTGACCGGCCAGGACTTCCAGGTTCTCGTCGGCGAGACCTACCGCTGGTACACCGCGCTACAGAACCCGAACGTGGCATCCGCGCTGGCCCTTGTCGTCATGGCCCTGTCGATGCTTGCCGCTGTGGTGTATCTGAGGGTGCTGAGAGATGACACGGGAAGCGGCAAGTGATGAGTACGCCGACCCGGGTCAACACGGCGCCACTGAAGAAGCTGCGCCGCCAGCGGATCGCGATCCAGGTTGCCTGTCTTGCCATCACCGCTTTCATGGTCTTACCCATCTATCTCATCGCGCTGGCCGCGTTCTCGTCACGCTCGGCGCTTGACGAGTTCCCGCAGCGGTTCATCCCATCGGCGTTCTCCACCGAGACCATGTCCACCTTCCTGAGTTCGACCGGCGTCATTCCCGGTCTCATCAACTCGCTTATTGTGGGAATCGCAACGCTGGTCGTCTCGCTCTTGGTGGGCGCGCCCGCTGGCTACGCGATCGCCCGGTTCGCCTTCCCTGGCAGGAACAACTACCAGTTATTCCTGCTGTTCACGCGGGCCCTGCCGATCGTGGTGCTGTCCGTCCCACTTGCCACGCTGTTCTTGACGGTCGGCGTGTATGACACCCCACTTGCGGTCACTCTCCTCCACACGGCGTTGGCGCTCCCGACGACGATCCTGCTCACCGCGAGCGTCTTCCTGGCGGTCCCCGTGGACGCAGAGGAAGCCGCGCGCATCTTCGGCTGCACCCCGGTCGGAGCCTTCCTGCGGGTGGTGCTCCCGCTGGCCCTGCCCGGCGTCGCCGCAGCCTCGATCTTCACGTTCGTGATGAGCTGGAACGAGGTCCTGGGCGCCACCATCCTCACCCTCAACCAACGAACCCTCCCCGCCCAGATCCTCTCATCGCTATCCGACTCGCCTCTCGCGTTCCGATTCGCGGGCGGATTCTTCTTGATTGTGCCAGCGATCGTCTTCATCGCCGTGATGCGCAAATACCTTCTCAACATGTGGGGAACCACGATCCGATGAACACCATGACCCACTCAGCAGCGCCCACGAAACCGAGCGCCCGCCATGGCTGAGATCAACATGCAGAACCTGGTCAAGACCTACCCGGGGGGCACCGAGCGAGCGACGGACGACGTATCCCTTCATGTGAAAGAAGGCGAGTTCATGGTGCTGCTGGGCCCTTCGGGCTGCGGCAAAACCACCTTGCTCCGGATGATCGCCGGGCTTGACCTTCCCGACTCCGGCTCCATCTCGGTCGGGGACCGAGAAGTCACATACCTGCCGCCGAACCAGCGCAACATGTCGATGGTCTTCCAGTCGTATGCCGTCTTCCCTCACCGCAAGGTCCGGGCCAACATCGGTTTTGGGCTGGCCATGCGCAAGATGCCCAAGGCCGAGATCGAGAAGAAAGTGGCGTGGGCTGCAGACCTGCTGGAGATGACCCCGTACCTCGACCGCTTCCCGGCCCAGCTGTCCGGTGGGCAACGTCAGCGTGTCGCGGTCGCGCGGGCGATCGTGGTCGATGCGGACGTGCTGCTCATGGACGAGCCCTTGTCCAACCTGGATGCGTTGCTGCGACTCGGCTTTCGGTCCAAGCTGAAGAAGATCGTCGAGAGCATCGGCACGACGACGCTGTACGTCACGCATGACCAGGTCGAGGCGCTGTCCCTCGGAGATCGCGTCGCCGTCATGCGGGCTGGTCAGATCGTCCAGCTGGGAGGACCGCTCGAGGTGTATGGCAACCCCGCCGACACCTTTGTCGGTGGCTTCATCGGCTCGCCGCCCATGAACTTCCTGGATGGCACGGTCGTGTCCGGGCCAGATGGAACGCAGCTGCGAATCGAGGATTCGATGATCGAGGGGCCAGCTGGCGCGCCCGCGGGCCAGACCAGGGTGGGCATCCGGGCGGAGGCGATCCAGCTGACCGACGCAAGCGCCAAGGGGACGATCCCGGCCCGTATTGACGTCGTCGAACCGCTCGGTTCGGCGACCCTGCTCACCGTCGAGGTAGGCCAGCAAGAGATCAAGGTGCAGGTGCCGGCCGATCATCCCGTGAAGTCCGGAGATGAGATTCACCTACGATTGCCGCCGGAGTCGATCCGACTCTACGACCCGGAAACTGGCCTCGGCTGGGATCTCCGGTGACCGGGGTTCGACCAGCTGATTCGACGACCGAGCAGATGGTCCGCCGGGCAACCAAGGTACTCGAGGAGAACGACCTCGGGACCATCGTGATGGCCGCGCCCCGGCTTTACCCCCACCAGTGGTCCTGGGACGCCGCATTCATCGCGATCGGCCTGGCCCGCATCTCGGTGCAACGCGCCATCACCGAGATGCGGACCAGCCTCAACGCCCAGTGGGCCACGGGGATGATCCCGCACATCGTCTTCGCCGACGCCCCCGAATACTTCCCCGGTCCCGACGTCTGGGGCACCGACAGTGCAGAAGCAAAGCCCGCCGGTGTCCAGACCAGCGGCATCTGCCAGCCACCCGTCCAGGCCATCGCTGTAGCGCGAATTCTCCAAGCCGGACGCACGCTGGGCGGAAGGGACGAAGAGGAAGCCGAGACCTTCGCCGTCGAGTCGGTGCCCAAACTCGCGGCATGGCACAGATGGCTCAGCCGCGCACGTGACCCGGACGGTCGCGGCCTGGTCGAGATCCATCACGGCTGGGAGTCCGGCATGGATAACTCGCCTCGATGGGACGATGCCTACGCCGCGATCACCGTCGACCGACCCGTTGAGCTTCGACGCCATGACACGTCACTGGTCACAGACGCATCACAGCGCCCGACGGACAGCGAATACCATCGGTACCTGCACCTCGTCGCACAGATGAGGTCGGTCCAGTACCGCGACGCGGACATCCCCCCGATCATCGACTTCAGGGTCGGGGACGTGTTCATGACCGCAATCCTGGCTGTGGCTGCCTCGGAGCTCGCCCAGCTGGGCGTTGATGTCGGGCTCTCGGCCGAGGTCGCTGACCAGCCGGCCATAGCGAAAAAAGCACAGGCGGGCGTGCTGTCGTCGATCAACCCAACAACGGGGTTATGCCGGGACTTCGACGCCCGCTCGGGCTCCTGGACCTCGGCTGAGTCACTGGCCTCCTTCTCCGCCTTACTCTGCGGGGGCGACTCGCACGTCTGCGCTCGGCAACAGGAGATCATCACCGGACCCCGTTGGGCGGGCCATCCGGACCTGGCCTTCGCCCTGCCACCAACGGTGCCGCCTGAGGCAGAAGGGTTCCAGCCTCGTACGTACTGGCGCGGACCGAACTGGCCAGTCATGAACTGGCTCTTCGCGTGGGCGCTGCGACGCCGCGGCGAGATCGCGCTGGCGGACCAATGGCGATCCGAAGGCCTCGCTCAACTTGGTGATCTCGCGTTCGGCGAGTACTACGAACCATTCACCGCAGAACCTCTGGGAAGCCACAACCAGTCATGGACGGCAGCAGTAGCCCTCGACTGGGTTGCCGAACAGGCTTGACGTGGACCCGTCACCGATCAATCTGCGCGACCACCCCGGTCGGCCACTGAAGCGGGCGCTGCGCGTGGCCATCGTGGGCGGCGGGGCCCGTGGTTCGGCCTATGCGAGACATCTGGACGAGTCAGACGGGGAAGCGGTGGTCGGCGCGGTCGCCGAATCTCGCGACGCCATCCGCATGGCAATGGGAATCAGGTACGCGATCCCGCAAGGCGCCCAGTTCGCGGACTGGCGGGACATGGTTGCCGCGCCCCGATCATGCGATGCGGTCATCATCAGCCTTCACGACTTCGAACACCTCGATGCGGCCACGGCCTTCGCCGCGGCCGGATACGACATTCTGCTCGAGAAGCCCATGGCCCCGACACTCGCCGAATGTCGCCGCATCGTGGCCGCCACGGAGAAAGCCAATGTATGGCTAGGCGTCTGTCACGTGCTCCGCTACACGCCATACACATCCCTCGTCCGCTCGCTTGTCGAAGGCGATGCGATCGGGGACATCGCCAACGTACAGCATCTGGAACCGGTTGGCTTCTGGCACTTTGCGCACTCGTACGTGCGGGGCAACTGGCGCCGCGAGGCGACGTCGGCGCCTGTGCTGCTGACCAAGTCCTCGCACGACATCGACTGGCTCAGTTACATCATCGGCCGGCCGGCCACGCGCGTCTCCTCATTTGGCTCACTGCTGCACTTCCGGCCAGAACACGCCCCGGCAGGCGCCACGGAGCGTTGCCTGGACTGTGCCATCGAGGACACGTGCGCTTTCTCGGCCGTGCGGATCTACCGCACTGGGCTTACCCCGGACCGCCGAGAAAGCTACTTCACCGCGGTCGTCGCCCCTGAGTACAACGAGGACGCACTGACAGACGCTCTCCGACACGGACCATACGGACGGTGCGTGTACGGCGGCCAAAACGACGTCGCAGACCATCAGGTCGTCTCGATCGAATACGAAGGTGGCGTCACGGCCGGATTCACGCTGACCGCCTTCAGCCCGCTGGAGAACCGCAGAACCAGGATCTTCGGTACCAAGGGACAGATCGCGACAGACGGCAACACCGTTGAGCTGTTCGACTTCCGCTCCGGCTCGACGACGCTGCATGAGGCCGTCAGCGGGGGCGTTTCCGCCGGTGAAGGCCACGCCGGGGGTGACGTCGCCATGATCAACGCTTTCGTCCGTGCCCTGTGCGATGGTGAGCCGAGCCATTTCAGCTCCGACGGTCGGACCAGTCTGACAACGCACGAGATCGTGTTCGCAGCAGAGGAGGCAAGGCTCCGCGGCACGGTGGTCAGCCTGGCCTGAGTCATCAATCACGCGCCCGTGTGCGCTCCGGTTCGTACGTAGTACGCCCTTGTATCCGCCGGTGGACGCAAGATTGTTGGCGGCAAAGCGCCCCACAGCCGCCCGGCTCCCCCGATCACGCCCGGCCGCCGCGCGCCTTGGCTGGGCGCCGCCGTCCGGTCGGCTAGGCCCGGCCAGGTTCCGGCAACCTGTCCCGCACTGCGACCGCGAGCCCTGGAGCC